>VOFD01000375.1_pt1 | contig 380000 bp, 334 predicted proteins | sample 5384101 | NCBI WGS metagenome assembly VOFD01 (sample SAMN12384723, study PRJNA508395) | human gut metagenome | isolation source: healthy gut C | host: Homo sapiens
AAATCGAACAAATATTCTATATTAATAGCGGAGATTTTATACCCAAAAGCAGAAAATACAAATGTACAAATGGAGCTCAAACCCTTGTGGTTTGGGCTTTTTCTAATTTTGTAGAAAATCTGAGAACAACTATTTCTAAAAAGTCAATTATCATTTTGTAATGGAAAATGGACAGAATTATTCACAAAACTGTTTGTGCAATATTAACAAATTTTTGAGCGTATATAATCTTGTAAAAGTGGCAGCATGGCAATCGAGTAACATCGGTGCTTTTTTTTTTGTTGCCTATTTTTAGAAAGTCATTAAATGCCCTGATAGAGTGATTTCTAAAAAACAAAGTAAAAAGAGTGGAGGAAATGCAAAGTGAAAGAGTATTCAAAAGGTATTTATGTGAAATTTAAACCGGAGGAGGTGGAAATACTGCATGATCGGATGAAGGAAGCCGGAGTTCAAAATATGAGTGCGTATATCAGGAAGATGGCGATAAACGGGTATGTAATAATCCCTGAATGGCCTGATTTGAACCGGGTAATATCTTTACATGCAAGGATTAGTAATAATCTCAATCAGTATGCTAAGAAAGCAAATGAAACGGGGAAGCTGTATGAAGAGGATATTGCAGAAATAAAAATGATGAATAATGAGCAAACAGAACTTCTGAAAAAGGCACTTGAAGCAGTTATTCATCTATATGAGGAAGATTCAAAAAAGAGAAAGTGAATTGATAAAAAGCGTTAGCGTGGCTCTGCGGTTTATCCGCAGTTCGAGGGGATTGGGGCATTCCCCAACAAGCAAAAATGCGCCGGGTATATACCGGTGCACTGCTTGCCCAATTTGTGAAATAGTATTTGGAGAATGATTTGGGAAAGCCGGTGTTCAAATTGAGAAAGCGTTGCATATTTACAAAATGTAAAGAAGGAAGGATTGAGGTTATGGAGAATTGTTTACTTTTTTCAGATTACCAAAATGCTTGGTGAATAATGTGTACTTTGCGGAGTTATCAGCAGATGCAAAGCTATTATATGCATTCTTTTTAGACCGTGTTTCCCTGTCAATAAAAAATGGATGGATTGATGACAAAGGAAGGGTGTTTATCTATTATTCGGTAAAAAGAGTTTGCAAGGATTTGAATTGTGGCACTCAAAAAGCCTGCAAACTATTGGATGAGCTGGAGAAGGCGGGAGCACTTGAACGAAAGAGGCAAGGACCGGGTAAGCCTAACAAGTTGTATCTTAAAAAAGTATTTTGAGGGATATTCACACAGGTAAAAATCAAAAAAGAAGAGGAGTGAAAATCACATCTAGGAATTTTGATTTATGCACCCACAGAGTTTTGATTCTTACGTATTTAGAACTGTAGAAATCAAAGCCTAATAAAACTAATAATATCTTCTCATGAAAAGAATTAAACAGCTGTATGTTGAATTTTATAAACCGAAGAATATAGTAAAATTCAGAAATACAAAAATCTCTATTGAAAGAAAAGCTGTCGCATGATATTATAACCGTAAAGACGGATATTAAAATCGCAAAATACGGATGCACATGAAATGTTGGTGGAGGAAAAATCATGATTATCAGTGAAAGAATTTTTTATGTGATGGAGCAGAAGAACATAACGCAGTTGGAACTCTCAAGAAGAACTGGAATTGCAACGAGTAACATCAGTGACTGGAAAAAGAAAAAGACAAATCCAAAAGCGGATTGTTTGCTTTCAATATGTGATGCATTAGATATTACTCCTGAACAGCTTTTAACGGGGAAGGGAATTGACCCGGAATATAAAGATGCAGATATGGATTACGAAGTCACTAGGGCGGATATTAAGATTTTAAAACAGATACATAGTCTAGGTGATGAGCAGTATAAACGACTGATGGCGTATATAAAGGCCTTGCAGAAGTTGGAACAGATGGAGAGTATTGTGGAGGATTGATTAATCTCAAGTTGCGTTAACGTTCAAGGTGAATTAACTGCACCTTGAATCAAAAATCCATGAAGTCACAATTTGTGACTTCATGAAATGGAATTGAAAAATCAATCTGACGGAACTAATAACCGGTTTGGTAGGAGGAAAAATGGAAGATACAAAGGAATTGATTACTACAGATGATATTCGTAGTAAAGTGTATATAATTCGCGGACAGCAGGTAATGCTGGATAAAGATTTAGCAGAAATCTATGGATATGAAGTCAAACGATTAAATGAGCAGGTGAAGCGGAACATTAGTAGATTTCCCAGAGGATTTCATGTTTCAACTAAATAGAGAAGAAATACCGGAGGGATTTTCAAAGTCGCAATTTGCGACTTTGAACGAAAAGAGTAATAGACAGGGATCCAATATTAAAAAGATGCCTTTTGCGTTTACAGAGCAAGGAATCTATATGCTTGCTACAGTACTTCGCGGAGAATTAGCAGAGCAGCAAAGCATTTTTATTATGCGTACCTTTAGAGAAATGCGACATTATATTAAACAGAACCAGCAATTTGTAACAAGATCTGAAATGGAGTTACTATCATCTAAAGTTACTGAAATATCAGTGCAGACAACTGGGTTAATAGATAAACAGAAACAAACAGACCAAAAGGTTAATTTGATTCAAAAGAATGTTGAACAGCTAAGTGAGAATTTTATTTCGGAAAAAGATGTCAAGAATTTTGTGATTTATAAAGGTCAGAAGTTAGAAGCCGACATTGCTTACATAGAAATCTATCAGCAAGCAAAGAAATCAATCTATGTTGTGGATGATTATATGAATGCAAAATCATTACAACACCTTTCACAGAAAGCAGATGGCGTGGAAGTTGTTTTATTCACAGAGAATGGAAAAGGTGGGAGAGGATTTCTTACGAACTCTTTAGTGACGGATTTTCAAAATGAATATCCAACGATTCGGATTAAGCCGAATCCTGATTGTCACGACAGGTTAATTATACTTGATTATGGGGAAAAGACAGAACTGGTTTATCATTGTGGAGCATCCAGTAAGGATGCAGGGAAGAAACTTTGTGCCATCAATCAGATTACAGAAACCGCAATTATTCATCCGGTAATAGACAGATTACTTTCATTGCCAGATAAACAGATATAACTTGCGGCCGATTTTTCGACTGCAAGATTGATGTTATGAGGTGAAAAGAATGTCTAAAGAGAAGATAAAAGTGTATCTCTACACTCGTGTCTCAACAGCTATGCAGATAGATGGTTATTCACTGGAAGCACAGAAAACCAAAATGAAAGCATATTGTGACTATAATGAATATGAAATAGCCGGCGAGTATGAAGACGCAGGAAAATCCGGTAAATCCATTGAAGGAAGAATTGCTTTTAATCAGATGATGGACGATATCAAATCAGGAAAAGATCGTCAAGGAGTCTTGAAGGTATATCTAAAAGAATCAAAGAAACAAAAGTGCAAATTGATAATATCCTAAAGCTATTGAATGATGCGGCTGAATACAGAAGCAGTGAATCAAACATAAAACTGCAGTGGATCATGATGATCGTAACTATTCTGTCTTTGTTCGTTGCATTGTACAGTATTAAAAATGGTGATGTTATAAATGAGATCAAAAATTTAATTGAGTGGATAAAAACACTGATCTCGTAATGAAATCTACTGTTCAATAATACATTGATGCTTACAATTGCCCGTGGGAGAAATTCTGCGGGCAATTTTTTGTATCTTTTCTATGAACTCTATTGATTTTGATTGTCTAATGTGGTAGACTGTTCATGAAGTCTAACCGTGTAGACAAGGAGGCTATGAATATGGAAATTCCGAAGATCCACGAAAGTGAATATCGTTTTTGTTTGATTATGTGGGAGCATGAGCCGGTTACTGCTGTCGAGCTTGTAAAACTGTGCCAGGACCAACTCGGATGGAAAAGGACTACGACTTATACCGTTATCAAGCGTCTTGGAGAGCGTGGTGTGCTGAAGAACGACAATGGCACTGTTACTTCTCTCGTTTCCAAAGATGAAGCCCAGGCGTGTGAGATCGACGAACTGGTTGAGAAGAAATTCGAAGGTTCTCTGCCTGCCTTTATCGCTGCTTTTACAAAGCATCAGGTTATGTCCGAAGATGAACTCGATGAAGTGCAGCGTATGATTGACTGCATCAGGAAAGGAGGTTCACAATGAGCGAACTCTTTTTGAAAATCATCAACATGAGCATATCGGCAAAGCTGGCTTGTCCTGGCTGTGCTGATACTCAGGCTTGTTTTGAAGAAAGCTCCCAAGTGGGTCAATGTTCTGCTTTGGGGTATCGTGGCTGTCAGACTGATCTGCCCGTTTTCTTTTGAGAGCGCATTGAGCCTAATTCCGAGTGCTGAAACATTTCCTGAGAAAGTAATCTCCGGGCCAAGTTTTGATATTCAGACCGGTATTAGCCCCGTTGATAACCGGATAAATGACTATCTTGGAGATAGATATTTTGAAGGTGTTACGGTACCTGCAAACAATGGTAATAACATTATGACTATCCTTACCATTGTTTGGATTATTGGTATTCTGCTTTTAGTCGCCTATACTATTATCAGCTATCGACGTCTGCATCGAGAAATTGATACTGCTGTTCACTACAAGGACAACATTTTCCAGAGCGAGAATGTAAGCTCTCCGTTTGTGCTTGGTATTATCAATCCGAGAATCTATCTTCCGTTCAGCATGAACGAACAGGATCTGGAACACGTTGTTGCCCATGAGCAGGCGCACATTCGTCGTAAAGACCATTGGTGGAAACCCCTGGGGTTTCTCTTGCTGACGATCTATTGGTTCAATCCTCTGATGTGGCTGGCTTATGTTCTGTTGTGCCGTGACATTGAGCTTGCCTGTGATGAAAAAGTCATCAAGGAACTTGGCAACGAGCAGAGAGCCGATTACACTCAGGCACTTGTGGTCTGCAGCGTCAACCGTCGCATGATTGCGGCCTGCCCACTCGCCTTTGGTGAAGTTGGTGTTAAAGATCGTGTGAAGTCTGTGATGAATTATAAGAAACCTGCGTTCTGGATTATTATTCTGGCAGTCATTGCCTGTGTGATCGTTGCGGTCTGTTTTTTGACCAACCCGATGGGATTCCAATTCGATGAAGCAACACACACCATCGTTTCCGCAAATTATTTTGATATGCGAAATGCGGATGACACGGTTGCTATTGAAATGAATCCCGCACAGATTAGTGAGTTGAGTTCTCGACTGGCCAGGGTCAAGAACACGAAGAAGAGCGATGAATATGGTGGATTCACACCGGGATATCAAATCAGTGCACTCCTGAAGGATGGCACATATATCCGGATAAACGGTTATTCTTTCTCCAACAATGGTATGGTGGATATAGAGTGGAACGGAGAACGGTATGTTGTATCCGACGGAGAGTTCCAAGATTATTTGAGTAGAATCTGTGTGGGAGGAGATGTCGCAGTTGCTGAACCTGTACCGTCTGTTACAAAATGGTTTGACTATCTTGAAACACCAGATGAGATGCAGTGGGGTGGTCGCCATGAGATTAATCTTCCAGAGTTCCCGGATGTGACTTTCCGTTGGACTTATGGAGAAATGATGGCTGTTACGGGTAACGAAATCACTTCGTTGTATACCGGGATGCCCATCTGGAACGACTATTTCTGCGACCTCACCGGCGACGGCTTGCCTGAGTTGTGTTCTACAATCAGTTGGGGAGCTGGCATGGTTGATAACCGTGTCACCATCTATGACTATGCAAACGGAGCAAGATATGAACTGTCTGACCGAGGATATTTCGATTTTACCCTCAGATTTAATGAAGCTGACGGATACCTCTATGTAGATAAAAAGAAATATAATACTGATGAACTGGTAGAAACTGGCCGACTGGTTTTCAAGAATCATTGCATTCAGATTGAAGGTTTTTCCAACGAAGCGCATCAGGTTTTCCAAGCTGAAATTCTGGAAGATCATAATGGTTATTATCTTGTGAAGCCTGTTGAAGGTAGCTGGGAACTGAATAGTGCAGACCGAATTGAAGTACCTATCAGAAATGCTCATCCATCACCAGAACCTGAAATCGGAGATGTGATTGAAATTGAATACTCTGGTGAAATCCTTGAAACTTATCCTGCACGAATTGCGGATGTTTATGGAATCAAGGTTATAAAGGAAACCGAAACATGGGACTTAATCCCTATGGTTATGGTGAACGGGACACTGTATCTTGATACTGGCCATGAAAGCAAAATAGAAGCAAGATGTGGTGTTATGGATGGAGAAATCACATCCCAGGTTGATGGAAATAAGCAGCCCAGCGTTGACGATCAATCCAATTTTGGTACAGGATATGGTTATCAATACGGGGCAACTGAGGGAACCATTGAACTCTTTATGAATGGCAAGTGGTGGATCTTCGCTACCGAAGAAGCACGACAGAAAATCCAGTTCCCGTCCATAGAGGATGAACTTTCTAAGTTTTATCTGACCATTGGCTCTGAAGGTGTTAAGAGCATCAAGCTTTCAATGCCAAATTCCAGTGGCGGCTTTGAAAATGCAGATGGTTCTCTGCTCAAGAAAGGCGAACGCATCTGGCTCGAAAACCTCGATGGCTACACTGATCTGCGAGGATTAACAATAACTGCCCTGGGTGAAAACGGAGAAATCATCTGGACAGCATCAATTCCAGATGAAGAAGAAAACAAAGGCTTTACCCATCTGGCAAACGATGATTGGGAAATCACAAATATCGAATAATTAGTTCCCAGCAAATAAACCGCTGCAATTCTCATTCCAAAGTGGGATGAATGTTGTAGCGGTTTTTCTTTTTATGGTTCAAATGCCACCATTGTATCCTTTGGTAGTTTCTCATTTTCACAGTTCAGAAGATAGGCTACGGCCTTGTTCGCAAAGCGGTTGGTTTTTATCGTATCCCAATCGGCAAGATGGATGATCTCTGCTGTGCTGCTTTCAAAATCAAATGAAATCTTACCCCATTCGCCGTCGCAGTCTGCTTGGTATTCGTAGATTGCGGCGGCGATTTTCTTTTTTCGTTTGGTTTTGGATTTCTGTTTTAGCCGGACTGCATGGATTGCGCCCTCGGCAACCAACAATTCCGTCAGCTTGTCCACTGCTTTTCGGTAGGCTCGTTCTGCACCGCTGGCTGTACTGCCCTCAAACATAACCGCCAGTTCCTCAAAGGTGGGACGCTCTTTCCATGAACCGACACGCCCACAGGTCATGCAGATTGCCAGACGCTTCTCAAGCAGGGTCTGTTCCCGATAGTTCAGCTTCTCAAATCAACAAATTTGTGGCAAAGGACATCTCCGCTATGGTCAACAATCCACGATTTGTAGAAGCAATTCAGGCGAAAATCGGAACAGCAGTTGATACAGAAGATATGGAAAAGCAGATTGCTGTCCTACAAGGGCGGCTAAAGCAAGCCTTTGGAACGAAAAGCCACTTGGAGCGGCAGATGGATACCTTGGACATCAACGATGTCCGCTATGACAGAAAGATTTTGGACTTGCAGCGCCGCTATGATGAGCAGTATGATATCATAGAGGAAATCAAAGTTCAGATTGGCGAATTGCAAAGTCAGATCCGCAGCATCCAGCAGGAGAAGATTTCCGGTGACAATATCTATCGCTTGTTGCTGGCATTTGATGAAGTCTACCATTCCGCAACGGAAGCGGAGCAGAAGGAGTTTATGAAGGCCTTTATCGAGCGAATTGAGATGTTCCCGGAGAAAAGGAAAGACGGAAGCTGGATAAAGAAGATCGTATTCAATTTTCCTGTGCCTGTTGATGGTGAGGAAGTGAAAGAACTTCCCTTGGAAACTGAAACAACAGTCGAGAGTTGTGTGTTGCTATGTCGCACCGATACCTAGAAATCCTTGATTTTACGCAGTTTTTCGACCATTTTGTATTTACTCCAAATGCGGAAAATGTGTTAGAAAAGGAGTTAAAACGAGAAATTCCAGTAAGTGTTGGAATAGAACTGGTAGTGGTAGACATGTCAAGAAATAAAATTATATAAGATACAAGGAGGAGAGATAATTATGGAAAAAGAGATTGTAGATAGGCTTATTTTCAAGTCGGGTATGACTGCAAAAGATTATAAATTTGAACAGGAAATACCTAAAAGACCTAATCCTTTAAAACTTTCAAAATGGCTTTCAAAAGAAATAGAAGAGGTAGAAAAACAAATTGATTTGATTGAAGAGGAATTTGAAGTTAAATGCACATGTGAGAAAGGTTGCTCGGCATGCTGTAGACAGTTAATTGCATTATCTATGTCGGAATGTTTGGCAATAAAGCCTTACATAGAAAATCTTTCTAAAGATGAAAGAGAAAAGCTGAAAAGGAAAGTCTTAGAACAATGTCATATATTGGAGGAAAATAATATTACCAATAAAGTAATAAATACTACAAGAAAGGAAGAGGTTATTCAAGACAAGTATTTTAAATTAAAAATGCCGTGTGTTTTTTTAGATGAAGAAAATAGCTGTTCGATTTACAAAGTAAGACCATCGTTATGTTGGTCATATAGAAATTATGGTGATAAGGCGGATTGTGAAAAAGATTACGATGTAGAGTCCACTATAAAATATGATGATTGGGAGCATAGGGTATTCGAGAGAATTTTAACGGCAAGACCACCTCGTAATGGATTGTATGTATTACCTTTTGCAATAAAAGAAATGATGGAATGGTAACTTGAATAGATAGTTTGCAGGTATATAAATTGCACTTTTGGCTATAAAAAGCTGAAAGTGCTTTTTTAATGCTTTTTAGAGTGAAAAGCCTTGAAAATCGCCAGTATAGGGCAAAAATATATAAAAATTTTACAATGTACCTGCTTATGATACTTTCAAAAGCAAATGCTGATTGTTGAACAAATAAATTACATGGAGGAAATAAACCAATGGATAATAAACAGATTAGAGTAGTCATGCGTGATAACAATATTTATATGTGGCAGGTAGCAAAGAAGCTGAATGTTAATGAAACATCATTCTGCAAATGGTTTAGAGAGGAGTTATCAGAAGAAAGAAAACAGCAGGTCATGTCAGCGATTGAAGAAATTAAGTTAGACAGACTGAAAGAACAGAAATGATGATGAACAGTTATATTATGTCCTTCGGAGCAGGTATAGCAAGTTCTGACTGACAGCAACAGCAATAACTATTGCATAGGTTATAAGCTCTCAATAAGCGTAAAATCAAGGATTTTCCACTTATTGAGGGTAGACCTAAGATAGATTTTACGTTGATGTATAGACATAATATAAGTCATTTAACAAGATGCTGAAGGAACTGGAGGCACATAATCTGGTTTATCGAAGCCATCAGGGATTAGGAAAGCCGAATAGGATATATGTGTATGACTTGTTGAAAGCAGATAACGATAATTGGCTGCCAAAGCAATTTAAGCATAGAAAGGGGCGGACAAATGAGAAAGAAATATTATGATGATGCAAAAGAGAATGCAGCATTTGAGAGATGTGTGGATGTTGTGACAGTGCTGATCTTAAAATATGGACCGGCAATAAAAAGAAAATGGATTTTGCGTGAGTGGATAAAGAATATACAGGCTGACTGCTTTTGGAGAAGTTTAGCCTGTAAAAGATATCAGCGGTATTTCGATTGTATGAAAGCTATTGTAAAAAATGATGCAACATGACATAATCGGATTGACTAAAACAACATAGATATTTATAATATAGACAAAACGAAAATGACATGAACGGAGGACAGGGTAATGGAGAAAACTGTAACACTTGAAGAGGCATTAAAAAGAATTGAGGAGCTGGAAAAAGAGAATGCAGAACTTCGGGAGGAATTGGAGTATTACAGAAATCGTAAGTTAAGCGGTCGTCAGAAACATAACGCCAAGTGGATGGCAATTTATAATGATTTTGTTGTTGGGTATGAGAGCGGCATGACAATGGTAGAAATTGCGAAGAGGAACAATGTCAGTGAGCGGACGATTTATAGGTATAAAGCGTATTATGACAAAATGAAGAAAAAAGAGGAATAGACCATTTTACTGATGTCAGTAAAATGGTTCAATGTGGGAGGAGAAAGTCTAATATAGAAAAGAAAATGATTAACTGAAATAATAGAACAATAATAACAAATCAGACATATTGCTGATGTCAGCAATATGTTATATGAGAGTTGCGGACGATTTTTTTGACCGCAAATGGATGGAGGAGTTCTATGGCAGAAGATAAAAAGAAAGAAATCGATGTTACAGTAATAGAAGTAACAGAAGAATATCTAAAAGAAAAACTGTATAAAATTAGGGGTAAAAGGGTATTGCTTGATGCTGATTTAGCAGAGATATATGGCTATGATACGAAGGGATTTAATAGACAGGTAAAAAATAATATTGAAAAATTTGATGAAGATTTTATGTTTGAATTGACAGATGAGGAATTAGAAGATTTGCGGTACAAAAATTGTACCGCAAATATAAGTTCAAAAAGTCGTTATAATCCTCATGTATTTACAGAGCAAGGATTATATATGCTGATGACTGTCTTGAAAGGACCGTTGGCTGTTAAGCAGAGCAAGGCATTAATAAGAACCTTTAAGAAAATGAAAGATTACATATTAGAAAATCGTGATCTTATCGGTCAGCGGGAAATACTTCAGTTAAGCATGGAGACTGCTAACAACAGAATAGAAATTAACAAAATCAACTCAGATATGATATCTCTTGAAAAGCAGATTTCAGATGTTGCAGAAGGCTTGAAGGATGTTGTTACAAAATCTGAGTTGGCTGATATGATGAACAGCTTTGTTTCAGATGATGATGACAAGTGGCTCATGTTTAATGCAAAATTCAGTAGTGCAGATGAGGTGTATGAGTCCATTTACAAGCAGGCAAAGTCGTCAATATATGTCGTTGACAATTATATTGGATTAAGAACGCTGGTACATCTTAAAAATTCTCCTACAGGAGTAAATATTATTTTATTCAGTGATAATGTTGGAAATAATAAACTTCACAACATAGAATTTATAGATTTCTGCAAGGAGTACCCAACAGTAAATTTGTCAATGAAAAAGACAGGCGGTATATTTCATGATCGATTTATCGTATTGGATTATGGAACTGCTGATGAAAGGGTTTTCTTATGTGGTGCTTCATCAAAAGATGCAGGCGCTAGAATAACCAGTATTGTTGAAGACTATGGAGTATCTAAATATACCCCGGTTATTGCCACACTGTTGAAAAATCCAACTTTGAATTTACCACAGTAGGTGGAAAGAGAGTAATTTTCACTTTTACAGAGACAATCCAATATCCCATATGATAAAATAAAAAACAGAAGAAAATAATATTCATCCCAAATGGATATTGGAAAGCAAAAAGGATATAAAAGACCTATGACATTAAAGAAAACAATAGAACAACATAAATACACCATATTGTTTTGTCTCATATTAGTATTTGGTTCTATATTGCGGCTGGCGCAGTTAGGAAAGGTTCCGGGCGGTTACCAGATGGACGAGGCTTATGGGGCTTTTAATGCGTATTCACTGTTTCACAGTGGGATCGATTCCACAGGACACTCCTATCCTGTGTATTTCGAGTCCTGGGGAGGCGGGCAGAATGCACTGAACTCGTATCTCATGCTTCCTTTTATGGTGTTCACCGGAGGTAAAATCACTCCACTGGTAGTAAGACTACCGCAGGCCATTGTAGCAATTTTATCTCTGGTGGCGGTTTCTTTTCTGATGAAAGAGATGGTGAATGAAGCGGCCGGACTGTGGGCCATGCTTCTTCTCAGTGTATGTCCCTGGCATATTATGATGTCAAGATGGGGGCTGGAGTCCAATCTGGCACCCGGGTTCCTGCTTTTTGGACTGACCTTTTTTGTTTATGGCCTGAAAAAACCGAGATTACTTATTCTGTCGGCACTTTCCTACGGTTTGAGCCTGTATTGTTATGCGACCATCTGGCCTATTGTTCCACTCCTTCTGTTGTTGGAATGGGGATACGGATTTCTTACAAAGACTTTGAAGATCGACAAATATTTCGTGATCCATGTGGTGATCATTGGATTACTGGCACTTCCGTTGCTGGCGTTTTTACTGGTAAACAGAGGAATCCTCCCAGAGTTCTCCATAGGCCCTTTTTCGGTCTATGTAATGACGGATTTCAGAGTGAATGAAATAGCATCCTCTTTCCGTGATATTTTATACAATTTCAAAAATCTGCTGTATCTTCTGTATCGGCAGGATATCGGTCGTCCCTACGATGTGATCATGCCGTTTGGATTTTTCGGAATCACAGCCAGAGTACTGATCTTTCTGGGAGTTTTTTTACTGGTGATCCGCCTGATCCTAGCCTTACAGAAGAGACAGACAACATTATTATGGATGATATTCTTTCAACTGACCGGCGCATTGCTGCTGGGATTACTGGTTACCGTGGGAATGACCCAGATCAACTGCATCTATATTCCTCTTGTTCTGTGCGGAGCATTGTGCGTGTCTTCTTTGACAGATTTTCTGGGGAAAAAAGTGAATTTCTACGGAAAAATTGTAGTAAGCATTCTTTTGGCAGCACTTCTGCTGGGGGAAAATGTACAGTTTGAAAAGGCATATTTTACTTCTTATAAAGAGCTAGTCAGTGCCTATTTTCAGGAAGGCAGCGAGGAAGCCGTACAGAAAGCCATGGAGATTGCAGCGGAAAGCGGTCGTGAGATCGAGATCGAAGATGCCATCAAATATCCCAGTGTTTTGCTCTACGGCGAGATTGATGCTGCAGAATACCTTGCCAACAGGAACTTAAGCGATGCACCTCCCAAGCCGGAGTCTTTCCTAGGCAAGGGAATCCGCTTCACTATGGGAATCGACTGGGAGCATATTGACAGAAATAAGATATATATCATTTACTATACAGATGCGGAAAAATTCGATGGATTCACTCTCCTGCCCTGCCGGGACTGGTATGTGGCGTATTAAAATGAAAATAAAAAAGCCCTCACATATCATAAAAGGTGGGGGCTTTCGCGTGTCAAAAATTATGTTTCATTTACGCACTCAGATCCAGATTCCGTCCAATCAGCATGGCAGCATCGGCAGATTTCTTATTTTGCTGGTAAGGATTGCTCTCGTCACGGTAACTGATCTTGGTCGTGGTGGTGCCGCCGGCGGTGTAGACGGTGCCGCATTCGGGACATACCGCGGTCCGCAGGGACACTGTGGCGGAGAGAACCTTGCCGTTGTTCTGTGCGGCCTTGTTGTAAGCGTTCGTTACATGCTCCTGTTCGTGGGCACGAACTCTGGAGGAGGAAGCCTGTGGTGAAATATGAGATGCAGATTTGAAGGAGACCATTTCGTTGGAACCATCCTGATATTTCCGGTTCTTGCAGGTTTCGCATTCTGCGGGAGAAGACTTTCTGCCGGGCTTTTCTACATCGGATTTTCCGGAATTTACCACCATACCCTTCTCTTCGGGCTGTGCGGAAGATACCGCACCGGTAGAATAACCGTATCCGTAATTGCCGGTCAGACTATAATTATTAGAATAATTGATTCCGTAAATACCTGTCATGGGACTTCTCCTTTCTGCGTAATGTTTTGCTACTCTTCTATTTGCCCTCATTGTAGCACCTGTATCCGGTGAGGGCAAGTTAAGATTGCTGAAAAATCTGCTCAACTTCTGAAATCACGGAGGTCGTACCTAATATTACAATGGGATCCGAAAAAGAATCCGCCAGAGTAAGTGCCTGTTCCACCGAGTCTGTCCATTCTGCACCAATGCCCGCTCCCGCTAATGTCTCTTGCTGTTTTTTGGAAAAATGATAGTGCGGATTTCCGGATCTGGTGAGAAGGATCCGGCTTGCCGTTTCTTCCATGGACCGAACCACCCCGGCATAATCCTTATCCTCCGGAATTCCCACAATAACAGTGCAATTCCAAACCCCCAGATGTCGCAGGACTTCCTTTACATTCTCACAGCTGGTGGAATGGATGCAGGCATCCCAGCAGGACAAACGGCTTGGAACGCAGGACTTCCATGCGTCCCGGCCAGTGCAGCAGAGACAGATTTTTCCGGATGTCTGGCAAAGAAAAAACTGCGGATTCCCTGCGCAGATCAGACAGCACATCCACACACACAGCAAGTGCCAGAGCACAGTTTTTCGCCTGATGTTCTCCCCCAAAGCAACGGAATTTGTAAATCCGCATAAATGTTGTCTCCGATTTCAACATCAAACTGCATTCCGAAGCAGGTATAACGGATGTTTTCTGCATGAAAATCCCGACCGTAGATCTTATAGGGAATATGCAGAGTTTCGGCACGGCGCTGCAGAACTTCCAGAACTTCCGGTTCCTGCTCCGCAAAATAGACACACTTCTGCTCTCCGGTGATAACGTGGGATTTATCTTCCGCAATGGCAGCTAACGTATCTCCCAGCTCTCTTGTATGCTCTAAGAAAATCCGGTTCATCACGGCATAATCGTGACGAATGTTGTTTACATCATCATATTTTGCACCCTTTCCGCATTCAAATACATTGAAATCCGTATGCTTTTCCGAAAAATAAGTCAGTGCCAGGTCCGCCTGAATGCCCATGGGGCTGATACATACCGACTCCGGCAGATCGGAGGCAATGTCCAGAATCTCCGGCTGGATCTCTGTCATCAGACGGCAGAAGTCAGATTCACTGATCATCGTATCATTGACACGGAAGCGTTCGCGAAAGTCCGTGATATGAGGGCTGGTCATCAGTCCCACAGAGAATCTTGTCTGCAGGATTCGGGAGATCATGTTGGAAACGGAGCCTTTTCCCTTGCTTCCGGTGACAACGATGCAGGGAGTAACGGATTTTTGCCAAAGCAGAGATCTCGTCAGCTCAGGATGTCTTTTTCCGGCATCCTTTGCGGCATAGTCCTGATGTGTGGAAGCTCGCAGATAGGAAGCATAGACGAAGTCTTCCGCCTCCTTACGTGTAGTGATTTTATGAAATTGCAGTGATGTTTCGGAAGTGTTATTCATATAAATACCTTTTTGTAGCCTACAATTTTCCAGATACTTTAGTATCATGTATTTTCGTACACTGTGCAGGCACATATTTGCGCATGAAAAAACTATTTTTTACACTAAGTCTTTGATGTAAAGTCAGATTGTATCGTCTCAATAATTTTTCCCGCAACATTTATGCCGGAAGCCTTTTCAATACCTTCCAGTCCCGGCATGACATTGATTTCGCAAAAATAAGGTTTTTCTCTGCCAAAAAGCAGATCAATTCCCAGAAAATCCAGTCCGGTCTGCTCGTAAATATCTGCGGCTATGGTACGGATGCCGGAAGTGACAGGGTAAGGCTCTACCGAAGCGCCCAGAGCTACATTTGCACGGAAATCCCCCTGGGATGTGCGCTGCATACAGGCAACGGCTTCTCCGCGGATGCTGTAAAAGCGCAGATCTCTGCCGTAGCTTTCTGAGATAAATTCTTCGAAGAGCCATTCCTTGGAGGAAGGGTAGTTAAGAGAGAGTTCCTCATAAGAAGCTTTATCCCGGATGCAGACGATTTCTTCTCCCATGGAGCTTTCCAGTCCTTTACCGACAAAGGGAAGGCCCAGTTGTTCTACAATAGAAGAAAAAGGCAACCGTGAAGTTCCCAGAAGATATTTCGGGATCAAAAAGGCTTTGGAATGAAGCCTTCGTACCTGTTCAAATTTATTAATATAGATATTATAAGCAGTTAATGGATTATAGCTTCGGGTGGCAAGTGCATTTATAGCATCCTTTTCCCGTCCCCATTTATAGCGGTTGATGACAAAATCCACGGGTTCCAGTATTTTACCATGATTTATAACACCATGCGGAGAGACCACAGTATCATGGATCCCTACAATCTGCAGATCCATATCCAGGGCAGAAGCTTCCTGTACCAGACGGTTGCAGGTATAAGCGTTAGTCATAGTATTATATTTTTCTATGATATATCCTCTGATAGGCATAAGGCACCTCGTGATTTCAGTATTCTCATGGTTAACATAGCAAAATGTTGTCAAAATAGCAAGAAATATAGTTCTTCTATTGAAAAAGGACTAATATCCTGCGTATAATAAGAGACATAAGAGCATAAAAGTGGGATGATAATTCCACGATATGCGAATATTGGGTAGAATTGTGGTAGTGCGTAGCACGAAGCAATTCGTAGGTATCAAAGTCGGGGGCTTTTGACCCCGACATCATTAAAATATATTAAGAAGAAACAAAAGAGGAGACATACAATGAAATTACTCGAAGAGCGCATTCGCAAAGACGGTACGGTAAAAGCAGGGAATGTATTAAAAGTAGATTCTTTTCTGAATCATCAGATGGACATTGATCTGTTCAATGAAATGGGAAAAGAGTGGGCGCATCTGTTTGCAGACCGTAAGATTACGAAGATTCTGACTGTGGAGGCTTCCGGTATCGGTATCGCCTGTGTGGCAGCCCAGCATTTTCATGTGCCAGTGGTATTTGCAAAAAAGTCCCAGTCCGTAAATATTGACGGTGAAGTATATTCCACCAAGATCGAATCCTTTACGCACAAGAGAGTATATGACGTGATCGTTTCCAAAAAATTCCTGCATCCGGAAGATCATATTCTGATCATTGATGATTTTCTGGCCAACGGATGCGCACTGGAGGGTCTGATCGACATTGTCAATAAAGCGGGAGCTTCTGTAGAGGGTGTCGGCATTGCCGTTGAGAAGGGATTCCAGAAGGGCGGCGACCTGATCCGTTCCAAGGGTATCCGTGTAGAGTCGCTCGCTATTGTGGAAAGCATGGATGACAAGACCGGAGAGATCACATTTCGATCTTAATAGTTAGATAAGTTAGATAGGTTAGATAACTACTCAGAACCACATTCGCAAACGAGTTAATAAAAATTTAATACCTCTCTTGACAAGAAGTCAGACAAATGCTTATACTGACTAATGTTGAGAGAGTACAATAAAGGGGTTGTATGAAGGTGTCATACACCCTTTTTGCGTTGACTCACCGGTTTATCTGCAGATCTGTGCCCGCGCTGCTACATGGATCTGTAACGAAGCAGCAGCGCAGAAAGAGGAGAATTATGAAAAAGAAAGTCGTAAGTTTACTCGCAGCTATGGCTCTCGCAGTTACTGCTCTGGCAGGATGCGGATCCAATGATGCAGCTACCACCGGCACAGATGCGGCAACTGTTGCAGCTACTACTGAGGTGGCAGCTACTACTGAAGCAGCAGCTGATGGCGAAGCTGTCAGTGGTGTAAAGGCAGGTTTTATTTTCCTGCATGATGAGAACTCTACTTATGATCTGAACTTCCTGAACGGAGCAAAGGCAGCTTGTGAGAAGCTTGGCATTGAGTACATGACCAAGACCAATATTCCTGAAGGACAGGAAGCTTATGAAGCAGCTTGTGAGCTTGCTGATGCAGGTTGTAATTTCATTTTCGCAGACAGCTTTGGACATGAGGACTACATCATCGAGGCTGCTAAGGAGTATCCCAATGTTCAGTTCAGCCATGCAACCGGAACCAAGGCTCATACTGAGGGTCTGGACAACTTCCACAATGCATTTGCTTCCATTTATGATGGCCGTTACCTTGCAGGTATCGTTGCAGGCATGAAGCTGAATGAGATGATCGCTAACGGTGATATTACCGAGGATCAGGCTAAGATGGGTTATGTAGGTGCTTATACATATGCAGAAGTTATGTCCGGTTATACCTCATTCTTCCTGGGTGCCCGTTCCGTATGCCCCAGCGTTACCATGGATGTAACCTTTACCGGTTCCTGGTACGATGAGACCGCTGAGAAGGAAGCAGCTAACAAGCTGATCGAGGGCGGATGTGTACTGATCAGCCAGCATGCAGACTCCATGGGTGCTCCTACCGCATGTGAGACCGCAGGCGTTCCCAACGTATCTTACAACGGAAGCACTGAGGCAGCCTGCCCCAATACCTTCCTGGTATCTTCCAGAGTTAACTGGGAGCCTTACTTTGAGTATGCTATTAAATGTGTAGCAGATGGAACTCCTATCGATACCGATTGGTGTGGTACTCTGGAGACCGGCTCTGTAGAGCTGAGCGATCTTGGTGCTGCTGTAGCAGATGGTACCGCAGAAGCAGTAGAAGCTGCAAAGGCTGATCTGATCGCAGGCAAGGCTCATGTATATGATATCACCACCTTTACTGTAGACGGTAAGACCCTGGACAGCTATGAAGCTGATATTGATACTGATCCTGATTATACTCCCGACCATGAGGTAGTAAGTGACGGATACTTCCATGAGTCCGATGTTGCATTCCGTTCCGCTCCTTACTTCAATGTAAGAATTGATGGAATCAACCTGTTGGATGAGCAGTATTAATTGACTTATTGAAATAGCCCGGACGGCGCAGCGTTTATTGCCGCGCCGCCCTTTTTCTACCTTATGGATCTTTTGCTTTTGCGGATGGATGAGGTAGAAAAGGGGCGGCCAGTGTGCTTATGCCAGGTATTAAAAGACCTGAAAATTGCAGGTCATGGATAAATTGGAAAGGTGACTAGGATGGAAAAAGAGACAAAAGTAGCTGCGGTTTCGATGAAAAACATTACCAAGACTTTTGGATCCGTGATTGCCAATGATAAGGTAAATCTGGATATCTATAAGGGTGAGATATTATCACTGCTTGGGGAAAACGGCAGCGGTAAGACGACACTGATGAATATGCTCTCCGGTATTTATTTTCCGGATGAGGGACAGATCTTTATTAACGGTAAGGAAGAGGTCATCAAATCCCCCAAGGATGCGTTACGGCTGGGAATCGGTATGGTGCATCAGCATTTTAAGCTGATCGATGTACTTTCCGCTACCGAGAATATCATCCTGGGTCTGGAAGGCAGGCTTAATATCAAGGAGGCATCCCGTAAAATAGAGGAGATCTGTGACAAATACGGTTTTGAAGTAGATCCGAAGCAGAAAATCTATGATATGACGGTATCCCAGAAGCAGACCGTGGAGATTGTAAAGGTGCTGTATCGTGGTGCGGATATCCTGATCCTGGATGAGCCTACCGCTGTACTGACACCGCAGGAGACAGAGAAGCTCTTTAACGTTCTCCGGAAAATGAGAGATGACGGCAAGGCTATTGTCATTATTACCCATAAAATGCATGAAGTGGAATCTCTGTCCGACAGGGTGGCTGTGCTTCGTAACGGTCAGTATATTGGAAGCATGCTGACAAAGGATACCACCGTTACGGAAATGACCAATATGATGGTGGGACATGCGGTTACTTTGAATATTGTCAGACCGGAACCTGTGAATCCGAAGCCCCGTATCGAAGTACAGGGACTGACCGTACGTAACGAAGAAGGTATCGTTAAGCTGAAGGACGTCTCCTTTACCGCCAATAGTGGTGAGATCCTGGGAATCGCCGGTATCTCCGGCTGTGGACAGAAGGAGCTTTTGGAAGCCATTGCAGGTCTGCAGGTAACAGAAGCCGGCACAATCAGCTATGTGGAAGATGATGGAAGTAAGGAAATGCTGATCGGCAAGGATCCGTTGAAGATCGCAGAGATGGGTGTATCGCTTTCTTTTGTACCGGAGGATCGTCTTGGCATGGGCCTGGTAGGCAATATGGATCTGACCGATAATATGATGTTACGTTCCTTCCGACAGGGACATACACCGTTTACGAACCGAAAGCCTTCCAAACAGCTTGCAACTGATGTGGTAGAAAATCTGGAGGTTGTAACCCCGGGTATCACCACTCCGGTACGCAGATTGTCCGGTGGTAATGTACAGAAGGTTCTCGTTGGAAGAGAGATTGCGTCTGCACCTACCGTACTGTTGACGGCTTATGTGGTACGTGGACTGGATATTAATTCTTCGTATACTATATATGACCTGATCAATGAACAGAAGAAAAAGGGCGTTGCCGTGATTTTCGTAGGTGAGGATCTGGATGTGCTGATGGAGCTGTCCGACCGTATCATGGTATTGTGCGGCGGAGAAGTGAGCGGTATTCTGGATGCGAGAAAGACAGACAAAAATGAGGTCGGTATGCTGATGACCAGAGTAGGAGGCAAAGAACATGAAGGAAAAGAATAAAGAGCCTTTGTTTCATATCGTAAAAAGAGATGCGCTTCCCTGGTATAAATCTCTGGGTATTCGATTTTTGGCAATCCTGCTGGCACTGATCCTGTGCGGTATCATTACGACGATCACCACGGGAATCAATCCTTTACAGGTATATCAGTCCATCGTTCTGGGTGCTTTCGGATCCGTTCGCAAGACCTGGGTCACTTTTCAGAATATAGCGATCCTGCTTTTGATCGCATTGGCATTGACTCCGGCATTTAAGATGAAATTCTGGAATATCGGCGGTGAGGGACAGGTGCTGATCGGCGGGCTGGCAGCAGCAGCCTGTATGATCTGTCTGGGAGATAAGCTTCCGAACGCAGTTGTGATCCTGTGCATGATCGTGGCAAGTCTGGCAGCAGGAGCCATCTGGGGCTTCATTCCCGCATTTTTCAAGGCGAAATGGAATACCAATGAGACGCTGTCTACGCTGATGATGAACTACATAGCTACTCAGTTGGTGGCATTTTATACGATAGTATGGGAGGTTCCCAAGGGATCCGGTAAGATCGGTATCATCAACCAGAACACCAATGTGGGCTGGCTACCGCAGATCTTCGGCTCCAAATATCTGTTAAGTATTGTAGTGGCAGTAGTGATCACGATATTTATGTATGTATATTTGAACTACAGTAAGCAGGGATATGAGATCTCTGTTGTGGGTGAGAGCGAAAATACTGCAAAATATGTGGGTATTAAGGTGGAAAAGGTAATTATCCGTACCATGCTTCTGTCCGGTGCACTGTGCGGACTGGTAGGCCTGCTTCTGGTAGGAGGCATCAATCATACTGTGACTACCACGATTGCAGGTGGACAGGGATTTACCGCTGTACTGGTATCCTGGATGTCCAAGTTCAATCCTCTGACCATGGTATTCTCCAGCTTCCTGATCATATTCATGGATCGCGGAGCCAGTGAGATCTCTACCAATTTTGGACTGAATCATTCTTACTCCGATATTCTGACAGGTATTATCCTGTTCTTTATCATCGGCTGTGAGTTCTTCATTACTTACAGACTGCAGTTCCGTAAAAAAGCAGAAAAGGAGGAACAGTAATCATGTGGTCATTTTTACTTGCATTTATTCCGAGAGCAATCGTACAGGGAATTCCTCTGTTATACGGGAGTACCGGTGAGATCATCACGGAGAAGTCCGGTAATCTGAATCTGGGAATCCCCGGCGTCATGTATGTGGGAGGTATCTGTGGTGTCATCGGATCTTTCTTCTATGAGAGATCCGCAGGAGACGCGGCGAACATGAATGGGTTTCTTGCCATTGCGATTCCGATGCTCTGCTGCCTGTTAGGATCCCTGTTGATGGGATTGCTGTACTGCTTCCTGACTGTCACCCTGCGGGCGAACCAGAACGTGACCGGTCTGGCAATGACCACCTTCGGTGTTGGCTTCGGTAACTTCTTCGGCGGATCCCTGATCAAGCTGGTAAACAGTGATGTACCTTCCATTGCACTGTCTGCTACCAGCAGTTATTTCAGTAAGTCCCTTCCTTTTGCGGGAAAACTTGGCTGGTTTGGTAAGCTGTTTTTATCCTATGGATTCCTGGCTTATCTGGCAGTGATCATTGCGTTTGCGGCATCGTATGTCCTGAGTCATACCAGAACAGGCCTGCACTTAAGAGCAGTCGGTGAGGGCCCCAATACCGCAGATGCAGCCGGTATCAACGTATCCCGGTACAAATACATCGCTACCTGCGTGGGATGTATGATCGCAGGTCTGGGCGGACTGTACTATGTAATGGATTATGCCTGCGGCGTCTGGTCCAACGATGCGTTCGGTGACAGAGGCTGGCTTGCCATTGCGCTGGTCATCTTCACTATCTGGAGACCGAATATCAGTGTATTTGCTTCTTTCCTGTTTGGTGGTCTGTATATTCTGTATCTGTATCTGCCCACCGGTATCGAGCATATGGAGTATCAGGAGCTGTATAAGATGATCCCTTATGTCGTGACCTTACTGGTACTGGTCATCACCAGTATGCGGAGCAAGAGAGAGAATCAGCCCCCCCGCAAGTCTGGGACTGGCGTACTTCAGAGAAGAAAGATAATAATTTTATAGAAAGACGATTAAAAACGGCGTTTTCCGGAAATTTCCGGAGAATGCTGTTTTTTAGTGCACATTTTGGAAAAAACTCACAGAAACTTTAGGAAAACTTTTGATTTTATTCGGATGGAATTTACCTGTGTCTGTTATGCTGAGATCAATTCAGAGAAAATAAACGGAAGGGAGAAAAAAGATGAAAGTATTGATCACAACAGACTGGTACAAGCCGGCCATCAACGGAGTTGTTACTTCGGTATGCAATCTGCGGGAGGAATTACAGCAAAGAGGACATGAAGTGAAGATCCTGACCTTGTCCCGTACAGCTCGTTCCTACGAAGAAGAGGGTGTGATCTATATGGGTTCCGTGAATGCCGGATATATTTATCCGGGAGCAAGACTTCGGGTGTCCCCGGGACGCGAACTGTATCGCGGGATTATAGAGTGGAATCCGGATATTGTACATTCCCAGTGTGAATTTTCTACCTTTTTCATGGCAAAAAAGATCGCAGAGGAATGTAAGATCCCTCTGGTGCATACTTACCATACTGTATACGAAGATTATACCCACTATTTTTCCCCTTACAAGAAATGGGGCAGGGATATGGTACAGTTCCTGACGCGACAGATCTCCGAGAAGGTGGACAGTATGATCGCTCCCAGCACAAAAATAGAGACATTACTAAAAGGCTATGGCATTCATTGTCCGGTATCAGTGATCCCATCGGGGATTGATCTGAGTAAATATGACGCGCAGACCCGGACGGATTCTCGGGAGAGAATCCGAAGAAAATATAAAATGGACCGGAAGACCACAGTGCTTTTATATGTAGGTCGTCTGGCAAAAGAGAAGAATGTGGAAGAATTGCTGGAGTACCAGCAGAAAATTCAGGAGAGCGGCACAATACTGATGATTGTAGGCGGCGGTCCTTATTTGGAGACTTTACGGAAAAAGGCAGCAGAACTGGGTGTGACGGAAAGCGTTATTTTTACCGGAATGGTATCACCCGCTGAAGTAGCATCTTATTATCCGGCAGGAGATCTGTTCGTCAGCGCTTCCACCAGTGAGACCCAGGGGCTTACCTATGCGGAAGCACTGGCAGCAGGATTACCGTTATTATGCAGAAGGGATCAATGCCTGCGGGCGGTTGTGGAAGAGGACAAAAACGGCTGGCAGTACCGGACCGAGGAGGAATTCTTGAAAGACCTGAAGAACTGGAAGGAGAAAGAAGACGATGAACGCAGAGGAATGTGCAGTTATGCAAAACAGTCCGCAGAAATATTTTCCCAAAAAAGATTTGCGGGAAGCATGGAACAACTATACCAGCGACAGATCGAAGAAAAACAGGTCGAAAGAGAAAAACGCTTGGCAAAGAGCCGCCAATATTGCATCCTGGGTTAGTCTGATCCTCTGTGGAATACTGGCAGTCTGGAGCTATCAGAGCGGCATTTTCCAATCGGTGGAGACCATGCAGCAGTTTGTGAACCGTTTCGGAATGATCGGTGCACTGATCTTCGTGCTGATCCAGATCGTTCAGGTGGTGTTTCCCATCATACCGGGTGGCATCAGCTGTCTGGCAGGAGTGCTGCTCTTTGGAGCGGTGCCGGGATTTTTCTATAATTATATAGGAATCTGTGTGGGTTCCTGTATTGCTTTTGGAATAGCAAGAAGTCTGGGAAGACCGGTGCTGTACAAGATGTTTCCCGGGAAAATGATTGAAAAATACCTGACATGGGCGGAGCTAAAGGGAGATTTTTGAAATTATTTACACTGGCAATCTTTCTGCCGGTGGCACCGGATGATTTTCTCTGTTATCTCGCCGGAACGACGAATATGACATGGAAACAGTTTGTGACAGTCATCTTTTTGGGAAAGCCTTTCTCCATTGCGCTGTATAGTCTGGGACTGACGACACTGTTCCAGGTGATTTTCCACCTATTATAGGAGAGTATACTTATGAAAATTTATATATATAAAGGCGGACTTTCACTGGTGGCAAAAAGCGGCGTTGGCAGCGCAATACGCCATCAGGAGAAGATGCTGCGAGCAGCAAAAGTGACCGTGACGGACGTCTGGAAAGAGGCGGATATCGTACAGATCAATACCGTATTGCCTGATTCGCCGCTGGTGGCACGGCGGGCAAGACGGCAGGGGAAAAAGGTCGTCTATTATGGGCATTCCACTATGGAAGATTTTAAGAATTCTTTTATCGGTTCCAATCTGGCGGCTCCTTTATTCAAAAAATGGATCCGCCATTGTTATAGACAGGGAGATGTGGTTATCACACCAACGGAATACTCCCGGGAATTGTTAATGAAATATGATCTGCATCGGGAGATTTACGCACTGACCAATGGTGTGGACACTGAATTTTTCCACAAAACAGAGCAGGCAGGTGGACGATTCCGGATATTTTTTCATCTTCCTGTGGATAAAAAGGTCGTGATATCCGCCGGGCATCTGATTCACAGAAAAGGAATCGAGGATTTTCTGGAAATGGCAAAAAGGATGCCAGACATTATTTTTCTATGGTTTGGGGGCGGGAACAATGCATTGATTCCGGCAGAGATCAAAAAGGCTGTGGCAGAGAAGCCGGAAAATGTGATCTTTGCCGGTTTCCAACCGTCCGGGATCCTGCGGGATGCGTACTGTGGTGCGGATGCATTTGCTTTTTTCAGTTATGAAGAGACGGAAGGAATCGTGGTATTGGAGGCATTATCCTGTGAGATTCCTGTGATCGTGAGAGACATTCCGGTGTATGAAGGGTGGCTTACCGATGGCGAGCAGGTGCGCAAAGCCAGCAATCTGGATTCCTACGAGCAGGCAGTCCGAGACATCTTGTATGAAGAACCGCTGGAAAAAGTAAGACGCAGAATTCGGGCAGGCAGGGCACTGGCGGAGGAACACAGCATGCGGGTGACAGGTGAGAAACTGTATCAGATCGAGCAGAAGCTTTTGTAGACATCCCTCTTGCAAAGTCCGCGCCTTTATCATAAAATGAGAGTACCTTACAAAGGAGGTGCTTACGATGAACCTTGTAATTACTATCAGCCGAAGATTCGGAACAGGAGCCAGTCTGATCGCACAGGAGTTGTCTGAGAAGCTGGGGGTGCCGGTGTATGATAAGGCGTACATAGAGCATGAGCTGAATGGTGACAGTTATGCTACGGAAGCGGAGGTTATTAAGGGGTTGGCGGAACATCCCTGTATTATTCTGGGACGCTGCGCATCTGAGATCCTGAAGGATCAGCCGAATGTATTTAACGTGTATGTGTGCGCAGATAAGGAAGATCGTATCGAACGTATCATGAAGAAGGAAAGTCTTTCCCACGATGAGGCGAAGGAAATGCTTGAGAAAAATGATGCAGAACGCGCCGTCTATTATTATGAGAATACCGGTAAGGTGTGGGGCGATGTGAACAACTACCACATGATCCTGGATACCACTAAGCTGGGAATCGAGAACTGCGCGGATATTCTGATCCGGTATTTTGAGAGAGTGGAAATCATTTGATAGAATAAACTTACCCATGAAAAGCCCTTTCGGACAGCTTGCTGTCAAGAAGGGCTTTTTATGCGGGAAGTAAACGAACATGAGCAAGTAGGACGATAGTCCGGAATGCGAATGGGCGTTACGATTTCGAGAGTACGCAGTACGGAGAAATCGTTTAGACTATGAATAGTGTATAAATGCGAAACAGATGCCCAATACGGACATCTGTTTTTGTATATACAAGAATCGGTTATTAATAGATGTTTGTACAGAAATCGGTATCTGGCAAATATATAATAATAAAATCAATCAATAATGTAACAACACAAAGTTAAAAATATATTTTTAAATATAACAAAAAATGATATATGCAATTAAAATTTTTAATCAAATTATAAAAAGAGAGAAATACGGAATAAAATAGCATTTTTCCAGAATTTATAGGTATATGACAAAAATGTCACATTAAAATACATCAATTAATAAGATAAGAACATAACTTGCTTACAGAAATTATGAGTGTTAAAATAGTGCAATCAGATAAGTGAAAATAGTAAAAATAACAGGTTTTGAAAATAAAAAGTAATCATATGGCAGGAGGATTTCCATGAACAGCGCAGACATAGCAGCAAAATATCAGAAAACATATTTTATGCCCCCCGAGGTGACCTACGATTGGGTGAAGAAGGACAGCATTACCAAGCCCCCCATCTGGTGCAGCGTTGACTTGAGAGATGGTAACCAGGCTTTGATCGATCCCATGAGCCTGGAAGATAAGCTGGAATTCTTCAAGCTGTTGGTAAAGATCGGTTTCAAGGAGATCGAGGTTGGTTTTCCTGCTTCTTCCGATACCGAGTACAATTTTATCCGTGCCTTGATCGAACGCGACATGATTCCCAATGACGTGACCATTCAGGTGTTGACGCAGGCGAGAGAACATATCATCCGCAAGACCTTTGAAGCGGTAAAAGGTGCGCCCCACGCAGTGATCCATCTATACAACTCTACTTCCGTAGAGCAGAGAGAACAGGTATTTAAGAAAGATAAAGAAGCCATCAAGAAGCTGGCAGTAGACGGCGCCCAGATGTTAAAGAATCTGGCAGACGAGACCGAAGGCAACTTCACCTTTGAGTACAGCCCTGAGAGCTTTTCTCAGACCGAGGTGGATTATGCACTGGAAGTCTGCAATGCAGTACTGGATGTATGGAAGCCTACCGCTGACCGCAAGGCCATCATCAATCTGCCCACCACCGTACAGGTGGCAATGCCCCATGTATTTGCCTGTCAGGTAGAATATATGCACAAGCATTTGAAATATCGTGACAATGTAGTACTCAGCGTACATCCTCACAATGACAGGGGCTGTGGCATCAGTGATGCGGAGTTCGGCGTACTGGCCGGAGCAGACCGTGTGGAAGGTACTTTGTTCGGCAACGGCGAACGTACCGGTAACGTGGATCTGGTAACTGTTGCACTGAACATGATGTGCCACGGCGTGGACAGTGGACTGGATTTCTCCCATATTATGGAGATCCGCGAAGCTTATGAGAACTTCACCGGCATGAAGGTACATGAAAGAGTGCCCTATGCAGGAGATCTGGTATTTACCGCATTTTCCGGTTCCCATCAGGATGCCATCAGCAAAGGTATGGCATGGCAGAAGGAAGGCAAGACCGGCAAGCGTTGGGATATCCCTTATCTGCCCATCGATCCTGCGGATGTGGGAAGAGAGTACGAATCCGATGTTATCCGTATCAACAGTGTATCCGGTAAGGGCGGCGTAGCATTCGTATTGAAGCAGCAGTTTGGATTCTCACTGCCTGCAGCCATGAAGGAAGAGGTTGGTTACCTTGTGAAAGGTATTTCCGACAGACGTCATCAGGAATTACTTCCCAAGGAGATCTATGCGATCTTCGAGGAAAATTATATTTATCCCCGCAGCATCTTCAACATTCCGGAGTGCCACTTCAAACAGGAGAACGGCATTCAGGCAGAGGTGACTATCGAGCAGGGCGGAGCTTCCAGAGCCATTACTACTATGGGTAACGGACGTCTGGATGCAGTCAGCAATGCCATCAAGACATACTTTGGTATTACCTACGAGTTGTCTGTATATGAAGAGCATGCAATTTCCAGAGGCTCCAATTCCAAGGCTGCCACCTATGTTGGTATCGTCCATGACGGTAAATTCTACTGGGGCGTCGGCGTAGATGAAGATATTATCAAGAGTTCTATCGCCGCACTGGTGTCCGCGGTGAATAAGCTGGCAGCAGAACAGCATATTACCTCCGGCAGAGAAGAGCGGATCGTGGAGATCATCAGTTTCATCCAGAAGAACTATGTGGATGTGACACTGGATATGCTGGTAGATACTTTCCATCTCTCCAAGCCTTACCTGTCCAAGTACATTAAGGAAAAGGCCGGCATGACCTTCCAGGAGGTCGTTCGGGAAGAGCGCATGAAAAAAGCAAGAATGCTCTTAAAGGAGACCAATCAGACGGTGGAGACCATTGCAGCCAACGTTGGTTACGAGAATGTGGAGCACTTTAACCGCCTATTCAAAAAGGCATATGACATGACTCCGGTACAGTATCGAAAACAGAGCGCGGAATAAAGTACGCCGTGGAACTGCGCCATGCACATTCGTAGACGTACTGCGTCTACTTCATGTACGGCTGTCGCCGTATAAATCCAAAAAGAAAAGCACGTCCTCGTGAGCAAGCTCCCAGGGCGTGTTTTTCTTTTTGGATTTGCATGGCTCGTAGCTTTTAACATAATGACAGGTTTGGAAAACATAAATAAATAGAAAAAACCGTTTTTTTTTATTATGATGAAAACATAGAGCAAGAGAATTCGCAGTCTGGCATTCCGCCGGAGCGTAACGAAAGAAAACATAAATGTAAGAGGCTTACATCGTAAGCAGACAGGAGTAGAAAAATGGAAATGAAAGAGACGATTCTGAAAACTTTCGCAGAAGTATTTGGAGATGCAGAAGGCACCAAGGCTTATTTTGCACCGGGACGTGTGAATCTGATCGGTGAACATACCGACTATAACGGCGGACACGTTTTCCCCTGCGCACTGACCATCGGTACCTATGGTGTGGCAAGAAAGAGAAACGACAATAAGCTGCGTTTCTATTCCATGAATTTCGGACATCTGGGAGTGATCGAATCTTCTCTGGAGGATCTGGTACCCAGCAAGGAAGCAGGCTGGACCAATTATCCCAAGGGAGTGATCTGGGCTTTCGGTGAGAAGGGCATGAAAGTGACTTCCGGTATGGATCTGCTGCTGAACGGTAATATTCCCAACGGTTCCGGACTTTCCTCTTCCGCTTCTGTAGAAGTGCTGACCGGCTACATTCTGAGAGATTTCTTCGGATTTGATGTGACCAATCAGGATCTTGCACTGATCGGACAGTTCTCCGAGAACAAATACAACAAGGTAAACTGCGGTATCATGGACCAGTTTGCCATTGCCATGGGCAAAAAGGATAATGCTATTTTTCTGGACACCGCAACTCTGGAATATGAGTACGCACCGATCCATCTGGAAAATGCGAAGATCGTTATCGCATGCAGCAATAAAAAGAGAGGCCTGGGAGATTCCAAGTACAATGAGCGTCGCAGCGAGTGCGAGACTGCACTGGCAGAGCTTCAGCAGGTAGTGAAGATCAAGACGCTGGGTGACCTGGATGAGGAGACCTTCGAGAAGTTCAAAGCTATTATCAAGAGCGATGTCCGCAGAAAGCGCGCAAAGCACGCTGTATATGAGAATCAGAGAACCGTTCGTGCGGTAGAAGCTCTGAAGAACAACGATGTGAAGCTGTTTGGTGAGCTGATGAATGCTTCCCATGTATCTTTGCGGGATGATTATGAGGTAACAGGTATCGAGCTGGATACTCTGGTAGAAGAAGCATGGAAGGTAGACGGTGTTATTGGTTCCCGTATGACCGGTGCCGGTTTCGGCGGATGTACCGTAAGCATTGTAAAGGATGAGGCTATTGACACCTTTATCGATCAGGTAGGCAAGGCATATAAGGAGAAGATCGGTTATGCAGCTGATTTCTATGTAGTAGAGATCGGTGACGGCCCCCAGACCCTGTAAGAAATTAAGATCCGACGAGAATAGAGAGTGCGATGCCGGAGAAATCCGGTATTGCAGAATGGAGAAAAAATGGATATTCAGGTATTAATTCGTAAATTGGTATCCTACGGAGTACAGACAGGACTGGTTCCGGAGGAAGATGTGATCTACACGACCAACCGTCTGTTGGAGCTGTTTGAACTGGATGAACTGGAAGAGCGCGACAATGTGACCATGCGTGAGGATGAACTGGAAGAGGTTCTGAAGGGTATGCTGGATTATGCTTACGAAAAAGGCATTCTCAAGGAGAACAGTGTGGTGTATCGTGACCTTTTCGATACGAAGATCATGGGCATGCTGATGCCCAGACCCAGTGAAGTAATCCGTCATTTCCACGAACTGTACGAGCAGGTATCTCCCGAGGCAGCTACCGACTATTATTACAAATTAAGCAGAGATTCCGACTATATCCGTCGTTATCGTATCTGCAAGGATATGAAATGGGTAGCACCCACCAAATACGGCGATCTGGACATTACCATCAACCTGTCCAAGCCTGAGAAGGATCCCAAGGCTATTGCTGCAGCGAAGCTGGCAAAACAGGCCGGTTATCCGAAATGCCTGCTGTGCCGTGAAAATGAAGGTTATGCAGGCCGTGTGAATCATCCCGCCCGCCAGAACCACCGCATCATTCCGGTGACCATCAATGGCAGCCAGTGGGGATTCCAGTATTCTCCGTATGTATATTACAATGAGCATTGCATCGTATTTAATTCTCAGCATGTACCTATGAGGATTGAGCATGCGACCTTCTGCAAGCTGTTTGATTTTGTAAAGCAGTTCCCTCATTATTTTGTAGGTTCCAATGCGGACCTGCCCATCGTAGGCGGTTCTATTTTAAGTCACGATCATTTCCAGGGTGGTCATTATGAGTTCGCCATGGCCAAGGCGCCTGTAGAGAAAAACTTCTCTGTAGCAGGTTATGAAGATGTGGATGCCGGTATCGTGGCATGGCCTATGTCTGTGATCCGCCTCAGCGGTATGGATACCGACCGCATTATTGCACTGGCAGATGTGATCCTGAACAAGTGGAGAGAATATACGGATGAAGAGGCATTTATCTATGCCTACACCGATAATGAACCTCATAACACCATCACTCCCATTGCCAGAAAGAGAGGAGACAAGTTCGAGCTGGATCTGGTGCTGCGTAACAATATCACTACTGAGGAACATCCTCTGGGTGTATATCATCCGCATGCAAAGCTGCATCATATCAAGAAGGAGAACATCGGTCTGATCGAGGTTATGGGTCTGGCCGTACTGCCCGCCCGCCTGAAGGGTGAGATGGCGCATCTGAAGGAAGCAATCCTCGCCGGTAAGGACTTAAGAGCCGATGAAGAACTGGCAAAGCATGCAGACTGGGTAGATGAATTCCGACCGAAATACGATGCTATCACTGCAGAGAATATCGACGGTATTGTCGAGAAAGAGATCGGTCTGGTATTCATGCAGGTATTAGAAGATGCCGGTGTCTACAAGAGAACCGAGGAAGGACAGAAGGCTTTCGACCGTTTTATTAAATGCTTGTAATAATAGTTCAGCCATAGAATGACAGAACCGGCGATTGGGTGCTTGCACACAAAGCGACGGAGAGCGTGATAATGCGACTTTGCGAATGGCGCGGGCTGAACGTTTGTTTGTATAATATTTGTTGCGAGGAAAAGGAATTGTGGTGACACAATTCTTCAGACTGTAGACAAAGCTCCTTCCTGTGAGGGAGCTTTGTCTACAGTCTGTTTATTTACCGTTATCTTCTCTTTTCCGAATCATGCCTCTTACTTTTTATAGTACCATCTTCCTGTATAGGGTGTAAGTCGTCACTGATGGTTCGTATAAATAATTTTACGCGTTTTTGCTGTATTTTTTAAGGCGCAAGATTTGTATAATTCCGATAATTGTGGTATACTGTAGGAAAAAATTTTCGTAACACATCAGTTCACCATGTATTACAGAAAAGAGGTTATATTTCAAATGAAAAAGCAAAGCAAAGTAACCAGTCAGTCTGCCATGCTGCAGCAAAACACAAGATCAACCTATCGGATACTGATCATCAGCATCGTTATGCTGATCCTGTTCATCGGATCCAACATGTATCTGAGCCGGATCAATTCCCAGCAGCTGGAAGCTACCATGTATCTGAACCAGTATCGTCTGGGTTCCAAGACGCTGACCGCTGCCGTACAGTCTTACGCAGTCACCGGAGACCAGACCTACTATGACAATTATATGAAGGAATTAAACGAGGACAAAAATCGTGACATTGCCTGGGAAGGTCTTCAGAAAGACGGTCTGACCGACAATGAATGGGCACTGTTAAACCATATTGCTGAAATGTCCAACGGTCTGGTTCCTCTGGAAGAAGAAGCCATGGATAAGGCCGGTTCCGGAGATACACAAGCAGCTATTTCTTATGTATTTGGTGAGGAATATGAATCTACCGTACAGGAGATCACTGCAACCACAGATAATTGTATCAATGATATCCAGGCACGTATGGCTCAGAAGCAAAATACTCTGAATCTGATAATGATCACTACCATGGTGATTTTCATTCTCTGCTTCCTGACCATTGCCCGCAAGATTGTCACCACACTGACCTTTGCAAAACAGGAACTGCTGATTCCCATTGTAAAAGTATCCGAGCAGATGAAAGTACTTGCGCAGGGACATTTTGACAGCCGTCTGGATCTGCCGGAGGATGACAGTGAAGTCGGCATCATGGTGCAGGCCGTTCATTTCATGAACGACAACTTTACCAAGATGATCACCGAGATTTCCGAGATCTTAGGTCAGATGGGTCAGGGCAATTACCGTGTAGAGCCTACGGAAGAATATGTCGGTGACTTTGTACAGATCAAGGATTCCATGGTGAAGATCATTGCCGATATGAAGAAGACACTGTCCACCATTCAGGTCAGCGCACAGGAGATCGATGGTGGTTCCGAGCAGCTGGCACAGGCAGCTACCGATCTGGCAGAAGGCTGTACCGCACAGGCCTCCAAGATTTCCGAAGCATCCCAGATGATCGACGCTATGGCAAAGAGTATTGAAGAAAAAGCCAGAGTTGCACAGGAGACCGCAGATATCTCCAAGCAGTCCGCACAGACGGTTGCTGATGGCAATGCCAAGATGCAGGAACTGAAAGTCGCAATCGGTGAGATCAGTAAATGTTCCGAGGAGATTCGTTCTATCATTCAGGTCATTGAGGATATCGCTTCCCAGACCAACCTCCTGTCACTGAATGCCTCCATCGAGGCTGCCCGTGCCGGAGAAGCAGGCCGCGGATTTGCTGTCGTAGCCGAGCAGGTCAAGAATCTGGCGGAACAGTCCACCGAGGCTGCCGGAGAGACCACAAAGCTGATCGAGAGCACCATCGATGCTGTCAACAAGGGAATCGCCATTGCAGAAGAAACCGAAGCCAGCATGGATCAGGTAATGGAAGAAGCCGAGGCTTCTACCAAGCGTATGGATGATATGGCACAGGCCCTTCAGGCTGAAGTGTCCAGCGTCCAGCAGATCGATGAAAACATCGCTCATGTGGCCGGAATCGTGGACAACAACTCCGCATCTTCTCAGGAGACCGCCGCTGTCAGCGAAGAACAGTCCGCGCAGGTACATACTATGTTACAGCTGATGCATCAGTTCCAGATCTAGTTTTCAGAATGATAAAGCCTGAGTGCTTCTAAAGAAGCCTCAGGCTCAGACTGTAGACAAAGCTCCTTCCTGTGAGGGAGCTTTTCTTGTGTCATGACTGCAAAAATTATGTACTTACAAGCATATAAGAAGTAGTGAAAATGCCGTATTTACGGGACTTTTCACTACTTTTTTGGTATAATGAAAGTATCAAAATAAAGGCGGTGTTTCCTATGATGACACAGAATGCAGATAAGAAAAGAGAACAGATTCAGATGTTCTGCATGGATGACCTTGTTCCGCAGGATCATCTGCTGCGCCTGATTGACCAGGCAATCGACTGGAGTTTTATCTATGAACTTGTGATCGATAAATACAGTGCAGACAATGGCCGTCCCAGCATGGATCCGGTCATGCTCATTAAAATTCCATTCATCCAGTATCTGTACGGCATCCGAAGCATGCGCCAGACAGTAAAAGAAATCGAAGTCAATGTCGCATACCGATGGTTCCTCGGTCTGGAAATGATGGACAAGGTTCCCCATTTCTCTACGTTTGGAAAGAATTATACCAGACGCTTTAAGGATACTGATCTTTTTGAACAGATCTTTTCCCGTATCCTGCAGGAATGCTATAAATACAGACTGATCGATCCTTCCGAGGTCTCCACCCATGTAAAAGCACGGGCAAACAGCAAAAAGATGCGGAAACGGATTGCAGATGAGGAAGCACTGTTCTTCGAAGAGCAGTTAAAGAAGGAAATCAACGAAGACCGGGAAGCGCATGGGAAAAAGCCTCTGAAAGAAAAGAAGGAAGATCCCAAAGATCCCCCCTCCTGTGGTGGCAGCTCTGATGGAAAAGAAGAAAAAACGGTCAAGGAAAGTACAACGGATCCGGAAAGCGGATGGTTCCGAAAGGGTGAGCATAAAAATGTTTTTGCGTATTCCGTGCAGACAGCCTGTGACAAAAACGGATGGATTCTGGGTTATAGTGTAAATCCCGGCAATCAGCATGACAGCCGGACATTTAAATCCCTGTATGATAAGATAAAAGACATTGGCATTCAGACACTGGTAGCCGATGCAGGATACAAAACACCAGCGATAGCAAAGTTACTTCTGGATGATGGTATCACACCGCTTCTACCGTATAAACGCCCCATGACCAAAGATGGTTTTTTCAAAAAACCGAGTATGTGTATGATGAATATTTTGACTGCTATGTATGCCCGAATGATCAGGTCTTTGGCTTATCATACGACGAACCGTTCCGGATACCGGGAATACAAGAGCTGCGGAATCGTCTGTGAAGGATGTCTATATCTGAAGCAGTGCACAGAAAGCAGGGATCATGTGAAGGTAGTGACCCGGCATATCTGGGAGCCGTACATGGAAAAGTGTGAGGATATCCGGCATATGATTGGGATGAAGGAAGTGTATGCGCAACGGAAAGAGACCGTAGAGCGCCTCTTCGGAACAGCAAAAGAAAACCACGGATTCCGCTATACACAGATGATAGGAAAAGCCCGGATGGAAATGAAAGTCGGGCTTACGTTTGCCTGCATGAATCTGAAAAAACTGGCAAAGATGATAGCCAGGAAGGGAAAAAGGGGAGCCCAAAAGTGTTTATTATTGATCAAGTACACACTTTTTGAACCGAAAACAAGAAAAACGCTTCTGGAGTGCTGACCAAAAGCGTTTTGTCTACAGTCTGAGGAATTGTGGTGACACAATTCTTTTTTCTTAGTATAATAAACCCATGAAATTCTTATTAACAGCTATTAATGCAAAATTCATACATTCCAATCCCGCCATATACAGCCTGCGGGCCGGTGCGGGAGAAAAGTTACAGCCCTATGTGGAACTGGCGGAGTTCACCATCAATGAGTCTCTGGAAAGTATTCTGGAGGGGATCTGGAAGCGTCAGCCCAAGGTAATAGGATTTTCCTGTTATATCTGGAACTGGAAGCTGATCCGGGAAATTCTGACGGAATTGCCGAAGATCCTGCCGAATACGGAGATCTGGCTGGGAGGACCTGAGGTGACTTATGATGGACCGGGACTTTTAAGAGAGTTCCCTCAGGTTACCGGAATTATGGTGGGAGAAGGAGAAGTCACCTTCCGGGAGGTACTGGACCAATATGTGCGGGAAGCAGAAAGCACCGGACAGTCCGAACAACAACCCGAATCCGGCAGCACAGAACAGCAGGCAGCAGACCGAATGGGAACGGTTGCAGGAAAGTCTATGGTAGAACGTTTCGGACAGATTCCGGGATTATGTCTTGCTTCCGGTTATACGGCACCCAGAGACCTGACAGATCTGACTACACTTCCTTTTCTCTATGAGGATATGGAGCCCTTTACGAACCGGATCATCTATTATGAGACCAGCAGAGGATGTCCCTACCGGTGTAGCTATTGTCTGTCCTCCATAGATAAGAAGGTAAGACTACGTGACATAAGTGTCGTAAAGAGAGAACTTCAGTTTTTTCTGGACCAAAACGTGAAACAGGTGAAGTTTATTGACCGTACCTTTAACTGTGACCACAAACATGCCATGGAGATCTGGCGGTATATTTACGAACATGACAATGGTGTCACTAACTTCCATTTCGAGATTTCTGCGGACATTTTGCGCGAAGAAGAGATCGCATTGTTGAACCGCTTCCGTCCGGGACTGGCACAGCTGGAGATCGGGGTGCAGTCTACGAATCCGGAGACAATACGAGCTATTCACCGTGTCATGGATGTGGACAAGCTGGAGAAAATTGTTGCGGCCATTCACAGAGGACAGAATATTCATCAGCATCTGGATCTGATCGCCGGGCTGCCCTATGAGGATTATGAGAGTTTCGGCAGATCCTTCGACCGGGTCTACGGGATGCAGCCGGAGCAGCTGCAGCTGGGTTTCCTGAAAGTATTAAAAGGCTCCGATATGCATGTGCATGCACAGGAATACGGAATCCGTTATCTGGAACAGCCGCCGTATGAAGTGCTGTATACCAACTGGATCAGCTATGGTGAGATCCGGAGACTGAAACGGATCGAAGAAATGGTGGAGCTGTATTACAATAGCGGGCAGTTCACCCATACCCTGCCGGTTCTGGAAAAAGCATTCCCCGGTCCCTTTGCCATGTATGAGGCACTGGCGGATTATTATCAGGAACAGGGATATTTTACCAACAGCCCCGCCAGAGCCTACCGGTATCAGATCTTATTGGAGTTCGCAGCGATGAAAGATCCGGCCAATCGTGAGATTTACAGAGAACTTCTGACTTATGATATGTACCTTCGGGAGAATCTGAAGAGCAGGCCTGCGTTTGCGGCAGAGATCACGGAAGAGGAAAAACAGGATATTCGCCGTTTTTACCAGACAGAAGAGCAGGAGAGACATTATCTTTCTGCCTATGATCAGTATGACTGGAAACAGCTAAGCCGAATGACACACTTGGAACCGTTCCGATATCCGCAACCTCATTATGTTCTGTTTGACTATCAGGAACGGAATCCGCTCAATTATGAAGCCAAGGTACAAGTGATCGCGAATCCAATATTATAAGTACAGGAGAAGACCGGTTCATAAAAATTGAGGTAGGCAGTCAGAATATATCGGAAGTATTGCGGAAGGATAAGAAAATAGTATGTATGACACTTATGTCAGTATAGATTTGGAGACCACGGGCCTGAATCCCAAGAGAGATCGGATCATAGAGATCGGTGCAATCCGTGTGGAGCAGGGACAGATTGTGGAAGAATTTTCTACGTTTGTGGATCCGGGGCGGAAATTGGAAGAACGGATCACAGAACTTACGGGAATCCGGGACGAAGACCTTGTGGATGCACCTCAGCTGGATGAGGTTTTCCCCAAATTATTGGAATTTATGGGAGAATTACCGTTGCTGGGACACAGCATTTTGTTTGATTATTCTTTTTTGAAAAAAGCGGCAGTGGACCGGAAGATTACTTTTGAGAGATCGGCGGTGGACACTTTGCAGGTCGCCCGGAAATATCTGCAGGAACTGCCTCATCGTAATCTGGGGTATCTGTGTCAGTATTATGAGATCCCGCATCATGCACACCGGGCTCTGGAGGATGCGAAAGCCACGGACCGGTTGTTCCGAAAGCTGGCAGAATTGTTTTATCAGGAGGAAACCGGTGGACAGGCATCGACAGAATCCGTCGAAAAGAAAGCAAACAATAATCTGTTTGAGCCGCAGCCATTACATTTTCAGGTAAAAAAGAGATACGCCCGCGACGAAACCGCAAAAAGAGCGGTTATATCGTCTGGCAGAGCAGCATAAGATAACTTTGGAGGTCGATGTGGAAAAGCTTACCCGCAGTGAGGCGAGCAGGCTTGCGGATAAGATTCTTGCAAAGTACGGACGATAGAATTACGTAAAGCGGAACGCAGTTCTTCCGCACGGAGGATCAGATCGGCAATTTTGTCATATTCCTCCCGGCCGGCATAGATTTTAGCCAGCGCATAGTAAGTATGGCTGACGTCGGTGCCGATGGAGACGGCATACGCGAGAACCGTTTCCGCATCTTCTGTCAGACCGGATTCCAGAAGCAGATCGGCCCATTGCTGCAGAGTACGTACCAGTACGGTGTAATTCTGATCATACTGGGACAGCGGTGTAATGTTCGCAGTGCCGTATTCCAACTTGAGGTCGGTGTTGGTGAAGCCTGTGAGATTTACGACCGGCTGTGTGGATAGATAGGTCAAAAGCTCCTTATATTCCCGGGCTTTTTCATCCTCCGACAGAGCATTCATGGGAAGTTTTTCCAGAGGAATCTTTACATAATCCAGACCATCAAGGGGTTTTTTGCGGACAGAGTTGGCCCTTTTTTCCCGGTCCCAGAATTCCTGCTCTTTCTTCTCGGTAAGGGCTCGCTGACGACGTGTATTCTGTGCCACAACAAGGATGGTATACACGAAAACAATAAATATGAATAAACTTGCCAAAAACTTTAAACTCATATATAATATCCTTTCAGAGTAAAAGTGATTTTTGAAGCATTTATGGAGGTTTTTACCATGTTTAATATGAATAATAAAAAAGTAAAACAGCGAATCTCCGCAGCTATCATCGTGCTGCTTGTGATTGCTATGATCGTACCTACTATAACATCTATTTTCTACTAATTCAACTGCGGATGGAACAGTAGATGTGCCCGAAGGAAGGGCAGAGGAGTATTATGAGTAAATATCGTAAGGGGTTTTACGGCATTCTGTTATTGACTTTGACAATGCTGTTCGGAATGACAGCGCAGGCCAAGACAGATGATACTATTAAGACAGGAATTTATGCCGGGGATGTGGAACTATCCGGAATGACGGCACAGGAAGCAACAGCGGTTATCGAAGAACATATCGAAAGTCTGAAGGATGTGGAGATCACACTGCTTGCGGCAAATGATCACGATGTGACCACCACAGCCGGAGATCTGGGTGTGACCTGGAAAAATCCTGAGCTGGTGCAGGAAGCATTGGAACTGGGGACACATGGAAATGTCATTGAACGTTACAAGATCCTGATGGATCTGCAGCATGAAAATTACGTATATCCCATTGAACTGGATTTTGACTTACAGGCGATCAACGATCTGCTGACCAGATGCACTAAGTATGATCAGGAAGCCATCAACGTCTCTCTGAAGCGGGACGGCGGTAAATTTACCGTAGTGGAAGGTCAGACCGGATATGTGTTGGATGTGGAGAAATCTATCGATGCGGTATATGACTATCTGACAGAAGAATGGAATCATGAGGCCTGCAGCATTCCTTTGGAGATCGTAGTGGATGAGCCGAAGGGAAGTGCTGAGGAACTGGCACAGGTAACGGATGTATTGGGAAGCTTTACCACATCTTATAAGACATCCGGATCCTCCAGAAGTGCAAATGTGGCGAACGGCTGCAGTCTGATCAACGGAACGACTCTGTATCCGGGAGAAGAATTTTCTACTTATAAGACGGTATCTCCTTTTTCCGTGGCGAACGGCTATTACATGGCGGGTTCTTATGTCAGCGGAAAAGTGGTAGACAGTCTGGGCGGCGGTATCTGCCAGGTATCCACTACCCTGTACAATGCAGTATTACTTGCGGAGCTGGAAGTAACGGAACGTTATAATCATTCCATGATCGTAGGCTATGTGGATCCTTCCGCAGATGCAGCGATCGCGGAGAGCTCCGGCAAAGATTTTAAGTTTGTAAATAATACAGATGCACCGATCTACATAGAAGGCTATACGCATGACAAGCAGATCACGTTTAACATCTATGGCAAGGAGACCAGAGCTGCCGGACATTCGGTACGTTATGAAAGTGAAGTGCTGGAGACGATCACACCCCCTGCGGATCAGATTTATGCGGATGCCGGTCAACCCATCGGTTATATCGTAACAGAGAGTGCGCATATCGGCTATAAGGCAAGACTGTGGAAGATCACGATGGAAAACGGTGTAGAGGTCAGCAGAGAACAGGTCAACAGCAGTACTTATAAGATGGTGCCCCGCAGTGCCACTGTGGGAACTGCTACCTCGGATCCTCAGGCGTATGAAGAGATCATGGCAGCTATCAGTACAGCGAATATTGACCATGTGAAAAATGTGGCAGCAGCGTTAAATGCAAGAGCAGCAGCGGCTGCTGGGCAGACAGAAATCGTAGACGACTAAAGGTGAGACAATGAACAGCGGCAAGGTACCCGTGAACGTCCTGAAACGTTCCGTTCTCAGACAATTGAAAAATAAAAGGACAGAAATAGCAAATAGCGCAGGTCTGGGGGCAGACTGCGCTGTTTTTGCGCCTTTTTCCGAGGGACAGCTGGTAACCTGCGTTCAGGAAGGTGTCGTAGAACTTCAGTGTGAGAACGACCTGGCAGAGGCGGAGAGAGAGGATCTGTCCGTGATGCCGATGCGTCGTATTTTCCAAAAGTGTGTAAACAATCTGGCAGCGGCGGGCGCAGAGCCTGTGGCGGCAGCTGGTGATCTTCCTGCCGGAGACGGTGGAGGAACCGGAACTGAAGGCTCTGATGGAAGAGGCAGAGAGAGCAGCCACAGATCTGAATATCCAGATCATCGGCGGGCAGACCAGAGTAAGCTCTGCGGTAAGACAGCCGATTGCTACGGCAACGGGATACGGTATCCTGAGCGAAGCTGCAGTGACGCAGGTATCCGCAGGGAAAAATCTGGCGGGTCAGGATATCATTATTACCAAGTGGATCGGTCTGGAGGGTACCGCGGATCTGGCGACCCGGAACCGTGAAAAGCTTCTTGAGAGATACCCGGCGTATCTGGTGGAAGAAGCAGCGGCGTTTGACCGGTATTATTCTGTTTTACCGGAGGCCGCTACCGCCGTGAAGTCCGGCGGTTGTACCATGCATGATATCTCAGAGGGCGGTGTATTTGCAGCGTTATGGGAGATGGCAGAGGGTGCAGGTGTTGGACTGACAATAGATATGAAGAAGCTTCCTCTCAGACAGGAGACAGTGGAGGGTATGTGAATTCTGTAATGTAAATCCTTATGAACTCAGATCCGGCGGCAGCCTGATCATTGCAAGTCCGGAGGGAACCGCAGTGGTGGAAGCACTGGCGGCAGAGGGAATTCCGGCAGTGACCGTAGGGAGATTTACAGACAGTAATGAACGACTGATCCTGAATGAGGACGAAGTCCGTTATATGGATCGTCCTCAGAGAGATGAGATTTATAAAGGCGTGTAAAATTCTGAATCCACCCCGTATGTAAGGGAAAATGCAATATAAAAGTTATAAAGGAGATAGTGGCATGAGAGAAGAATTATTAGCGATCATAGAGAAGAACAGCAGGATCGATCTGAAGGAACTGGCAGTGATCCTGGGCGTGGAAGAGATCGATGTGGTAAATGAACTGGCAGCACTGGAAGCAGAGGGGATCATCTGCGGTTATCATACCCTGATCAACTGGGAGAAGACAGACATTGAAAAAGTAAGTGCTCTGATCGAGGTACGTGTGACTCCCCAGAGAGGCCAGGGCTTTGACAGCATTGCAGAGCGTATCTACAAATATCCTGAAGTGCGCAGTGTGTATCTGATGTCCGGAGCGTATGATCTGATGGTCATTCTGGAGGGTAAGACCCTGCGGGAGGTATCTAATTTTGTATCTGACAAGCTGTCCACACTGGATTCCGTGCTGAGTACAGCAACGCATTTTATCCTGAAGAAATACAAGGATCACGGAACCGCATTTGCTACGAAAAAAGAAGATGAAAGAGAGATGATCACTCCATGAGAAATCCATTAGCAGATAAAGTAGTGGATATCAAGCCATCGGGTATCCGCAAATTTTTTGACATTGTAAGCGAGATGCAGGATGCCATCTCTCTGGGTGTGGGAGAACCGGATTTTGATACTCCCTGGCACATCCGGGACGAGGGTATCTATTCCCTGGAAAAAGGAAGAACCTTTTATACCTCCAATGCCGGTCTGAAGGATCTGCGTCAGGAGATCTGCAACACGATCCGGAGAAAACAGGGCGTATCCTATGACTGGCAGCATGAAGTGCTGGTGACAGTCGGTGGCTCTGAGGCAATCGATATCGGACTGCGTGCCATGTGCAATCCGGGAGACGAAGTGCTGATCCCTCAGCCCAGTTATGTATCCTATGAGCCCTGTGCGGTCCTGGCAGGAGCAACGCCGGTGATCATTGATCTGAAGGCGGAGAATGAATTCCGCCTGACTGCAGAGGAACTGGAAGCAGCGATCACGGACAAGACAAAAGTGTTGATCCTTCCTTTCCCGAACAACCCTACCGGTGCCATCATGGAGAAGTCTGATCTGGAAGCCATTGCGAAAGTTATCGAAGAACATGACATTTTTGTTATGTCTGACGAGATCTATTCTGAGCTTACTTATAAAGAGAAGCATGTGTCCATCGTCAGCCTGCCCGGCATGAAGGAGCGTACCATTTACATTAACGGTTTCTCCAAGGCTTATGCCATGACCGGTTGGAGACTGGGGCTATTGCTGCGGACCGGCTGCTATCATCCAGCAGATGACGAAGATCCATCAGTTTGCCATTATGTGTGCACCTACCACCAGCCAGTATGCGGCAGTGGAAGCACTGAAAAACGGAGATCCCGACATCGAGGAAATGCGCACGGCCTATAATCAGAGAAGACGTTTTCTGATGAATGCGTTTCGTGAAATGGGACTGGAATGCTTTGAGCCTTATGGCGCATTCTATGTATTCCCCTGCATCAAGGAATTCGGCATGACCAGTGAAGAATTTGCCACCCGTTTCCTGGAGGAGGAAAAAGTAGCTGCTGTACCCGGAACCGCATTCGGTGACAGTGGCGAGGGGTATCTTAGAATCTCCTATGCGTACTCCCTGGAGAAGCTGAAGATTGCCATCGGCAGACTGGGACATTTCGTAGAAAAATTAAGAGCAGAACAAAATAATAAATAAAGCATTTGTAACTATTCAGAGCCATGCAAAACTGCGTTCTGCGAATGCTTGCATTCAGGCAGATAAGCAGTTTTATATGGCGAAGTAACCACCATGAGCAAATAACATGCAAGCATGTTATTCAGGAAAGCTACGAAGTAGCGGTTTTGCGAATGGGGTTCTGAATAGTTACAAGCATTTTCAGTAACTATTCGGAATCACAGGCAGAGAAGTGGTTCTGGATAGTTACTATGTTGTAAAGGAAAAATTATGCATATTATATTACACCAGCCGGAGATTCCGGCAAACACCGGAAATATCGGAAGAACCTGTGTGGCTACCGGCACCAGCCTGCATCTGATCGAACCGTTAGGCTTCCGTTTAAATGAAAAAGAGATCAAAAGAGCCGGTATGGACTACTGGCAGCATCTGGATGTCACCAGGTATATTAATTTTCAGGAGTTCCGGGAAATGCATCCCGGAGCGAAGATCTGGATGGCAACCACGAAAGCACACCAGACCTACACCGATGTGAAATTCGAACCGGACGACTATATCATGTTTGGCAAGGAGAGCGCCGGAATCCCGGAAGAGATCCTGGTAGAGCATGAAGAGACCTGCATCCGTATCCCTATGCTTCCCGAGATCCGTTCCCTGAATCTGTCCAATTCCGTAGCCATCGTGCTCTACGAGGCACTGAGACAGCAGGGATTCGAGAGCATGCAGAGGGATGGAGAACTGCACAGACTGCACTGGAAAGAATAACACTGATAGTTACAGGTCGGTAATATAATCGTCCAGCTGTGATACATTACATAAGTTGTAACAATAGACCTGACCGATTTTATTATGATCACATAGAAAAATATGTTTGCGGCTTTGTTGCAGCATGACCTGACGAATGTAAGTCTCTTCCCGGGATGCATCGGTGATCTGACCGCTTTCCGATACTCCACGGCTTGAGAAAAACATAATATCAGCATTAAAATTCCGCACAAAATCAGCGGCAAAGTCTCCTACATACGCCGAGGAATTATGAAGAAGCAGTCCTCCCGTACAGTAAATTCTATGGCTCAGGGAATTCAATTCCTGGGCTGTTTTCAGACCATTTGTAATAATGGTCAGATTCTGATAATTTTCAAAATATTTAATCAGATATTGTGCAGTCGAAGAAGCATCGAGAAAAATTGTCTGGCCTTCCACGATATGGTGGGAGGCTTTTTCGCTGATGATTCTTTTGGCATCCGTATTCTGACGCTCTCGTAGATATAAGGGCAGTTCCTGATTGGCACCATCCAAAAGAATGGCTCCACCATGGAGACGTTTTACAAGTCCCTTTCGCTCCAGTTCTGAGAGATCTCTGCGCATGGTTGCTTCGCTCACAAACAGGCGCTTCGCAAGAACATTTACCGGTGCAGTCTTTTTTTCTCTTAAATATTCCATTATTTTTTCGAAACGTTCTACTTCTAACATATGTTTACTCCTGATTGAAAATGATTGAATATGTATGAACTATGCTCTGTTATGCAAGGTGGCCGCCACCGGTTGCATTCACAAAGGAGAAAGATATACTAAGAGTAAAGATACAGAACTTCGGAAAATAAGCTATATAAAGAATCTGTATCTTAGTAATACTATATGGTATACCAACGGAAAATTCAATACATATTTATGAGCGAATTTGTTCATTTTGAAAAACGAAAGGAAAAGGAACAGAGAAATGCAGGATAAAATGGAAGAAAAAATAATGATTGCACCGTCTATCATGTGTATATCGGAATGGCACGATACGAAGAATATTTTCCGACAATTAAAGGAAAATGGAATTGCGATGATACATGCTGATGTAATGGATGGAAAATTTGTTCCGAATCTGATGCTCGGAACAGAGAGTATCAAACATTTAAGAGAGGTAACGGATATTCCCCTGGATATTCATATGATGGTCGAAAAACCTGAAGAAAAACTGGATTGGTTTGATATTCAGCCCGGTGAATATGTGTCTGTTCACGCAGAAAGCACAAGACATTTGCAGAGAACACTGGCAAAGATCGCAGATTATGGGGCACATCCCATGGTTGCGCTGAATCCCGCTACTCCGCTCTGCATGTTGGAGGATGTGCTGGATGATGTATCCGGCGTATTGCTGATGACGGTTAATCCCGGTTTCGCCGGTCAGAAGTTGGTTCCGCAGACGCTGGGGAAAATAACCCGTCTGAGAGAACTGCTGGATAAAACCGGACACGAAGAAGTGTTTATAGAAGTGGATGGAAATGTAAGTTTTGAAAATGCACCTAAAATGTACCACGCGGGTGCAAGAGCTTTTTGTATGCGGCACTTCCAGTATTTTTGGGAAAAATGGATCTATCGAGGAAAATATAGCAAAATTTAAAAAAAGTATGGAGGAATAAAGATATGATTTGTGAAACATTTGATATTAAGAATGAAAATTCACAGGAATATGCAAGACTGAATACTTACTTAATCAGTCATTCTGATTCTATTAAAACGGAGACACGCCCGTTGATTATTTTGTGTCCGGGAGGAGGCTATTGGTTTACTTCGGAACGGGAGGGAGAAATGCTTGCATTGCAATTTGTGGCAGCAGGATTTCATGCAGCTATCTTGTGGTATTCTGTGAAACCGGCTACTTTTCCTACCGCACTGCTGGAACTTGCCAAAAGTGTAGAACTGGTTCGGAAACATGCGAAGGAATGGTATGTAGATCCAGATAAGATTGTTGTAGAAGGATGCTCTGCGGGTGGACATCTGGCGGCAAGTTATGGTGTATTTTGGCATGAGGATTTTGTAAGTAACAAACTACAGGTATCAAAGGATATTTTAAAACCCAACGGAATGATTCTTTCTTATCCGGTAATTACTTCCGGTGAATTTGCACATCGTGGTTCTTTTAATAATTTGTTGAGAGATCAATATACAGAAGAAATGTTGGAAAAGACATCTTTGGAAAAACAGGTAAATGAATATGTCCCGCGTGCTTTTATTTGGCATACCTATGAGGACACGGTGGTGCCGGTGGAGAATTCGCTGCTATTTGCCACAGAGCTTCGCAGACATCATATACCGGTAGAATTCCATCTTTTTGAAAGGGGATGTCATGGACTTTCTCTGGCAAATGAGTTGACGGATAATCCTCAGGGAGAGCGGATACAAAGAGAGTGTGAATGCTGGATAACAATGGCAATTGCATGGATGCATAACTTATAAAAGCTAAAAGGAGAAGAGCCATGAGTGAGACAAAAAATATTAAGAAAATGAAAGCTGTCAGATTACATGCCATCGGAGATCTCAGATGCGATGAAATGGAAGTACCTGTGCCGAAGGGAGAAGAACTTTTAATCAAAGTGGGCGCCTGCGGTGTATGCGGTTCCGATTATCCAAGAACCTATGAGCATGGTACCAGCAGCGGAATTTATCCGTTGACCATAGGCCATGAGTTCGCAGGAGAGGTTGTCGCAGCGGGATCTAAAGAGAATGAAGCACTGATTGGAACCAAAGCTGCAATTTATCCGTTGATCCCCTGTCGGAAATGTGATCCCTGCGTGACGGGAAACTATGCTATGTGTGAGCATTATGATTATCTGGGATCCAGAAGAGACGGTGGATTTGCAGAATATTGTCTGCTTCCGTCCAAATGGCAGCTGATCGTAGCAAAGAATGCATCCATGGAAGAACTGGCTATGACAGAACCGGCTTGTGTTGCACAGCATGCAGTACGAAGAGCAGATGTACAGGCAGGTCAATATGTGGTCATCTTTGGAGCAGGACCAATCGGCATTATGGCTGCCCGCTGGGTGAAGTTATTTGGAGCGACACCTTTATTGGTGGATATTGCACAGGATAAAGTAGAATTTGCCATAGAAAAAGGACTGGATGCCATCAATTCCCGGACAACCAATGTATCGGAAGAAATTCGCAACAGAAATCATGGAAAACTGGCAGATGCAGCCATTGAGGGAACCGGAGCAGGCGTGGTATTGAGCAGTTGTGTGGAATGCATCAGAGCAAAAGGAACCATTTCTCTGTTAGGCAATCCCTCCGGAGATGCTACCCTTCCACTGGCAATTCACAGCCAGATGCTGCGTAAGGAACTGGCCATCCACGGAGTATGGAATTCCAGTCGTGCGCCGTTCCCCGTGAATGAATGGACGTATACCGTACAAATGCTGGATGAAGGAAAATTCCAGGTAAAGGATCTTATTACGGGAAGATATTCCCTGGATGAACTTCCGGGTGTAATTGATGAGATCCATAACGGCAAACATCATGAAGTAAAAACCATGTGTACCTGTATGCCAAAGGAATAAAGCCCAATAGGAGATCATGTATGAGAACAGTTTCAAAGACAGTGATTGGCGTGGATTTTGGAACCCAGTCTGCCAGGGCAGTGCTGGTAAATGCAGAGAACGGCGAAATTATATATTCCTGTCGGAAAGAATATCCCTATAACAGTACACCGGTACCAGCAATTGACTGTGCGGAAAATCTTCCCTGTGCAACGGATTATGAAATGACTTTATATGAGTTACTGCGTAACGTAATACCGGAAGAATATCGGAAAACGGTAGCGGGGATCTGTATCGATGCCACTTCTCTGACAATGGTATTGCTGGCAGAGGATGGCCGGGCACTGTCGGAGCTGGATGGATGGTCGGAAGCAGCCCATGCCAGAGTGAAACTGTGGAAGTATCACCGGGCGCAGGAGAAAGCAGACGAGGCACTGAATCTGGCAAGCAATCTGCAGGAACCTTTTTTAGGGAGAACCGGAGGAAGTATTTCCTGTGAATGGATGCTTCCGAAACTGCTGGAGGTGCGGGATGAGGCACCGGAGATTTATTCCAAAATAGATCTTGCAATGGATTTGTGTGAATTTCTCACCTTCCGGCTTACGGGGCAGTTGGTAAGAAGTATTGGATCTCTGAGTTATAAATGTTTATGGGCAGAGGATCTAAGCTTTCCCGAGCGAACTTTTCTGAATGGACTTCGCGCAGGATTTTATGAAGAATACTGTCATTTTCTCCGAGGTGATGTTCGTAAGCCGGGAGAATGCGCAGGAATGCTTCGATCGGAATTAACTAAAAGATGGGGACTGCCGGAGCAGATTCCGGTAGCAACGGGTATGTTGGATGGGCATACTTCCCTGGCTACAATGGGCGCCTTCGAACCGGGAGATGCTGCATTGATTGTAGGAACATCCAATGTGTGTACGGTGCAGGATCGAAAATTGCAGGAGTTAAAGGATGTATGTGGCGTTGCACAGGAGGGGATGGTAACCGGAAGCTGTGGCATTGACACCGGTCAGAGCAGTACCGGCAATATGCTGGGGTGGTTTGTGGAGCATATGGCGGGCTGGCAGATACACCGTGAGGCAGAAGAACGGAAGATTTCTCCTCATCAGGTTCTTGCTGAACGAATCCAAAAACCCTGGGAGAATAAAGTAATAGCGGTTGACTGGTGGAGCGGCAGCAGAAATGCCCCTTGTGATCTGACACTGCGTGGAAGCATGTCCGGTCTCGAAATGGATACCAAAACAGAGGATATCTATCTGGCGTTATTACAGGCGATTGCCTGCGGAACCGGAACTATTTTGGAAAGTCTCTCCGGACAGGGTGTAGAAATCGGAAGAGTATTGGCAACGGGTGGTATTACAGAGAAAAATCCTCTTCTGATGCAGGAATATGCCAATCTGTTGCGTCGGGATGTCCTAGTGGCGAAGACAGCAGAAGGCCCGGCGCTAGGAGCGGCAATGTTCGCAGCAATGGCAGCCGGAATTTACACAAATATTCAGGAAACTTATGATCATATGGGCATTCATGATTTTACGGTCTATAAGCCGGATGAGATACATCGGGCAGCTTATGAAGAACTATACAGAAAAAATAAACATCTAAGAAATATGCTCAGAGGAGTCTCGGCAGAAGGGCTAAATCTCGAGGTGAATTCATGAAAATTTATCTGGTAAGACATGGGCAGACGGACTGGAATTATCAGAAGAAAATACAGGGACAGCAGGATGTGGATATCAATGAGCAGGGCATCCGGCAGGCAGAAAAACTGGCGGAGATATTGAAAAATGTCCCCTTTGAATATGCAGTTTGTTCTCCGCTGACCCGTGCCCACCATACTGCGGAAATTTTGTTAAAATATCATTCCGTTCCTTTGTCCTATGATGAACGTCTGAAAGAAATCTATTTGGGAAAATGGGAAGGAAAAACGCATAAAGAAGTAATGACGCAGGAGAAGAATCCGGTATGGCAGTATTTTCACTGTCCGGAAAATTATCATCCGGATGGAGATATGGAATCCCTGGAGAAATTGTACCGAAGAGGGGAAGCGTTTGTAAGAGAAGTGCTGTTTCCGTTGGAGGATCATTACGAAACAATTCTGGTAGTGGCTCACGGTGGATTGATTCGGACCATTTTGAATCCGATTGTGGGATATTCTGTTCATGATTTTTGGAAACTGCCGCTGGAGAATTGTTCTACCGAGATCCTGGAATGTAAAGACAGGCAACTGACTTTATCGAAAAAAACAGAAGAAATTGCGTAAAAATCACCATGTGGCATATGTTGACATCTTCTTTACATGTCGGTATACTAATACTAATAAGTTAAAACAAGTTGACAGTGTAAGGAGGTGGAGAAGTGGCATTATATCATAAGATTGCAGAATTTATCATGGAAAAGATCAAGACGGAAGAATGGAAGAAGGGACAGTTGATTCCGTCCGAAAAGGAGTTTTGTGAGCAGTTTCAGGTAAGCAGACCTACGGTGAGGGCAGCAATTGCCTATCTTGCCAATCAGGGATATCTGGTGACGGTCAAGGGTAAGGGTACATTTGTGTCGAAACCAAAGATTGTGGAGGATACCACGGTATTTTTGGAGAGCTTCAGCAAGGAAATGGCAACAAAGGGTATCTCTGTGCAGACGGAAGTATTAGAACAGCGGATGATTGCGGCAGATGAAGAAGTGGCTTCCAAACTGAAGGTACCGTGTGGGGATGAGGTCATCAAGATTGTGAGACTTCGTTATGTGAAAGATTCCTTTCATGAAGGACCGATTGTGTATAATATCTCTTATTTTCCGAAGAAGTTTTCATTTCTGTTGAAATGCAATTTTGAGGAAGAATCCCTGACGGGAGCATTGACACGGAATCATGTGGAACGCCATCATCTGGAAAAGAATATTGATGCGGTTCTCTTAGAGGGGAAAATTGCCAGGATTCTGGGAGTAGAAGAAAAAAGCCTGGGGATCCTGATCAGCGCGGTGTGCCAAGAAGCAGATCGAAAACATGTAATGGAGTACACACTCAGTTATTATCCCTCGAAACGTAATAAGTTCGTATTAAAGATCAACGTGTAATTACCGAACAAAAAGAAATGAAGAATACCATGCCTGAAAAGGTGTGGTATTTTTTTACCTGATTTTTGCTCATTTTTTTCCATATAACTATATTATTACAACATGTAATGACAAATGTAAAAAAATGAACAATATAAACAACATGTATTGACATGTATATAGGAAAAATATATAATAATAGCATACATAAGAGCTCAACTTGTAATCACATGTGAATAAACGAAAAATTGATATTGGAGGATAAGTTATGAAGATGAAGAGAATCATGGCACTAGTGATGACATCAGCAATGGTCATGGGAACCCTTGCCGGATGTGGCGCAAGCACAGACACGACAGATACCACGCAGTCACAGAGTGAAAATAACAGCACGGCTGCAGCGGCAACTACGGAAACCGCTTCCGAAGAAAAAGAGTGGTACGGAACCGAGGATGGCAAGACAGTTACTTTACAGTTCTGGGGAGGTATCCAGCCGGAATACGGATACGATGAAGTCGTTGAGAACTTTAATAAGGAATATGCAGATAAGGGTGTACAGGTGGAATATAACCGTTATGTCAACAATTCAGACGGAAACCTTCAGCTGGAGACCTATCTGATGGCAGGTGAAGACGGTGGCGTTGATGTATTTATCGGTTACGGAAGCAAAAACTCCCTGGCAACCCGAGCAGATGGTGGCCTGTTATATGATTACAGTGATTATCTGGATTCCATCGGATTTGATATTGGTAAGGAGTTAGGTGAGAACACCAAGGCAAATTATGTGTTTGATAACGGCGAAGTCTGGGGTCTTCCTACCAAATTTGATAACAATGCCTATCTGATGGTTAATAAAGACATGTTTGATGAGGCGGGAATTGCTCTTCCTTATGACGGATGGACTTATGCGGAATTCAGAGATGTAGTGAAAAAACTGACTCACGGTGAAGGTCAGGATAAAGTATACGGTATCTGCTGGGGCTTTAATTTTACCAAAGCTGCACAGCTTGACTATATCAATTCTGTTCTGGGAGCAAATGATACTTTTGCGGATGATACGATGAAGACCTTGAACTGGGATAACCAGGTATATGTAGATGGATTCAACCTCATTAAGGATATTTGCGATGAAGGATGCGCACCGACTATGGAAGACGATATCGCGGATGCCCTGACAGTGCAGTCCACTTTCCTGGAAGGAAAATGCGCTATGTTTGGTATTTTCTCCCAGCTGAGACTGGCAATGGATACCGAGACGTATCCTCATGATTTTACCACTGCATTAATTCCTTTCCCTGTTCCCAGTGAGGATTACGCAGAATTCTATACACAGGATCAGGCAAACTACTCTGGCGACTTTATATGTATTTCCGCAAGCACCCCTTATAAGGAGGCTGCATGTGAGTTCACACGATGGTATATCCAGGGCGGTATGACCCCGCTGATCAAAGCAGCCCGTTATCCACTGTGGTTAGGAACCGATATGGATGCGATTCTGGATTATGTTGAGCAGTCAGCAGGAGATTCTGTGGACATTGAGTCCCTAAAACATCTGTTCAGCACCGACCGTTCTTCTTATGTGAAGAGGAGTTATGTAAATGATAAGGGAGGAGAACTTTCTACAATCCTTCATGAGGAGTGGGAAGACTTCATGTATGGTGTGACACCTACTGCCGAAGAAGCATTAAAGAAAGCAACAGAGAGAGGAAATGCTCTTCTGGCAGAATAACCGATAGCAGATGTATGCCGGCTATATTACAGGGATGCTGCTTTGGTAACACTGCGGCATCCCTGTTTTGATAACCGGTGTAAACAATATTTTAAGTAGAAAGAGGTATCTGCTATGTGGAAAACAAAAGCAATCAATAGAGAACTTCCGCCAGGAGCAGGAAAGCAGAGAAGACAGAGAAGAGAAGAGGGAATGGCAATGCTGTTTCTTCTGCCAAGTCTCCTGGGTCTGGTACTTTTAAGTCTGATTCCCATGCTGATTTCCCTGTATATTTCTCTGACAGACTGGGTGTATACAGATGGACTTGGCAACTGGAATTTCGTAGGATTTCAAAACTTTATTAATCTGTGGAAAGACAGCTGGTTCCAGAAATCCCTTTGGAATACTGTAATCTTTACCATTGTCACGGTGCCGTTGACCATTATTCTGGCACTGGTTATTGCAGCGCTGATTGATAATTTCTGCGCTGACAGAACCGCAGGTGTGGTGCGAATTGCCCTTTATATGCCGCATATCTGTAACATCGTAGCAACATCTACCATTTGGAAAACGATGTATTCCACCTATGGTCCTTTTACAAATCTGATGCGGGCACTAGGCTGGAGCGATCCGCCAAGGTTCCTGGTAAGTTATACCTGGGCACTGCCGGCGATCATGCTGGTTGTTATCTGGGCGAAGATTGGATATTCCGTATTTTTGTATGGGGCAGCCATGCAGTCACTGCCTTCCGATCTGTACGAATGTGCATCTCTGGATGGAGCAAACGGATTCCAGAAGTTCCGGAAACTGACGATTCCACTTCTGGCAAATACTACTTTTTTATCACTATTACAAGTATTATCAGCAGCTTCCAGGTATTCGGTTATATCAATGTCATGACCGGAGGCGGACCGAAGGATTCCACCTACGTGCTGGTATATTATATTTATAAACTGGCGTTTGACTATCACAAGACAGGGTATGGTTCTGCAGTGGCAGTTGTCCTTTTCCTGATCTTACTGATTATTACCATTATTCAATATGTTCATAATAATAAACAAGATTAAGGAGGCGGGAAAATGGCAAATACAAAAGTTGTAGGAAGTAACACTCCGAAAAAGAGATTTTTCCGATTTCTTATGGTGATTTTGATTATCGGACTCTGCCTGCTGATGCTTTCTCCTTTTATCTGGATGATTGGAGCATCTCTCAAAAAAGAAGCCGATGTTATGAAACAGGGAGTTGGATTATTCCCCACCTATTGGTATCCCCAGAACTATTTACGAGTACTTGGGTTTGCGGGAAAGACAAATTATCATTTTTTACAGGGTTACTGGAATTCTATCAAGGTAGCTGCCATCTCTGCAGCGGTGGCGGGAGTCAGCAGCTGCCTGGCAGGTTACGCCTTCGCAAAACTGAAATTCCGAGGCTCTAATGTGCTGTTTTTATTGTATTTGTCCCAGATGATGATTCCCTCTCAGTTAACATTGATTCCGAGGTTTGTAATTTTCTCAGCGGTTGGTCTGGTGAATACGCACTGGGCGCTGATTTTACCCAAAGTCGTGGCAGTAAGCGCTACTTTTATGATGCGTCAGGCATTCTTAGGAACATCTGAGGAGTTGCGGGAAGCTGCTAAAATTGATGGTGCCGGGGAATTTCGTATTTTCTATCAGATAATGGTACCCATTATAATTCCCACCATTGCAGCGGTATGTACCACACAGTTTGTAAGTTCCTGGAACAGTTACATGGATCCCCTGATCTTTATCAATAAATCGGTGCTTTATACCCTGCCCCTGGTGCTGGATAACTTCGTAAGCATGGAAGCAACGCAGTACGGACTGATGATGGCAGCCTGCTGTCTGGCGACGGTTCCTGTATTCATTGTGTTCCTGTGCGGACAAAAATTCTTTATTAAAGGTCTTACCGTAGGTGCGGTAAAGGGTTAAGGCATGAAACGAAAAACAAAGGGCTATATTGTAGCAGTCATCAGTATTTTATTTTCAGTATTCCTCATTGTCCTAGCGCTTGCTCTGAGCAATCTGGCAAAGGGCGATACCAGAGAGCGGTCACAGGATACGGCAGACTACCGGAAGTGGTCAGTGCCGGAAAAATATACCCATTTTCTGATTTTTCCGGAGGAAATTCCGGCAGAAGCAGAAGAAGTGGAGTATTACTACCAGTATGAAAGTGGATGGGACAGACCTATGAGCCAGATTTATCTTTCCTACCGGTTGAATGAGAATGCTTATGCGACAGAACAGGAGAGACTTTCTTCTCTTAACTATACGGATCGTACCGGAGAGAACAGGTCTGTGGAATATGACACGACATCTTTCGGGTATCCTGCTTATGTCACCATTGCCGGATATGATTTCTGCTATGAGTACGCGTTGTTGAATGAAAAGGAACACACGATTGTATACATCTACGCCATGAACACCGTGTCAGATGATTTACAATTTAACGATGAATTTTTACCAAATTATTACATGGAGAATTTTGATGACCTAGCATATCAGGGAAAAGATCATTTTACCATATATGGAGGATATGACGAATGAATCTTCGATTTGAGAAAAAACACTATGACGTGATCGTCGTAGGTGGCGGAATGGCAGGCTTATGTGCTGCCATTGCCGCAGCGAGACAGGGCGTACATACGGCACTCATTCAGGCACGTCCCGTACTGGGAGGGAATGCTTCCAGCGAAATCCGTATCCATATTTCCGGTGCGGACCAGTCATTAAAACAGCCGGATTATGCAGAGGGTGGCCTGCTCTATGAGCTGATGTTGGAAAATAAGAAAAACAACGAACAGTTCAGCTATTCCGTGTGGGATATGGTGCTGTTTGAAAAAGCAAAGGAAGAAAAGAATCTGGAAGTCTTTTTTAACACAGTCATGTATGACTGTGAAACGAAGGATGATAGAATTGTTTCCATTTACTGTGTACAGGAAACCACGGAGATGCGCTATCAGTTATATGCACCGGTTTTCGTAGATGCTACGGGAAACGGGACACTGGGATATTATGCAGGAGCTGAATACAGAAAGGGAAGCGAACCACAATCTGAGTTTGGAGAATTGCATGCCCCCCAGCAGCCCAACAACTACCGCATGGGAAATTCCATTTTATTAAAAGCAAAGGATATGGGACATCCGGTGAAATTTACGCCGCCATCTTTTGCTAAAAAACTGACGGAAGAGCAGCTAGCGAAACGTATCCACTGCGTTCAGATGAGAGATACCATCAATTGTGATGATTCGCCCAACCCGGAGGAGTATAAGCGGACCTCCATGACCAGCAGTGCCTGTGTGGATTATGGTTACTGGTGGTTGGAGCTTTGTGGCGATGGAGAGGATATTATTACAGAGTATGAGGCGATTCGTGATGACCTCATTGCCTATGCTTACGGTATCTGGGATCATATTAAAAACAATAAGGAAGGAATCCACGAACACCATGCAGAAAATTATGCGCTGGAATGGGTGGGAGCACTGCCCGGTGTGAGAGAAAGCCGTCGTCTGGTGGGAGATTATCTGCTGTCAGAAACGGATATTCTGGAGCATAAAATTTTCGAAGATGCAGTCTGTTACGGCGGATGGTGTGTGGATCTTCATGCGCCGCACGGACTATTGGATTTCAACCTGCTTCCTTCTGACTGTAATTTTTATGACGGCGTATACACGATCCCTTATCGCTCTTACTATTCGAAAAATATTAAGAACCTGTACATGGCGGGAAGAGATATCAGTACCACCAGACTGGGACTGGCAAGCACCAGAATCATCGGATGCTGCGCCATTGGAGGTGAGGCAGTGGGGATTGCTGCTGCTCTGTGTAATAAATATGCCTGCGATCCGAGGGAGCTGGCACCTCATGTAAAGGAATTACAGCAGCTCATCCTGAAAGAGGATGGTTTTCTGCCGGGCTTTAAGAATGAGGATGAAAAAGATCTGGCACTTAAGGCAAAAATCACCGCTTCTTCCTGGGAGCAGGGAGGCGAGCCGGAGAAGGTGGCGAACGGCATCTCCAGAAAGCTTGGAGAGGAACAGAATGGATGGGTTACGAAGCCCGGAGAGTGTCTTATCATGAAATGGGACGAGACGAAAGAAATCTGGGAAATCCGACTGACTTTTGAATCCAACTTTGCATATCCAATCCGCGTGACTATGGCACCTTTACGTCAGGCACAGCAGCGAAACGGTGTACCTGAGGAGTTGGTAAAAGATGTAAAAATCGAACTGTACCGGGAAGGCAAAAAGACGGGAGAAGCATTTGTAAAGGATAATTACCAGCGCCTGTGCAGTGTGGGAATCGGTGATGTCCCGGCAGACGAGATTCGTGTGATCCCGGAATCCACCAATGGAGCGGAACAGGCTGTCATTCATGAAATCCGTGTGTATGCAAAATAATATTTTTTACCTGTGATGCAAAGTCGGCAGGTCATAGAAAGGCAGGGGTATTATTATGAGAATATCGACATCAACAGGAACTTGTGGCAGTGTTTTTTGGACACAGAAAATGTATTATTCCTGCGAGCAGGCAATTGAATCTATTGCAAAGGCAGGTTTTGACGCCATTGATTTATGCTTTGTAGCATACGGAAGAAAGGGACTTCCCATGGATGCTCCTGACTGGAGAGACTGGGTAAAGCGGCAGAAGGAAAATTGTGATAAGCATAATCTTCCTGTGACCCAGGCACATGCGCATTATTATAGTGTGGCAGAAAGCATGAAATTTACAGCGCTGGACTGGGAAGACAATATCGGCAGGATCAAGAGAGATATTGAGGCAGCAGGTATGTGTCAGGTGCCCTGGCTAGTCATTCATCCGGATTCCGTCAATGATGAAGCGGGATATTCCAGGAAAAAATCTCTGGCAAGTGAGACGGAGCGTTTTAAGCGCTTCGGCGAACTTGCGGCGAAATATGGAACCGGAATTGCCATCGAGAACATGGTAGACCATCTGGGTATTGGATATGGCAGACGTTTTGGATGTAATGCTGAAGACCTGTTGGAGCTTCTGGATAAGTTAAATGCGGATGACATATTCGGTATCTGCTGGGATACCGGACATGCAAATCTGGCACAGGTCAACCAGCCAGCAGCGATCCAACAGATAGGCAGCCGTTTAAAGGCATTACATATCAACGACAACCGTGGTGAGAAGGATGATCATTTGCTGCCTTATCTGGGATATGTAGAGTGGACACCTCTGCTGAAGAGCCTGGCAGATGTGAATTACCAGGGAGATTTCACCTACGAAATTCACAATTTCACAGGTGGAATGAGCCCGGAGATTCATCAGCAGGGCGTGGAGTTCTCTGTACTGGTAGCGAGACAGATGGTCAGTGAAATCGAAAAAGGAATGAAAGAAAAATAAAATGGAAACAGGCAAAATGCGACTTTGCGGACAACAGGCAGTTTGGAACTATGAGGAAGAAAACGGGATCCTTACCATCCAAGGTGTGGGAGCCATGGAGGATTATACAGAACCGGAACAGGTGCCCTGGAATTCTCTCATGCAGGAAATAAAAGTCGTGGTGATCCGGGATGGAATTACCACAGTGGGAGATTATGCCTTTGCCGGTTGCAGCAATCTGCAGGAGGTTACCCTGCCGGGCTCTGTGGAGATCGTGGGTGTATTCAGCTTTAAGGGTTGTACAGGACTGAGGGAAATTGTCATTCCGGAAGGTGTCAGGGTGCTGGCATCCAAGGCATTTCAGTTCTGCAGTGCATTAAAAAAAGTTTATCTGCCGTCTACTCTTATAGACGTGGATATGCGGGCGTTCGGAAAATGCGAATCTCTGGAGGAAGTTTTCTATCAGGGAAGTGAGGAACAGTGGGAGCAGATCATGATCAGCCGGTCTGCATCCGATAATCAATATCTGGTGCAGGCCAAACGGCATTGCCTGGGAACGCCGGGGACAGAAACACCGGAAGTCAGATCCAAATCACCGGATCGGTATGAACAGATTATTTTGAAGGTCAGAGAGGTACTGGATCAGGGAGGAGACGGGAAATTCTACATTTTGGTACCCAAACTGTGGGAGCCGGGGATTCGGGCGAAAAGCGGTGACAGTACCTTGCTTGTTTTCCCTGACGGGCAGACTATGCTTATCGATGCAGGTTTTGTGGAGTGTGGAAAGCACGTGGTATCTCTGTTAAGAGATCTGCATCTGACTTCCCTGGACGGAGTGGTATTATCCCACAGCCATGATGACCATGCGGGAGGGTTGCAGCAGGTTGCGGAATATATATACAGCCAGGACGGTGGTTATATTAGCTGTTATTATCGTTCCGCATTTGTAAACAGTCAGCGGGAAAAGGCATTTTTTGACTATATCCGGGCGAAAGGAGCCAGAACTGTTACGGATGTAAAGGAAGGCTTTCACATGAGCATAGGTGGAGTGGACATTGCAGTCTACAATCCGGAAGAAGCCCTTGTGGAAAGCTGTACCGGCGCTGAGGAGGATCTGAACAATTTATCCCTTCTGATGAAATTTACTTATGGGAAGTCAACATTTTTAACCAGCGGGGATTTGTATCGTGATAAGGAACTGGAACTGATTGCCCGCTATGGAGAAGCGCTAAAGGCGGATGTGATGAAAGCGAATCATCATGGAGCCCATACTTCCAACAGTATGGAGTGGGTGGATGCCATATCACCGTCTGTGATATATGCCTGTGCCGATGATATGGGAAGTACTCCTTTTGCCTGGAAGATGGCAGAAAAACATATCCGATATTACAGCACTTGCCTGAATGATTTGCTTTGTATCCGCCTGGATGCGGAAAAACATGTGGAGGTTATGTCCCGGTTTGACAGGAAAGGTCTCGGACTATTGTAATGGCAAATGCCGGAAAGTGTGTTGGGATGAGAGAAGGAGTAGCGCAGTATCTGGGAAAAGCAAGAAAATGTAGCTGTGGTCGTGTTCACGAGACCCCGTTAAAACGTGTCGTGATTGAACAGGATGCTCTGCAGAAAGTTCCAGGTATTTTGGAGGAATTGGGTTATCATAGGGTATTCCTGGTGGCGGATCAGAATACCTGGAAGACAGCAGGAGAAGCTTTGGAACAGGAGTTAGTGGAAGCGCAGATTGCCTGTGAAGCACTGGTATTTTCGGAGCAGGAGCCGGTTCCCGATGAGAGTCATTTAGGAGAAATTCTGACCGCCTGTCCCCTGGAGACGGAAATCCTGCTGGCGGTGGGTACGGGAACCATCAATGATATGTGTAAATATGTCAGTTTTCGGTTGAAACTGGATTATATGATCGTAGCTACCGCCACCAGTATGGACGGTTTTGTATCCGTGGGTGCAGCTCTGATGCTTAACCATGTAAAGGTGACCAAAGATGCCCACGGCCCGGTGGCAGTCATTGGTGACACCAAGATTATGGCGGAGGCTCCCATGGAACTGATCACCGCCGGACTGGGGGATGTGCTTGGAAAATATACCTGTCTGCTGGACTGGAAACTTTCTCAGATGATCAATGGAGAATACTACTGCGATTATGTGGCGGACATGGTGCGCGGTGCGGTGGAAACGGTAGTGGAACAAGGTGCACAGATTAAAAAGAGAGATCCGGAGGCAATTCGGAGTCTGATGGAAGCTTTGGTGGTTACGGGAATTGCCATGTATTATGTGGGAAATTCCAGACCGGCATCCGGCTGTGAGCATCATTTGTCCCATTTTTGGGAGATGCGTTTTCTCATGGAAGGCAGAAAACCGGTCCTGCATGGCACCAAGGTAGGTGTCGGAATGATCATTGTCACACAGATGTATCATATGCTGGCACAGGAAACGGTGGATTTTGCCGCAGCACAGAAAAAGGAGCGGAAAGTATCCGACTGGGAACAGAAGATAAAAACAAGCTACCTGGATGCCGCCGAAGGAATCCTGAGACTGGAACAGGAATACGGAAAAAATAATATAGAGCAGCGAAATCAGAGGCTGCAGATTATTGAAAAACGGTGGGAGGATATCCGGCACACCATTGAAGAACAGCTTCCGGCGACAGAGCAGTTGATTGCATTACTGCAATCTTTGGATGCGCCCTATTGTCCCTGCCAGATCGGTCTCCCCATAGAGATGGTACAGGAGGGAATCGAGGTTGGTAAAGAGGTGCGGAACCGTTATACCCTGCTACAGCTTTTGTGGGATTTAGGTTTGGAAGAGACTTACAGTAAACAGATAAGAGCCTGGTTGGAAGAACTGGAGAAAAGAGGATGACCATGGAACAGATAAAAAAAGATGTGGTAGTGGTAGGCGGAGGTCCCGGTGGATTTGCGGCGGCAGTGACCGCAGCACGGGCAGGAGCTCAGGTCCTGCTGGTGGAAAGAAACGGTTATCTGGGTGGTCAGCTGGGAAGCGGACTTCCGTTTTTGGCATTCTGGGATATTAAGGGCAGACAGGTGGTGGGCGGTATTGCCCAGGAATTTGTGGACAGGCTGGAGCAGGCGGGAGCATCCTATGGACATGAATATTGCCCGCATCATCAGTCAGTTACACTGATACATCCATTCTACTCCAGAATTCTGTGCTTTGAGATGGTAAAGGAAGCAGGAGTGGAGCTTCTCATGCACTGTGAGCTGGCAGATGTGAAAATGAAGGACGGAAAAATCCGGTCCATTATTGTGTCCGGCAAGGGACAGCACATTGAAATTACCGCAGACGTGTTTATTGATGGAACCGGAGATGGTGATTTAGGTGCATTAAGCGGAGCGACAATAGAAAAAGGAAACGAAAACAATGTGATGCAGCCGCCTACCCTGATGTTTAATCTCGGCGGTGTGAATTTTGAGGAGTTTTGCGATTTTATCGAACAACATCCGGAGGAACTGCCCTATGATGTACTGGACAATATTGCCCAGGGATATAATGCGGATTTCTTCCGGAAGACCAAGAGTTTTATTTTCCTGGGGATGCATCATCTCCTGGAGGAACTTCGGAAAAAGGGCGAATGTCCTGTGGACCGTGAGACTGTTATTTTTATCCGTCAGCCTATGCCGGGACAGGTAGCCGTGAACACGATCCGTCTGTTGAATTTTGACGGCTCCAATCTGCATGATTTAAGCAACGGGGAAATGGAAGCTCACCTGCAGATTCCGAAACTTGTGAAGATGTTCCGGGAAAATGTGCCCGGTTTTGAAAACTGTTATCTGGATTCCATCAATGCTTCCATTGGCGTCCGGGAGAGCCGGAGAATCAAGGGTATCAAGATGCTAGATCATCACGATGCAGTGGCTGGGAAAAAGCCGGAGGACAGTATTGCATTATGTGGATACTTTATTGATATTCATAATGGTGCAGGTGCCGGAACGTATCGTGTTACCATTGAAGAGCCTTTTGGAATCCCCTATGGATGCCTGGTGTCTGCGGATATTCCCAACCTGATGATGGCAGGAAGAGATATCAGCGTGGATACAATCACCTTTGGTTCCACTAGAATCATGAATGAATGTATGGCAGTGGGACAGGCAGCGGGAGAAGCGGCTGCAATGGCAATAGCATCCCATTGTGAGCCGGAAAAGGTAGATGTGGCAGAACTTCGCAGACATTTACTAGAACAGAAAGCAATTTTGTCTGTATAAAACCGTAATATAAAATAATAAGAAAGACCGGTACAGTTTGCAACAAAAGACTATTCCGGTCTTTCTTGCTAAATATGTACGTACAATAACGCATGTTTTACTTAAAACGATAAAATACATGCTTTATATGTATTGACATATTATACAAGTGAGTATATAGTGAGAACTACAGAATTATGGAAGAAGCAATTCTTAAAAAGAAAAAGAATGGAGGATAAAAAATGAAACTCGCAACATCAACTAACATTATGGATTTTGATGATAAGAGACCTTATCAGATTCCCATTGACGTGTCCACCAGGGCTTGTGCAAAGGCGGGATATAAATATGTAGATGCATGTCTTTGCAGCCATTGCAGGGAAGGACAGCCCTTAAGAGGAGAGAACTGGGAAAAATGGATTGCGGATACCGCAGCACTGGCAGAAGAACTCGGTGTGAAATACATCCAGGCACATGCCTACTGGACCATTGGAAATGCATTTAATGCGGATCTGACCCGTTCGGACGGAGAGCTGGGAGAGGAGCTTATGCGACGCAGTGTCCTGGCAGCAGAAGCATTGGGAGTAAAGTGGATGGTAGTTCATCCTTACACTGTAAGACGTAACGGCGGCGGTTATGATTACAGAAAATCTTTTGAATATAACAAAGAATACATGAAGCATTGGGGTGAAATTTTTGCGGATCATCATGTGGGAATGGCTATCGAAAATATGACAAAGCCTACCCATTACGGTAGCTGTGCGGAAGAACTGCTGGAGCTGATTGATGTCATTGACAATCCGAATGTACAGATATGTATTGATACCGGTCATGCAAATATGGTGGGTCTGAATGTTCCCGATATGATCCGTCAGGTAGGATCTCATCTGAAGGCTACCCATATTAACGATAATTACGGTATCAAGGACGAGCATTTCTCACCGTTTAACGGAACGATTCCCTGGAAAGAGGTAGTGCAGGCTCTGCGGGATATTGATTATCAGGAATGTTTTGCTTTTGAAACACACCATCTTACCAGTATGTATCCCAAGGAGGTACAGCCGTATCTGGTAGATTTCTCTTATGCGCTGGGAGAATATCTTCTGAAGCTGTAATTATGTTATTTGTAATAAGGAAAGTGCTGTAAAACAGCAGATATTTTAAAGGATAACGAAGGCCGGTACAGTCCGCGACAGGTGACTATGCCGGCCTTTCTTATATGGAAGTATGAAAGGAGAAATACATATGCAGAACTTTGCGAATTATTTTGCTGAATTTACGAATGGAGCCATAGCTTTGCGGCTGCTGCTGGCGGCTGTATTGGGTTGTGTGATCGGACTGGAGAGAGCGACGAAGCATCATCCGGCAGGAATGCGGACCTTCGCATTGGTATGTATCGGAGCGGCGGCTTCCGCTGTCGTCAATATCTACCTTGGGACAGCCCTGGGCGTTGGAAGTACAGATATGGGACGTATTCCCGCCGGCGTGGTCAGCGGTATCGGTTTCCTGGGGGTGGGAACCATCATTATTACCGGGAAAAATCAGGTCAGAGGATTGACAACGGCTGCCGGATTGTGGACAACGGCAACCCTTGGAATTATGTTGGGATCCGGAATGCTGGAGGTCAGTCTGATGATGTTTGCACTGATCATTGTCACAATGTTCGGAATTGCCAGAGTCAGTCGTGTGCAGGAGCAGTACAATCGTTACATTGGTCTGTATATGGAAATTGATAAGTCAATGACAAGGGGAGTCTATGACTATATCAATGAGTGTGGATATGAGCTGAGTTCTGTGGAGAAAAAGAGAGATAAGACCTTAAAGGGATCCGATATTGTCCTTACAATGATGCTGGATCTGAAGAAAAGAAGAAATCATGCAGAGGTTTTGTCGGAAGTGAGTCAGATAGAGGGTATTCATTATCTGGAAGAAGTATAATTTGAAGTATATTTGTATGGTTTTAATGCAGAAAAAAGGCGATTTTCCTATTATGTCACTAAATATTACAGACATTTATAGCATAAATTTTAAAATATGTATTGACATATTGCATGCATAAGCATATTATATAGACATAAGTTACAACATAAAAGGTGAACGAAATGTCAGAGAACAGAAAAGTTAAAAAAGCTGAATATGATGTTGTAGTAATCGGTGGTGGAATGGCTGGCATCTGTGCGGCACTTGCATCTGCAAGACACGGAGCCAGGACAGCGTTGGTGCATGACAGACATGTACTGGGAGGAAATGCATCCAGTGAAATCCGAATGCATATCTGCGGAGCATCCGAGAATCTTGCGAAACCGGAGCTTGAAGAAAGCGGAATTCTCCATGAAATCATGCTTGACAACAAGAGCAGAAATGATTATTTTAATTATTCGATCTGGGATATGGTATTATTTACCGCAGTGAAGAGTCAGCCACATCTGACAGTGTATCTGAGTACCGCGATGGAGGATTGCCGGATGGAAGGCAATGAGATCCGTGAAATCGACGCATACCAGCTCACGACAGAGACACATTGGCAGATCAGAGGGAACATATTTATTGACTGTACTGGCAATGCGACCCTGGGATATTATGCAGGAGCGGAATATCGTACCGGCAGCGAGGGAAGGGCAGAATTCAATGAACCGGATGCGCCGGAACAGGCCAACAATGACCGTATGGGAAATACGCTGTTATTCAAGGCGGTGGACAGAGGACATTCGGTGAATTTTAAACGACCGAAGATCGCCAGACATTTTACGGAAGAGGAACTCAAATACAGAACACACTCTGCCGTGCACGAAGCTAAGACAAAGGGAGATGTGGATAAGGCATACTTACGTATGACCTCCTACAGTACCTCCTCTGTGGACTATGGATACTGGTGGATCGAGCTTCCCAGCAAGACAGAAGATATCATAGATGAGTATGAAGAAATCCGTGATGAGTTGGTGTCTTGTATCTATGGGGTATGGGATCATCTGAAAAACGGTGGTGACCATGGAGCCGAGAACTATGATCTGGAATGGGTCGGTATGCTGCCCGGTGTCAGAGAGAGCAGGCGTCTGGTAGGAGATTATATATTAAATGAAAATGATGTCTTATCCAACAGGGTATTCGAGGATGCTGTAGCATACGGCGGCTGGGCGATGGATATCCATACTCCCGGAGGTCTATATGATTTTGATGAACTTCCTTCCAGAGTTGTCAGCTTTGACGGAGCCTATACGATTCCGTACCGGTCATATTGCTCCAGAAATATTCCCAATATGATGATGGCGGGACGAAATATCAGTGCTACCAAAATGGCAATGGGATCCACAAGAGTTATGGGAACCTGTGCCATAGGAGGACAGGCAGCGGGAACTGCAGCGGCACTTTGCATAAAATATCACTGTGGTCCGAAAGATATGCCGGAGCACATGAATGAATTGCAGCAGCTTTTGCTGAAGGATGACTGTTATATTCCGGGTTATCGCAATACCGATCCGCAGGATCTGGCGAGAACCGCGCAGATCAGTGCGACTTCTGCCAGAGAAGGGTTCACTCCGGAGAAAGTGATCAACGGAGTGTCCAGAGATGAAAACGGAATTCGAAATATGTGGAGCTCCGATGGCATAAGCCCGGAAGGAGAGACGTTAACCTTAAAGCTTGCCTCGGTGAAAAAAGTATCCCAGGTCAGACTGACGTTTGATTCCAACTTTAATTATCCGATCAAGATTACTTTATCGAAGAAACGTCAGCTCCAGCAGAGGATAGGAGTACCTCCCGAATTGGTAAAAGATTACACTGTGACACTCTGGCGGGGAGAACAGAAGATGGCAGAACAGAAAGTGACAGAAAATGACCAGAGACAGAACGTTGTAACCTTTGAGCCTACGGAATGTGATAAAGTAACCATTACGATTCATACCACCAATGGGGAAAAAGACGTACATATTTATGAAGTAAGGGTGTATTCCTGAGAAAACTCAGGCTAACCATAGAAAACTAAAATGTAGGAGGATTACAATTATGAAGAGGAAAATTGCGCTTGCATTGACAATGGCAATGTTAGGTACCTGTCTGGCAGGATGTGGACAAGCAGATACAGACACAAATGCATCTACAGAAGCAAAAGATACTACAGCAGCCGCAGGAAACCGCAGCCGCAGAAACCACAGAAGCCGAGAAGGAATGGTATGGCACGGAAGACGGAAAAACGATCACGCTTCATTTCTGGGGTGGTGTTCAGCCGGAGTACGGATATGATGATCTGTGTGCCAACTTCAATGAGGAGTACAAAGACAAAGGACTTCAGGTAGAATATGTAAGATATGTAAATGATGATAACGGTAACCTTCAGTTGGAGACCTACTTAATGGGCGGTGGTGATGTCGATCTGTTCATTGGCTATGGCGGACGTACCAAAATGGACAAGCGTGTAGACTCCAACCTGCTGCTGGATATGTCCGGTATGCTCAATGATATCGGATTCAATCTGGATGATGAGCTGGGTGTGGCAAATATGGCAGAGTATCACTACGATGATGGTGCCGTATATGGATTCCCTACCAAATACGAGAACTCAAGATGGATTCTGATCAATGAAGATATGTTTAAGGAAGCAGGACTGGATATTCCTTATGATGGATGGACCTATTCCGAATTCCTTGCGGATGCCGAGAAGCTGACACATGGCGAGGACCAGGATAAGGTATACGGAGTATGCTGGGCACGTAAGCAGAGCGGTAAGAGTATTCTGTATGCATTAGACGGTGTACTGGGTGCAAATCAGATTTACAAGAATGAAGAAGGTACAGAGGTAAACTTCGATAATGATGTATATCGTGCAGGTCTTAACCTTGTAAAAGAGACGCTGGATAAGGGTTATGCGATTCCCATCGAAGATGAATTCTCCGAGGATATCAGCGTTGCCAATACGTTCCTTCAGGGCAAATGTGCCATCATGCTTGGTGTAGCACAGATGAGACTGTGTATGGATCAGGAGAATTATCCTCATGATTTCATGACTGCACTGGTACCGGCACCCGTTCCCGATGATGAGAAATACAACACCGAATTTTATCGTAAGCAGATCGGTACTACCGGTGCAGGAGACCTGCTGAGCATTTCAGCGAATACAAAGTATCCGGAAGCAAGCTTTGAGTTTGCAATGTGGTATTTAAAGGGTGGTATGTCCCCTCTGGTACAGGGCGGAAGAATCCCTCTGTGGAATGGTGTTAATAAGGATGAAGTATTGAGCGTGCTGAAGGAGAAGGCACAGGGCTCCATTGATATGGATTCCATGGAGAACTATCTGTCTCTCGATACTACGCAGGGTGTTGCCGCTATTAAAGGACATGCTTCCTCTGAAATCAGTTCTGCCTGGTTCGAAGAGTTTGATGCTATGTGCTATGGAAAACAGTCTGTAGATCAGACCGTTCAGAACATGGAGAAGAGAGGTAACGAACTGATCCAGACCGAATTAAGCAGTCAGAAGTAAAAAAATAAAAACAGCAGTGGGAAGGGGCGGTCGTTTTCACAGGCGAACCGTCCCCTGCTCTGAAACGAACAAAAGAGGGATAAAGCAAATGAAGAGCAAAAAAGAAGACTAAAGGAGAAAGACGAAAAATATTGCATCAGAACCTGGTTGCATATTCCTTTTTGGCACCGAGTCTGATAGGTGTAATATGTTTCAGTCTGATTCCGCTGATAATTTCTTTATATGTAAGCCTGACTGACTGGAATTTCTCTCAAGGACTCGGCAACTGGAATTTCATCGGACTGACAAACTTTATCAATCTGTGGAAGGATGAATGGTTCGTTGCATCTTTGAAAAATACATTGATCTTCACCGTCGTAACCGTGCCCATCGGACTTTTCCTGGCAATTATAATGGCGGTCCTGATTGATGAATTTTGTCATAAGAAAATAGCGGGTGTGGTACGTGTCGCTATGTATATGCCGCATATCTGTAATATTGTGGCAATTTCCGTTGTATGGATGGCGTTGTATTCTAAATACGGACCCTTTACACAATTGATGAGGGCTCTCGGATGGCAGGATCCTCCCCGATTCCTGGCAAGCTATGAATGGGCACTTCCCGCGATCATGCTGGTCGTAATCTGGGCAAGCCTGGGATACCGCGTATTTATGTACAGCGCCGCAATCACCGGACTTCCGAGAGATTTGTATGAGGCTGCTGAGATTGACGGAGCGAATTCTATTCAGAAATTTTTCAAATTAACGGTTCCGCTGTTGAAGCCTACGACCTTTTTCCTGACAATTACAGGTATTATATCCAGCTTTAAAGTATTTGGATATACGAACGTTATGACAGGCGGTGGTCCCGGAAGCTCTACCTACACACTGGTTTATTATATTTATACATCAGCATTTAAGTATTATAAGATGGGTTATGCTTCGGCAATTGCCGTAATTCTGTTTGTGATGCTGCTTATTGTGACCATTATCCAGTGGGTACATAACAATAAAGAAGAGAAAGGCTAGGGATTAAGATGAGGAAGAATGTACCTGTTTCCAAAAAGGTAGCCAGAGTATTGATTACCATTGTAATTATTCTGGTTACATTGGTTATGATTGTTCCTTTTGTCTGGATGATCTCAGCATCTTTCAAGACAGAAGCGGATGTTATGAAGATCCCTATTGAGTGGATCCCGAAGTATTTTTACCCGGATAACTATAAGAGAGTATTAAGCATAGGAACGACCAGCTCCACAAATTATCATTTCGGTCTGGCTTATTTTAACTCTATCAAGGTAGCCGTAATCAGTACGGTAGTGGCAATTACTTCCGCAACACTTGCCGGATATGCATTTGCCAAGTTGAAATTCAAGGGCTCCAATGTATTGTTCATTATATATCTGGCGCAGATGATGGTGCCTTCACAGCTGACACTGATTCCCAGATTCATAATGTTTATGCAGTTGGGATGGATGAATACCCATTTGTCATTGATCGTACCGAAGATCATAGCGGTATCTTCCACCTTTATGCTCAGGCAGTCCTTCTTAAGTACTCCGGATGAACTGCGGGAAGCTGCCAGAATTGATGGAGCCGGTGAATACAGAGCCTTTGCACAGGTTATGCTGCCACTTGTCAAGCCGACGATAGCGGCGACGGCGACAGTACAGTTCCTGGATGCATGGAACAGCTACCTGGATCCTCTGGTATTTATCTCCAACTGGAAGAAATGGACGATTCCTCTGGCTTTGAACCAGTTTGTCGGTACAGAGGTAACACAGTATAACCTGACCATGGCGGCCTGCTGTATGGCGGTTGTACCGGTATTTATCGTATTCCTGTTCGGACAGAAGTTCTTCCTGAAAGGCTTGTCCGTAGGTGCGGTTAAGGGATAATAAATTGAAAATGGCAGATGCAGTGTGGCAGGACAGGAGAAGACTCTGTGCCTGCTATATTGCTATAAGGGAGAAAATAAAGAGAACAATATGTCAATTCACAGTGAAACCAGAAAATATGAAGTTGTAGTAGTGGGAGGCGGCCTGGCCGGTGTCTGTGCGGCAATAGCAGCTGCCAGAAAAGGAGCCAGAACAGCCATCATACAGAATCGCTCTATGTTTGGTGGCAACGCCAGCTCGGAGATCCGTATGCACATTGTGGGAGCCAACTCCCACGGTGCAAAAAAAATCTTGGAGAGACAGGAATCCTGCTGGAGATTCTGCTGGCAAACAAACGCAGAAATCCCTATGCATCTTTTCCGGTATTTGATTCCGTCATCTGGGAAAAAGTGCATTTTCAGGAAAATCTGGAATCCTTTCTGAATACGAATATGGATGACGTGATCCTGGAAGGGAAAAAAATAAAGGCCGTAGTCTGTCATCAGAACAGTACGGAAACCGAGTATACCATCTACGGAGACATCTTTGTCGATGCCACAGGGCACGGTACCTTAGCTACCATGTGCGGTGCGACGGGGCGTATGGGCAGTGAAGGAAGAGACGAATTTAAGGAACCCGATGCTCCGGAAGAACCGAACAGCGATACGATGGGAAACACTTTGTTGTTTTCCGCTGTGGACCGTGGAGAGCCGGTAAAATTTGTGTGTCCGGAATGGGCAAACCATTACACGGAGGAAGATTTGAAATACCGGGAACATGCGAACAGTATTGCCTCCCATATGGAAGGCGGTAAGCTGACCAAATTCGAAGAAGGAAGCGGGAGACTGCCACACTTTTCCAATGTGGACTCCGGATATTGGTGGATTGAACTGGGTGGTGAGGATGAAGATATTATCCGTGACGGTGAGAAAATCCGTGATGAATTGCTGAAATGTGTGTATGGCGTATGGGATCATCTGAAAAATGTGGGAAACCACGGTGTGGAAAATCTGGATCTGGATTGGGTCGGATTTGTGCCGGGATATCGCGAAAGCAGAAGAATCGAAGGGGATTATCTGTTGAATGAAAAGGATGTACTAGCCAACAGGATATTCCCGGACGCAGTAGCTTATGGTGGCTGGCAGATGGATCAGCATGTGCGCAGGGGACTTCTGGATACGGATAAGATTCCTTCACAGATCCTGAATTTCAACGGTTGTTATACAATACCATGGAGATGCTATTATGCAAAGGATCTGGAAAATGTAATGCTGGCGGGACGTGACATCAGTACTACAAAAATGGCATTTGGATCAACGAGAGTTATGGGAACCTGCGCTGTGGGAGGACAGGCGGTAGGCACGGCAGCGGCAATGGCTGTCAGATATGGCTGTACCCCCAGACAGATCGGGGAACATATGGAAGAACTACAACAGGAGCTTTTGCGGGATGACTGTTATATTCCGGGAGTCCGTAACCGGGATCCGGCCGATTATGCAAAGTCAGCTAAGGTAGCTGCATCCGGATATACACATGGAAATGAACCATGGAAAGTATTGAACGGAATTGCCAGACAGGAGCAGGAAGAAAGTAACTGCTGGGAGGCACCGATAGGAGAACAGGGTGCCGAAATAACCCTTACCTATGACGGGAAACTGGTGCTACATCAGATTCAGCTGACATTTGATACGAACCTGACAAAAGAGATCATGCCATCTCTTACAAGAAATGTACGGAACCGACAGGTAAAAGGACTGCCGGATGAACTTGTACGGGATTATGATGTGCGTGCTTTCAGAGAAGGAAAAGAAGTATTTTGCAAGGAAATACATGACAATTATCAGCGATTGAACAGAATTCCGCTGGGAAATGTAATTTGTGATACCATAAAGGTGACGGTTCACCGTGCTTACGGTATCCATTTTGCAAGAATTTTTGAAATTCGTACATATTAGTACGCTCGATTATTGACATTAAATTCCCAAATTCGCTATACTGTTAGTAATATGTAATATCATAATGAGATTGGATAACAAAAACACAGAAAACGAAAAGGAAAGTGTTAATAGGGGGAAATATGGCAGCCAGATATTCAGAGATTGAAGAATATATCATGAACAAGATTCATACGGGAGAATGGCCGATCGGTTATAAAATTCCGAAAGAAGTGGAGCTTTGTGAACAATTTGGTGTCAGTCGTTCCACAGTGCGTACGGCAATGCTGCGGATGGTGCAGGATGGACATCTGAAAAGAGTTAAGAGAAAAGGTACCTTTGTTACAGCACCACGCGTATTGGAGGATACGACGGTATTTATTGAGAGCTTTTTTAATGAAATGTTTCGCCGGGGCATTGAGGTAGAGACGGAAGTGCTGGAATTCCGTTATATGGAGATGACGGAGGAACTGGCGAAAAAGTTCGAAAACGGTGACAGCAGAGTCATTAAACTGAGCCGTCTCAGATACGTAAAGGATTCTTTTGACAAAGGACCGATTGTATTGACAACGTCCTATATGCCGGAGAGTGATGCATTTTTGTTTGACTATGATTTTACGAAGGCATCTCTGACGAAGGCACTCAATGATCATTCCAAGAATCGATTCAGTCTGGAAAAAGAAATGACGGCCCGTCCGCTGGAGAGCAGAGAGAGTCATCTGATGGGAATGAAGGAAAATGCTCTTGCGATGCTGATTTCTTCTGTTACCAGGAATGAAGAGGGACAGATTATTGAAATATCGGAAAGTATTTATCCTTTGGAGAGAAACAAGTTTGTATGGAAACTGAAGCTGTAACGCTTTGGATACGAGGAAGAATATGAATGAAAAATTGAATAATGTAGAATGGAGTTTCACGCAGGAAACAGGATGCCTGACGATTACAGGGACCGGAAAGATGCAGAACTGGGCGGAACATCAAGAGAGACCATGGGAAGAAATCAGAGATGAAATCCGCCGGGTCAGAATTTGTGTGGGAATGGAGAGCGTGGGAGATTGTGCTTTTCAGAATTGTACTTCACTGAAGGAAGTAGAACTGCCGGAGACGCTTGTCTATCTCGGGGTGTATAGCTTCCGCGGATGTACCGCATTAAGGGATGTAAAATTGCCGGAAGGAATATGCATTATCTGTGCGAAGGCGTTTCATAATTGTTCGGCACTGGAGAAGGTGGAATTGCCTGTCAGCCTGAAAAATATTGATATGAGAGCGTTTGCGAAAGATGAGGCTCTTCATACGGTTATTTATCATGGAACGGAGGCACAGTGGGAGAAAATTCTGATCAGTGGAACCGCATCCGATAATCAATATCTTCTGGCAGCGGAACGAAGATGCCTGAAGGAAGAACCTGCAGGATACCAAAAGACTAATGATAATTCGGTTGCAGATCACTATGAAGAGATGGTTTATTGTGTAAAAAAAAGCGTTGTCTTACGGCGGAGACGGTAATCTGTATTTTCTCACACCGGATCTGACAGAGGCGGGAATCCGGGCAAAATGCGGAGATTGTACGCTTGTGGTATTCCCGAATGGCAAAATAATGATGATAGATGCCGGTTACATTGCCTGCAGTGCACATATTATTTCACTGCTTTGGAGGATCTGGGACTGCATCATCTGGATTATTTTGTATTGTCTCATGCGCATGATGATCATGCAGGAGGAGCCCTGGCTGTGGCACAATATCTGTATGAGCATGGAGGAGGGATTGATGCCTGTTATCGAAGCTCCTATATAGCATCCAGTAAGCAGGAGCCCTTATTTGAGGAATATCTTAAGCAGAAAGGGACACATGTTTATGAAAATGTCCTGGCGGGATATCAGTGGACGGTAGGGGATGTACGTATAACCGCATATCATCCGACGACTGAGGATCTGGAGAAATGTGTCGGAAATGATGAGAGCGTGAACAATGTATCTATTTTGATGAAATTTGTCTATGGAAGATCAAAATATCTCACCGGTGGAGACTTGTATATAGAGATGGAAGAAAAACTGGCAGAGCAATATGGTGATCTTCTGAAAGCAGATGTAATGAAATCAAATCATCACGGCACCTATACCTCAAATGGACAAAAGTGGCTGCAAACAGTACAGCCGAATGCCATTATCACGGATGCGGAGGATATTGGAAATGCACTTTTGGCAGAGTATGCTGCAGAGCATGGAATCAAATATTACAGCGCCGGGATACAGGGACTCATTTTACTGCGAATGAGCAGAATAGAATATGAGATACAATGCCAGACAGGAGACTATCTGTAAAGATTGTAACAAAAGGGGACATTTATAGTGTCTCCTTTTTGGTAGGAAAAAAAGTAAAATATAAGGTTTATATGGTTAGGAAAAATGTGGTAAACTGCACTTTGTAAGGAAGAGTAGCATAATAAATATAGATAGAACAGAGGAGAAAATATATATGCAGATCCATGATACAGCATTTATAGCTCCCGGTGCAGTGGTGCTTGGAGATGTGACGATCGGAGAAAACAGCGGAATCTGGTACAATGCGGTGGTCCGGGGAGACCGGGACTCCATTGTCATCGGCAAAGAGAGCAATATTCAGGACAATGCAGTAGTGCATCTGGGCAGCGGATATCCGGTGGAGATCGGAGACCATGTGACCATAGGACACGGTGCGATCATCCACGGCTGTAAGATTGGCGATAATACCATGATCGGTATGGGAGCCATTCTGATGAATGGCTGTAAGATCGGGAAAAACTGCATCATTGGTGCCGGAGCACTGGTGACACAGAACGTGGAGATTCCGGATAATTCACTGGTTATCGGCAACCCCGGGAAAGTAAAACGTGCTGTTACCGAAGAAGAGATCCGGTGGAATCTGAAAAACGCGCACATTTACGTAGCGGAAGCACAGAAAGAATTAAGCGACTCTTATCGGCAAAATATAAATGAAATATAAAAGAAAAAAGTTTGAGATATATTGCCGATAGTGATATAATATTTCCGGTGAGTAGTTTTGCGGAGGTTGTGTATGAAATATGTAAATGTAAATGAAATAGCTGCAAAATGGAATTTATCAGAAAGAAGTGTAAGAAATTATTGTGCCCATGGAAAAATTCCGGGTGTAATTCTTGATGGGAAAACATGGAGGATTCCGGAGGATGCCGTAAAGCCGGTCAGAAAGAAACGAGCGGAAAAAATAGCAAATGATCTTTTGACCAGATTAAAAATGGAAAAGGAAGCAGGGATACCGGGAGGAATATATCATAAAGTTCAGATCGAACTGACATATAATTCGAATCATATGGAAGGCAGCCGCTTGACCCATGATCAAACCAGATATATTTTTGAAACGAATACCATTGGAATTCAGGATGAAGTTGTGAATGTGGATGATATTGTTGAAACAGTCAATCATTTCCGATGCATTGATCAAATAATAGAGTTGGCAAACTATAATCTGAGTGAGGCATTTATTAAACAGTTACATTATATTTTGAAATCAGGAACGTCAGATAGCAGAAAAACGTGGTTTGCTGTTGGTGAATATAAACGTTTTGAAAATGAGGTCGGAGGAAGCGCAACAGCAAAGCCCGCCGATGTATCCGGAGAAATGCGGAATTTATTAAGCAGATATAATCTTTCAAAACAAAAGACGTTGAAGGAAATAATACAATTTCATTATGAATTTGAGAAGATACATCCTTTTCAGGATGGAAATGGCCGTGTTGGAAGATTAATTATGTTTAAGGAGTGCCTCCGTAATGGAATTACCCCTTTTATTATCGAGGATGATATAAAGGAATTCTACTATTGGGGGCTGAAGGAATGGAAGAACGAACAGGGATATCTTATGGACACTTGTCTGACTGCCCAGGATAGATTTAAGGTATACATGGATTATTTTGGACTGGAATATAGGGATTAAAAATTATATTTTCTTCGGAATCAGGAATGAATTCAAGTCTTAATTGCATACCGGGTCCCTGATCCAGCTTCTGGACTCATTAGCGGAATATCCTGCAAAGCAGGATATAAAGTGCGATAGCACGAATTCGTGAGCTTATGGTTGATATAAAAGAAGACAGATAAATTGAGGTGAACTATGGATTATCAGGGAGTACTTGGTCGTTTTACATATGATGACGGAACAGATATCCTGAACCGTGTATCGTCAGTAGAAGCTGGTGATTATCGGGAAAATAGGGATATTATCAACGAGATCGTCCTGTGGAAGATGAATCGCAGACCGCAGGTGACAGAGGAATTGATAGATGCCATCTTTTCATTAAAGGAGATCAAAACCCCGTTACAGGTACTAGCGGATAAAAAGACAGAGAGGGTTGTAGAAAAATTACTGCAAACGAAGGGAATGCAACTTCCAATGGCGAGTACGGTATTGCATTTTTATTACCCGGTGATATTCCCCATTATTGATCAGAGGGCGTATCGGGAGCTTTATGCTATGGATTATCCCAAAACGATGACGAAGATCCCCATGCTGACAGAGCTCTATCTCAAGTATATAAAAGATTGTTGGGAGTATCAACAGGAGAAGTGCCCGGAAATTGCATTTTCTCAGATAGATAAAGTCCTGTATCAGTTAGATAAGGAAAAAGGTAATAAAGTAATATATTAATTGAGCAATAGAACGAAAAGGAGAATTATGCATATTATATTACACCAGCCGGAGATCCCGGCAAACACCGGAAATATCGGAAGAACCTGTGTGGCTACCGGCACCAGCCTGCATCTGATCGAGCCGTTAGGCTTCCGTTTAAATGAAAAAGAGATCAAGAGAGCCGGTATGGACTACTGGCAGCATCTGGATATCACCAGGTATATGAATTTTCAGGAATTCCGGGAAATGCATCCCGGAGCGAAGATTTGGATGGCAACCACAAAAGCACACCAGACCTACACCGATGTGAAATTCGGACCGGACGATTACATCATGTTTGGCAAGGAAAGCGCCGGAATCCCCGAAGAAATCCTCGTAGAGCATGAAGAAACCTGTATCCGTATTCCCATGCTCCCTGAGATCCGTTCCCTGAATCTGTCTAACTCTGTAGCAATCGTATTATATGAGGCGCTCAGACAGCAGGGGTTTGAGAGCATGCAAAGGGATGGAGAATTGCACAGACTGCACTGGAAGGAATCATAAGACTGTAAAAGGAACAATTCGGAGGAATGTTCCTTTTTAATTGGAAAAAATGTATTAAATCATAAAATATTGGTCAGAAAAAATGTTGAATATACAATTGATTTGATCGGAAAAAATGTGGTAAACTATATTATGTAAGAAAGGAGGCCGCCAATGAAACGATTTGCCATGGAACAATTACAAAGCTGGAAAGAAAAGGGAAAAAGAAAACCCATGATTATTATGGGCGCAAGACAGGTGGGAAAAACATGGTTAATGAAGGAATTCGGAAGACAATTTTTCCCCAAAGTGGCATATGTATCCTTTTATAATAATAAGAGAATGAGCGATGTCTTTGAGATGGATTTTGACATTCAGAGAATTCTTATGAATCTTAATATCGAAACAGGGGTCACAATTACTCCCGGAGATACGTTGATCATTCTGGATGAAATTCAGGATGCACCGAGAGTCCTGGAATCTCTGAAGTATTTCTGCGAAGATGCACCGGAGTATCATGTTCTTGCAGCGGGGTCCCTGTTAGGAGTAGCGATTCATCAGGGAGTATCTTATCCGGTAGGCAAGGTGGAACTGTTGGACCTCTATCCTTTGAATTTTAGGGAATTTCTATGCGCCATGGGGGAAGAAGCTTTGTCTGGGGCATTGGACAGCAAGGACTTTTCCATTATAGACAACTTTTCGGATAAATACCTATTTTGGCTAAAAAATTATTATTATACCGGTGGAATGCCTGCAGTAGTTGACCTTTTCAGAGAGCAGAAGGACTATGCCGGTGTTCGGGAGTTACAAAAAGACATAGTACGTCAGTACCGGGGAGACTTTGGAAAACATATAGATGCCAAAGATCTTCCCAGAATTCGTATGGTATGGGAATCCATTCCGATACAGCTGGCAAAGGAAAATAAGAAATTTTTCTTCGGACAGATAAAAAAAGGTGCCAGAAGTGCAGATTTTGAAATTGCGATACAGTGGCTCTTGGATTGCGGACTGATTTACAAGGTAAATCGTGTGAATGAGCCACATGTACCGCTGGCTGCATACAAAGAGATGAACGTATATAAACTGTTTGTACTGGATGTAGGACTGCTGGGGGCAATGAGTGATTTAGATGCCATGAGTATTCTGGAGGGCAATGATATTTTTGTTGAATTTAAAGGCGCATTGACGGAACAATACGTATTACAACAGATTATTTCGGATACAAAATATACACCTTATTATTACGGAACGGAAAAAGCAACCTTTGAACAGGATTTTATGATACAAATGGGAAAAGATGTTGTTCCCATCGAAGTAAAAGCAGAGACAAACCTGAAATCGCAGAGCCTGAAATGTTATTGTGAAAAATATCATCCGCAGAAAGCTATCCGCTTTTCGGCAAAGAAATATATTGATCAGGGTTGGATGAAAAATGTACCGTTATATGCGGTGTGCACTTTGTAATGAGTAGATAAAAGTACAAGGAGAAAATATTTATGCAGATCCATGATACAGCATTTATAGCTCCCGGTGCGGTGGTGCAGGGAGATGTGACGATCGGAGAAAACAGCGGAATCTGGTACAATGCGGTGGTCCGGGGCGACAGGGACTCCATTGTCATCGGCAAAGAGAGCAATATTCAGGACAATGCGGTAGTGCATCTGGGCAGTGGATATCCGGTGGAGATCGGAGATCATGTGACCATTGGACACGGTGCGATCGTCCACGGCTGTAAGATCGGCGACAATACCATGATCGGTATGGGAGCCATTCTGATGAACGGCTGTAAGATCGGGAAAAACTGCATCATCGGTGCAGGAGCACTGGTGACGCAGAATGTGGAGATCCCGGATAATTCCCTGGTCGTCGGCAATCCCGGGAAAGTAAAACGTGCTGTTACCGAAGAAGAGATTCGGTGGAATCTGGAGAATGCGCAACTTTATGTGGATGAGGCGCAGGAAGAGATAAAAAGAGCATTTCCTTAACGGAAGTGCTCTTCAAATAATGTAATATTTAGCAAACTATATTCAAAATTATATCTTATGAGAGTGTACGAAAATCTTTGCTAGTTGATATTAGCTGTTGAATTTATATAATTTGATTTCTGGATCTGAAGTAGTAAGTAGATCATCTACAAAATATTGATGCATACGTGGATTGTTAATATCTGCTATTTTCATTAATAAATTTCGGATAATAGGGTTTTTAGCATGATCAATGTCATTTTGTTCTAGGCCGATACCTAATAAAAATTTTTCTAAGTTTTCAGCAATACGAACAGATTTATTTTCAATAAGATGTTCTTTGTAAAATAATTGTTTCATTGAGTAACCTCCTGTTTTTTTATATCTTTAATATGACAGAAAATAGTGGTGTAAAGTTTTTTAATAGGAAAGTTACACAATGCGATCCGTTAGAATCTCTTTTTCATATTTTTTTGGAGAAACATGAAAGGTTTTTGTAAAGGTTTTAATAAAATGAGAGTAGTTCTTGAAGCCAACCGCATAACAGATTTCGGTAATTGATTTTTGCTCAAGAATCATTTTGTGAGCCATGAGCATACGTTTGGATATTACATAGTTCCACAGAGTATTCCCAGTGTAATATTTAAAAAGGTGATTGAGATGGGAACTACTTATATTCAGGTATCTGGATATTGAAGCTACTGATATATTTTCCGTGTAATGATCATCTACATATTGGATAGCATTTTTAACAAGATCAGGAAAAACAGTAATCCCTTCATTTACTTTATTCTGATTTTTTTGGAGAAATTGTATTAAATGTATCAGCGTGATACTTAACCATGTTTCCAAAAGAATATCGGATCCAAACTCATTTTTGGTATTATAATATTGTTGAATCATCCTTTCATTATTTAGAAATTGATTTAAAATTTCATCGGGCAGATGGAAGAAACAGCAGTTATACTGTTCTAAAATCTGTATATATTGCTGACAGGAGTAGACAATTTCTTTATTACATCTTGGTTTACATGGATAATGACACGCTCATACGCCGTTTCTTTTATAAGATATGGACGATGGAGTTCGTTAGGAGATACTATCAGAGCATCTCCGCGAACCAGATGCTTTCTGATGTTACCCGCAAAGTAATCAATATCTCCTCTAAGAAATACATATATTTCATACTGATCTGAGTGAATGTGTAAGTCAGAGCAGTCTTCTCCTTTTGAAATGACATGGGAGATACTGATGGGCAGATTTAATTCCTCTATTGTATAATTGTTTTCCTGAAAATCTGTTGACAAGCTGATCCTCTCTTTTGACATGGTAAATACCGTATAATATCCACTCCTAAATTATTTACATTAGTATAGCATGATATGACATAAACACAATAGAAAATGCAAAGATTTCTTTTACAGTTGAGGTACAATATAGATATCAAAACGTTTTGAAGATGAAAAGTTACTATGTGGATAAGAACAGATGATGCCAGGGAAAAGGAGATTTGATATGTTATTTCCGGTAGATAATGAAGCAAGACAGATGAAAGAGTTAAACGGTATCTGGAAATTTAAGAGAGATAACTATTATAAACAGGGATTTGAAGAAAAATGGTTTGAAAAACCATTGGAAGATGTAATCGATATGCCTGTACCATCAAGCTATAATGATATTACTACAGATCAAGAACTGAGAGATCATGTAGGGTGGGTATGGTATGAGAGAAAATTTGCAGTTCCAAGATTATGGAAAGATCAGAGGCTTGTACTACGATTTGGAAGTGTGACGCATCATGCTGTAATATATCTGAACGGAAAAGAAATTACTCGCCATAAGGGTGGTTTTTTGCCCTTTGAGGCAGATGTGACGGAAATGGCCAATGAAGGGGAAAATCGTTTGACAGTAGCAGTAGGAAATATACTGGAATGGGATTGCCTTCCTGTTGGTCATATAGAATATGTCAGGGATGAGATGCATCCCGAAGGCCAGATGGAACAAAAGTTTGATTTTGATTTCTTTAATTATTCGGGTATTCATAGACCGGTCAGATTATATTGTACGCCCAAAGAATATATTGAGGACATTTCGGTTAGAACGACAGTAGATGATAAGGATGGGATGGTACATTATGAAATAAAAACAAATGCAGAAGAGAAATCCATAAAAGTATATATCCTGGATGAAAAGAATCAGGTAGTTGCTGAGAGTAATGAGATGAAAGATATGGTTTTGGTAAAGGACGCACAACTCTGGCAGCCGGGATCAGCTTATTTATATAAACTGGATATTTATTTTGGACAGGATCATTATACTTTGCCATTTGGAATTAGGACGATTCAGCTGACAGAAAAACAATTCTTAATCAATGGAAAGCCTTTTTACTTTAAAGGATTTGGTAAACATGAAGACAGTGATATCAGAGGCAAGGGATTGGATGAGGCATTAAATGTCAGAGACTGTGAATTGCTGAAATGGATCGGTGCAAATTCCTTTAGAACTTCACATTATCCTTACGCAGAAGAAATGATGCAAATGGCCGATCAAAAAGGAATTGTGGTTATTGATGAAGTACCGGCGGTTGGAATGAACTTTTTTGATGGCGAAAATGGAGGTATTTTCACAGAAGATAAAGTAAATGAAAAAACACTAGCATATCATAAGCAGGTATTGAAGGAATTATACCAAAGGGATAAGAACCATCCTTGTGTTGTTATGTGGAGTATTACAAACGAACCGCATTCCAGCGAAGAGGCCTCAAGAAATTATTTTGAGGAAGTTACAAAATATATTAGAAAACTGGATAGTGAAAGACCAATAACAGGAACCATGAATGTTGATGTGGAGGAGGATAAGATATCACAGTTTTTTGATGTAGTATGCATTAACAGATATTTTGGCTGGTATGTCGGAGCTGGCAAAATAGAACGGATATATCCTAGCCTAAAGACAGATTTGATAAAGTGGCATGAAAAATACGGAAAACCTGTCATTGTGACAGAATATGGTGCAGATACAATAGCAGGATTGCATAAACTCCCCGAAGTGATTTTTTCAGAGGAATATCAAAAGAGGTGTATTGAAGAAAACAATAAAGCCATGGATGAATGCGATTTTGTGATAGGGGAACATATTTGGGCATTTGCAGATTTTATGACGGCATTTGGACTAAAGAGGGTTGATGGTAATAAAAAGGGTATATTTACGAGGGAACGACAGCCTAAGACAGCAGCGTTTGCAATACGTGAACGATGGAGAAAAATGTTATAATTGCACATTAAGTAATGCCAGAAACAGAATGGTAAAAATCTGTTTCTGGCATTTTGCAATGTGAGAAATTATTGTGGTTGCCTATTCGGTTAAACCGATTCGTTCAAATTGTTCTTTAGGTGCCTGATTATCCTTCATCATTTTCTTCATTGCTTGGCAGAGGTGATCTTCTATATTGCTGTCATGAATAGGGCATTTTTGCTCAGGATCTGTAAGGAGGTCAAACAACATAGTACCAAAACGATAAGAATCTGTAGAGTGGTGAACAGGAACTTTAAAAACCCCACTTTTTTTCATAAAATTGAAAGCATTCTTATCACAAAGTTCTGCTTCTGACATTTCTTCCCGGGAAAAAGGCCGATCCATATGGCAAGGCATAGCGGTATATTCATATAATGGCTGATTTTCTGGATCCTTACAGGAACGCATATAGACATATCGCCCGTCTGTAATACAGATATGACCACCAAAGATACCGAAAAGTGCATAATCACGTATGGGTGTATCATTTCTGATGACAGGGGTCAAACTATGGCCATCCATATACTCTGGGGGAGCAATTTGGAAGAATTCGGCTAATGTAGGTACAATATCAATGGTTTGGGCAAGCTGATTCCTCCGTTCGCCTTGAATGGGATTTCGTGGGTCATAGATGAAGAACGGGATGTGGATCAGTTCTTCATACATAGGCTGAACATTTTTACCCATCCATTCTTTTTCACCAAGCATAAAGCCATGGTCAGTATTGACAATAAGCATGGTATCTTTCCAGAGGTCATATCTATCCATCATATCTAATACTTTTCCAAGATAGTGGTCACACATACTCATAAGTGAGGCGTATTCATAGCGGACATGTCTGGTAGCGGCCTCTCCATATTCGTTCTTTCCATAATCGGGCCAATCCAGATTTTTACCATGGTAGTTATCAGGATATAATTTTTTATATTCATTCTGGGTATAAAAAGGCTCATGAGGGTCAAAAGCTTCTATCTGTAAGAACCATAGGTCATCATTATGATTTCGTTCAATAAAATCAAGTCCGTTTGTAAAGGTTTTACATTGTGGCATAGCAGTTTCAGTTGTGATAAATTGCCGGTTTACCCAGTCGTGACGCCAACTTTGTGTATTTTTGCGTCGAGAAAGCGTATCAGGGTAGTCAGGCCAGGCAACCTGTCCCATCCATGGATCTCCCTGTTGTCCACGAACAATTTCATGACTGTCAAATTTGGTTAAATAGCAAGAGCCGCCATCCTGCCAGTAATGAAAATGGTCCGTGGAAATATGAGTGTAAATTCCCGCATCTTTCATACGCTTAATGACAGAGTCGTCAAACGGTTGCATAGGGCACCAGGATGAGTGAAGAAAATTGTAGCGCCCTGTGTGCAATTCTCTGCGTGCGGGCATACAGGGCATGCTTCCGCCATAGAAACAGTCAAAAGTAAGAGCCTTTTCAGCCAGGCGCTGAAATTGTGGCATGACGGTCCAGCTGCAGCCATAGTTGGGAAGAAAATGCCGGTTTAAGGAATCAAACATTATCATAATTGCTTTCATAAATATATAGCCTCCTGTTTTATATTTCTTTACCACGATAGGAAGAAGGGGAAATTCCTTTTACTCTCATAAACGCTTTGTACATTGTGTTCTTTGGATGAAAACCCTGTTTTCTTTGCAATCGTAGTAATCGTCAAATCGGTAGTTGTCAAAAGCCGGATCCCCTCATCAATTCTAAGGCGTAGTATTCTGTCGTTTAAAGTTTCGTTGCAACAACTTTTTAGTAACTGAAATACATATTTTTCAGAGATATGGAAAACATCTGCAATGACTCCTGCACAAAGGTTAGGATCGGTATAATTCTGATCTATGTAAGCCAAAATATCTGTCCCGAGGCTTCTGGCGGTACGAGCCATTACAATCTCATATTGCTGTTGCAATTCAATATTCAGACTACGGAATACTTCATAAACGGAATCCAGATCGTATTCGTCCAAATCATTTGGAAGAATAGGAGCGTGGTAGCGTGTTTCCCCGTTTCGTTCTGCTTCCAATGAAAACTGATTGCAGACAGTTGCATAAACGGAACGAAGAGAAAAGAACATCTGGCGCAGTTCTACAGAATTTTGTTCGGAGTGACTGATTGTCTGGTGGATGGTTTCCAAAATCCGATCAGCATTTTGACCATTTCCACTAAGCAAAGCGCGTTGAAGGTTGTCAAGATCCTGAATGCTAATCAAAGAGCGGACAGCACGAGAGGAATAAGTGTGAGTAAATACATATACACCGTCAATGCGGTATCCGGCGGATAAACGTCGTTTTGCCTGAGTGGAAGCATGCTGGGTGTAGGAAATATCCTGAAAAGGATTGCTGATGCCCACTTTAACAGACTGATTATGGAGTTCACGTATATGTTTTAAACAATTGCTCAACAGATCTGACAGACCTGAAACAGATTCCATTAGGCAGTATATATAGTTTTCTGCCTGATATAATATAATGGTTTTCTGACTTAGCTGTAAAAGCTGCTCATAAAGCAATTCTTTTAATAATATTTCTTTAGAAAAAGTCGTTTTTTCCGGTATAGAAAAAACAAGGGCATTCATAGAAAAAGAAAAATCCCCAAAATACTGTTGAAAAGAGTGAATCTCCTGCTCTGTACTTAGACCAGAAATAAAAAGTTTTTCTTTTAAGCTGTCGGCAACCATAGTATCAAGACTTTCGATGGTTGTCTTGCAATGACTGATTTCCGAGATCATATTTAATACAGTGCCTTCAATTTCCAAAAAAGAATTCTGCACATTGGGCTGTCGATCCATATCGTGAATGATATGAAGGATTCGTTCAATAGGGCGCGAGCGTCTGTAAGCAAAGTAAATGGATGCAATCGTGCCTAAAAGAAATGCTATCCCCAGATCAGCAAAAATTAAACGGATCGTAGCCTGATGAATTGGTTTGAAGTATTCATTTTTGACTCCGATTGTAAGATAACCTTGATCGCTTTGCGGTAAATTTATTATTTCCCACGATTTTTCTGCTAAATTATCTGGATAGTTATGTTGAACTAGAACCTCACCATCGCCATTTTTCAATACAGTAAATCCATAGTCAGAAGCAGACTTTAAGAGAAAACTTTTAGCAACAGCATCCGGGTCTAACTGAACAATCACCAGCATTCTTATATTGGGATCTCCGTAAGTAGGAAAATAATAGGAAAAGTTCAAGGAGTTTCTTATTTCTTCGGAATTAACGCAATCTGTTAGTTGGTCACTATAAAAAGAAATGCCAGTATTATTTAACGGAAAGGTTTCTAACCAGTCAGGAGTTCCTTCGAAGGCACTTGATTTTATATAGGAATAAAAAGAATCTCGGCTGTCAAAAATATAATTTTGTGTAAGTACATAATTGAATTTGGGAAGGTATACCAATACATCCTGAACATACTCAAGATTTTGATAGTACAGTTTAATTCGTTTTTGCAACAGTGTCATGTCATAGAATAAGGAAGAAGATGAACTGCGCGTACTGTTATAATAAATGGACGTAAAATCGCGATCACTGTATAGATTTCTGGTGGCGTTAAAAATAGCCTGCTCTTGGAGATCCAGTTCTCCTAACATACTGGAGGCGTAATCACGTATTTCCGCAATAGCCTGATTTTGTTCAGAACGTTCAAATGCCCGGCATACAGGAAAAAAACATAAAAGAACCAAAAAAATAATTGCAACATAGGTAGATGCAAAAATAAAAAAATCTTTTTTGGCAAAATTGTATATTTTTTCCATATAATCACCTCAATTTTTTGTAATGTGTATACATAATATAGGATGTTTGAAAGGAATGTCAATGGCATAAAGTGAAATTCGTATGGAAGTGTACTAATTTCATTGCCAAGGAAAAATGTCAACTTTACTTTTTTAATTGTGCAGTTTAGAGTAAAAAACACAAAAATGATACGTGAATTCGTCATTTTGACAATTACAAAGAGGAGGCATTGTATGAAACGAAAAGAAACGTTGACAGGAATCTGTTTCGTTCTTCCAGGGCTGATTGGATTCATCATATTTATATTGATACCCGTGATCATGTCATTGGGAATCAGTTTTACGGAATGGAACTTTCTGAAGGGGTGGGATTCAATAAAATTTACAGGATTGAGAAATTATTTGAAACTGTTTAAAGATGATTGGTTTGTTGTATCCTTAAGAAATAACATTTTATTTACTGCGGTGACAGTACCTTGTCTGTTAATTTTGGGATTAGTGATGGCAGATTTGATTAACAGACATACATATGGAGGGTCTGCTATACGGGTAATGATATTTATTCCATACATTGCCAGTGTAGTAGCAGTATGTACAGTATGGCAGGTAATGCTTCAACCGAGTTACGGCCCGATCAATGAGTTCCTGCGTACTATTGGAATTGAAAACCCTCCGAAATGGTTGGTTGATGAACATTGGGCATTGATTGCAATTATGTTGATTAATATCTGGTCGCAGGTAGGATATTATGTTGCGGTATATATGTCAGGACTTAAAAATGTTCCTGCTGATTTGTATGAGGCAGCACAGATTGATGGCGCATCCAGCATTCAGCAATTCCGGTATATTACAGTACCGCAGGTAAGTCCGACGACTTTTTTCCTGGCTATAATGGGAATTATCGGTTCATTTAAGGTATTCGATATGATCAGCGTATTAACAGCAGGTGGACCGGGAAATTCTACTTCAGTAATGGCTTATTACATATATAAGACAGCATTTACAGATTTTAAAATGGGCTACGCCTGTGCACTGGCATGGGTCTTGTTCCTTTTGATTTTCGCAGTTACATTAGTACAGTGGAAATTCCAAGATCGTTTTGCTAATGAATAGGAAGGAGGCAGTATATGAAAAAGATACAGATACACAAAGTGATTTTTACAGTTTTTTTATTTGCGATTGGCTTCACTATGCTGACTCCGTTACTGTGGATGATTTCCACATCATTTAAACCGGAAAACGAAGTATTTCAGTTTCCTATCAAATGGATTCCGGAACACAGTGTCGGACTTGCCAACTATAAAGAAGTGTGGGGATCTGCCTATAATTTTGGAATGTACTACCTGAATAGCATTAAGGTGACGGTAATATCCACGGTTCTTCAAATTTTGGTATCAGCTTTAGGAGCTTACGGATTTACAAAGATTAAGTGGAAAGGCAGAGATCAGCTTTTTTTAGTGTATTTGGCAACAATGATGATCCCGGCACAGGTTATGATTGTCAGTCGATTTGTAATTATGCAGAAAATGAACCTTTATAATACACACATGGGAATTATCATGATGACCATGTTTAGCCTATATGGAGTATTTTTGCTACGTCAGGCCATGATGGCAATTCCGGATTCGCTCTGTGAATCTGCCAAAATAGATGGTGCTGGTCACTTGAGAATATTTTTTCAAATTATATTCCCGTTGGTAAAGCCCTCTATTGCTACATTAGCGGTATTGAAATTCGTATGGACGTGGAATGATTATCAAACACCATTGATTTTTTTAAGCAACCGTAAACTATTTACAATTCAGCTAGGTATGAAATTATTTGCTTCTGAATCTGGAAGCATCTATTCCCTGACTATGGCTGCAGCTGTATCAGCAACGATACCATTAATTATTCTGTTCCTGTTCGGGCAACGTTATATTATTGATGGAATTCTTCGGGTGCGGTAAAGGGTTGATGTAAGGGTATTTGTAACATTTACATATACACACATGAAAGGAGAAGAATTATTATGAGAAAGATGAAGAGAGGACTCAGCCTGGTACTGGCTTCCATTATGGCAACCGCCTTAGTAGGATGTTCCGGTGGAGAAAACACAGAAACAACGAATACAGCTACCACGACTGAGAACAAGGAAACAACAGGAACTACTCAGGTAGCAGATGAAAATCAGGAGGAAATTACTCTGCGTTTTGTCAGGCTGGCAGACCAATCATGATGAACAGAACCAAAAAGGTTGCGGCAGCATACAAGGAACTCCATCCTAATATTAATGTGCAGTTTGATTATGTAGGTGACATGAACAGTAATGACTATCTGACAAAGACTGATATTATGCTGATGGGTGGCGAAGCAATGGATATTCTGATGGCGCCTAATTACGCTTCCTATATTGTGCGTGCGGAGTCTGGATCCTACCTGTCTCTCGATGATTATTTTACTGAGGAAGGAACTACTGCAGAGGACGCATACAATGTAATTGTAAGAGTAAACGATCAGACATATGGTATTCCGGGAGAAATGAAATATAATCTGGTTCTTATCAACAAAGATATGTTGGATGCAGCCGGACTGGATGTACCTTCTTTGGATTGGACCTGGGATGATTATCGTGAATATGCTGAAAAGCTGACAAGTGGAAGTGGAGCGGACACAAAATATGGTTCCTATTTTCACTCCTGGGGGAGCTGTAACTTATGGGGAATCAGTAGTGGAAAGGGTGGAAGCACAATCTTTAATGATGATAAAACCTTAACTTTTGATAATCCCAACTTAGCTAAGTTCTTGCAGCTGCGTTATGATATGGAAAATGTAGATCATAGTTCTACACCGTTGGCAGATGTTAAAGCTCTGAACATGAATTATCGCGATCAGTTCTTTAATGGAAATATTGCAATGCTTCCCATGGGAACAGCTATGCTTAGTGACATTGGAAATGAAAAATATGCACATGATTTCGTAACTACATTTGCACGCCAGCCTTTATGGGACAAAGATGGTGAACATTATAATGAAGCAGGTGGAAATATCTTTTCTATTGCAAAGACATCCGAGCATCCCAAGGAAGCATATGATTTCTTACGGTTCTGGACAACGGAAGGTGTAGATATTAAGGGAATGTTTATTTCTAATGAAAAGGGAGCTGTGAAATCTGATAGTGTAAAGCAGATTATTGCCGGATTTGAGGATAAGCTTGACACAGATACCTTAACCAAGATTATGGATGATCCGGATTGGGTTGACAGCTATGGAACATACATTCCTGATTATCAGAGTGAAATTGATAGCATTCTTACAGAGGAAACAGATAAGTATCTTCTCGGATCTCAGTCTCTGGATGACACCATCAAGAATTTGATGGATCGTGGTAATGAAGTAATAGAAGAAAATAAGTAGAGATATAGAAAAATCGCTTAAGTCGGAAGATTTAAGCGATTTTTCTAAAAAGGAGTCTATGGAAGAAAAAAATAAAAAAATAGTACTATTGAAATTGTTTATATCTACGCTATATTTGAGCACTTTTACATTTGGTGGGGGATATGTCATTGTTACACTGATGAAGAAAAAGTTTGTGGACGAATATCATTGGATAGAGGAAAATGAAATGCTTGATCTGGTGGCAATAGCACAATCCTCTCCGGGAGCCATAGCGGTAAATGGTGCGATTGTTGTAGGTTATAAACTAGCAGGAGCTGCAGGGATCTTTGTGGCAATTCTGGGGACCGTTCTGCCTCCTTTTGTCATTTTATCAGTAATATCTATATTTTATAATGCTTTCAGAAATAATTGGCTGATCAGTCAGTTGTTGGAGGGAATGCAGGCAGGAGTTGGTGCAGTGATAGCTTCTGTTACGGTGGATATGGGGCTGCCTATTATTAAGGAAAAGGATCCTTTATCTCTGGTCATTATGGTGGGAGCGTTTATTGCAGCATGCGTGTTTAGCATAAATGTAGTGTACATTGTGCTAACGTGCGGAATAATTGGTGTAATACGTACACTTCTTTCAAAAAGGAGAAGCGGAAAATGATATATTTACAATTATTCTGGAGCTTTATTCAGATTGGGATGTTCAGCTTTGGTGGTGGATATGCCGCCATGCCCTTGATTCAGGGACAGGTAGTCACTGACCATGGATGGCTGACTATGTCAGAGTTTACGGATCTTATTACGATATCACAGATGACACCGGGGCCGATTGCGGTTAATTCTGCAACCTTTGTAGGACTGAAGATTGCAGGTATACCTGGGGCAGTAGTAGCAACACTTGGATGTATTTTGCCGTCCTGTATTATTGTGACAGTGTTAGCAAAATTGTACTTGAAATACCGGAGTATGGATATGCTACAGGGAGTATTGCGTTCACTTCGTCCGGCAGTAGTGGCGATGATTGCATCAGCTGGAATTTTGATTCTTATGACGGCCTTCTGGGGAAACAATACGATAACTTTTACTGGAACAAAATGGGTCATGGTATTGATTTTTGCCATATGTGTAGTTATACTGCGAAAAACAAAGATGAATCCTATCTGGGTTATGGTATTGGCCGGGGTAATTAAAGTGTTTGTATCACTTGTATAAGGCGAAAGACAGGAGAACAATATGCCACCAATTAGTGTACTGATAAAACCCTCGTCGGGAATGTGCAATATGAAATGCGATTATTGCTTTTATTGCGATGAAATGAAAAAAAGGATGCGGGAATCCTATGGATTCATGACAGAGCAGACACTTAAGAATGTTATTCGTAAAACAATGTTTCATGCGGAAGGCATGATAAGCTATGCGTATCAAGGTGGTGAACCGACTTTACGTGGAATTGCGTTTTACGAAAAAGCGATGGAATATCAAAGACATTACAATAAGTGCGGAATACGTGTAAATAATGCGATGCAGACAAATGGGTACTTGATAGATGATGAATGGTGCAAATTTTTTAGGGAGAATCATTTTTTGATTGGCCTTTCGGTAGATGGTACGAAGCAGATACATGACCTTTATCGTCATGGCAGAAGAGGGGAACCGACATTTGACAGGATTAAGAAGGCAGCGGAACTTATGGATCAATATGGTGTGGATTACAATATTCTCACAGTAGTAACACAAAAAACGGCCGGTCACGCAGCGGAAATTTATAATTATTATAAGGAACAGGGATGGAAATATCAACAGTATATTGCATGTCTGGATCCTTTGGGAGAAGACAGAGGGAAGACACCATATGCTTTAAATCCTGAACAATACGGGATGTTTTTGACGGAATTGTTCAACTTATGGTATGAGGACTGGAAAAAGGGTGAACAACCGTATATAAGACAGTTCGAAAATTATATAGGGATTCTTTTAGGCTATCAGCCGGAATCGTGTGAGCAAAGAGGAAGCTGTGGTACACAGAATGTTGTGGAAGCAGATGGAAGTGTGTACCCTTGTGATTTTTATGCGTTAGACGAATATAAACTAGGTAACTTTAACTGCAATCGTTTGGAAGAAATTGATAAGAAAAGAAAAGAAATTGCATTTGTGGAACAGTCTCAAATAGTGGCAGAAAATTGTAAAAATTGCAAATTCTATAAAATATGTAAAGGAGGATGCCGAAGAAATAAGGATTTTAATGCCATGAATGGAGAATATGAAAATTATTTTTGCAAAAGTTATCGAATATTTTTTGATATATGTCTGGAAAGAATGATTCAGATAGTTGAAATAATTAAAAATCAAAAAGGATAAATGCAGAAAATGGACAAATATAAAGCGAGGTATAAGATGAAAGCAGATATCAGATGGCTAGATGATCCAGAAATATACCAAGTAAACCGAATGGATGCACATAGCGACTATGGGAACCACATGTAGGTAGATGCATTACGGAAAAAGAAATGCTTTTAGATCTGGAATATTTTCAAAAGAATCATATTAATGCGGTAAGGACAAGTCATTATCCTAATCAAATTCCTTTTTATTATATGTGCGATGAGATGGGGATCTATATGATGGCGGAAACAAATCTGGAAAGTCATGGCTCATGGCAAAAAATGGGAGCAATAGAACCGTCCTATAATGTTCCGGGATCATTGCCTCAGTGGAAAGAAGCTGTACTGGATAGGGCTAAAAGCAATTATGAAACTTTTAAAAATCATACTTCTATATTGTTCTGGTCTTTGGGAAATGAGTCAGTATTTATAACTTAATTCTGTGTCATCAAACTGAAATTCATATTGAAACGTTGCCGCATCCTCTTTAGAATCTGCATTAAGTAAAATTCCATTACCTGTATATCTTATTATACCGAACATTGTTAAAGTAATATTCAGAAGTGCTTTTCCAAGATTCGTCTTTCCAGTTGCATTGCACCCATAAATTAACATTTTTCCAATAACACCATCCGAAAGACAATCTGTATTAAACTGATAACCTGCAATATTTTCAAAATCTATTGTAATTTCATCTTTAAAGTTTTTATAATTTTTCAAGGTGAACCTTTTAAGCATATCTTATACCATCCTTCACAAAAGCACTAATGAGTAATCTCCTATGCTTACAGTATAACCAAATTTTAGCTTCTCTGCAGTAATATGGTGTAAAAAAATTACGGCATATTGCAACTTAAAATTACAATACATCCACAGAAATATTTGCTTTCTTCTGGCGGCATATAAGCAAAAAGAGCATTTCCCTAGCGGAAGTGCTCTTTTGCGAATTCCATATCCTGTACCAGTTCCAGTGTTCCAAGATATTGCTCCTGCTTATCCCGGACAGCGTAATAAGTCACTAAGAATGTCCGGCCGCCCTTGTCCATCCAGACCGGTACCTGGTCCAGATTCCCTGCACGGAATTCTCCGATAATGCGGCGAACCTGTTCTTCGATTTTAGGCGGGTGACAGGTGAAGACCTCACGGTCCAATGCCATGCCGGGACGTTTGAATACCTTGGGGCCTTCGTTAAAATAACGATTGACATTATCGATGTCCACGAAGGTAATCTCCAAAGGAATCGTATTCAACATGGCGGTCAGCTGTGACAGGGTCAGACTGCCGCCGGGAAGGTGGATTCTGGTCTCACCATCTGCAAAAGCATGTTCCGCAGACATGGTGCCAACCGTAGAGGCAGTGTCAGCCAGATGTGCTTCCGCAGCCTCCCAACTGTCACCCCGGATACCGAAGCATTCCGCATAATCTTTGGCATCCCGGTAGATGTGATACCATTCCTCCTCCGAGAAATTCAGTGCGCAGTTGGGGAAGAGGATATTGGATTCCTTGTAGATCATTTCTTCCATGCGGTTTAATACGGCATTCAAACGTTGTTTCCATGCATCGGTTTCTTTTTGGTGTTTTTGTTTTGCAAGCGCATTCAGTTCATCCCGGATCTCATCATCCACTGTCCACATGACTGCAGAGGGGCCGCTGATCCCATATTGTACCTTCAAATGTGGATAAAGTAAGTCTCCCTTTCTGGCATAGTGGATAGCAATCTGGCGCAGCTCGTCAAGCAGTTCATTGGAAATTCCATTATTTTCCAATGCCTGCCTCGCACGGGCAATCAGCTTTTCCAGTGCTGCATTTTCCAGCGTAAAAGTTTGCAGGGGATGTCCGGAGATCTGGATCAGGGCGGCAGCGGCGGAGAGCCGTTGGTCCTTTAGGTCTTTAGAGTGTAGTTTCTGGGCAGCTAGAGAAGGGGCTGCTGTTTTTTCGGCATTGGTAATTTTCTCTTCTGTCGTGGAACCATGGAACAGGGCGGAATGCACATCACAGAGCCGCTGCAATTCTTCGATGGAAGTACCCTCCCGTAGCAGCTCCTGTTCGGCCTGCATAATTGCGGAAGGATCCACATCCTTACATTCCCGGACGAAATCCGCCTGGACATTTTCCAGAGCTTCTCCGTGATTCAAACGTTGTAAGTAAGACTTAATCTGATCTTTCATATAAAAATTCCTCCGGAACCAGTATGCCCCGGAGGAAAGTTTGTTATTCTTTTATTTTTATGATTAATCATCGTAGTGTGTTTTGATAAATTCGCAATCCACTACCAACACATAGAAAACCGAGCCATAATGTTCACTCTCCACGATACGCCCATAATCCAGAACCGTCTTATAAGTTCCATCTTTGACAGCAAGTCGGTATTTGACATAATCATTGTATCCGTTCATGCCGGATTCTATCTGTTGCCAGATGCTTTCTTCTACCTGTGTCAGATCTTCAGGATGCACCAGATTACGGAATTGATGTTTCGTAAAATGCATAAAATCATCCAGATCCGTACATCCTGTCAGCTGAAGCATTTCCTGATTAGCATATAGGATGCGTTCATTCTCCTTTTCGGCCCGGTAGATGAAAAAGGCACCCGGCAGGTTGTCAGAAACATCCGATAATGAAAAACCAAGCTGTGTCCGTTTCGAATTGTGGAAATCCGACCGGTAGGCCAGAGCACCATGTTTTCCCTGTAATTTTACCTCATAGAGTGCAATGTCGGCATAACGGAGAATGTCAGAGACTTTTTCTGCGTTGGCGGGGTATTCCGCATAGCCCAGGGAAATGCTGTAATTGTGTTCGACGCCTTTGGCTGAAAAAGAGCGGGACGCCTTGCTGAAAGCGTCTATCATTGGGGCAGCCTCTTCTGCACTGCAATCCTTCAGGATAATACAGAACTCATCACCGCCATTTCTGGCAATAATGGAATTATCCGGAAAAGCCTGCACTAAGGATTGTGAAAGCTGCAATAGAACCTGATCACCGATAGTATGACCATAGACATCATTGATAAATTTAAAATTATCCACGTCAAGTAATATACCGACACAGTTTTTCTGCTTGTTTCCCTCCAGATACTCCTCCAGCTGCAAATTAAATCCGTTACGATTTAAGAGACCGGTCATAGAATCCGTCAGAGAGAGTCTGCGGAACTTTTTGCGTTGCTCGTCAACGAATAGTATAGATATCGTTAGAACCACCAGTAGTAGGATCACTGCAATGCCACATAATACTATCAGTTGTAAAAGTGTGCCATTCTTCCAGCCACCGGTGGGCATGACTTCCAGCTTCCAGCTACAGCCTCCCAGAGTAAAATCATAAGAGACGGGATCCATCAGAGTCTCCTCCGACTGGTCTACCACGGTATATTCATCGGTCAGAGGTGAGATGGTCTTCGATAGCCGGTATTGATAACCGAAATTGGTTAAGGCATCAGCGGAATGCTGAAAAATATCAGGAACCTTGATGATAACCATAGTCATGCCCCAAAAATAGGGAGTTCCCTTCTCATCCTGTAAAAAAACTGGATTACGGATCGAAAGGACGTGTCCTCCCTGCTCCAGCTCGAAAGGACCATGTATGATAAGCGCATTATTGGCAATGCTGTAATTTACGGTCTCTCCGCGGTATTTGTCATGGATCAGGTCTATTTTACCTGCTTCGTTGCCTTCGGCGGGATAGATATCTGTTACGATGCCCCCGGGAGCCACTTGGATGCTCCTGACGTAATCTGTCATCATTCCGCCCGCAATGGTATCAAATTTGTCGATTCTGCCGTCCGTACTGATCAGAATCTGCTCCAGTGTATCCGTGATATTGATACCGGCATTCAGATCTGCGATTATGTTATCACCGTAGGTTACAGCATTTAGTTCCGCAAGAGTGCGGATGTGCCTGAAGTCGTCCTGCTGTACCGCATGAGCGATCATATATAAGACAATACTGCCGATAAGAAGTATCCATAACGGCAATAGCCATTTTGTATGAAAAAATTTAATTTTATTCCGTGTCATAGTGCTATGCTTCCTTCGTATGTGTTGGCAAAATGATTTAAATTTAATTATAGCATTTTCAAGTTTTTTTGTATAGATACGAAGAGTCATTTCATCCTGCGGTGAAAATGCCAAAAACACCGGGCTTCTGATTTGGTACACGGGATCGATGGGGACGGAGAACTGGAGAAATACCACGATGTTGCTTTAGGTGAGTATTCTTTATTTTTAATAGATCAGATTTTTATAGCTGCCAATATACTGTCTGCGATAACGGCCCGGAGAGATACTTTTATAGCGGCGGAAAATGCGGTTAAAATAGCTTAAGTCGTGGAAACCGCAAGAATACGCAATTTCTGTGATACTATCGGAAGAAGTGCACAGAAGCTCACAGGCACATTCTACCCGGTAATAATTCAGATAATCAATGGGCGATTTGCCAATGATCGAGTGAAACACACGGCAAAAATGTTCCGGAGAGAGCTGCAGTACTTTTGCAAGGTCCGAAAGACTTAACTGTGAGGCATAATTTCTGCGGATATAATCCAGTACCTGCTTGATCTGGTCAGAATCCTGGACAAAATGTCTGGAAGAGGGAGTCAGTACCGTAAATAAATGTTCCCGGAGAATCTGTCCCAGCATTTGCCACAGCATTCCTATGGTGAAAAATTCATAGCCGTTATTTTTATCTTTCATTGCAGCAAACAGGTCAGAGATGATCTGACCGCAGGGAGTGCCTGCCGGATACAGAACATTGATCTGGGTCTCAGGAGAAAAGAGCCCGGCATATTTCTGCTGAAACAGTCCTCCGTAATTTTTGATAAGATGGTTCAGATCAAATACCAGACATTCATAGACGCAGTCTTTGGGGATTCCGCCATGTACGGCTCCGGAGGAAAGAAAGGCGGAATTCCCAGGATGCAGTGTGTAAGACTGCCCATCTGTCAACAACGTAAATTCCCCTTGCAGAACCAGTAGAAGTTCGCATTCCATATGCCAGTGGAAGGGCATTTCGTAACGGGGATGCAGCATATCAACATAATAGAGTTCTAACGGAAAGTCAGAAGTTCCTCTCGTCGTATTCTCATGGGAAGCCAGATATCTCATCATTCTATCCTTTCATAAAAGAACCGTACTATTTAAAATCCCATTCGTAAAACTGCTCTTTCAGGTCTTTTCTTTTACAAATATGGTCACAGAATATCAATATTGTCCAATATGTAATCATTATAAACAACGACACCACAAAAATGCAACAGTATAATACAAGTAACCAAATATAATACAAGGAGGTATGGACATGGAAATCACAGGGATAAAAGATCAGATCTGCGATGTCTGTCACAAAATGTGGCAACTGGGATGGGTTGCGGCCAATGATGGCAATGTGTCTGTCAGACTGGACGATGGAACCTACCTGGCAACACCAACAGGGATGAGTAAGAGTTTCATCACCTCGGACAAACTGCTCCGGATCGATGCTGCCGGTAATGTTTTGGAGGGCTCGGAAGGACTGCGGCCGTCCAGCGAGATAAAGATGCATCTAAGATGCTATGAAAAGAGGGAGGATGTATGCGCAGTCGTACATGCACATCCTCCGGCAGCTACCGGATTTGCCGTGGCACATCGTCCGATGGACATGTACAACATGATCGAGGATATCGCAGCCATCGGTGCGGTTCCGCTGACACCATATGGTACACCGAGCACGACAGAGGTTCCAGATGCCATTGAGCCTTATTTGCAGGAACATGATGTAATGCTGCTTGAGAATCACGGGGCATTGACAGTGGGAAGTGATGTGATCACCGCTTATTACCGTATGGAAAGTCTGGAACTGTGGGCGAAGATCACGATCAACGCAATCCTTCTGGGAGGAAGCTATGACATTGACCGGAAAAATATCGACAAACTGATCAACCTGCGATCCTATTATCACATAACGGGAAAACATCCGGGATACAAGAAATTTAAGCATCCGCAGGATGGAACTCCTACGGACAGATAGGAGAAAGGAGTAAAGGATGGCTGCTTTTACGACAGTGCTTGCTTTTGACCTTGGAGCTTCCACCGGCCGTGCCATTCGTGCGGTCTATGACGGTGAGAGACTGAAATGGAAGGAGATCCACCGGTTCGATAATATACCGGCAGTAGAGAACGGACATCTTCGCTGGAATATGGAGGCGCTGCTTGGGGAGATCCGTATTGCCATACAAAAGGCGGGAAAGACCGACAGTCTTGCTTTTGATACCTGGGGAGTGGATTTTGGATTGTTGGATGCGGATGGAAAATTACTGGAGGATCCTGTTCATTACCGGGACGAGCGGACGAAGGACTGGCCCCAGCGTGTCGCACAGAAAATAGAACTTCACAGCCTGTATGTCAGAACTGGCAATCAGATTTTGGCAATCAATACACTGTTCCAGTTGCTGGCATTACAAGAGGAACAGCCAGATCTGTTAAGACGAGCAAAGCATCTGCTGTTCATCCCGGATCTGCTGGCGGCAATGCTGGGAGCGGATCTGACCTGGGAACGATCCATTGCTTCCACCAGTCAGATGTGGAATCCTGTTGCCGGAACCTGGGATTTGGAACTGCTGAGACAGATGGGAATGGATCCGGGATTATTCGGAGCCATGACAGACAGTGGTAGCATTATCGGAGCATTGCCGGATAGCACGAAGATCATCGCAGTGGCAGGACATGATACCCAGTGCGCAGTGGCGGCCATGCCTGTGGAAGAGGGAGAAAGAGCAGCGTTTCTCTCCTGTGGCACCTGGAGCCTGATCGGCTGTGAACTGGAGACACCGATCCTGACGAAGGAGAGCTGCGACAGCGGCCTGTCCAATGAATACGGAGCCAATGGTAGGATTAACTATCTGAAAAACATTATCGGATTGTGGCTGATCCAGGAGAGCCGGAGAGAATATGCCAGACAGGGAGAGGAGTATAGCTTCGGAGAACTGGCGAAGCTGGCGGACGAAGCAGAGGCTTTTCACTGCTTTATTGATCCGGATGCACAGGAATTCGTGGCACCCGGAAACATTCCGGAAAGAATACAAAAGTTCTGCCGTAGAACCGGTCAGCCGGTGCCGGAGACAGTGGGAGAGACAGTGCGGTGCATTTACGAAAGTCTGGCGCTGAAATATCGATATGCTCTGGAGCAACTGGAAGGGATGACGGGCAAAAACTTCACAATATTGCATATCCTCGGTGGCGGAGCAAATGCAGGACTGCTCTGTCAGATGACGGCAGATGCCTGCAGACTTATGGTAAAAGCCGGCCCGGTGGAAGCGACGGCTCTCGGGAATATTCTTATTCAGTTGAAGGCACTGCATGCCATACATGATATCGACAAGGGCAGACGCCTGATTGCCGTGACAGAGAAAATAACAGAATATGCACCACAAAACAGAAAAAAAGACGCATGGGAAAATGCGTATCACAGATTTGTTACCATGATGCAAATGGAGAAAGAGAGGTAATTATGAGATACCCTAAGATTGGAATTCGCCCGGTAATCGATGGACGTTGGGGTGGCGTTCGTGAAAGCCTGGAGAATCAGACCTGTGAAATGGCAAAAATTGCCGCAAAACTAATCTCTGAGAATTTGAAGTATCCGGATGGAACACCGGTACAATGCGTGATCGGCTGTACCACTATCGGAGGAGGTGCGGAGGCGGCCCGGGTGGCAGAACAGTTTCAGATGGAAAATGTAGTAGCAACCTTGTCTGTGACGCCCTGTTGGTGTTACGGAACAGAGACTTTCGATATGGATCCGAACACCATCAAAGCTGTCTGGGGATTCAACGGAACGGAGCGCCCGGGTGCGGTGTATCTGGCAGCAGTTATGGCGGCACATGCACAGCGTGGGCTTCCGGCTTTTTCCATCTATGGACATGATGTGCAGGATGCAAAGGATACGACAATTCCCGCAGATGTGTTGGAGAAAATCTTACGTTTCGCCAGGGGAGCTGTGGCCGTAGGCTGGATGACAAATAAGGCATATGTCAATATTGGAGCGGTAGCCATGGGCATTGCAGGCAGCTTTTGTGATCCGGATGTGCTACAGAAATATTTCGGGATCCGTGCGGAATGGGTAGATGAAGTGGAAATTCTCCGTCGTATTGCCATCGGCATCTATGATCCGGAGGAATATGAGAAGGCATTACAGTGGGTGAAAGCAAACTGCAGGGAAGGGTTCGACAAAAATCTTGGAAAAGATCTGCCGGAAGTCATCACAAAGTCAAAAATCATTCCTGCGGAAAAAGACTGGGAGTTTATTGTGAAGATGACACTGATTATCCGGGATATTTTGTTCGGCAATTCACGACTGGACGAGCTTGGCTGGCATGAGGAGGCTTTGGGGCATAATGCTGTGGCCGGAGGTTTCCAGGGACAGAGACAGTGGACGGACTGGTTGCCGAATGCAGACTTTACGGAAGCAATCCTTGCTTCTACTTTCGACTGGAATGGTCCCAAGGCACCGACTCCTTTTGCAACGGAGAATGATACCTGCAATGGTATTTCGATGCTGTTGGGACACCTGATTTCGGGAACGGCTCCCTGCTTCCATGATGTCCGTACCTACTGGAGCCCGGAGGCTTGTGAACGTGTGACAGGTCAGAAGCCGGACGGCGTGGCGGCAAACGGATTTATTCATCTGATCAATTCCGGTGCAACGGCGTTGGACGGGACTGGAGCGTGTGTGGACGAACAGGGCGACCATGTCATGAAACCTTTCTGGAAGATGACAGAGGAGGATATCCGGGAATGTCTGGATGTTACCGACTGGTGCAGGGCAGATTATGAATATTTCCGGGGTGGTGGATATTCCAGCCACTTTCGGTGTATTGCACAGATGCCTGTAACTATGCTAAGATTAAATATTATAGAGGGAATAGGGCCTGTATTGCAGATTGCCGAAGGATGGACAGCAAAATTACCGGAAGTGATTCATCATGCGATTGATAAGAGAACAGATCCTACCTGGCCGACCACCTGGTTTTGCCCAAGACTGACCGGTGAGGGCGCTTTTACTGACGTATATAGTGTTATGGCAAACTGGGGGGCAAATCATGGCGTGACCGTATATGGACATGTGGGTGCAGACCTGATCACATTGTCCAGCATGTTGCGGATCCCGGTGACCATGCATAATGTGGACCGGGACAAGATCTATCGTCCTCATGCATGGTCAAGCTTCGGAACACAGGATACACAGGCGGCGGATTATGCGGCATGCAGGCAGTATGGCCCTTTGTATCGATAAAATCACAGGAATCAGAGAGAGGAATCCTATGGGGAATTGTCTGAAGGTAGGTATTTTAGGTGCCGGAAATATTGCTGGATCCATGGCAGAAGCGCTGAATGAGCTGCAGAAGGAGGGAAAAGCCTGTGCTTATGCTGTGGCATCCCGTTCGCAGGAGAAGGCATTGGAGTTCGCACGAAAATGGAATATCACAAGAGCATACAGCAGTTACGAGGAACTGGCATCGGATCCGGAAGTGGACCTGATTTATATAGCAACACCACATTCTCTGCATTATGAGCAGGCAAAGCTCTGTATGGAACATGGCAAAAATGTTCTGGTAGAGAAGGCGTTTACAGCCAATGCAAGACAGGCTGAGGAATTATTTGCAATGGCAGAGGAAAAGAAGGTCTTTATTACAGAGGCAATCTGGACACGATATATGCCAAGCCGTGAGATCATAACTGGGTTGCTCAGGGAAGGGGTGATAGGTACACCGCAGATTTTGGAAGCGGAATTTTCCGTACAAAATTATGAAAATCCCAGGATGCATGATCCGATGCTGTGCGGAGGAGCACTATTGGATCTTGGAGTGTATGTACTGACAACGGCTTCCATGTATTTTGGAGATCATATTGTGAAGACGCAATCTTCCTGTGAGAAGTATCCGACCGGAGTAGATGCTGCAGATGAAATCCAGCTGACCTATGCGGATGGCAGTGCTGCGCAACTGCGCTGTTCCATGGTGGATAAAAAGAAAAACTGTGTAAAAATCTGTGGAACGAAAGGGTATATTTCCTGGGAGAGCAATAACAATCCCAGAAACCTGGAACTGCATGGCCCGGGAGGAATGCTGATTCGTAAAATCACGATTCCCACGCAGATCAATGGCTATGAATATGAAGTGCTGGTATGCCGGGAGGCAATCAGGAACGGGCAAAGAGAGTGTGAGAAAATGCCTCATGCGGAGACTCTTACGATCATGAAGCAGATGGATGAACTTCGGGCACAGTGGGGTGTGAAATACCCATATGATGAATAACGACAGATGCAAAAGAGCGGATCATCAGGATCCGCTCTTTTGACAGCTACAGAGTATAGGCAATATTACTTCTGTTAAACAAATAACGAAGCGTACTTCTTTTTACAGAATCTAAAAATAAGTGAGTTTTTTGACAAAACAAAAAAACAAAGTGCCTTTTTGCGAACCTGAGCGTCTCATACCTTTTGGCAAAATCCGTTATAATGAACTCATCAAGCAAACACATAAATGTGATTGAAGGAGGGTACTAAATGAAGAAGTTAAAATTAACAGCATTACTCGTAACTATGGCAATGACAGCGTCTCTTGCAGGATGCGGCAACAGCGCTTCCGAAGAGACGACAGACGGCACACAGTCATCTCAGGCGACAGCCACGCAGGAAGCTGCTGGTACGGAAACAGCAGAGAACCATGATCCCGTAACTTTGCGCTTCATGTGGTGGGGCGGTGATGAGAGAGCGCAGGCAACACTGGATGTGATCGACAAGTTCGAGCAGGAATATCCCTGGATCACGATAGAAGCGGAGTACGGCAGCAGTGATGGTTATCAGGAAAAGCTGACAGCACAGTTGGTATCCGGTACGGTAGCTGACATTTTCCAGATGGGAACCGGTTGGATGCCCGGCTATGTAGAATCCAATGCAGGATACTTTGCAGACTTCAAAGATTTCTCAGATGTCTTTGATCTGTCTACCTTCGAAGAATCTATTTTAAAGAACAACGGACAGTTCGACGGACATCAGTATGGTGTACCGACCGGTATTTCCGGACATGCACTGATCTACAACAAGAAGGTAGCTGATGAGATCGGCGTTGACTTCAGTAGTGATTATACTTGGGACGATATTGTAGAAATGGGCAAGAAGGTCAAGGAGTATGACAAGGATATGTATCTGCTGACCATGGGAAGTTCTGAGCTGAATACCATGATCGTCCGCCCTTACTTACAGCAGTTGACCGGCAGCACAGTTCTGGTAAATGAGACCAAGAAGAGAGGTTTCGAGGAAAAAGATCTGGTGGAGGTACTGAACTACATTAAGACATTGTATGATGAAGGCGTTGCATCACCTATGTCTACTGTTATCGCATACGGCGCAGATCTGGGAACAGATCCTAACTGGATCAACCAGAAATATGTGGCAGCATTCGGATACTCCTCTACAGTAGAGACTTTGCAGGCAGCATGTCCCGATGGAAACTTTGCGGCAGGCAAGCTTCCAGTTATGACAAATGCCAAAGATGAAGGCTGGTACTGCAATGCACCTCAGTATATGTGTGTCAGCGGTGCGAGCGAACATCAGGAAGAAGCCATGATGTTCTTAAACTACTTCTACAACAATGCAGATGCAGCCAAGATCTTGAAGACAGTCCGTTCCGTACCTCCTACCAGTGTAGGGCAGGAAGCATGTACAGAACTGGGCATTCTGGAAGGCATCGCCAAGGATAGCGTGGATATTATCCAGACCTATACAGGAACCAATGATCTGGGGCTGACCACAGAGGAAGAAGTAACGGCGATTCTGCAGGATGCAGCTACTCAGGTTGCTTACGGACAGGGTACTCCTGAAGACGTTGCCAAGTCAACAATCAGCCTTCTGGACAATTATCTGTCATCCAAGTAATCCCGGATCAGTTTCGGATTCGTACTACACAGAAATGATACTGGGGTATCCTGAAGGATTTCGGGATACCTCAGACATTTACGAGGCGGAGGTACTCTACATGACACCGAAAAAGAAAAAAATAAAAAGGAAGCAGTGGATCGGACTGGTATTCATTGCCCCCTGGCTGATCGGATTGATCGGACTGCAGGTATATCCTTTTGTTGCATCCCTGTTCTATTCCTTTACAGAATATAATATCATGTCCTCTCCGAAATGGATCGGATTGGCCAACTATGTGAAATTATTTACGGCGGATAATGAATTCTGGTATTCCGTAAAAGTTACTTTGATATACACAATATTTACTGTACCCGGAAAATTAACAGTGGCTCTGATCGTAGCACTGGTTATGAATAAAAACATGAAAGGAATCAATTTCATTCGTACAATTTATTATATCCCGTCTCTGATCGGCGGCAGCATCGGTATTGCCATTCTCTGGAAGCTGATGTTCCAGGAGGAGGGTATTATCAATTCCCTGTTGAAAGCAATCCATCTGCCGACCCTGCACTGGCTGGGAGATCCCAAGACAGCATTACCGACGATCATTCTACTGCAACTGTGGACGTTTGGATCTTCCTTCGTTATGTTCCTGGCAGCCCTGAAAAATGTACCGGCGGATCTGTATGAAGCAGCGGATATCGATGGAGCCAGCAGCTGGAAGAAATTCGTTAAGATCACATTGCCACAGATTTCCTCTATTATTTTTTTCAATATTATCATGCAGACGATCACTGCATTACAAAGCTTTACCAGCTCACTGGTCATTACCAACGGAGGCCCGTTAAAGTCTACCTACGTGTTGGGAATGAAGTTGTACACGGAGGCATTCTCTTTCTATAAAATGGGATATGCATGCGCAATTTCCTGGGTGATCTTCATTATGATCATGATCGTTACGATGATTTTATTCCGATTCTCTTCCATGATGGTATATTACGAAGATGGAAACGATTTTTAGGAGGAACCTAAGATGAGAAAAAAGCTTAAAAAGAGAAACAGCGTATCCTGGGTGACCTACACAGTAGTACTTCTGATCGGACTGGCAATGTTGTATCCGATCATCTGGATGTTCTTCGCAACCTTCAAGAGCAATGCGGAGATCTTCGGATCTGTCAAACTGCTGCCGTCATCCTTCAGCTTCCAGAGCTATATTGACGGCTGGCATGTGAACAGCAAAATAACTTATACTACATTTTTCAAAAACAGCTTTGTGATGACGATCATCACTACGTTATTTACGGTATTATCCAGTGCGATTGTCGCTTATGGATTTGCCAGATACCAGTTCCCCGGCAAAAAGATTCTGTTTGGTATTCTGATTGCCACACTGATGCTTCCCGGAGCGGTAGTTATGATCCCACGTTATGCAATGTTTAATAAGCTGGGACTGGTGGATACTTACTGGCCGTTTTACTTACAGGGCCTGCTGTCTGTGAACTCGTTCTTTGTATTTATGCTGATCCAGTTTATCCGCGGACTGCCAAGAGAACTGGATGAATCTGCTTATCTTGACGGCTGCAGTGATCTGAAGGTATTCGTGAAGATCCTTGTGCCACTGATGAAACCGGCACTTTTCTCCGCAGGTCTGTTTCAGTTCATGTGGACTTACAATGATTATACAAACGTGTTGATCTACATTAACTCTGTGAAAAAATATACCCTGTCTCTGGCCTTGAGACTGTCTCTGGATGCAGAATCCGTGGTTCAGTGGAATAAAGTAATGGCAATGTCCTTCCTGTCCATTCTGCCGCTGATCATACTGTTCTTCGCTGCACAGAAGTATTTTGTGGAAGGCATTGCCACCAGTGGTCTGAAGGGTTAAATTTGAACCGGAATGCGGAAAAACACACAGGTTCCGAGTCCTTCTTTACTGTAAATATGAAGAGCACTCTCGGAACCATAGGTCAGTGTCAGACGCTTGTTCACGTTGTCGAGTCCGATACGCATGGAAGCGTCTGACATAAGATCTGATCTCAGCTTCTGAAGTTTGTCTTTTGGAATTCCCACACCATTGTCGGTTATTGATATATGGATCCAATCATCCCGTTTAAAAATCTTAATTTTTACCATTCCCTGGCGATTGCCGGGACGCAGCCCGTGACTGATACTGTTCTCTAAAAGTGGCTGAAGCAGGAGACGCTTAAACGCATGCGGCAGTACAGAATTGTCGATTTCTTCAAAGTAATAAAAACTGTCGGGAAAGCGGAACCTCTGTATTTCCACATATTTGTGAATATAAGTGATCTCATCCTGAATCGATACCGAAACCTGTGGATTGGCCAAAGAGTAGGAGAGAATATCTGACAGATTGCTGATGATCGTATTGGCGGTGGAAGGACCGCCTGCTATCTTGTAGACTTCAAAATCCAGAGTCTGCAGGGTGTTGACCATAAAATGTGGGTTGATCTGTAACTGTAGGGCGCTGAGCTCCGCAGCCTGTTTTTTGTATTTCTGCTCTGCCGCTGGCTGTTTAAAAATGTGGTATTTAAGAATATGCGGATGACATTGTTCATGATCAAGCTGTATTCGTCATCCGGCTGGTCTGCCGGAGAATCTTTTTCAGTAGGGTAGATCCCCTTTTCCGCATTACCGAACAGATCAATCACTGACTGGATCTGCCGGAAATTATCCCTTGTGATCTGATAAGAGAACAGGAAGATAATGAACAGGGCAAACAGTAGCATGATCAGTGGCAACAGCAGATTCTGTGCACAATAGAGAATAATGGCGGAAACAGGAACCAGCTGCACCGAATAATACCGGTAGGTGGGTTGATATATCACATAAGTAAGATAGAAATGATGATCTACCTTTTCCCAGTGAAAGCCATCCGTCAGTGTGGAAAGATCCACTTCAGAAAAGTCGGGAACAGAAGAAAACCCCTGAGAAGCCAGAAGATTCTGCCCGCTGTCCAGAAGAAACATACCGTGTTTCCAGGATGTGGATTTTGCAGACATCATTTTTTCCAGCTCTATCAGAGAAAGGTTGGATACCATGACACCATCCAGATAAGAAAAACGCTTATATACCGTCAGTACATTTTCTGATGTTGATGAGGTGGATGTCTTCATTTCCCTGGAGACAATATAGGTGTCCTGATCTTCCGGAAGGGAGGTATAGATATCATACCAACCGGCGTCCACATCGCTGCTCAGAAAACGGATCGTCTTGTCAGAAGAGAAAAAGATATTATTGTCATCCAGATAAAGATAAAGGCTGTCCACCAGTGGATGGGAGGCGGAGATACTGCCGAGGAAGGTCTTTATACTGTTTAGGAAGACATAGTCGGTGTAAGTAGTCTCTCTGTTGTAGAGAATCTTGCGCATGGATAAGAGCAACTGGGAATTCAGCGTGATCATTTCCTGTTGGGAAGTGCAAACATCCATGGTACTTTCCAGATTCAGACAGAGATCATCCGTAGTGGACTGGGTGGTCTCTTTGATGGTCTGTAGCTGGGAGGTTGCGGTAAGGATCATGATGCATATAAACAAAAGACCGGTAGGGATTAACAGGAGAGAACTCCATACTTTTAAGCGTTTTAAGAAAAATCGGTGCATCATGATAACGATCCTCTGTTCTCAGGAGTTACTTCCGGCTGTTTCCCTGCACGGAATTCCTGTGGTGTGATTCCGTAATATTCCTTGAAATTACGGGTGAGATTTTTGGGGTTCAGATAGCCGACGGCATCTGCAATCTCGTAAAATTTGACGGAACGATCCGACAGCATCTGCATGGCCTGTTCTATCCTCACCTGTAGCAGATAACGGGAGAAACTGACACCGGTATCCGTCTTGAAAGCGGAAGAAAGATAAGCCGGTGAGTAGTGTACCAGAGAAGCGGCTGCTTCCAATGTTGCGGTCTTATAATCAGATTTGATATAGTTTTTCACAATCGTCACATAATCCGCCTCGTCTGCATTGGCTTCGTAAGGCAGATAATGGCCCTTCTCCCGTTCGTCCAGGGTTTTCCGGATGCGTTCAAAGCAGGCAGACATGGCGTCATATTTCATTGGTTTGATCAGGTAGTCCGTGACATGATTGATAATTGCTGCCCGGGCATATTCAAAATCCTGATAGGCGCTGAAAAAGATGACGATGATATCTTCGTTTTTCAGTTTTTGAGACAGTTCGATACCGGTCATGACAGGCATCTGGATATCGGTCATAACGATATCCACCTGTGGGTGGGCATTGATATATTCCAGGGCTTCTTTCCCATTGGTAAAGGAAGCAACGACTTCAAAGCCGAAGTTGTTCCAGGGAAAAAGATGAATGATCCCTTCCAGAATACGGGGTTCATCATCTACGATGATTACTTGATACATACCAGGTTCCTCACGTGTAAGGTAATATTCAGATAACACGCAGATTATAACATATTTCAAAATAGAATACAAAGCATTCAAAACGAGGAGAAGACAAATGAACGAAAAGAAAATAAAATTGAAAACCGGTGAAATCTGGCAGGAGAGACTGGTGGCAGGCAATGGACACAGCGGAGTGATATGTTCCTGTGAACCCTATGAAGAGGTACTGACCTATCAGAATATAGAACTGCTGATGCCGACAGAAGAACCCAGAATGACTCCGCCGGAAGTGGGAAGTGAGCTGCAGGAGGCCAGACAGGCAGTGCTGCATATGGATGATACTTGGAATGTGCATGGCAGAAAAAGAACATATCTTTATGCCTTTCACCCGGGGATGCAACTTCGGATCACGACACCGCAGCAGGAGATCAAAGCGTACAGCTGTCGGATGGTAGGAGAGACCGGGGAGGTCATTATGGACTATCGGGATAAGACAGGGGACTTCAGCCGGCATACATTTGTCTCCAGAGAGGATTGTGTGGTGACACAGTATCTGGCAGATGAAAAAAAGGAGCTTCCGGAACTGACGATTTCCATAGACCCACCGGAGAGCCTGCCTAAATTCGGAGTAAAAAAGCGAGGAATCGGACCGGAAGTAAATATGAAATATGAACTAGTCTATGATAAGGCGGCCTCTTATCTCGGACAGGCAGCTCATTATCCGGTATTTTCGGACAGTGAATTGCAGGATAAGGGATATGTGACCATGGTACGGGTCCTGCATATGGGAGGAAGTAAAAGTCTGGAACAGACGGAAGGCAAAAAAAGAATCCATATCAGAGGGGCACGGGCGGTCTGGATCCTTGCGAAAACGGCTGCCCAGGTCGAAATGGGAGAAATGGAAGATTTTCCGGGGGTGAAAGCACAGGAATGCATCGATGCGGTACTGGCAGATCTGGAGAGAACTGTGGCAAAATACCGGACAAAAGAAGGCTGTTGGGATTATGAGAGTGCGTTGGCACTGCAGAAGGAACAGCAGAGGGAGACCTATGGTACGGTAAGTTTTCATCTGGGAGAACAGACAGCGGATTCCGGAGAGGAAGGAATAGAAAAGGAGACCAATACGGAACTGTTACAGCGGCAGAAAAATACGCCGCAGATGTTGCAGGAACTGGTGGAACGGATCTACCGGACAGGCAGATATGTGCAGGCAGCCTGCGCCGGATATTCCGCACCAAGACTGTGCGGACTGTGGACAGGGGAATGGAATCCCGGCTGGAGCGGAGCCTATACGATGGATGCCAATGTGAATATTCAGGTATCCGGTATGAATACCGGGCACATGGAAAAAGCGGCCTGGGGATATATGTATTTTATCCTCCGCCAGATCGGGGACTGGACAGAGAATGCAAAAGCTGTTTACGGCATGTGGGATGCCCTGCTGGCACCGGTGAATACCGACGGTAATCGGGCAATTATGGTAGAGTATGATATTGACTATCCTTTCCAGTACTGGAATGCCGGGGCTTCCTGGCTGATGGTGCCGATCTTTGAGTACTGGCAGTGCTTTGGTAACCGGCAGATCCTACTGCCGGAGGATCTGGCCAAAGCCTGCGGAAAACAAAGCCTGGATCTGGAACAGGAGATTCTCCGCCCCCTGCTGTGGAAGACGTTTCATTTCTGGGAGCAGTTGTGTACCCCGGAATATTATACCGACAGAGAGGGACAGCCTCATTATAAGAAAGGAAAGACAGCTCTGGAGGAGGGAGAAAAATACCTGATCATTCCCTCTTATTCTCCGGAGAATCATCCAAACGGCTATTCCAGTACGATCACTGCCAATGCAGCCATGGACATTGCGGCGGCGTCAGATGTATTACGCATGATCCGGGAACTGGAAGAGAGGATCTGCGATGAACGGTCGGGAGAGTGGCTGACAGCCAGCAGGGAGCTTGCCGCAAAGCTGCCCGAATACCAGATGGATGAGACCGGTGGATTAAAGGAATGGTCACTGCCACAGATGCATGACAATCATGAGCACCGCCATATCAGCCATCTCTATTGCGCATGGCCCGGAGTAGAGACACAGCATAATGTGGGACTTGCGGAAAGCTGCAGGCAGGCCATCAGGAACCGGAATGTCGGGAATGCCGGAAAAGATGATACTGCCTCTCATGGTTGGATCCACAAGGGACTGGTGGCTGCCAGACTGAAGGATGGCAGGAGCCTGGGAGAAATCTTGCGCCTGCTAGTGCAAAGTGATATTTTTTACAGCAGCCTGCTGACGGATCATAATACGGATCGCTGCAGAGGGGTCTATTGCACGGATACGATTCTGGGATTGCAAGGAATCATACATGAAGCACTGGTGTATTCCGAACGGGGAGAGATCGAATTCCTGCCGGCACTTCCGGAGGAGTGGAAGCAGGGCAGTGTGGATGGTCTGATGGCCAGAACAAGAATCTGCATCCGGAAGCTGGCATGGAATCTGGAGAAGAAGATACTGGAAGCAGAACTGGAATCTTATGAGGATCAGGAGGTCAGAATTTCCTGCCCGGTGTTGCAATACGATGCATGTTATTATCTAAAACAGGGAGAACTGCGCAGGATCAGGATTTAATCCATCGGATCCTGGAGCTGCCTGCGGTATTTATTGGCAGTGATGCCGTAATGCTGTCGAAACGCCTGGGTGAAATGTTGGGATGTTGAGTAATTCAGTTTCTCCGCAATCTGCGTGATGCTCAGGCGTTTGTCTGTCAGATAGATTTTTGCCGCAGACATTCGGGCTTCTTGTTTTTTCTGCTGAAAGGTCTTGCCGTAATATTTTTTTAGGAACCGTTCCGTCTGGCGGACACTTAACCCAAGAGTCTTTGCCAGGTTTTCCAGAGTAATGGTCTCGTAATGATAGAGAAAGGCCCGTTCGATGATCAAGGTCTTACCGTCAATGAGATTGGAGGGAGCAAAGTGCTGTTTAGAGAAACGGTTTCCCTCGTAATTACGGACAACTTTTACAAGACACTGTTGTAACAGAGCCTCTACCTGAATCATGTAACCGGTATATTTATATTTTAATTCATAGAAGAGCTGCTCCATCAGTACACCAAGATTCTGGGTATCCGGACCAATCCAGAATCTTTTTTTCAGAAATTTGTCCGCAGTGCTGCCGGAAAAAACGAGGAGAGCATCTTCTTCCTGCAACTGAAAATAGATAGAATATTCCGTCATGGGATCCATAGGGCTTGGAATCTGCTCGTGCTCCACATGGGGGCCTGTCATATATAGTGTGCCAGGCGTAAGCTCATAAGAACTGCCATCAATGACTGCCTGCCCGAGCCCATTAGGGATGTAGTGCAGTTCATAGCTGTTGTTACCGTGGCTGTGGCGTGGCAGTGGCTTAAAAAAGTGTTCGAAAGCAATATTCAGAATTAGAAAAGTTGTGTTGTCGATAGTGGTTTTCACATCGAGACCATAGATGGTATTGTTCGTTGCCTGATTCATGGAGCCTCCTGCTGTCCGGATTTACTGTGACCTGTCTGATGATATTAAGTGTAGCAACGGCAAAGAAAAAAGTCAAATAAAAAAGTACGATAACACGACAAATACACACAACTTATGTCGCAAATATGTCTATTAATCGTATATTTGTAGGATTAGAATGAATGTATCACAGCAACCCACACGGGGAGAGAAAATATGACAGAAGAACATATAATATTTTATTTTTAAGGAGGTTAACAGATGGACAGACAGGAAATGAAACAGAAAAAAGATGATGGGAGCAATTCTTCCGGGCAACAGCACAGTAGAACTTAGAGAATTCGAAATGCCGAAGCCGGGACATGGACAGGTTGTGGTCAAGGCAATGGCTACAACTATCTGCGGCAGTGATATCCGCTGCATCTACAGGGAACATGTGGGAAAAGGTCCGGAAGGCTATATTCCCGGAACCGTGGCAGGTCATGAACCCTGTGGTCTGATCGTAGAGGAAGGAGAAGGCCTGAAGAGATTCAAGAAGGGCGACCGTGTTATTATTTATCACATTTCCGGATGTGGTGTATGTAACGATTGCAGAAGAGGCTATTATATTTCCTGCAAGAGTAAATTCCGTCAGGCATACGGATGGCAGAGAAACGGTGGCATGGCACAGTACATTCTGGCAGATGAGAAGGATCTGATCGCATTGCCAGATGAACTGACCTACAAGGATGGAGCACAGGTGGCCTGTGGTTTCGGTACCGTATATGAAGCTATCGAAAAGGTAGGTGTCAGCGGCAATGATGCAGTACTGGTAACCGGTCTGGGGCCTGTCGGCCTGGCAACACTGATGTTGGCAAAAGCATTGGGAGCCAATATGCTCATCGGCGTAGAGACGAATCCGTACCGTATTGAACTGGCGAAGAAGATGGGACTGGCTGATTATGTATTTGCACCGGATGAGGCTTATGATCAGATCATGAAAGTGACAAACGGCAATGGTGTGGAGAGAGCGTTCGATGCCAGCGCCAGTGATCCAGGAAGACAGCTGGCAATCCGTGCTACCAGAGAATGGGGCCGGATCGCATTCGTGGGAGAGGGAGGTACCTGTACCTTCAATCCCAGTCCGGACATTATTCATGGTCAGAAGACAATCTACGGCAGCTGGGTAACATCGCTGTGGAGAATGGAAGAACTGGTAGAAAGACTGGTGCGTTGGGGAATTCATCCGGAAGATCTGATCACGGACGAATTCCCTCTGGAGCAGGCAGGGGAAGCTTACAGACTGATGGCAAGTGGAAACTGTGGCAAGGTAGCAGTGGTATTTCCCGAAGACTAAGGGAAGAAAGGTTATCATATGGCAGAAATCATAGAACAGAGCCGGATCCCAAAGCGGACTCTGGTGGACGGATCTAAGGTACCGGCAATCGGACTTGGAACCTTCGGATCCGATAAATATAACAGCGATCAGATTGCAGAAGCTGTATATGGCGGCATCCGGGCAGGATATCGTATGATCGACTGTGCTTCCGTATACCAGAATGAGAATCGTATCGGAGAGAGCATCGAGCGTGTCCTGAAAGAAGGAATCGTGGACAGAGCGGATTTGTTTATCACCTCCAAAGTATGGAATGATATGCACAATAGAGTGAAGGAGTCCTGTGAGAAGAGCCTGAAGGATCTGCGGGTATCTTATCTGGATCTGTATCTGGTGCACTGGCCTTTTCCCAATTATCATGCTCCCGGCTGTGACGGAGATTCCCGTAATCCGGATTCCAGGCCGTTTTCTGTGACAGAATTTCTGAATACTTGGAGACAGTGTGAGGCACTGGTGGAAGAAGGCAGGGTAAAATACATTGGCATGTCTAATATGACAGTACCGAAACTTCAGGCAGTATTGCCGCTGTGCAGGATTCAGCCGATGTTCTTAGAGATGGAATTGCATCCCGGATTTCAGCAGCCGCAATTGTATGACTATGCACTGTCACAGGGGATTCAACCCATCGGTTATTGCCCCATCGGATCTCCCTCCAGACCGGAGAGAGACCGGACGGCAGAGGATATAGCAGATACCCGGATGCCGGAGATTATGGAGATTGCGGAGCATCATCACGTACATCCTGCTATGATCTGCCTGAAGTGGGCGGTACAGAGAGGACAGATTCCGATTCCTTTTTCAGTAAAGGAATATCAATATGTGGATAATCTGAAATGCATCACAGAAGATCCCTTGACAGAGGAAGAGATGGAGACAATCCGGAAAGCAGACAAGAATTGCCGCCTGATCAAAGGTCAGGTATTTCTGTGGCCCGGCGCAACCGACTGGCAGGATCTGTGGGATGTGGACGGAGAAATCACGTCATGAAAGGGGTAAGCGCATGTTAAAAGGAATTCCGAAGATATTATCTCCCGAGTTATTAAAGGTACTTTGTGAAATGGGACACAGTGACAGACTGGTTATCGCAGACGGTAATTTTCCGGCTGAGTCCATGGGGAAGGATGCAGTCGTGATTCGGATGGACGGACATGGTACGACTGAGATTCTGGATGCCATTTTGCAGGTGTTTCCATTGGATAGTTATGTGGAGCATCCGTTGAATCTGATGGAGGTGATGCCCGGGGATCCGGTGGAGACGCCGATCTGGGAGAATTATGAAAAAATCATCGCAAAACACGATTCCCGAGGTGGCAGTGCCATTGGACAGATCGAGCGCTTTGCCTTCTATGAGGAGGCAAAAAAGGTCTATGCCATTATTGCAACCGGAGAGAGTGCACTATATGCCAATATCATGTTACAAAAAGGTGTGGTAACAGAATAAGGCAGCTGATAAGAACAGGAGCAAAAGCATCGGCGGTAAGCGGATGCTTTTGCTGTTAAGAAAAACATGTTAGAATACAGTCAGGATCAGGGAAATGTGTGCAAAAAAATATATAATAACAGGAAAAAAGGAGAAATGGCATGAGTAGGTTATGGTATGATCATCCGGCATCGGAATGGGAAGAAGCTCTTCCTATAGGAAATGGCAGAATCGGTGCCATGGTCTACGGAGGTACGGACAGAGAACGGCTCCAGGTAAATGAAGAGAGCATCTGGCTGGGTGGACCTGTAAACCGTCACAATCCCGATGCAAAAGCAAACCTGCCGAAGATACGACAACTCCTTCGGGACGGCAGAATTCCGGAGGCTGAGCATCTGATGGAGACCGCATTATCGGCCTGCCCGGAAGGAATGCATCCTTATCAGACACTTGGGGATGTACAATTTTTCTTTGATGGGATCGAAGGCGGCAGAGAACGGAAAAGCGGTAAACTGCGGGATATGATCCTCTGTGAAGGAACAAAACATTATGAGAGATGTCTGGATCTGGAAACGGCAATCTGCCGGACAGAGTTCACTGTTGGTGACAGTATATATGAGAGGGAAATATTTGCTTCTCACCCGGCGGACTGTCTGGTGATGCGCTTCCGCACAAGGGGCAAGGGGAAAGTGAATTTTCTGGCGAAACTTCGAAGAGAGAGCTGGTTTGATGGAACTTGTAAGGTTGGAGAGAATGGCATAAGACTTTATGGCAATCTGGGAAGAGGCGGATATGAATTTGCCATGGAACTGCGTGCTGTGTCTACTGGCGGACGGATTTTGACCCAGGGGGAATGTCTGAGGGCAGAAGGGGCAGAGGAAGTGGTGCTGTGGTTTACTGCAGATTCCACTTATCACTACAGTACACCAGAAAAGGATCGGTATGCGGAAGCGTATCTGAAAGCTGGCAGGGAACTGCCTGTGGGGCTGGATGAAGAACTGACTGGCTCTGCAAGAACAGAGTTCCTATACCAGATGGCAATGCAGACACTTCTGGCAGAGAAAATGGATCAGCGCCTAAAGGCGGCGATGCTTCTGTCTTATGATACCCTTAAAGCAGAGCATGTGGCAGATCATAAATCTTTATATGACCGTTTTGTTTTTGAAGTAGAAGGCGCAGAGCGGTACGAGAATCTGCCTACGGATCTGCGCCTTGAGAGACTTCGGAAAGGGAAGCAGGAGCAAACAGAACAGACAGAAGACGTGGGATTGATGAAACTGCTCTATGATTATGGACGCTATCTTACGATTGCTGCCAGCAGGGAGGGAGGACTGCCGACCACACTGCAGGGACTTTGGAATTATGAATTTTTCCCGGCATGGGACAGTAAGTATACCATCAATATCAATACAGAGATGAACTACTGGCATGTGGAAAACTGCAATCTGCCAGAGTGTCATATTCCCTTATTTGAATTGTTAAAAAAGGTGCAGAAGAACGGCAGATATACCGCCAGAGAAATGTATGGGTGCCGGGGATTTGTGGCGCATCACAATACGGATATTCATGGAGATACCGCACCACAGGATACATGGTATCCCGGGACTTACTGGGTGATGGGAGCAGCATGGCTGTGTACGCACCTATGGATGCATTACCGCTATACAAAGAATCTGGTATTTTTACGGGAAGCTTTCCCTGTCATGGCAGAGGCAGCACTATTCTTTGTGGATTATCTGGAAGAAAAAGACGGATATCTGGTGACAAATCCTTCTGTTTCACCGGAGAATACATATATCCTGCCGAATGGACAAAAAGGATGCTGCTGCATCGGTGCAACCATGGACAATCAGATTCTGAGAGATCTGTTCAGAGGATGCCTGGGAGCCTGGAAGGAACTGGGAGAACAGGTACCGGAAGCCTGTGAGATTCCGGAAGTCGGTGACATAAAGGAACTGATGGGAACAATCCGCAAAATATACGACAGACTGCCGCCAAACAGGATCGGCAGTGACGGACGCCTGATGGAATGGATGGAGGAATACGAGGAAGCAGAACCCGGACACCGCCATATTTCCCATCTGTATGGGCTGTACCCCGCCGGAGAGATTACTGTAGACGGCACCCCGGAACTGGCTGAGGCCTGCCGCAAGACCCTGGAATACCGCCTGTCCCACGGCGGCGGACATACCGGATGGAGTAGGGCATGGATCACGAATCACTATGTCAGCCTGTGGGATGCTGAAGCAGCATATGACAACATCCGGAAGATGTTGGAGGTCTCGACCTATCCTAATCTGTTTGACAAACATCCTCCGTTCCAGATTGACGGCAATTTTGGGATCTGCGCTGCCATGAATGGGATGCTGGTTCAGAGCAATGAGGAGAGAATCCTGCTTCTCCCTGCATTGCCGGCTGCATGGAAGACCGGCTCCGTACGGGGAATGCATCTGATAGGAAATCTGGAACTTTCCATGAGCTGGAAAGACGGAAGAATCACTGGTGCCGTTTTTACTGCATATTCGGATGTGGATACTGTGGTGAAATATAAGGAGACCGAAAAAAGACTGCAATTAAAGGAAGGTGAGATCAAAGATATAATGCAGTATTGACAGGTAAAAAAGTAGTGGATTGATGTACTTAGGGCTGGCTGTCGCACCAGCGACTTGGTACAATACCTAGGGAAAGATAATCAGTTACGAAAGAATATGTTAGGAAGCATGCATAAAAAATTATTGGGAATATCAGCTGGACAAGGAGAAGGGCAATAAGGTAATATATTATTGCATGCCGGAACGGAAAAGGAGGATTCCTCCGACGGAAGGAATCGTCTGCGGAATGGAGATTAGTATGGAATATATATCAGATGCACAGGCAAAACAGATGATCTTAGAGGTAGGACGCAGGATGTATCAGGGCGGCTTCGTGGCAGCGAACGACGGAAATATCTCCTGTAAAGTCGGAGATAATGAGATCTGGGCAACACCAACGGGAGTTTCTAAGGGATTTATGACAGAGGACATGCTGGTAAAATTGGATCTGGACGGGAATGTGTTGGAGGGAACGCACAAGCCTTCCAGCGAGATCAAGATGCACCTCAGAGTATTCAAGGAGAACCCGAAGGTACAGGGTGTGGTACATGCACATCCCCTTACAGCAACGGCGTTTGCCTGCGCAGGCATCAGTCTGGAAGAACCGGTGCTGATGGAAGGGGTACTGTCCTTGGGCTGTGTGCCGCTAGTGCATTTTGCTCTGCCGGGCACAGAGGAAGTGCCGGAAGCGGTAGCTCCCTATTGCCGGGAATTCAATGCAGTACTGTTAGCAAACCATGGCGCGCTGACTTGGGGTGACAATCTCATGCAGGCTTATTACCGCATGGAGACCACGGAATATTATGCGAAGATCCTGATGATGAACAACTTCATCTTAGGGAAGAAGACGTTGTTGTCCCAGGGACAGATCGACGATATTATCAAGATCCGTGCAGGATGGGGTATCACCACAGGCGGCAGACCCATCGGACCGGAGGGCGCGCAGAACCTGGAGGATATCTGTATTTCCCAGAAGAGGTGATTTGTTTTTCCGGGCATATTAGCGCGATAGCACGAATCTGTAAGCTTATAATAGAGGGTCATGTTAGAGACTTCTGCGAAAGCAACCTCCAACAGGGCCTTCTTTTTGTGCTTTATTTGTGTAATTGCATAGACGTAAGCAGGGGGAAAAGCTCCTACAGGACACAGATTTTTCACAGAGTGAACACTTTTTCAATACAAAATCCAACTATACTTGAGAAAACAACGGAATTTGGACGGAATAGCAATCGGAGGTTCGCCGTGAAGAACAAAGAGATCAAACAGATATTTTTTTCCAAAAAGAAAAACAAAAAAGAGAAAAAAGGAAAAGGGCGTAAAAAGTGGATCATCGTTGCGCTGGTACTGGTACTCACGCTGGGCGGTGGTTCGGTGGCAGCAGTGGTGATATTACATAGAAACGGCAATCGATCAGAATTTTCCATGCCGGCTAATATGTCGGGATTGACCTTCACGGAGGATATGACTGCTGCGTCAGGTGTTACCAATGTCGGTATTACGGAGGAGACCTTCGATGTGGAGAATCTGACGACCAATCTGGAGATAGAGGAAGTATATGCCGTGTCTGGAGAAGAAGTAACTGCCGGGGATAAGATTTTGAAGCTGACGGAAGAAAGTGTGGCGGAAGCGAGAAAGGAACTGGAGAGAGCACTGGAGGATGCGGAGCTTGCGTATCGCACCGGAGCTATCGAATATGAGCAGAACCTGATCACAGCGGAGTATACGAGAGACAGTGCCATCCTCACCGGACAGCAGGCGAAGGAAGTCTATGATGAGACCGTAGCAAGTCTGCAGAGTGCTGTGACCAGGGCAGAAGAGGAATTACAGGATGCCGAGGATGATATAGCAGAGTATGAATCCTATGTGAATGACGGTTCCTATAAGAGTTATTTCAAAGTGGATGAGTATCAGGCAATCTATGATGAGAACCTGAAAGCACTGACGGACAAGATGGACGAATGGGGTATCAGTTGGTCGCAGGTCACAGGCGGTGGAGGTTCGGTACAGATCGGTGGCGGAGCCGGCGCTAATATGCAGAGCGGCGGAACTTCCAACGCCAGCATTTTAGCTTCTCTTTACAGTATTCTGGAACAAAATCTGAAAGATTTGGAGGAAGCAGAGGATAAATATGAGGATGCATTAACTAATGCTGCTTTTGAATTACAAACTTTGCAGTTAAAGCTTTCCAGTCTCCAACAGGCCGTCACGGAGGCGAAGGAAAATTATGAGATCCAGCAGGCGCAGGCAAAGCTGACCTATGAGACTTCCCTGTCCGGCGCAGAACGGGCAGAGAGCGATTATAACACTACGGTGGAAAAAGCTAAGTCCGATCTGGCAGCTCTGGAAAGTACTTATGAAGATGCCAAGGAGAATCTGGAATTGTTTGAAAGCAGTGTGGGGGACGGATATTTCTATGCATCTGAGGATGGTACGATCCTGCGGACCATGGTGCGGGCGGAGCAGGCTCTGACTTCCGATGCAGTGGTATTCGTTTACAGCAATCCGAAGGAGCTGACGGTCACCGTATCGGTAGATCAGTCGGATATTACAAAACTGACTGTAGGCGACAGTGCTTATGTGCAGTCCTCCGCAGGCAGCGGATATACCGGTGTGATCACAGCCATTGATCCGGTATCCTCGTCTAGCAGCCGTACCAGTGTCACTTACAGCGTGACGGTACAGATCAATGTAGAAGATGAGGAGGACAGTTTAAGTGCCAACGAATCCGTCACCGTAGTCTTCGGCATGACGGAGGAAGAGATCGAGCAGTTACAGCAGAGACAGAGTATGCAGGGCAGACCTGACGATGTGTCCGACGGCGATGCGATGCCGCAGGGCGGTCCCGGAGGCGGCGAAAAGCTGGAAAATGGTGAGATGCCGGAAGGAGCCCCGGGTAACGGAGAAGTGCCGGAAAACGGTGGCATGCCGGAAGGAGTCCCGGGCAGCGGAGAAGTGCCGGAAAACGGTGGCATGCCGAAAGGCGGCTCCGACAACGGGGAATCTACGGAAAATGCAAATGAACAGCAGGGAGGACAGACACAGTCATGAAATTAAAAAGCCCACATTTTGATAAACTGAAATCCCTCACGAAAAAGCAGAAAAAACTGATCCTGGCAGGGATCGCATTACTTCTGCTGATCCTGGCAGCCTGCTATACCGTGTTTATTGCACCGTTACTTCAGAAAGAACAGTGGATCTACAAAGAAGAGACGGTGGAGCGTGGTACATTAAAGGTAGGTGTTACTGAGAGCGGCTCTCTGGAATACAACACAAAATCCATAGATTACGATCTGACTCTGGACGTCAGTGATGATGACGAGGATGACAGTGATGATGACGATGATACCGTACAAAAATATCTGAAGATAGAGGAGATCTACGCCGCCAGCGGGCAGCGTGTCACCGAAGGCGAGGAACTGCTGAAATTCACGGAAGACAGCGTGGAGGCGGTTCGGGCGCTGTTGCAAAATGCGGTAGTGGAGGCGCAGGCAGACTATGCGGAGGCAGAGAGTACCTATGAATTGTCCCTGCTGGAAGCCCAGACCGACTACGATACCCAGAAGATCAGTGCTTCCTATGCGGCATCCATCCGCAATACTTCCGGTACGAGCGTGACGAACAAAGTGGCATCTCTGCAGGTACAGCTGGAGCAGAAGCAGGCCAACGCAGCTTCTCTGCAGGAGAAGCTGACAGAAGCCCAGGAAGATTATCAGGATGCATTGGAGACCTACGAAGCGGCAAAAGAAGGTTATGAAGGCGCCGGAACCGATAATACAGTGAATTTTATGACGATCCAGAATGGTTATCTCAGTGCCAGATCCAAATACCAGCAGGCAAAATCAGCGTTGACGCAGGCAGAGGATGCTTTATCGGAGAATGAAAGTGCTATTACCGATCTGCAGAACCAGCTGGCAGCGGCACAGGCAAAGCAAAAAATCGATAAGCTGGATACAGAAGAGACCTATCAGGAAGCGGTGATCACCGGGCAGAATGCCCAGACCACTTACAACGCTGCTGTGGAAGATCTGAAGGAGACCTTACAGGAAGCGGAAGAGACGAAAGAAAAACGGGAAGAACAGTTACAGGCCTTTGAAGATTTCGTCGGAAGTGATGGTATTCTCTATGCCACAGAGGATGGTGTGATCACAGAGGTCAGCTACGAAGCGGGAGATCGCCTGACGACGACAGGAGCTCTGTTTTCCTATGCAACGTCGGATGACATGAGAATCTCCGTGGATGTGACCCAGGAGGATATTGTGGACCTACAGGTGGGAGATGCGGTAGATATCACCTTTACGGCATACCCGGAGGATTCCTATACCGGAAGCATCCTCTCCATCAATACCACGGCTACTTCCGATTACAGCAACACGGTAAGCTACACTGTGGAGATCAGCGTGGAAGGTGAACTGGAGCAGCTCTACGGCGGCATGACGGCAGATGTGATCTTCGTTACCGAAGAAAAAGAAGATGTCCTCTATGTATCCCGTAAGGCGATCGTAGAAGAGAACGGCAAGACCTATGTCTATCGTAAGACAGCACTGGGTGGCAGGGAACTGGCAGAGGTAGAGACCGGCATTACCAACGGTGTGGACATTGAGATCCTGTCAGGACTGGAAGAGGGCGATACCATCTACCTGGCAAGTAAGGTCAGCTCCGAGGCAGAAGTCAAGAGTACGGAGGAGACTGCCGATTCCGGCAGCAGTTCTGATACCGCAGTCGGCAGTGATATGGAGCTTCAGGAATTCGATGAATCCCTTATGCCAGAGGATATGCAGATGCCTTCCGGAGGAGCAATGCCCCAGGGTGGTCCCGGAGGCAGCGGTTCCGACAGCTTCGGCGGCGGAATGCCGGGCGGTCCCGGAGGACAATAAATCAGGCGGATGGAGCAAATGTTGAGAAGCAGACAGGAATGATTGGGAACAGTTATGAAGCAGAATGAAAATGGGAAAAAGATCAAAGAAAATATAAGAAATCAAATGCGCCGGATTGGATCATGGAAAAGCTGGTCGAAAAGACGCAAGCTCACCACAGGTGTCTGTGTGATTGCTGTAGTGGCTGGTGCCATTGGTCTCTCCGGTGGTTCCGATACGGAAGTCATCTATAAAGAGACCACGGTAAAATACGGGACACTGGTCAAAGGTGTGACGGAGAGCGGCTCTGTGGACATCGGTACGGTGGATCAGACCTTTGATCTGGATATGAGTGCCCTACAGAGAACGGATACCTCCGGCAGCAGTTCCTCCGGTAGTACTGCCGGCAGCAGCTCTGGTTCCGGTGGATTTGGCGGCATGAGTGCTTCCGGCGGCGGAGCTCAGGGAGGCTTAGACATGTTTGGTCAGATCTTCAATATGGGCGGCAGCAGCTCCGGCAGCAATGGTGACGATTCTACCCTGACCGTGGCAGAGGTAGTGGTCTCCGTGGGGCAGCAGGTGTCCGAGGGAGATCCCCTGTACCTGCTGGAAGAAGACAGTGTCTCCGATCTGGAAGAGGAACTACAGTCCAACGTAGAGAAAGCAAAAGCAGATCTGGAGGCCGTAGAGGCTGACCAGACCCTGTCCAGACAGCAGGCAAAATATACTTATGACAGCAGCACTGCCTATGGCAGTTATATTGATACCGAATACAGCACCACACTGCAGGAGCTACAGAATGCGGTAGATTCTGCAGCAAGCGCATTGGAGCAGGCGCAGACCAGTCTGGAAGATTATCAGGCACAGCTGGAGGAAGTAACAACTGCTTACGAAGACGCGGCACAGGTATTATCCAACTGCCAATACAGTCTGAACAATACGGATCCGGCAGATGATACCTATGGATATGTCTATTTTGCACAGCTGACGACACAGGCACAGTCTACTGCGGACTCTCTGGAACAGCAGAAGGAAGAACTGGAACAGAAGGTAGAGCAGGCAGAAGAAAATGTGACCACAGCCGAGACCGCTTATAATAAAGCAAAGCGGGAATTGGAGCAGGGAAAACTGACCGCAGCCGAGACAAAAAAACTGCGGACGCTGGCTTACAATACCGCACAGGAGACTTACGATATTGCGCTGGGGTATCTGGAACAGGATCTGTCCGATCAGCAGGAAACCTACGATGAGACTCTGGAAAAATGGAACGAGTTCAGCACCTATATCGATGGCAACGCGGTATGCGCCAGATACAACGGTGTGATCACCAGTGTGGAACTGGAAGCAGGAGACAAGATCAGCACCGGAACTTCTCTGGTCACTTTGTATGATATGGATGAAGTGACCATGACGGTAACAGTGGATGAAGATGACATGACGGATATCTCTCTGGGATCTGCGGCGAATATTGCATTGACGGCATATCCGGAAGATATCTTTACGGCAAAGGTGACGGCTATCGGAGATGCGACATCGGATTCCAGTGGAAACATAACTTATGACGTAACTGTCACATTAGAAGGGGATGTTTCAGGACTGTTCCAGGGCATGACAGGAGATGTGACTTTCGTTACGGAACAAACGAAAGAAGTGCTGTATGTCTCACGCAGAGCCATTATCACAGAGGATGACAAGACTTATGTAAAAGTGAAGACTGCAGATGGCAGCATTGTGAAAAAGGAAATAACGACAGGACTGTCAGATGGTTCTAACGTGGAGATCTCCGGAGATATTGCAGAAGGAGATACCGTATTGATCGAAAGCAGCATTACGAAGTAGAGCGGAGACCTGTGGGAAAGTAAGGTCAATGGAAGGGAAGAAGTAGAATATGAGATTATCCGAAATATTGCGTCTGGTGTGGCTGAACCTGTCACAGAATAAATTCAAAGTGATCCTGACTTCCATCGGTATCGTTGTGGGATCCGCCACCATAATGCTGGTGCTGGCGATAGGTACCGGCGGAAAAGAAGAAGTGGCGGAACAGTTCAAGAACCTGAATGCCGGAGCTATTGATATTTCCTGCGACAGCAGTGACAGCGGCGGATTTAGCTTTGAGATGCCGGGAGGCGGAGGAAGTGTTACCGTTACCAATATGGGCGGAGGCCCTGGAGGAGGTTCCGGCGGCGGTACGTCTGGTGGTCCCGGCGGTGGCATGGATTTCGGCGGATTTTTCGGATTCGGACAGGAGGAAGAGAGCGAAGCCGTGACATTGACCAGTGAAGACTGTGATGATCTGGTGACTTTTGTATCGGGAATCTCTGCAACTACGATCTCTTATTCCACTACAGCATCGGTGGAGGGAGGCGATATGACCTCTGCTTCCTATTACACCATTGCCGGTGTGGAGGACAATTATGCTGCCATCAGTAATCTGGAAATGGCCATCGGGGATTTCCTCACAGAAGAAAACAACGAGAGCAAGGAAAAGGTGTGCGTACTGGGTGCCACCGTGGCAAAGGAAATTTTTGGCAGCGCCTACGATGCTTATGACGGTATAGTCTATATTGATGGCCGCCCCTATATAGTATCAGGGGTACTATCCGAGATGGGAACTGTGGCATCCGGCATCAGTCCGGATACGGCGATCTATATACCTTACGAAACCGGCATCAAATACATTACCGGTACGAATATCAGTCCAACCATCACGGTCATTGCGGAGGATGTGAATCAGGTGGATACCGTAATGACGGATGTGGAGAGTGCCTTAAAAGAGAGCTATCCCAATACCACATTTACCATCAGCGATGCCGGAAGCAAGATGGAGGCAGCCTCCGCTTCCAATGAGACTTTGACCTTACTGCTGATCTCCATGGCAGTGATCGTATTTATCGTTGGCGGTATCGGTATTATGAACGTGCTGTTTGTATCCATCAAGGAGCGTACCAACGAGATCGGTATTTTGAAAGCACTGGGCTGTTCCCGGAAGGATATCCTGTTGGAGTTTTTATTGGAGGCAAGCTTTACCAGTCTGGTAGGAGCGATACTGGGGGTGCTGGTGGCTCTTGGAATTACGCCATTCGTGCAGCTGTTCAACGTGAGAGTGTCCCTGTCGGTACAGGGTGCAGTATTGTCGCTGTTGTTTGGTGTCCTCACCGGAAGCATCTTCGGCTTCTATCCGGCATATAAGGCATCAAGACTGATCCCCGTAGAAGCTTTAAATCAGGAGTAGTGCGAAAGGTGTAAGGATTATGATGGAAAACGCAATGATCACCATGAAAAATATAAATAAAGGCTATATGCTGGGAGAGGAGCGTCTGCCGATTTTGAAGGACATCAATTTTCAGGTAAATAAGGGAGAATATGTGGCAATCTTAGGCCCATCCGGTTCCGGTAAGACTACGTTAATGAATATGGTCGGCTGTATGGATGTGATGGACAGTGGGGAATATTATCTGGATGGCATGGCAATCCACAAGACCAAGGAGGACGATCTGACCATGGTACGCAACCAGAAGATCGGGTTCATTTTCCAGAACTATCAGCTGATCCCGACCTATAATGTCATGCAGAATATTATCATGCCCCTGCTGATGCGTGGCATGACTCATGAGGAAGCAGAAGAAAAGTGTAAAAATACTATCAAACTGCTGGGGCTGGATCATCGTATCGGACATAAGCCCAACGAATTGTCCGGCGGACAGAAGCAGAGAGTATCCATTGCCAGAGCACTGGTGGGACAGCCGGCGATCCTTCTGGCGGATGAGCCTACCGGTGCTCTGGATCAGACCAGCGGCAAGGAAGTACTAAAGCTGTTCCGGGAACTGAACGATATGGGCAATACCATCGTTATGATCACCCACGACCTGGGCGTAGCACAGTCTGCGAAACGTATCGTGCGTATTGTGGACGGACAGTTACAGGAATAAGGGATAGTCACTCAGCCAACGGGAAAGAGGCTGGGACTGTTCCAGACCGGATTTCAGGGTACGGTCGGCATCCGATTTATTTTCTGCCGGTATTATCAGCAGAAATTCTTTCCCATCCATAAGTACACCGCAGAATACGGTTTTCAGATCCCGGGAGATAAGAAACATATTTCCCGGGATATTTGTTACAGATTCGGTCAGGCAGGAGTAATAGGGTTCTTCATCGATAAAAGGTGCATAGAATCCCATGTCATCCGCACCTTCCACGAAAAGCCTCTCTCCGTTCATCCAGACATTTCCCGCTATGGCGTCTTCCTGATTCCCCCAAAGATAATGTAAGGCTTTCCCGTGGATCTCCACCGATACCTGTTCGAAGGTATCCGGTTCCGTCAGACTGACCAGCATTCCGGTTCCGGTATAGTCATAATCCTTTTTGATGGGAGTATGATAATAGCGGATCCCGTAGTCTCCAAGGCAAAATAAGGCAAATACGAGCAGAAAAATCAGAATGCCGCAGAAAACGGTTCTTAATTTTTTATTTCGCATCATGGTTCTTGCCTCCTTTTTATTTTATTATACAATCAGATATCCATACTGGCAATGAGCTGAAACATTTCCTCGGCGGTCATGTGATCTGCGGTGATCACGTATACATAATTGTCAGCTTCATAATAAGCCATGGCGTAACCATCCACATAAGTATATACCGTGGCAATGTGACCGCCGATGACATGTTCCTCTTCGGCATCGTATTCATTGTCTAATACGAGTGTCAGGGCATTATTTGCGGAAATTAGCATTTGCTCCCAGATGAGCTGTTCTCCGGCATTGTTTTCATAGAAAATTTCACAAAAAAGAGGACTGTCTCTTCGGTCTGTCTCTGTATAGCCCTCCGGGATGCAGGTCGGTATCGTGGGAGTGAGTACCGCATCTTTTTCCTCGGAAGAGTAGTTATACTGCGTAGCATCCTCGCGCAGGGTCTTTAGTGTCATGAAAAACTTATCCCGATAGGCATCCACACTTAACGTCAGAACCAGTCCGGCACATACGATACCGGTGAAAAAGATTGCCATGCGTTTTAGGAGCTGTTGTGCACCGGTCAGCACCGGATGGGCTTCCCGGCGGATCACTTTTTGCATTTTTTGTTCAAAACGTTTTGAAAATACATATTCCCGATCAACCTGATTTTCTAATGCTGTTATCATGGCATTGTCCACCACAGGCATATGCTGATAGATCCATTCATCCGTTATTTCCATTGATCTCATTATTTTCCTCCCGTTTATTCAAAGCTTCCTGTATCATAATCTTTCCCCGGGATAATCGCTGCCGGGCCGTTCCTTCGGTGATGTTTAATACTTTTGCGATTTCATCGTTGTCCATATTGCCGGAGTATTTGAGGAGAAATACATCCCGGTATTTTACGGGCAGGCACCTAAGGATGTCCAGTATTCCGTCATCCACATCCGTCTCCGCATAAGTCACCGGGACATTACATTCTTCCAGCTCATCCACATAGATTTCCCGTTGAAATTGATGGTTTCGCTTCCGGTAAATATCTATAGTCGCATTTTTCGTTATGGTAAGCAGGTAGCGTTTCGTCGCCGTGGCGTCGATTTCCCCTATTTTTTCCATGTTTTTCGCAATTTTTATAAACGCCTCATGTACGGCATCTTCCGCAAGAAAAGTATCCTTCAGCACATTCAGAGCTACTTTCATCATAAGGTGCCGATAGGTTTCATAGAGAATCACAAACTTTTGTTTGTCTTCTTCGGCGTCGATCATCATCAGATATATCATTTGTTGTTCCCAGGCCTTTCTATGAGTCATAACGAAGGTTCCTGTTCCTATTGTTACAAAAACGTAAAAATATTTCAATTGCAGGTTTATATGTTTGTCCCAATAGTATCTTTTGGGTAACCGGGGCACTTTATTGTGCCTGCTTTACGGATCCCGGCGATGGGGGATATAATGATTTCATTACAGGAGAGCGTAAAAAGAGCAGAAACGAGCATAGAAGAAGCAAAATGGGAGAACAGGAAAAACGAAGACAATACCTCATCCAGGCACTTTTGCGGGAGCGGTCGGAATATGAAGCGATGGAAATTCCGATGCAGGAGGATGAACAGAGACAGCTTCTGCGGGGACTGATGAACATCCGGGCGCCCAAGCGATGCAGTGAGGAATTTCTGAGGATACAGGATGCCTATTTACAGGAAGCTGTGAAGGAAAAAGGGATAGTGGAATGACCGGATGTTATGTGCCGAATCATAAGTGCATCGACAACTGCATCCACAGCTTTGCGGGGGTGCAGCTGCGACTGGACTGCGCCCGGATGATGGAAGAACAGGGGCATGAGGAACCCACCGGACAGGCGAAGATCACGAAAGCCTACAATCTGCCCTGCCGTTATGTCCTGCATACCGTAGGTCCTATTGTGCAGGGAAAGCTGACGGAGAAACATTGCGCATTGCTTCGGTCCTGTTACTTGTCCTGTCTGGAACTGGCATCGGCATACGGGCTGGAAAGTGTGGCGTTCTGCGGTATATCCACTGGGGTATTCTGCTTTCCGAACGACAAGGCGGCGCAGATTGCCGTACAGACGGTACAGGAGTATTTGGAGGAGACTCCTGACAGCAGTGTCAAAAATGTGATCTTTAATGTGTTTAAGAATGAGGATTTGCAGATCTATGAGAGAATTCTTCGGTCGTAGATTTTCGATTACTCTAAATGCAGAGAAAAACTTGCACCCGGCAGATTGCTGTGATACATTGGCTGTAAAAGAAATACAAGAGAGGAAAAGAAAATGGCAGGATATCTGATTAAGGATACCACAAAAGAAGAGCGGGAGCAGATCGTGGCGGAGTCTCTGGGATATATGGAAGCCAACTGTGATGGCTGTACTTCGGGACTGGCGGAAATGTATCAGGCATACATCGACGGGAAGAAGGAGCTTCGGGACATCAACATGGAATTTCATGCAGGTTATGTATCCGGAGAGGAAGTGCCCGGCCGCAGGTCTTGTCCCATGTAATAATAGTGTGCGGGAAAGATGGATTTCCGGCATAAATAAAATGTTATCTGCAAAAACTCTTAGTAACAGAATGCGAAAGGCAGGAAAGAGAAATGCAGATGAGAGACGATCTTGGAATTACAACAAAACTGGAAAATGGCAAGGCTTATCTGGAATTTGCCCTGCCGGAAAAGATAGGGCGTTTGCTGTCCGCTTTACAGATTGAGATCTGGGAAGGTGCGGAGGGCGAACGCCTTGTTTTTCATGGGGAATACTCATTAGAAGAAGCGGATTCCATGACGGCGTTGCTGTTGCGGCCGCATCTCTGGGACGGCATGCGGGATCCCTATGTCTATCTGGTGAAGGCACAGGGAAGGTTCGGAACCGTGGAGTATGGAGAAAATATGGGGGGTACAAAGAACGAGGAAGAATCAGATCATGCTGAGGATATAACCGGGGAAGTGGAAATGTATTGGCGGCAGGAACTGACCATTTATGACGTGCGTGTCGTAGAAAAAAAGGGAATCTTTCTCAATGAAAAAGAGTTTTTGCCACATGAAGTAGTCTACCGGCTTCCCCCGCAGATCAGTGATGCCGGGACGAGGGTGGAGCAGGTACGAAGAGATCTGGAACGGCTGGTCCGGATGGGGGTAAATGTGATCCGGCTGGAAGGAACCGGGACCGGGGCAGAGGGGGTGAACTGCTCCGAAGTGAGAACGTTTTACAGCCTGTGCAGAAAGCGTGGATTCCTCACTGGGGACCTGTGGATAAGACCGGAAAATCTTCCGGTATATCGTGGATTATCCGGAGAAACGGCAGAAGATGCACTTCTTTCGGCGGATGGCAGAACGCTGACGGAGCGGTATTACTATTATCAGGCGAAGTGGAGCAGCGAACCGGTGCTCTATCCGGTACTTTCTACCCTGCATCGTCAGGAGAACGGGCTGGTCTCCCTGACAATTTACAGCAATCAGAAAAAAGTGGTGCTCTATGTGGAGGGGGTACTTTTCTTATTCCAGTCGGCCGCATCCGGTGATCCGGAATTCATTTTTGAAGATATTCCTGTGGCGAAGCTGCCGCTGCATCTGGCGGCGGAGGCAGGAAATTTAAGCATTTCGCTGACCGTGACGAAGCTTTAAGGGTTGGGGCTTCACAGATTTTTCACAAATGTTTCACCTTTTCATGACATTTGAGACATATACTGATACCAAAATCGAAAAGTCCGAGACCACATGAGCTTGCTCAGATGTGATTGAGAGATTTTGAGATTTGCCCCGATATGAGTACAAAAGTGGGATGATAATCCCACAATGTACGAATAGCGGGCAGGATTGTGAGAGTGCGCAGCACGGAACAATCCGTAGATATCAGTTCTGGGGACTCGTGGGTATCAGTTACGGGTACCCGTAGATATCAGGTGGGGGTATCACATCATATCCGGGAGGCAAATATGATAGAAGTAAGCAATCTTACAAAAAAATATGGTGACCATATTGCCGTAGATCATCTCTCTTTCCGTGTGGAAAAGGGACAGATTTACGGCTTTCTTGGTCCAAACGGCGCAGGTAAATCCACGACCATGAACATCATCACGGGTTATCTGGCAGCCACGGAGGGTACTGTGACGATCGATGGCAAAGATGTCCAAAAAGATCCGGAGGAGGCAAAGCGTGCCATCGGTTATCTGCCGGAGCTTCCGCCGCTGTATGTTGACATGACTGTCAGAGAATACCTGGATTTCGTGGCAGAACTGAAAAAAGTGCCGAAAAAAGAGCGGAAGCAGCAGATTGATGAGGTCATGGAAATGACACAGATCACCGATATGCAGCAGCGTCTGATCAGGAATCTGTCAAAAGGTTACAGGCAGAGAGTCGGACTGGCGCAGGCAATCCTTGGCTACCCTGAGGTTATCATTCTGGATGAGCCCACGGTAGGTCTGGATCCGAAACAGATCATCGAGATCCGTGATCTGATCCGCAAGCTGGGGGAGAATCATACCGTGATCCTCAGCTCCCATATTCTGTCGGAGGTCAGTGCGGTCTGCGACCATATTATGATCATAGCCCACGGTAAGCTGGTAGCCAGTGATTCTCCGGAGAATCTGCAGAAGCTTATGAGTGGTTCCATGGAACTGGATCTGGAAGTAAAGGGAAGCATCGCTGCGGTGAAGAGTGCATTGCAGGAGATCTCACAGATCGACCGGATCGAAGAGAACACGGAGGCATCCCAAAATATTGCAAAGCTGAAAGTGATCTCCAAAGAGAATGCAGATATCAGAGAGCAGGTATTTTATGCACTGGCAGATGCAAAGCTGCCTATTTTAGAGATGACCCATGCGGAGAAGTCTCTGGAAGACATCTTCCTGGAACTGACCGAGGATGTAGCACCCACACAGCCGGAGAAGCACAAACTATTCTCAAAAAGAAAAAGGCCGGAAATGTCAGATGCTGCCGCACAGCAGACAGAAGCTTCGGAAGAGGAAGCACAGCCCGGAGAAGAGAAAAAAAGAAACTGTAACTACAAAGGAGGCGGAATCATATGCTAGCCATTTATAAGAGAGAATTGAAATCCTATTTCCGTTCCTTTATCGGATTTTTATTTATTGCAGTCACCCTGTTTTTCCTGGGACTGTATTTCAGCGTTTATAACCTGATGAACGGATATCCTTATTTTGCGTATGTGGTATCCAGCGTTACCTTTTTATTCATGCTGACCGTGCCGATCCTGACTATGCGTATTCTGGCGGAGGAAAAGCGGAGCAAGACGGATCAGCTGATCCTGACGGCACCGGTGTCCGTAGGCGGCATCGTTATGGGAAAATTCCTGGCGCTGTTAACTATATTTGCCATTCCCGTAGCGATCATCTGCTTTTACCCGCTGATCATGGCGCAGTACGGCAGTGTTCCTATGGGAGAGGCTTACCTGTCGATCCTGGCATATTTCCTCTTCGGGATGACCGCCATTGCCATCGGTCTGTTCCTGTCCTCCCTGACGGAGAGCCAGGTCATTGCAGCAGTACTTACTTTTTTAGTATTGTTCCTGGGATATATGATGGATTCCATCTGCTCCATTATTTCCAGCACCGGCAATCTGTTGACAAAGCTGCTACGTTGCTTTGACCTTTATACACCATTTTCCAACCTGTTAAATGGCACACTGGATGTATCTTCTATCGTATATTATGTATCCGTTACGGCACTGGTTCTGTTCCTGACGGTACAGTCCATTCAGAAACGCCGTTACAGCATGTCCGTGAAAAACTTAAGCTTCAGTGCTTACAGTACCGGTATGATCGCTGTAGCTGTAGCGCTGGTAGTAGTCGTTAATATTATCATGGGCGAGATGCCTTCCGGCTGGACAGCTATCGACATGACCAGCCAGAAGCTGTATTCCCTGACAGATCAGACCGTCGACTATGTGAAAAATATGCAGGATGATGTGACAATCTATGTGTTGGTAAATCAGGACAATCAGGATACCACACTGGGGCAGACTTTGCAGAGATACGATGATCTGTCGGATCATATCACCGTGGAATATGTGGATCCCACCGTTAACCCGATGTTCTATACCCAGTACACCACCGGCAACATCAGCACGAACAGCCTGATCGTGGTCAGCGACAAGCGCAGCAAGGTCATTGATTACAACGATGTCTATGAGTCTTCTTATGATTTTGACTATTCGACGTACAGTTATAACACCACGACCACCGGTTATGATGGCGAAGGACAGATCACCAGTGCGCTGGATTATGTGTTAAATGATGATATGCCCAAGGTATATATGACAACAGGACATAATGAACTGAGTTTAAGCAACACTTTTACATCCGCACTGAACAAGGAAAATGTGGATTATGAGACTGTGAATCTGATGGATCTGGATGCTATCCCCGACGATGCGGCCTGTCTGTTCATTAACGGTGCTACCAGCGATTTTTCATCCGATGATAAGGATAAGGTGATCGACTATCTGAACAACGGTGGAAAAGTCATCCTGGTAACCGGCTATACCGATGAGGAGACACCCAATATAGATGTTATCTTAAGCTACATGAATCTGAGCATTGCCAAAGGACTGGTAGTGGAGAATGATTCCAACGGCTACTACAGAAGTCCGTATTATATCCTGCCGACACAGAGCTCTGACAGCTATACCTCCGGTACCTACGGAAAATATCTGTTCCTGCCGTATTCTCAGGGCATCATCGTCCCGGAGAAAGTAAGTACCGACGAGACAGCCATCGGCGATATCACTTATGATGTATTCCTGAGCACCTCCGACAGTGCATTTGCAAAACAGGATGTGAGCAATGCGCAGGACTTCTCGCAGGGTGAAAATGATGTAAATGGTCCCTTCGCATTAGGTGTTGAGGCAGTAAAGACTTTGGATGATGGGGATGCGACACTGATCGTGTACGGTTGCGAGCAGCTGTTCACGGATGATGCAAATTCTGTCGTCAGCGGTGCGAACCTGACTTTGTTCACCAATACGTTCAGTGGAATGGCAGATCATGAGACCTCGGTATCCATTCCGGTAAAAAGCTATGAGGTCTCTAATCTGGTAGTGGATTCCGCACAGATTCTGTTGTTGGGACTGCTGGTTACTGTGATACTGCCTATCGGCTGTATGATCGCTGGATTCGTGATCTGGTTCCGCAGACGGAAGAGATAAGAGTGTGAAAAATAAATTTTTCACACGCAAATTTGTGCCTGCGGCTCAAAGTTTGCAGGTACCGAAAAGGCGTGAGTTTATAGATATGAAAAAGAAACAAAGACAGATGATCGGAATGCTGCTGGCACTGGTGGTGCTGGCGGCAGCTTTCCTGGGCATCCGCCAGTATAATAAAAATGCATCGTCTGCGACATCCACTACTGAGGATACACAGGAGACGGTGTTGGATGTGAACTCCGATGATATTACCAGCTTCCGCTATGTATATGAGGGAGAGACCTATGCCTTTGAAAAAAAGGATGAAACATGGTACTATACGGACGATCATTCCCTTAATCTGAACCAGGAGCGTATCAAGGCTATGATCCTGAAGGTGGCACCGTTAAAGGCAGATCAGGTGATTGAAAATGTGACGGATATGTCACAGTACGGACTGGCGGATCCGGAGCGTACCATTCAGTACGAGACTGCAGATCGCAGCGTGATCATTAACGTCGGTAATCTGAATTCCATGACCAGCCAGTATTACGTCGCATTTCCCTCTGAAATGAAAGTGTATGTCGTGGCCACCAACGTGGTGACCGGATTCAATTATACACTGGAGGATCTGGCGGAGGTGGAGGAGACCGCTGAAAAGACAGAAAGCACCGAAGCTACAGATACTACGATAACGGAAAGCGAGACAACGGAAACTGCGACGGAGACAAATTAGGGATTCTCCCCGCGAATGACAATAATGTCATTTAATTTTAATATCGTATCTTTTTGAGGCAGAATGGACAGATCCTCCCGCAGAATGAGGAAGATCGTGACCTGTTCTGCCTCTTCCATTTCTTCCACGGATTTTCCGGCGAAGCGTTTATCTACGAAGATCTCGGCGATCTCATGAATATCTGCTTCTTTAATATTAGAGAGACTGCTTTTGCGCTGGTACTGTTCCACGAAACCGGCACTGATGATACCGGTGGGGATAGCCACAGCACCGACACCGAGATAGGCGATACAGATCGCCATGATCCGGCCTAGTGTGGTGATGGGATAGATGTCACCGTAGCCCACGGTGAGCAGCGTTGACATGCTCCACCAGATGCCGCTGAAAGCATTGCGGAATACTTCCGGCTGGGAATCATGCTCCACGCTGTACATGCACAGACTGCTGGCGAGCATCAGGATCAGGACGATAAATACGGAGGAAATGATCTGATTGCGTTTTTCATACAATACCGTAGTGATGACATTGAAAGAATCATATCGGGCATTCAGGCGGAACAGATGAAAGATTCTCGCCACCCGCAGCATCCGGAAGATGACCATGCCGGACAGGAAGAAAAAGGGTAAAATTGTCAGCAGGTCGATAATGCCGTCGAAGGAGATCAGAAACCGCAGCCGGGAGCGGAGCTCGTTTTTATCAGGATATAGATAGTCCGCAGTCCAGATCCGCAGGACATATTCCACACAGAAGATCAGAATAGTGATAACCTCGATCACGTGAAATACCGGAAATAAAAAAGCAAGCTCATCAAAGGTTTGCAGAAAAGTCACCAGAATATTTGCACAGATAACGATAGCAATAAAAATATCAAAGAGCCGGCTCAGACGGTTACTTTTGTCACCGATCTGGATGATGTTAAATACTTTTTTCTTCATGTTGAATCCTCGATGTTTTTTGGAGCAGCGCCAGTGAATGCCTGTGATTCCATCATACGGAGGTGGAAGAGGAAAGTCAAGAAATGCGGTGACAGAATCCGTCAACTTTCTTAAAAACAGTCATATATTATAGTAAATCCAAATACAATGAAAGGATACAAAAATATATGGCTAGATTTACGAACCAGGCACAGCTTCGCTATGGAAATGAGATTACAAACTCCAATATAGCAGTGGGTGAGATCACAGAGGTATTGTCAGCAACCAAGACAGCAGTGCGGGATACCTACGGACAGAATGAAAATGTGACGTATGTGATCAGCATTGTGAACTCAGGCACTACAGCATTTAATGGAATTACAGTAACGGATAATCTGGGAGAGTATTTGTTTAATACCAGAGAACTGACACCTCTGACGTATATTCCGGGGACCGTAAAATACTATGCAAACGGAATTTTACAGGCAACACCGGCTGTAACGGCAGGCCCTCCTCTGACAATTACAGGAATTACCGTGCCTGCGGGAGGTAATGTGACACTTACCTATGAGGCTGAGGTGAACTCTTATGCGCCGCTGGCAGCAGAGGCTTCCATTACGAATACGGCGACGATTGCCGGGGCAGGGGTCACTCCTGTTACTGTGAACGAGACAGTAAATGCGGTAAGCGGACCACTTCTTACGATCACAAAGTCCGTCAGTCCCGTACCTGTGACAGAGAATGGAACATTGACATATACGTTCCTGATACAGAATCTGGGGAATACGGCAGCAGATGCAGCTACCGGTGTCGTGATCACAGATACCTTTAATCCCGTATTGGAGAATCTGACTGTGAATTTTAATGGAACTGCATGGGCAGAGGGAACAAACTATACGTATGATACGACTACCGGATTATTTACCGGAACTGCAGGAGGTATTACTGTACCCGCAGCGACTTACACCCAGGATCCCGTTACAGGAGCGTGGGGGATCAACCCCGGCGTCAGCACGCTGGTGATTTCCGGAACTGTATAAGGGCTGCCGCGCTCCTAAGGCTGGCGCCATGCAACCCATTCGCAGTCACTGCGTGATTTGCTCATGGACGGCTGTCGCCGTATAAAGCTAAAATAAAAAGTCACTGGAAGTACATAAATGTCCTCCCAGTGACTTTTTATTTTATCCTTGCATGGCTTGTAGCTTAGCCAAAGTATCTCTTTAACAGACCCTCAAATGCCTTGCCATGTCTTGCCTCATCACGAGCCATCTCATGAACGGTGTCATGGATAGCATCCAGGTTCAGAGCCTTGGCTCTCTTAGCCAGATCAAACTTACCTGCGGTAGCACCGTTCTCGGCATCTACTCTCATCTCCAGATTCTTCTTGGTGGAATCGGTTACGACTTCACCTAACAGCTCAGCGAATTTTGCAGCATGCTCAGCTTCTTCGTAAGCAGCCTTCTCCCAGTACAGACCGATCTCGGGATAACCTTCTCTGTGAGCTACTCTTGCCATTGCCAGATACATACCAACCTCAGAGCATTCGCCCTGGAAGTTCGCACGCAGATCAGCAATGATATCCTCGGGAGCACCCTTCGCTACACCTACTACATGCTCAGCAGCCCAGGTCTTGCCTTCCTCCTGCTTGGTGAACTTGGAAGCGGGAGCGTGACAGATGGGGCACTCTGCGGGAGCCGCATCACCTTCATAAACATAACCACATACCTGACATACATACTTTGCCATAATTTTTTCTCCTTTTCTCTAATGAAATGTTTTGTTTTCAGTTTTCTCTTTTTGCGTGTGCTTTATAAGCACAAATATATTATGGAACGAAGCCAGTTTTCATTCAGAAAACGAGGACTCCGTAGCAACCCTGGTGCAGGCGGGACAAGAGCCGTAGAAATAAGTGACATGTCCCCGGATCCGGCCGTCAAATCTCTCTCCGGCGGCCTCCATGATGGAATCAATACTATCCATGTCCAGATCAATAACGCTTCCGCATTCCGTACACACGAAATGATAATGTTCGGAAGTATCGGCATCAAAATGGTCAACACCGTCACCGACCCGGAGTCGTAAGATTTCTCCCATGTCTGACAAAAGTGTCAAATTACGGTAGACGGTACCGAGACTTAAGTTCGGATCCTGCTGCTTCAGATTAGAATAGATCACATCAGCGGTAGGGTGATCCTTGCGTCCCATGAGAAAGGATTTGATCATTTCCCGTTGTCTGCTTCGTTTCAGTGCCATGATAAGCCCCTTTCTCAATAATAGTAATGATTACTGTTTCTTATAAGCTTATTATACATGATGCGAGAATAATGTCAACAGAAAAATGAAAAAATTTTGTTTATATTTTTTTAATGATATTCTTGCTTCCTTTATACACAGAAGTTGGGAATCATGCTATAATGAGCGAAAGCAAAGTATAAAACATAAATTAACATGCGCAAACTTGTGTTACACCGTGTACAGAAGTACATGGCACTAAAGTCACGGAAAGTTTGCAGTTTGCTGAAAGGCAAGAGTAATATGAAATTTAAAACCAGACTTCGTGTAACATTTATAAGTATTATATTACTTCCGCTGTTGCTGACGATCATGGCGTTTGTGATGATTGCCATTTACCTGATGAATTACTCTCAGGGGATCAGCCTGACGGATATTGATTATTCCATGATGTCGGAGAATTTCAGGGAATTCACCAATACCACGGATCAGGCGTATTATGTGCTGCTGGACCAGGTGAAGGAAGACAGCAGCAGGCTGGAAGATAAAGAATATCTGGATCATATCAATGAGGAGGTATCGCGGAAGTCTACTTACATTATTGTAAGAAAAGGTGATAAGCTGTATTATGCCGGCAATGAAGAAGCCGCACAGCAGATTTTTGAAAAACTGCCTGCCTATGGTGACGAGAATCTGTCGGATGACAGCGGATATTTCTACAATGAACTGGAGAAGTATGTAAAACAGATTGATTTCACCTTCCGGGATGGAACACCGGGCAGCGTATTTATCGTCACGAAGGTCAATTCGCTGATCTCGAGACATCTGCTGATCGATATGTTTGTGGCTATCATAGTGATCCTGATCTTTACCAGCCTGATGCTGACCCAGTGGATCCACAAGGGCGTATTTGAGCCCATCAATGAGTTGAACGTGGCAATGCGCAAGATCAAGGAAGGCAACTTTGATTATGTTCTGGAGACGGATGCCAAGGGTGAGATCGGTGATCTCTACCGCAATTATGAGGACATGCGTTTACGGCTGAAGGAATCCACGGAAGAGAACACCCAGCATGAGAAGCAGAACAAAGAGCTGGTCAGCAATATTTCCCATGATCTGAAGACCCCTATCACAGCCATTAAGGGTTATGTGGAAGGAATCATGGACGGTGTGGCAGATACGCCGGAGAAGATGGATAAATACATCAAGACCATCTACAATAAAGCCATTGATATGGATCGTCTGATCAACGAGCTGACCACTTATTCCGGAATTGATAATAACCGGATCCCGTACAATTTCCACCGGATCAACGTGGCGGATTATTTCGGCGACTGTGTGGAAGAAGTCGGACTGGATCTGGAGCAGCGGGGTATCAAGCTGAACTATTCGAATCTGGTATCTCCCGATACCGTGGTCATCGCGGATCCGGAGCAGATGAAGAAGGTCATCAATAATATTATCAGTAACAGCGTAAAATATATGGACAAGCCTGACGGGCATATTGATATCCGTATTCTTGACGAAGTGGATTCCATCCGGGTAGAGATCGAGGACAACGGCAAGGGAATCGCACAGAAGGATCTGCAGAAGATCTTCGAGAGGTTCTACCGCACGGATGCTTCGCGCAATTCCGCCCAGGGCGGCAGTGGCATCGGATTATCCATTGTCAAAAAAATTGTTGAGGATCATGGCGGTTATGTATGGGCGACAGCCAAAGAAGGGGAAGGAACCTGTATGCATTTTGTATTGAGAAAATATATTGAGCTGCAGCCGGGTGGAACCAAGTAATGAATAAGGGAATGAAACAGAAATGGCATGATAATCGATAATACAAGGACATTCTGTAAATGGAGGATAAATAATGAGTAAGATTTTAATTATTGAAGATGAAGTAGCAATTGCAGATCTTGAGAAGGATTATCTGGAGCTCAGTGATTTCAAGGTCGATATCTGCAATACCGGCGATGAGGGACTGAAGACCGCACTGGCAGGCGATTATGATCTGATCATTCTGGACCTGATGCTGCCCGGCATGGACGGCTTCGAAGTATGTAAGAAGATCCGCGAGGAGAAAAATATTCCCATTCTCATGGTATCTGCGAAGAAGGACGACATTGATAAGATCCGCGGCTTAGGGCTGGGTGCGGATGACTATATGACCAAACCTTTCAGCCCCAGTGAACTGGTAGCCCGTGTGAAGGCGCACATGGCCCGTTATGAGAGACTGGTGGGAACTAACCAGAAGCAGCAGAATGATATCGTGGAGATCCGTGGTATCCGTATTGATAAGACTGCAAGACGTGTCTATGTGGACGGTGTGGAGAAGACGTTTACGACCAAGGAATTCGATCTGCTGACGTTCCTGGCGGAGCATCCGAACCATGTATTTACCAAGGAGGAATTGTTCCGGGAGATCTGGGATATGGATTCCATCGGTGATATCGCTACGGTTACCGTGCATATCAAGAAGATCCGTGAGAAAATTGAAAAAGATACTGCAAAGCCTCAATATATCGAGACCATCTGGGGTGTTGGATATCGTTTTAAGGTATAAGGGAAGAAAAATAAGATCAGAAGAAAACTCCTATGATGGATACAGCAACAAACTGTCTCCAATAGGAGTTTTTTATCTAAAAGTGTGTTATAATCATAGCATTGCGGATTGCACCCGTGAAATTTGATTAGCGATTCCACTGATGAGATAAAGCATCGGCGGAATGGAGTGTGTTATGAACAGTAAAAAAATAATACAGTTGTCTACGACACAGAAGATCATGCTTAGCTTTCTGTGTGCCATATTAGTGGGTAGCTTCCTGTTGGCATTACCCATCAGTTCAGCTACCGGAGAAGCGGTTCCTTATATAGATGCTTTATTTACGGCTACCACATCCATATGTGTGACCGGTCTGGTGACGGTTCCCACATATTCCACCTGGAGCGTCTGGGGACAGATCGTGATCCTGTTTCTGATCCAGTTGGGAGGTCTGGGAGTCATTACGGTCATGTACGGTGTGATGATGGGACTGCACAGACGACTGGGACTGGGTAACCGGTGGATGCTGCAGGATGTATTTAATCTGAATAATATCTCCGGAATCGTGAAATTCCTCCGCAAGGTTCTCATAGGTACTCTGGTGGTGGAGGGATGCGGAGCTCTTTTGTACATGACAGTATTTGTGCCGGGATACGGACTCAGAGGCATATGGATTTCGATTTTTAATGCCGTATCTGCCTTCTGCAACGCCGGAATGGATATTATGGCGGAAGACAGTCTGTGCGGCTATGTATTTCAGCCCATGGTCAATCTGGTCACGATGCTGTTGATCATATTGGGAGGTTTGGGCTATATCGTCTGGTGGGATGTACTGCGGGTTTTGAAAAATATCCGGAGCCAGAAGCTGAAATGTTTCCGACTGCTGACACTGCACAGTAAAATAGCACTCACGGTGACAGGAATACTTATTGTAGTGGGAGCGGCGGCATTTTATATTTTTGAATACAATAATCCTCTGACGATGCAGGATTACACGGTGCCGCAACGGATCTGGGCATCCCTGTTCCAGGCAGTAACTACGCGAACCGCAGGTTTTGCCACAATTCCACAAGAGGATCTGACCAATACCTCTGCGATCATTTCGGTGCTTTTGATGCTGATCGGCGGCTCTCCGGTGGGAACCGCAGGAGGAATGAAGACAGTTACGATCGCAGTGCTGCTGGTATCTATGTTTGCCACTATAGGTAATAAGGAGGATGCGGAGCTTTTTGGGAGAAATATTCCGAAGCAGGCGGTGAATAAATCGGTAGCGGTTGTAGGTATGTTTTTTATCATTGCGTCGTTGTCCACAATTCTTTTATCTGCAGTGACAGATGCGGATGTGATAGATATTGTGTATGAAACAGTGAGTGCCACAGCTACTGTGGGATTAAGCAGGAACCTGACTTCCATGCTGAATCTTTGGGGAAAACTGATTATTATCGTGACCATGTATCTGGGAAGAGTCGGTCCCATATCTCTGGTAGTGGCATTCAGTACGCAGAAAAAGAACAAAAATATTGTGAAGAACCCGACAGAAGAGATCAGCGTCGGATAAAGCAGATAGAAGAAACAGGAAGGAAGAGACTATGGGAATCAATCAGACCTATGCAGTATTTGGACTTGGAAGATATGGAAGAAGTGTGGCGAAGGAGTTGGCAGAGAACGGCGCAGAGGTGGTAGCGGTGGACAACAGAGAGGCAGTTGTCAATGCGGCAATTTCAGAGATTCCATACTGTAAATGTGCGGATGTTACAGATTCGGAAGCGTTGAGACAGATCGGTATTGCGAATATTGATGTGGTCATTGTGACCATGGCGAATCATCTGGAAGCCAGTGTTATGGCAACCATGCTGTGTAAAGAACTGGGCGTAAAGACCGTTATCACCAAATGCGCCACTGAGATAAACTGCAAGATCCTTACGAAAGTAGGAGCAGACCGTGTAGTATTCCCCGAGAGTGAGTCAGGGATCCATCTGGCCAAAAATCTGTTAAGCTCCGGTTTCATGGACATTATCGAATTGTCCCAGGATGTGTCTATGGTGGAAATGGAAGTCAAACAGCAGTGGATCGGGAAGAACCTGATCGAGCTGAATCTGCGGAAAAAATATTCCATTAACGTGGTGGCGATCATCGAAGGAAAAAATGTAAATACCAATATCGATCCGGAAGTACCTCTGACACAGGATATGCGGCTGATCGTTATTGCCAACCGGGCAAAATTGAATAAACTGAAATAGAATAGCTTCGAGCTATAAAAAAGTGAAACATCTGACGGTGCACTTGAGCACAAGACAGAATGTTTCACTCTTTTTTTATACGGTGGCAGCCGTCTGAAAAGTTGTAAACGGGTGATCAGTTATCAGCCCGGAAAGTCTTCTCATTAAAGGCACTCTGCTGCTTAGCAACGATAGTGGTACATACGGCATCACCGGTGATATTGACAGCGGTACGCAGCATATCCAGGATACGGTCGATACCCATGATCAGTGCAATGCCTTCGGTAGGCAGTCCCACGGAGGTCAGTACCATGGACAGGGTGACCAGACCGACACTGGGGACACCGGCAGTACCGATGGAAGCGATCGTCGCGGTGGCAATGACAGTAGCAATGGCAGCCGGGGTCAGAGGAATACCATAAGCCTGTGCTATGAAAACAACTGCTACGCCCTGCATGATGGAAGTACCGTCCATGTTAATGGTGGCACCCAGAGGAATCGTAAAGGACGAAATCTGTTTGGAGACACCGATTTTTTTATACAGAGTGTCGATAGACAGAGGGATCGTCGCATTACTGGTGGAAGTGGAGAAGGCAAAGGTCATAACCGGGAAGAACTTTTTAATGAACTTAAAAGGATTCAAGCGGGTGAACACAAACAGCATGACCTGATATACCACGAAACACTGTACTGCCAGCGCCAGAATGACACTTCCCATATATTTCAGCATAGGCACAAAAGCGTCGAAGCCGATGCCTGCGAAGGTCTTCGCAATCAGGCAGAAGACACCGACAGGGGCAGCTTTCATGACTGCAATCGTCATTTCCATCATAATGTCATTGAACTGACTGAAAAAGTTCGCCACAGTGGAGACCCGGTTGCCCATGGCAGCCAGAAGAATGCCAACAAATAAAGCAAAGAAGATGATTGGCAGCATATCTCCGGCGGACAGAGAGGTAAAAATATTTTTCGGAATAATATTCAACAACGTCTCCGCAAAATCTACCTGGGTGGTTGCGACTTCGGTGGCATCCTCCGGCAACGCAATATTTAAACCGACGCCGGGATTGATCAGACTGGCAATACCCAGTGCCACGCAGATCGCCAAGGCAGTGGTGCACAGATAGAACAGGATCGTTTTCACACCCACAGTTCCCAACGTTTTCGTATCACCGATGGCCATTGCGCCGCAGACCAGGGAGCAGAATACCAGAGGGACCACCAGCATCTGCATCAGGCGGATAAAACCATTTCCCAGTACATAGAGAATACCGTTGATCAGAATCGTATCTCTGAAGTACCCTTCCGGCATATAATAATGGATCAGTACACCACATACCGCACCGGTTAACAGGGCGATAAAGATTTTGGTGGACAGACCGAGTTTTTTCTTTTCTTTTTTGTGTTTTTCCACTATTCCAGTCCTCCGGTTTCTTTCATGTAGGAAGCCAGTGTCTCTCTCCAGCCACTGGGTTCTTCGATGCCGGTGAGACGCAGCATCATATTATCCAGTACGGAATATTTCTCCGGGGTGCCGTCTTTTACTGTGACGGTAAGCCGGTCCTCTTTTCCGGCTAGACGCAGGATCTCTTTCGCAAATTCCAGGCGTGTGCAGGAACCGCCGCTGCATACGGCGTGATAGATACCGTAATGGTCGTTGTCGATGAAAAATTTTACCACCCGGGCAAGCTCCGCAGCGGAGGTAGGTACCGCACGGTCGTTATTTAGCAGTTCCATAGTAGATACCTGGGAGTCCGCGGCAGCTTCGAGTACTTCATTCAAAAAGTCTTTGCCAATGCCATAGATCCAGGAACTGCGGATAATGACATAGCGGGTCATCAGCTGGATGACGAATTTCTCTCCGGCATATTTGGATTTCGCAAACAGCCCCACGGGATTTACATCATCGAACTCATTATAGGGTGTGTCGGATGCGCTGGAAAATACATCATCCGTAGAGATCTGTATGAGTTTTGCCTGAATGCTCTCCGCAGACTGCGCCAGATTTCTCGCACCTACGGCGTTTACCTTGTAAGCCATATCTGTCTCCGACTGCGCTGCACCGGCGGAAGGATGATATCCTGCACAGTTGATGACGACATCGGGACGATTCCGGTGCATGAACAGGGAAACTGCATGTTCATCCGTGATATCCAGCTCATCCTTGTCGGTCTCGTATAATTCATATTCCATCATGTCTAACAACCTGATCAACGCCTGTCCCATGTGACCGAGGGAACCGACGATCCATATTTTTTTCATTGTATACCTCCTTTATTTTATATAATGTTGGGTTTTGTAGAAATGATCAAGAAAATATCTGGGAACAGTATAGCATACGATACCGTGCGAAAGAAAGCACAAAAGAGAAGTGAGAATAATTTCCTTGGCATATATAGACTGACGATATATATTGTGTGTAGAAAGCCCATATAGAGAGGAGCGTATACATATGGCAATCGATAGGAATCTGGTACAGGGAAGTATGGCAATGATGATCCTGCGTCTATTGGAGACCAAGGACATGTATGGCTATGAGATGATTGAGGCACTGCGAGAGAGATCTAACAATGTCTTCGAACTAAAGGCCGGGACACTGTATCCTCTGCTGCACTCGCTGGAGAGCCGTGGAGATGTGGTGTCTTACGAGGACAATACTTCCGGCAAGACGAGAAAATACTACCAGCTGACTCCTGCAGGAAAAAAGCATGCGGAAGAAAAGAAGAAGGAATGGCAGGAATACCAGACTGCAGTTTCCGGAGTGCTGAGTCTTCAGAGAGGGTGTTAATTATGGAAAAGGAAGAAAAAAGGGTAGTGCTGGCAGCGCATGAGGAGGCAGAACAACCGGCGGTGGAAGAGAATACGGATTGGCGGAATGCCGGAAGCATCCGGGATTATCTGGATGCCATAGGAGAACAGATCGAGAATCCCCATGCCAGATGCGCAATCCGCAGGGAGATTGGCAATCACATTGAGGAACAGACGGAGGACTATCACCGGGAGGGAATGATACCCTGGCAGCCGCACAGGAAGCGGTACGCCAGATGGGGGATCCGCTGCAGACCGGCAGGGAATTGAACCGGATCCACAGGCCGAAGTTTCCGACAGTGTTGTTTGGCATCACGGTGATACTGACACTGGTGGGAATTGTCATGCAGGGAATCTTGTTTTCCCATATGGAGATGGTGGGAGCGGAAAATTATCTGCGTAATACGATCCTGTATAACGGAATCGGACTGTTGCTGATTCTCGGACTTCTCTATGAAAACTATATGAAACTGGTACGTTTCAGCTATGGGCTGACGGCGCTTTTTATAGCTGCAGGGCTGGCAGGCGGCATGTTGGGGACACATATATGGAGTGGCAGTTATCATGACAGATATGAAGCTGTCTATCTGCTGTGGATGTTTTTTCCGGTTCTGTATGCCTTGCTTTTGTATCGCATGCGAACCTTAAGCTGGAAGGTAATCCTGATTCTGGATGCGGTGTATCTGGCAGCGGTGCTGCTGTTATCGAAGGATATTACCTGCTCTGCCGGTATGATGGAAGCTTTCTTGTTATCTATCGTAATTTTGTTCCTTGCCATCAAACGGGGCATTCTGCCGGGAAAAAAGAGATTACTCTATTTGGCGGCGGATGGATTACCGGATGGGAAAAGGGGAGACCGGTTATATTGCCAGCAATATTCAGCAGGAACAGCATGGCTTTTCATTGTTGGGTGGGGGAAAGATCAGTGAGGCATTACTTTTTACCTTAGATCAAAATAACGGGACATGGTCCCTGTCACAGGAGAGCTGTACAACCTACATTATTCACAGCATTTTCCTGTGGTTTGGTATCATTGTGGGAGTATTGGTGATCGTGGCACTGTTTGCTTTTGCGCTTTATGCACTCCGTGTCGCTCTGCGTCAGAGTAATCGTGCGGCATTGCTGTTGGGCAGTGTGTGCAGTCTGAGCATCCTGCTTCGGATCGTCAATGCGGTTCTGGTGAATTTTGGATTTGGCATTTACTACACCATATCCATTCCATTTCTGGCTTATGGGCTGGGGAACTGTCTGGCCAATTCCCTGATGGTGGGAGTGATTTTATGTGTCTTTCGTAACAGCAATGTCATGATGGAAGAGCTGGAAAGAAAAACTGGTATACAAACTGCCGATATAAAAAGAAGAGAAACAAAAACAGAATCGTAAACTTGTATAGGTACAAAGGTGTAATTTAGAATTTCATATTCATAGTGCATAAAAAACCCCCTTCAATAAGAAAGATAGTCCCCTTATCTTTGAAGGGGGCTTTTGCTATACTGTTAACATAAAGTTAAGGGGAACGCAAAAAACAGCTAAAATTAGCCTATTTATTAATGGAAGGGAAGGACGAAGAGAAGGTATGAGTGAAAAAGAAGTCATAGTATCCATGAAGGATATATGCAAAAGCTTCCCGGGAGTAAAAGCACTGGATCATGTACAGTTTGAATTGCGATCCGGAGAAGTCATGGCCCTGTTGGGAGAGAATGGCGCCGGCAAGAGTACGCTGATGAAGATTCTGAGCGGTGTGTATACCAGAGACAGTGGAAGCCTGGAAATCTTTGGCAAGGAGTATGGGGATCTGACACCGAAACAGGCACAGGAAGCCGGAGTTGCTATTATCCATCAGGAACTGAATATGTGTAAGCACCTGTCCGTAGCAGAGAACATGTTCTTAGGCAGGGAGAAGACAAAAGGTATTGTATTGGCAAACGGTGATATGGAAGCGGAAGCCTCCCGGATATTAAATGATCTGAAGATCGATATTGACCCGAAGCAGGTCGTGGGAGAACTGCCGGTATCCAAACAGCAGATGGTCGAAATTGCCAAAGCATTGTCGGTCAATGCGAGAATCCTGATCATGGATGAACCCACATCCGCACTGACAGCAAAGGAAATAGATGATCTGTTCCGCATTATTAAGGATCTGCGATCCAAGGGATGCGGTATTGTATACATATCCCACAGACTGGAAGAGCTTCAGCATATTGTAGACCGTGTGACCATCATGAGAGACGGACAGTATATTACTTCCATGAATTTCAAAGATACCACGATGGACCAGATTATAGCCAATATGGTAGGACGAGAGATCAAGGAACAGTTCCCGAGAGAGTCGTGTAAAAAAGGGGAAAAGATTCTGGAAGTCAAGGGATTAAACGCAGGTCGCATGGTGCGGGATATCAATTTCGCATTGTATGAAGGCGAGATCGTGGGCTTTGCCGGACTGATGGGTGCTGGAAGAACAGAAACGACAAGAGCAATCTTCGGAGTGGATCCAAAGGACAGCGGAGAGATCATTCTGGAAGGGAAAACATTAAAAATCACAAATCCCAATGATGCAATCCGCGCAGGAATCGTACTGGCACCGGAAGACCGGAAAAAGGATGGATTGTGTACCAAACTGAGCATCCGGCACAATATTGCATTACCTAATCTGGATATTCTCTGCAACAAACTGGGAGTAGTCAGCAGCAAGAAGGAAGATCAGATGTGTGACGAGGCAGTAGAAAACCTGAAGATCAAAACACCGAACGTGGACATCAATGCCGGTAACTTATCTGGTGGTAATCAGCAAAAGGTAGTCGTAGGAAAATGGCTGGCACGGAATTCAAAAGTCGTTATCTTCGATGAACCCACCAGAGGAATCGACGTGGCAGCAAAGGTTGAAATCTATAACCTCATGAACGAACTGAAAAAACAGGGAATTGCCGTAATGTTCGTATCTTCGGAGATGCCGGAAGTCATGGGAATAGCCGATCGTATCATTGTAATGTGTGATGGAAGGATTACTGGGGAATTGGATGCCAGAAACACAACGCAGAATGAGATCCTGACCCTGGCAACCCAGTTCGAGAAGAAGATCGCAGCTAACGCTTAAATAATAACCATAAGAAAGGTGAAAATATCATTATGAAAAAGCAAAGTCCGTTGAAAAGAATTTTTGCGATCAGAGGAATGGGAGGAGCCCTTACCGCTTTTGCCGGTCTGATCATCATCTATATCGCTTTTGGTATTATAAATCCGGCCGTATTTTCCGGTCAGAATGTAATGAACCTGTTACGATCCATGTCAAAGTATCTGATCATTGGTATTGGTCAGAGTTATGTGCTGATCACCGGTAATATCGATCTGTCCATTGGATCTGTGGTAGGTATGAGTGCCATGATCGCAGCAACACTGATGACCATGGGTGTGAACCCTGTAGTAGCTATCCTGATTACTTTTGTATGTTGCATGATCATCGGGGTACTGAATGGTATTCTGGTAGGTAAGTGGAAACTGCCTCCCTTCATTGCTACTCTGGGAACCATGTTTGTAGCAAGAGGTGTTGCTTACATGGTAAACGGCAACCGTAATACGGATGCCATCGCATCCGGTGTCGGCAAAGATGCCGGAGAGACTTTCCAGAATGTTTTCTACTATGGTAAAACATTGGGCGTTTACAATACTTTCTGGATTGCAATTATTATCTTTATCGTATTCTTCTTTCTGCTGTCCAAAACACGTACCGGCAGACATATTTATGCCATCGGTTCCAATGTGGATGCAGCAAAGCTGTCTGGCGTCAGCGTAGTAAAGACCACCACCAAGACCTATCTGGTCAGTGCATTCTGTTCTTTTGTGGTAGGATTGATCCTCTGCGGTCAGGCCGGAATGGGTAACATGGAAGCCGGTAACATGTACGAGATGTATGCGGTAGCCGCAGGCGTTATCGGTGGTATTTCTCCTTTGGGAGGAACCGGATTGCTGTTGGGAACTCTGGCAGGTGCTTCCGTATGGCAGACACTGGAGAATGGCCTGAATATGATTGGCGCCCAGGTAGGTATCCAGAGACTGGTTATCGGTATCATCGTAGTGTTTGCAGTACTTCTGGATGTTGTTGTAAGGAATGGTGTATTTAAGAAGAAACCGGCTAAGAATTAGACATCAATTAAGATGCTAAGATAAATCAATGAACACTTTTAAGGAGGGTTTACAAAATGAAAAAGGTATTATCAGTAGCTTGTGCATTATGCATGACAACAGCAATGCTGACCGGATGTGGCAGCAGCAACAACGCAGGAACCGCAGCCACCGGTGAGGCACAGAACAGTGCGGCAGCATCCACCACCACAGAGCAGGCTTCAACTGCAACAGACGCAGGAACCACTCTGATCGCTCTGATCACCATGGATTCTCTGGATCAGCACTGGGTAACTCTGAATGAGGGCGCACAGAAGGCAGCAGCAGAGCTGGGTGTAACAGTTCAGTTTATGGCTCCCAATACCAAGGATGATGCTCAGCAGATCGAGTGTGTAAACAACGCAGTCAGTGCAGGTGCACAGGCTATCATCGTAGCAGCAAACGGTCCCGATGCGATTTCTTCCGCACTGAGAGAGGCATCAGATGCAGGCGTTAAGCTGATTTACGTAGATTCCCCTGCGAACGTATCCGCAGAAGCTACTTTCTCTACCGACAACAATGCTGCAGGTAAGACAGCAGGTGAAGAGATGAAGAAAGCATTGGCAGATGCAGGTGTCACCAGTGGTTCCATTGGTATCATCAATGTAAATGCAGCAACCGATTCCTGCGTTATGAGAGAAGAAGGTTTCCGTTCTGCATTTGAAGGAACTGATTTCGAACTTCTGGAGACTCAGTACGGCGAAGGCGATGCAGCAAAATCCCAAAGTATTGCAGAGAACTATATTACCCAGGGCGTTGTAGGTATCTTCGGATGTAACGAAGGTTCCACCACCGGCGCCGGTAACGCCATCAAGGCTTCCGGTAAGGATAACGTAATCGGTGTAGGCTTTGATAAGTCTGATGCTATCCTGGGTCTGATCGATGACGGATATCTGCTGTGTACCATGGCTCAGAATCCCGATGTTATGGGTTATGAAGGTGTAAAAGCAGCTGTAAAAGCCATCAATGGTGAAAGTCTCGGTGGTGCTGTAACCGATACAGGAGTATCTGTTCTGACCAAACAGCAGTAAGCAAAATCTTTTCTCTTCCATAAATATAAAAATTCAACAGGAATATCCGGAAATATGGGATATTCCTGTTGAATTGCATTTAAACGAGTGCTAAAATAAATCTATATTTATGGAAAAAAGGCTAATAATGAGGCTAAAATTATGTGGAAGGTAATGATCGTAGATGACGAGAAGCTGATCTGCAAGCTTGTCCAGGCATTGGTCGAGTGGGACAAACTGGGAATGCAGATGGCGGCACAGGCAGAAAATGCCATACAGGCACTGGATATGCTGCAGCAATATAGACCGGACATTCTGATCACGGATATTCGCATGCCGGGAATGGACGGGTTGGAGCTGATAAAAAATGCAAAAAAGATATGTCCGGAACTGGAAATCATCATTATCAGTGGATATGCACATTTCGAGTATGCACGAAATGCGCTTTCCCTTGGTGTGGGAAATTACCTTTTAAAACCTATTAAACAGGACGAATTGAACGAAACACTGCGAAAAATTGGTGAGCGGCTGGATGCAAAGAAATCTGCCCAGGGTATGGAAATGGCTGAGCGGAGAGTCAGTGAGAGCGATGTAAATCGCCTCAGATATGCGTTGCTGAAGGATCTTGTAGAAGATGCCTATAATCCAACCGCAGTGCAGCTGCAGGAGAACTATTATTTTAAGGCGGAAGCTGATTGTTATCAGGCCATAGTGGTGAAAGCAGGATATGATCCGGAACAAATGAGTAAGGCAGCACAGACTGTGATCTGTGAAAAAACGAAAGAGTTGTTCTATCATTGCCTGTCAAAAAACTGTAATGACTGCCTTTTTGATTATGTGAAAGATTCCGGGTATGGTATTCTTAATTTTATAAAAGAAGATACGGATAAAATAAGAACTTTGCTTTTGGAATTTTTGCGACAACTGGAAGCGAACCGTTCCATGTTGGGACCGGTAAGATTTTCACTTGCCATTGGCGGTGTGACAGTGGATGCGGAACAATTGACCGCATCCATAAGAAAAGCAGAGCTTGCGATTCGGGAGAGGATCGTGGAAGGCTGGGGAAGACTTCTGGAAGAAGTACCTCCGGCATCCGGATTACCAATGCAGGATATTCTGGATCGATATTGTAAAGAAATGGAACATGCCATAGAAGTTCTGGATCCGGCAGAAGCCAGCAAGTGCGGAGAAGAACTGAAAAATGCGGTGATGAGTGTACCGGATGTCAGAGGACGGGAAATTCAGGAAACGGTGCTGTCAGCAGGAAGATTTTTTATTGTGCGTGTAAGAGCTACATCTCCCACTATATTTGAAGAAAAGTGTATGCATTGTGGCTCTGCGGAAGAATTGTTTCATGAACTGTCAACGCTGCAGGAAGAACTGATGACAGAAGCTCTGGAAGCCAGACAGGGGGAGACTTCCCGGCCGATCCGCCAGGCAAAGCAGTATGTTCACAAACATTATGCGGAAAATATTACATTGGAAGAAGTATGTGACCATGTGGGTTTCAGTGTAGCATATTTTAGTGCCCTATTTAAGAAGGAAACAGGAGAAGGGTTTGCCAAATATCTGATGCGGGTAAGAATGGATGAGGCTAAAACGCTGTTGAGAGAAACAGGATTGTCTGTGACCGAGATCTGTGAGCGGGTAGGATATAATGACAGAAAGCATTTTACCCAGACTTTTCATAAGATTGCCGGCGTAAATCCGGCAGAGTACCGGAAGCTGTACGGTTGAGAGGAGAGCGTATGAAGCAGGGAAAAATGCATTATCTGAACTTTCGGACATTGTGTGCGTGGAGTTTTATGGTGTTGTTTCTGGCTGCGCTCTTGGGATATCTTATCTATGAAAAAATCAGTGGGAATGGGGCAGGCTGGTTCCCGGTGATCTTTGGAGGGTGCCTGTTGGTGCTTGGTATCTGCTATGCTGTAGTGGAGATATGGCTGCCTTACCGGCGTATCGAGAAGCGGATAGAATTATTTCTGGACGGTTATACCACCAGCAATCTGGTGGGAGAAGATGGGATCCACATTTCTCCGGAGCTGGAGAGTCTGGTCAGCAAAATGCAGTATCTGATGCAGTCACAGGAGATGCTGAACCTGAATAAGAGACAGGCACAGTATCTGGCATTACAAAATCAGATCAATCCCCACTTTTTATATAATACATTGGAGAGCATCCGTAGTGAGGCACTGATTGCAGGACTGGTAAGTGTCGCAGATATGACAGAGGCATTGGCCACTTTTTTCCGCTATACCATCAGCAAAGTAGAAAATCTGGTGTCAGTGGAAGAAGAATTGCAGAACTGTATGACTTATTTTAAAATTCAGCAGTATCGTTTCGGCGACAGACTGCAGCTTTCCGTTGAATGTGATCCCGAGGAAAAAGCAGCGATTTACAGCTGTCGTATCCCCAAACTGACCTTGCAGCCGATCCTGGAAAATAGTATCATTCATGGGACAGAGTGCAAACTGGGAACGGGACATATCCGGATCCTACTGGAAATGACGGAAAGTTGTCTGCTTCTGTGTATCTCGGATGACGGCAACGGCATGGAAGAACGCAAAGTAGCGGATATCAATGAAAGATTGCAAAAAAGCGGAGGTATTCTCGCAACGGGAGAATCCGAGACAAAAGGCGGGATCGCACTGGTAAATGTCAATAACCGTATCCATTTACTATTTGGAGAAGAATATGGAATTCATGTGTATTCTATGCCGGAGATTGGCACGGATGTGAAGATAAGAATTCCTGTAATCTACAGTGATCGTAATCTGATTCATATGGAAGAAAGGCAGGAAAACTACTGTTGATCAGGGAAGTGCTGCGCATGGAGAAGGTGACCTACAAGGAACAGGGAAGAATTCTCCTGGATAATTTTAATATAACGGTACGAAAGGGAGAGGTATTCGGTCTGATCCCGGTCAATCGTTATGGAATGGATGCTTTTCTCAAACTGTTGCAACAAAATATGCCGCTTCACTACGGATATGTATATTATCGTGAGCAATTGGTCAATCAGTGGCAGAGGTCGCATAACCGGACGAACAGGATCAGTATCATCCGCAACAAAAGCAGTCTGGCGGAGGATCTAACCGTGGTAGACAATATTTTTGTCCTGCGGAGAGGATTTCATAAGTATCTGATTCATCCGGGAATGTTGGAACGACTGCTGCAGCCTTTTCTGGATGAAATCGGGATCAATATCCCGGCGGGGGCTTATGTCAGCGAACTGACAATATTTCAAAAGTTTGTGACAGAAGTTTTGAAAGCGGTGGTGGCAGGAAGTCAGCTGATCGTATTGGAAAATGTCAGTACTTTTATTAGCGAGAGCGAACTGGAGGAATTGCACAGGATCATACGACTGTACGCAGAAAGAGGAATTTCTTTCATTTACATCACGGCTCATTTTGAAGAAGCAACCTATCTGTGTGATCGTATGGCATTAATGGTAAACGGGCAGATCATCAAAACGTTTCAGAGAGGTGATCCGATTCCTGATACATTTCCGCTACAGAGTGTGGAGGAATATGACAGGTGGGTGAGATCTCAACATAGACGACAGGAAGCAGATACAGACAGACAGACCGTATTGATCATGGATAAGATACAATATGGTAATCTGAAAGATATTACGATTCGGGTCGGGCAGGGAGAATGCGTTGTATTGCAGGATCTGGATAATCGTTGCATTGCTGATTTTGTGGAGCTGTTTCAAGGAGAGATTCCAGAGAAAGGAAGCTTTTATCTGACGAAAGGGACACAAAAAAGTGAGAAAAACAGAGATATTGCGGTAATCCAGGAGCTACCCACAGAGACTATGCTGTTTCCTCATATGAGTTATTTTGATAACCTATGTTTTACCATGGATCATCGAATCCGGGGTGTGTGGAATCAGTCTGGAATCCGGAGAAGTATCCAGGAGGAACAAAAAGATCTGTTGGGGGAGGACGTATTTGACACTCCGGTGTGGAACCTGACCAGGCAGCAGAAGTATGATCTGGTATATACGAGAATTCTGATGCAGCATCCGCAGGTCGTGTTGTGCGTACAGCCGTTTAAAAATGCGGAAGTGTCCGTGCGCAGTCATATCTGGGAGCTGATGGAACGGTTTTTGAAAAAAAATATTGCAGTGGTGATCCTGGCGGTGAATCTTGCCGATTCTCTGGCTCTGGCTGACCGTCTGATCCGGATACGGAATGGACAGATTCAGGAAATCTATGATCAAAAGGATTTCTCCAGATTGCCAGAGCATACACCCTGGCTGCATTTATATCAGAAAACCTATGGGAATAGATCGGAAGATAAAAAATAAAAAGAAAGAAGGAATCACTATGAAATTGGGAGCATTAGAAGCGGGCGGAACAAAAATGGTCTGTGCCATCGGAGATGAAACAGGAAAGATCTATGAGCAGGTATCTATAGCTACAACGACGCCGGAAGAGACCATTCCGAAATTGATCGCATATTTTCAGGACAAGCAGATAGACGCATTGGGAATTGCAAGTTTTGGACCGGTGGAACTGGATCCAGCATCGGAAAAATATGGATATATTACTACCACATCTAAACTTGCATGGACAAACTTTGATTTTTTGGGAAGCATGAAAGCAGCGTTAAAATGTCCTATGGGATTTGATACCGATGTAAATGGTTCAGTACTGGGTGAGGTTACTTTCGGGCAGGCAAAAGGGAAACATTGCGTCATGTATTTGACCGTGGGAACCGGAATCGGAGCAGGCGTGTATATTGACGGGAAGCTGCTGCACGGTATGCTTCATCCTGAGGCAGGACATATCCTCATCACAAAACGGGATACAGACCATTATGAAGGAAAATGCCCCTATCACAAGGATCATTGTCTGGAAGGAATGGCGGCTGGTCCTGCCATAGAAGCCAGATGGGGCAAAAAAGCAGTGGAACTGGCAGATTGTCCGGAAGTATGGGATCTGGAGGCAGACTACCTTGCGCAGGCATTGACAAATTATGTGATGGTACTTTCTCCGGAAATGATCATTCTCGGAGGCGGTGTCATGCATCAGGAGCAACTATTCCCATTAATACGCAAAAAGCTGATTACCTATATCAATGGCTATGTGATAACAGAAGAACTGGAGGATCCGGAGCATTATGTAGTACCTGCGTCACTGCATGATGATCAGGGCATCATGGGATGCCTGGAACTGGCGAGAAGAGCATTGGAGGGATAATCTATGCCTTTATGGAACAAAAGAGCGGTAAGCAGCGGACAAACAGAAGAATCATATAAGGAACAGCTACAATCCTTGAAACAGACTGTCAATAATCTGGGATTGGTATCCGAACAATTTGAAGGTGCGGCAGAGGGGCTGACAGAGTCCTCCGATAAGGTGGGACATGGCGTACAGGTGCTTGCGGAAGGTGCCTCAAGGCAGGAAAGAGATGTATTGCAATGCCGGAAAATAGCCGAGGAATTCACAGCGAAGATCACGGATATGGATCAGGAGACTGCAACTATGCAGACACAGGTTCAGCAGATGCAGCAACAGAGTGATCTTGGCAGACAAAGAGTGGAACATCTGGGGAAAACACAGGAAAAACTCAAAGGTTCCATGGATACGATCACAGAAGAGATTCGTACGCTTCTGGATAAAAATGCAAAGATTGAATCTGTCACAAGTGTTCTCTATAGTATTGCCAAGCAGACGAATCTGCTGTCTTTAAATGCATCCATCGAGGCTGCCAGAGCCGGGGAAGCCGGAAGAGGATTTGCTCATGTGGCATATGAAGTACGAAAATTGTCGGAGGAATGTCATAAGGCAAGTCAGAGTATCAATGCATCCATTCAGGAGATTATAGGTTCGTTAACAAAACTGAAAGAGATCATGGAGGAATCCGATGCAGCTTTTGAAGCACAGAAAACCGCGGTAGGGGATACAATTTCTTCCTTTGAAAATATAAATCACAGTGTGAAAGAACTGGCAGAAGCGCAGTTTTTTTTCACAGAACGTATGGATGAAGTCAATGGGAAGAAGGAAGAGCTACTGGAAGTCATGGAATCTATTGCAACAATCTCCAGTCAGGCATCGGCATCCTCGGAAAACGTGGCGGGAATTACTGCAGAACAGAAGCAGAATGCCAGCCTTATGGGGCATGTATCCGAACGATTGAACAGCGAATTAAATCAGCTGAATGAAATCCTGGCTAATATACCGGTGGATTATGCACCGGTACAGCGCAGGAAAATTGCCATGGTATGGGATCTGGATGATCCTTTCTGGTATCCGGCGACGAAACAGGCCTATCGCACTGCCAAAATTCTGAATTTTGATATTACGGTATTTGCACCTAAGGGAAGAGGAGAAGCAGGAACTCTGGAAATGGTGCATTTTCTGAAAAAGGTGTTGGAGGAGCGTTATGATGGAATCTGTATCTCACCCATTGCGGATCTCAGAGTGGAAAAATTGCTGCAGAAGATGGCAGAGAAGGGTGTGGAGGTGATTTTCATCCTGTCTGCATTTGATAGTGTTCCCTATCGCACACTCATCGGAACTGACAGTTATCAGTGCGGACGGAGTACCGGAGAGGCTGTGAGAGAAGCCTTGGGAGCCGACGGTGCCGTTGGCATTATCAAGTGGAAGGATAACCTCATTGAGACTGTAGAGGACAGATACCACGGTGTTGTAGATGTTCTGAAAGAAAACAGAATTCCTTATTATGATATGACCGGTCCGGGAGAACCTACTGCTGAAGAAGCAACAAAATTAACTGACCGGCTTCTTACGGAGCATCCGGATATCTCTGTACTGTGCGCTACAAATGTAGGATGGGGATTGGCTTTTGCCAGATATCTTAAGTCCAAAGGGAAGAAGGTAAAACTGGTAACAGTGGACTTCACGGATGAAGTTGGAGAATTCATGAAGGCCGGCTATGTAGATGCTGCAATTGCGCAGCGTCCGGAGAGCTGGGGATCCATGACACTGGAAAAAATAGAGGCAGTATTTGAAGGACAGAGTATACCCAAAACCATTGACACCGGAACCTATCCGGTAACACCGGCCAATATCAGAATTTATGTGAAGGACTGATCCCGTTTCTTGCGGTATTGCAGCGGCGACATCCGAAAAGAAGCGTGAAAGCTACGGATAAAATGACTTACATTAGAAAAGCCGGACTGCAGGGCAACCTCTGTAACCGGCAGAGAGGTACTCTCTAACAGATGGCAGGCATGGGTCAGTCTCAGATGCATCAGGTATTGCGTCAGAGTCAGATGAAAATGCTGCTTAAAATAGCGGGACAAATATTTCTCGGATAAATGAAATTGCTCTGCCAGGGTTTCCAACCGAAGGGGGTCCGTGTAGTTATACTGCAGATAAGTCAGTATCTCACGCTGCATCGGATCGTTCCTTTTGGAGCCCATCGGGTTAATGGTTCCACAGGAAGCAATTTTTTGTATAAGTGACAACAATAAAATACGTAATCGGAAATACCCACTCAATGTATTTGGAAGCTGTCTGACAGACAGGATCTCACGGATGAGAGAAATGATGTCAGGACAGCTTTTTTCGTGGGAAAGATTATGATGCAAAAGCAATTCATGGTTACGCAGGGGAAGGAAAAACTCCGTTTCCAACAGATCGTCCGTCTGAAAGGAAATAAATTCCAGTGGAAACAACAGGGTATGATAGTCTACGCCCGGAATTGCGGAACCCATAAAATGAAGCTCACCGGGATTCACAAAGAATACGGAGCCGCCGGCCGCTTCGTATTCTTCCCCTTCAATGATGACATTAAAAGAGCCGGAGCGGACATATATGATCTCGACCTCCGGATGCCAGTGGACAGGAATCTGAAAAAAAGCAGGCATATCATGCAGGTGATAACAGCTAAAAGGAAATTCTTTTGTTCCGTGAATGCGTTCTTCTCTTAATTCAGGGTACATAGGCAGGCCTTTCTGTGAAGTGGATCAGAGGATATTATGGTCAGATTACTATAAAAGTAGAAATAAGTCAATTTTCTGTGGTAAAAATGCAAGCTTTAGGAAAGATAAAGTATTAATATGTAAAAATTAAAGGTACTATTCAGAATAGTATTCTGAATGGTTACAAAATGAAAATGCAAATTTATAGGAACCGCAGAAAGGATATAAAACATACGATGGAAGGACAGAATAAGTCATTATTTCAATTATTTGTACCACTGTGTCTGGAGACAATCTTTTACATGTTGTCCGGAATGGTGGATACTTTAATGCTTTCTTCTGTGGGAGATCAGGCAGTCGGAGCAGTCGGAACAGCAAATACTTATATTGGTGTATTTATTATTATGTATTCGGTAGTTTCTATGGGAATGCTGGCTGTGATGACACAGAATATCGGTGCGGGCAGACCGGGGATCGCCTGTCAGGCAAAGACTCTGGGATTATGGTTTAATGGGATCCTGGGTGTTGTAATGTCTGTGTTTTTGTTTTTCTGTTCCGATGGGATTCTGTATGTGGTAGGTATTGCACCGGCATTGAAGGAGCCTGCTGTACAATATCTGCGGATCGTAGGAGGCGGAAGCATATTGAACGCAATGATTCCCATACTGGCAGGATATCTGCGTGCGTTTGGATATACGAAACAGCCTCTGATCGCAACTGTGACAGGTAATATTTTGAACTTTATATTAAATGCCGTGTTTCTGTTTCGTTTCCACCTCGGCGTGCAGGGGGTTGCATCCGCAACAGTGATCTCCAAAGTAGTGAATCTGATATTGATCGTGATCTTTGTACGGCGGCTGATCCCTGCAAAAAAATATTCGGAGAGGGTAAATTCCGGAGAGATTTTGCGGAAGATCATCCGGATCGGATTACCTTCCGCTTTGGAGAATACTATTTATAATATAGCGATGACACTGGTGATCCGTTTTCTGAACCAGATGGATACGGAGGGAATCAATGTGGCAGCCCGTTCCTATACGGCACAGATCACAAATTTATCCTTCTGTGTGGGAAGTGCGCTTGCACAGGCGAATGCCATTATGACCGGATGGTATATGGGTGCGGGAAAATATGAAATATGTGATAAGCAGACTAAAAAATCTGCGGCGATCGGAGCGGTACTGGCGATGGGAACAGAATTTCTGTTTGCAGTCAGTGCCCCGGTCCTGATCTCTTTTTTCACGCAGGATAAGAGTATGGTAGAACTAGTGCAGAAGCTGATGTTTATTGACATTGCCCTGGAAGCCGGACGAGTAACAAATCTGGTATATGGAAATGCACTGAAAACCAGTGGAGATGCTGTATTTCCGGTGATCCTCGGAGCTGTTTTTATGTTTTTGTGTGCAGCGGGAGGAACGTATCTGTTGGGGATACAGCTGCATCTGGCAGTAGTGGGTGCTTATATCGGTCTGACAGCAGATGAATGCTGCCGTGCAGTCGGCATGCTGCTGCGCTGGCGGAGCGGAGCATGGAAGAAAAAAGGATTGATCAAAGATTGATGGAAGTGATCCGGGAGTACTATAAGACGGTATACCGGCTGGCTTTTGCCCGGATGGGCATTCTCTTGCTTTTCGTAGCTTATCATAGCATAGCGCATTTTTTATAATTAAAATATTGACAATATGAAAAAATGTGTTATAGTTCTAAATGCAAATGCAACTCATTTGCATTTAGAACAAATATATGATTAAGTATTCATTTGATAAAGAAAGTATGGAAAGGTAAGAGTCATGTCGGAAGTTATTTTAGATACTTTAATAGATAGTATAAAGCTGGTGCCATTTTTGTTCCTGACCTATCTGGCTATGGAATATCTGGAGCATAAGGCTGGCGAGAAGACCACACATATGGTGCGAAAAGCAGGTAAAATGGGACCGTTGATCGGTGGCGTGGCAGGTGTGCTGCCTCAGTGTGGATTCTCAGCAGCGGCATCCAACTTATATGCAGGCAGGGTGATCACCCTGGGAACACTGATAGCCATTTATCTGTCCACTTCTGATGAGATGCTGCCGATCCTGATTTCGGAGAAAATGGATATCCGCTTTGTACTGGGTGTGCTGGGAGCGAAAGCGGCCATTGGTGCGGTAGCCGGATTTGTGATCGATCTGTTGGTCCGGGAGAGGAAGATGCATCCTCATGACCACGTTCACGGGCATGAGGAAAATGATCATGAAGAGGAAGAGCACATTCATGAAATCTGTGAGCATGAGAACTGCCATTGTGAAAAGGATGGCATTTTTCTATCTGCGGTAAAGCATACGCTTCACATTACCTTTTTCATTATAGTCATTGGATTTGTTCTGAACACAGCACTGCATTTTGTGGGAGAAGATGTTCTGGCCGGACTGATCCTGAACCGTCCCGTACTGGGACCTGTGCTGGCAGGATTGGTTGGACTGATCCCCAACTGTGCAGCATCTGTGACCATAACGCAATTGTATATCAGTGGTGTGATCAGCCTTGGAGCCATGATGTCCGGATTGCTGGTAGGAGCGGGAGTAGGACTGCTGGTGTTGTTCCGCGTGAATCCGGATAAAAAGAAAAATCTGAAAATCGTGGGAATTTTATATGTGATTGGCGTTTTAGCAGGAATTGTGATAAACTGGCTGTAGGCACAAGTAGTGCCAAAATTGAGAGCTGACTCTTTGACTGCTTGCAGGCATAAGAGGCAGATCCAATTTTGATAGGGCGACGCCCGTCCAGTGAGGGAATGCAGGGCGTTACCGAGCTGAGCAGCACTGCGGATGCCCAGGATCGCGATATTAAAGGACAGATATCTATGGAAGAACATAAATGTGAACACAATGATATTTCCTACCCTAAGGGATTGAAATGGACCAAACAGAGAAAATGCGTGTATCAGGTACTGGAGGAAGCGACCGAACCCCTCAGCGCCGTGCAGATTTACAATCGTATTGAGAAAGAACACGAAGGCAGCGATTATGCTGTATCCACAATCTACCGGATCCTGGCAACATTTGAAGAACACGGAATGGTAGAGAAGACTACGTTCATGGGAGACGGTACCGTAGTATACGAATTGAACCGTGGGGAACATACCCATTATGCGGTCTGCCTGGAATGTCATAAGCGGATTCCGCTGCCCAGCTGCCCCTTTGCACACGTACATCTGGAACAGGATACCGGAGATTTTACCGTTACCGGACACAAATTAGAGCTTTATGGCTATTGCAAAAAGTGTCAGGAAGCCCGTGAAAATCACTAATTTCACCTATTATATAAAAAAATCGAAAAAAATATTTAATTTTTTTTGAAAAAGTACTTGCATTATTTAAAATCATGTGATAACATATGTCTTGTCGTTGCGGGAGACACAACAACGACAAAGAAAATGCACCGCTAGCTCAGTTGGTAGAGCACCTGACTCTTAATCAGGGTGTCCAGGGTTCGAGCCCCTGGCGGTGCACTCGAGAGAATCGTTTTTGGAGACATAGGAGCTCCGGGGACGGTTCTTTTTTTGCATAGATACCCTGATTAAGGAGATTTCACATGACTGCGATATTTGATACCCATGCGCATTATGACGATGACGCATTTAATGAAGACAGAGAACAGCTTCTGGCGGCGCTGCCGGGGCAGGGCATTGCCCGGGTGGTGGATGTGGGTGCGAGCCTGGCATCCTGCCGGAAGGTGTTAGAACTGATGGAGCAGTACGATTACATCTACGGAGCCATCGGCGTACATCCCAGCGAGACCGCGGAACTGACGGAGGAATCTTATTCTTGGCTGAAGGAACAGTGCCAGAAAGAGAAATGCCTGGCGGTGGGAGAGATCGGACTGGATTATTACTGGCCGGAGCCGGACCATGAGACACAGAAGAAGTGGTTCCTGCGGCAGCTGGATCTGGCGCGAGAGATCAAAAAGCCTGTTATCATTCACTCCAGGGATGCGGCGAAGGATACCGTCGACCTCATGACGGAGGCGCACGCAGAGGAGATCGGCGGTGTAATTCATTGCTATTCCTATACGAAGGAGACGGCGAAGATATTCCTGGATATGGGATTCTACTTCGGAATCGGCGGCGTGCTGACTTTTAAAAATGCAAAGAAGCTGAAGGAAGCGGTAGAATATATCCCTATGGACCGCATCGTGCTGGAGACAGACTGCCCATATCTGGCGCCGGAACCGAACCGCGGCAAACGCAACAGCTCTCTGAACATTCCCTATGTGATCGCTGCCATGGCGCAGATCAAGGGGATCACAGAGGAAGAAGTGCGCAAGGCAGCATGGGACAATTCACTTAGGCTGTATCATATAGAAAAATAAATGGTCAGCTGATAAAGAGATATGATTGGTGGGGGAATCTATAGTAGTAAAAGGTAAACGTTATGGAAACAAGTACAACAAATCAACTATTTTCAAAAGATGATCTGAAAAAACTGATCATTCCTTTATTATTTGAACAGGCACTGGCAATCACTGTGGGCATGGCAGATACTGTCATGATATCCTCTGCGGGAGAGGCGGCGGTCTCCGGCGTATCCCTGATCGACATGTTTAATAATCTGATCATCAGTGTGCTGGCGGCACTGGCTACCGGTGGCGCGGTGGTGACTTCCCAGTTCCTCGGAGCAGGGAAAAAAGAGGACGCCTGCAAATCCGCAAAACAGCTGATCGTGTCCTCCGTATGCATTACCATCGGTATTTCGATTCTGGTCATGGTGTTCTGTAACGGCATCATTTCCCTGTTTTTCGGTAAGATTGAAGCGGATGTATTCCACAATGCTGTAATTTACATGATGATCTCCGCATTGTCCTTCCCGTTTTTGGCTTTGTACAATTCCTGTGCAGCGCTGTTCCGCTCCATGGGAAATTCCAAGATCACATTGAAGGTCTCCGTGGTGGAAAATATCATCAACATCGGGGGAAACGCCCTTGGTGTCTATGTGCTAGGACTGGGCGTGGCCGGTGTGGCGATCCCTTCCCTGATCTCCCGTGGTGTGGCGGGTTTTATCCTGTATCACTTATTGAAAAATCCGTCCAACGAAGTGCATCTGTTAAAAGAAAGATTCCGGATCGACTGGCCGGTGATCCATAAGATCTTTTATATTGGCATTCCCAGTGGTATTGAAAACGGTATTTTCCAGCTGGGACGCGTTATCGTGGTGAGCATTATCGCTGGCTTCGGAACCGTGCAGATCGCTGCCAACGGCGTGGCGAACAGTCTGGACAGTATGGGCTGTATCGTGGGTCAGGCCATGAATCTGGCCATGATCACGGTGATCGGGCGCTGCGTCGGTGCCGGTGATTCCGGACAGGTACGGCACTATACGAAAAAATTATTGAAGATTACCTACTTGTGTACCTTTATGGTAAACAGCGTCATCCTGCTGTGTCTGCCCTGGATCCTGAAATGCTACGGATTAAGCACGGAGACCACGCAGTTGTCCTACATTCTGGTCATGATCCACAATGGCATGGCAATGTTTTTGTGGCCAGCATCTTTTGTACTGCCGAACATGCTTCGTGCCTGCAATGACGTGCGCTTTACCATGGTGCTGTCCATATTCTCTATGTTCATGTTCCGCATCGGTTTCAGTTATATCATCGGTGTGAACATGGGCTACGGAGCCATTGGTGTCTGGATCGCCATGGTACTGGACTGGATCTTCCGCGTGATCTGCTTCGTGAGCAGATATTTGTCCGGCCACTGGCTGAAAACGGCCGAGTTAAAGGATAACAGATAGTATAGAGCATGATTTTTGCACCCGAATAGGTTCACGGATGAACTGTTATGAGGTATAATGTGGGAAAAAGAGAGGGAGGTATGTAATATGCAGGTAGTATTGGAAAATGAAGCTTTAAAGGTAACGATCAACAGCTTTGGCGCAGAACTTGCAAGTATTCGGGGGAAAGAGACAGATACTGAGTATCTGTGGAATGCGGATGCGAAATTCTGGAAGAGAAGTGCACCGGTACTGTTCCCCTTTGTGGGCAGTCTGAAAAATAAGGAATATCACTACGAAGGAAAAGCCTATCCCATGGGGCAGCATGGTTTTGCCAGAGACATGGAATTTGCCGTGGACGTACAGACGGCTACGGAAGCATGGTTTTCCCTGCATTCTAATGAAGAAACAAAAGCGAAATACCCGCTGGAGTTTATCCTGAAAATTGGATATGAATTAGAAGGAAAAGATCTGAAAGTTATCTGGCAGGTAGAAAACCCGGACGAAAAAGTCTTGTATTTTCTATCGGAGGACACCCGGCATTTATGTGTCCTGTGGATGAAAAAGGAAAGCAGTCGGAGTATTATTTCAAGTTTGATACGGACAAGGATCTGACGTATGGTCTCATCGCAGATGATGGACAGGGACTGCTAGGACAGGAAGAGGATGTTCTGCCGGTGGCAGAGGATGGTTACGCACAGATCACAAAGCACCTGTTTGACCGGGATGCCCTGATTGTGGAGAACCACCAGGCTTCCGTAGTGAGCCTGTGTACCCCGGACAAAAAGCCTTACCTTACCGTAAGCTTTGACGCTCCGTTATTTGGGCTGTGGTCTCCCGCAGGCAAGGGAGCACCGTTTATCTGCATCGAGCCCTGGTACGGCAGATGCGACCGGACGACCTTCGACGGCAGCCTGGAACAGCGGGAGTATGGCAATACTCTGCAGGCGGGCGGGGTATTCCGCAGGGAGTACACCATCACCGTAGAATAAATCCGGAAACAGCAGCGATATGTCAGGTATCGCTGCTGTTTTTAAGTGGCTCATCTTATGAATTATTCTTGTTCTTGTAATGGAAATTCGGAATATGCTCCCATCTGTCCCGGAAATAATGGGCGATCAGTTTCGGACGGCGGTCTCGGGTAAAGATGCCTTTCCGGTTGCCGTCTGCGCGCATACAGCCCTGCAGGGTGGCATAATCGGCGAAGTTCCATGCCTGTTCCCCGATAAAAAAGTCTCTTCCGTCGAAGGCCTTGCTGTACATTTTATAAAGTTCTGCCTGAAATTCTTCACTCCACATTTCCGGCGCACAGTTATGGAGCCCGGCGAGAGTATCGGCGCCGTATTCGGTCATCATCACGGGTTTTCCGATCTTTTCCCAGAAATCCAGTTCCAGATTCCAGGCGTAGGAAGCAGCCTCCAGATCACCGGAGAGATTGTACCATCCGTAATAGCGGTTGAGACAGACTACATCCATGGTTCTGGTCACAATGTCCTTCTCGTAATTATTCTGGCAGCAGACAAAGGTCACGGGGCGGTTCTGAGGATCCAGCCGGTGGGTAAATTCATAGAGAGAATGCCAGTAATCGTAGGCGGATTCCGGGAAATGCTCGGTATCCGGTTCGTTTCCCATGGACCACATGACGATGCAGGGATGATTTTTGTCTCGCGCGATCAGATCCCGCAGGACCTGCTCGTGATGCTCTCTTATGGGAAATGTCTTATAAGGATCACAGCTCTCTCCGGCACCGATGCCCACGGCGGGCGTCTCATCAATAATAACGATACCTTCTCTGTCACAGAGCCGGTAGATCTCCTCCGCGTAAGGGTAATGGCTGGTGCGGAAGGAGTTGGCATGGATCCAGTGTAGAAGATTAATATCCTTTACATCGAGGCAGAGATCCAGTCCTCTTCCGCGGAAAAAGGAATCCTCATGCTTGCTGAAGCCCTTGAAATAAAAAGGCTCCCCGTTGATCAGAAACTGCGTTCCCTTCACCTCTACGGTGCGGAAACCGAATTCTTCCGTATAGCAGTCCTCTCCGTAATGAACTTCCGCCTTGTACAGGTAAGGAGTGCCGGGATAAGGCTGCCAGAGATGGACCTGCGGGATCCGAAGCTCTCCCTTTCGGCCGGTGGCTTCTGCTTTGCAGTTGCTTTCCGCGTCTATGATTTTTAAAGTGACAGGAGCGTCACTATCCATCCCATCCGTGAGAATTTCGTAATTTAAGACGCCGGTGTCACCTTCGATAGACGGGACCAGAGTAATGTCTCTGATGTAGGAGGCCGGAGTGCTGTAGATGCGTACCGGACGGTTGATACCTGCAAAATTAAAGAAATCAAAATTCGGAAGATTTTGCTTTTTTCTCCATAGCTTTGCGGCTTCTACACTGGGAATGCCTGGATTGTCCGAGCCGAAGAAGGCGATATTGCCCTCATTGCCTATGGGCAGAGTGCTGTGGCTGATCCGGTTGTCCACAGCGACACCGATGGTAAGGTGCCCATCCTCCGGAATCAGATCCGTGATCTCTACTTCAAAGGGGAGAAAACCACCCTTATGTGTCATAATAAGTTTCCCATTGATATAAACTTTTGCAACATGGGTCACGGCATCAAAACGCAGTACCTGACGCTGTCCGTTACTTCCGCACAAAAGGGCCGGGAGTACCACGGTTCGCTCGTAATAAGCCCAACCGTAATGATTCCGGTAAGCCGGATCATCCTTCTGGTCATTATAAGAAGCCGGCACGGCAATCAGGTCCATCTCCTGCGGAGCTGACCAGGTATCTTCCGGTTCCGTCTCATCTCCTAATTTGAAGTGCCATATCCCTCCCAGATCGATCAAGCTGCGGGAACGGTTCATAATTGGATATAACATGGTAGTCCTCCTTTTGCCTTGTGGACTGTAATTGCGCTTATTATAGGGCAGGACAAAAGGAAAATCCATGTGATTATTTTTAGGAAGTATGTAAATTTTTATGAATCTGGCAAGTCAGTAATTAATGGTGGGTATTCCTGTTTTTTTTGCAAGGGCGCAAATAGCGCCCCAGCGCCTGGATTTAAAGTAGAAGAGCATGGCAATCATGCCGGTAATAAAGCTGGCGGAAACACTGACCATGGCATATTCGCCATAGCCGGCATACATGATGAGATAAGCGGCAGGGATTCGGACAACCCATAATAGCAGAATATTTACGATAGTGGGATAGCGAATCTCTCCGATACCATTGATAAAGCACATAATGCCATTGAACACGGCGTAGGCCCAGGTGAATGGCAGAACAAGATAAGTATATCGCTGTGCAAAAGCCAACACGGCCGGATCACGGCTGAACAACATCAGCAGAGGATGGCAAAAAGCAGTCACAAGTAATCCCCCTGCAAGGGTGACGATGCCGGAACAGAGCGGTATCTGCCATGCACCGCAGCATAAACGACGGTAGTTCCGGGCACCAAGGTTCTGCCCGGCAAACACAGTAGCCGCAGATGAATATGAAGTAATGGCAATATTGGCAATGCCGCTGACTTTACCGGCAACGGAGCATCCGGCTACGAAGGTGGATCCCAGTGTGTTATAAAGAGCCTGAAGCAGCACATGACCGACAGAATAAAGTGCGGTATTCAGTCCGAGCGGCAAGCCGATCTTTAACATTTCATGAAGAATAGGAAGGTCAAAACCATGCGCAAAAACCGGAAAATTCATGGCAGGATAAGTATGACGGATGTAGAAGATGCTGAACATCCAGGACAGAAACAGTGAGGCAGCAGTTGCGATGGCAACACCGGTGACGCCCATTCCCAAACCGGCAGTCAGTACAAGGTCCAGAACAATATTGGTAACGCAGGAAATGCCAAGAAATAACAGCGAGGAAGTACTGTTTCCCAGACCTCGTAAAATACCTGCGTTAAAGTTATATCCCATATTGCCGAGAATGCCTAACGTTGTGATACGCAAATACACAATGGCATAGGGCATGGCATCGGCAGGCACCTGCATCAGCCTGAGAAGGAACGGTCCGGCAGCTACGCCTAACAACGTAAGCGGCAGACTGGCAGCGTACAGAAAAAACACTGCGGTTTGTGCAAGCTTACGCAGTTGATCGGCATCGGAGGCACCTGCCGCTTGTGAAATCAGGATGGATATTCCGGAACCAATGCCAAGAAAGATACACAAAAGAATCTCCAGTGGCTGGGAACTTGTGGCTACAGCGGCCAAAGCGGATGCATCACAGAAATTACCGATGACCAAAGTATCAATGGTTCCGTATAACTGTTGTAAGATATTTCCGATGCAGATCGGCAATGCAAACTGTGCTGCGCGGCCTAAAATAGAACCTTGTGTCATATCGATTTTACTCATATTCATTGACAATCACCCGCTTTGTAAAAATGGTAAATATTTAAATTGTAGAATGTAAAAATTCATCAGCTTATACTGGCTTGGTTCAGAGTCTATGCCAAAACTGTGTCCGGGGTTTTATGTTGAGAAAGCTTTCGATGTTGCCGGTTATATTCTCTATTGTAATATAATCATGATGCCAGGGTCAAAAGGTCTAAGCCCACATGAGCTTGCTCATAGGTGGGTGAAAGACCTTAGGACCCGCCCCGATATGAGCATAAAAGTGGGATGATAATCCCACGATATGCGAATATTGGGTAGGGTGCTATGTGCCAGTGGCACATGTCTAGCACGGACCGAAGCGGAGCGGAGACGTGGGAGTGCGTAGCACGGAACAATCCGTAGGCATCAAAGTCGGGGGCTTTTGACCCCGACATCATAATCATAATGTTGCGGAGTATCGGGATGTAGCTTGAGCCTCTTCCGTGTGCAAATTGGAAATTGTCAGTGCATCATATCTCGAAAGCAGAAGCTTCGCATTCGGCGGCAGTACACAGTCTGACAAAAGTACATTTTTGATTTTATGCCCAGGTGCAGTAAAACCATCAATTTCAATGGGGGCAACGGATGCCACTGTGCCGTGCTCCTGTTTTTGTCCGGTCAGATGCAGCCGTTCAAAGTGGAAATCTTCAAAATAAGGTTGCTCTGGAGCAGGAATGCCGTCATCATTGTATGGAACAGAATGAATGAGCAGGCGGGGGAAGGTGCAGTCGCGTACAGTGACATTGCGCACATATCCGCCACGCTTAGGGGTTCCTTTGATTTCAATGCCATTGGAAGAGGCAGCTATATCGCAATCCCAAATTTGTACATCTGCGACACCGCCAGACATTTCACTGCCAATACAGATACCATGACCGCCGTTGCTGTGGCAGTCAAATACGCAGATATGCTTTGTAGGACGATTAATGGCATTACCTTCGGGATTCTTACCGGATTTGATGGCAACGGAGTCATCTTCGGTTTCAAATTCCGTTGCAAATAACGTGCAGTTTGTGGAAGAATCCGGGTCCCAGCCATCGCCGTTCCAAATACCGCCAGAGCGTAGCGTGCAGTGGTCAGTCACAATGTCATCACAGTAGATCATATGGACATTCCATGCTGCGCCGTTTTGTAAAGTCAGCCCTGTAATACGAATACGGGAGCAGTTGCTTAAATTAATAAGTCGTCCGCGGACACGTCCCGGAATGGTACGGTCATTCTCACAGGTGGCAACCAGTGCAGCATTTTGGGCAAGATATTCCCTGAGATTCTCCCGTTCGATATCGATCATGCGCTCAGCCAGAACATGCCCACCGCCACTAATGGTTCCCTTCCCATAGAGTAGGATGTTTTCGCAATTTGCACCTGCGGTATGATCAAGATGTCCGGCGTTTAAAAGACTGCGGTAACATTCCTGCTCCGTGCCTTCAAAACGGCTCCAGATACGAGGCAGATAATCTGTGGGGTCAGAACTTCCCTGTAAAACAGCGTCTTTCTCCAGACACACGGACATACAACTATGCAGATCAAGAGCTCCGGTCAGATAGATTCCGGCAGGAAAGTATACTTCGTCATTTGGCCCACAGTCTGTAAAAGCCTGTTGGAGCGCAGCAGTATTCAGCGTTTTTCCATCACCCACGGCATTGTAGGGTTCTTCCGTTACATAGATTCGGCGCCGTGCAGGTAGAGTACAGATGTGGATACTGCCGATACTGTAGACAGTAACACAATATTCAGTATTGGGTATCAATTCTGTGAATGTATAATGTGTCCGATTTGTGTGAACAGAATGTCCACCATCGAGAGAAACTTCATACACTGTGTCGGCAGTGGCATTTTCCGGCTTATTCCAGAACACAGTTGCGGTGTTTGCAGTACAGCGTGCGGATAGTAAAACGGATTCCATAAAAATCCTCCTTTTCGTTTTTTACTATTTTCATTGTAAAAAAAAGCACTGAGAATGTCTATATCAATTATTTTCATTCATGTTAATAATTTCAGCATTATTTTGATTTGCAATGAAAAAACAGGTATTTTCTTCTGGTATAAGTTACAATATATAGAAAGATATACGATATTCAATATAAATTTATCGAATATCAATAAAATTATATTGACATTCGTATCATAGAGTGATATGTTAAGGCTACCAAGAAGGAAAGAGGTATTCATTATGGAGAAGAGAGAGTTGTCGGAAAAGGAGCTGCGGGAGAAAAAGTTATCTTTGGCGAAGGGTACAAAGTACCTCTTTGGATTTCATGTTCTATGCGGGAATTCTGGTGACGATAAGTCTGCCGCTCAGTCTCAAATACATAGGAAAGTATCTGGAGGCAGTGGAGGAGAATTACCTTCCGGCAGTGATCATATTCGCCATTCTGGGCGTGCTGGCGTTATTGTTGATCAATGAACTGCGCAAGATGTTTGGCACGGTGCTTGCGGAGAACTGCTTTGTACCGGAAAATGTGGCGAGCCTTAGGAGAATGGGAGACTTAAGCTTTTTCATCGCGGCCATGAGCGCTGTAAGATGTGTGGTGTACCTGACCATTGCCATGCTGGTGATCATTTTGGTATTTATCATTGCAGGCATGTTCAGCAAAGTGCTGGCCATGGTATTTGAAGAAGCGGTGCGCTACAAGGAAGAAAACGACTTAACAATCTAAAAATTCAGTCACGAAGTGATAGAGCGTGTGATACGCGACTATGTAAATGACGCCGGCTGAACGGAGATTCAAAATTAGAAAGGCATCTATTATGGGAATCATTGTAAATCTGGATGTAATGATGGCAAAGCGGAAGATCAGCCTGACGGAACTGGCGAATCAGGTGGATCTGACCCAGGCCAATCTGTCCATCCTGAAAAATAATAAAGCAAAAGCCATACGTTTCTCTACGCTGGAATCCATCTGCGAGGTGCTGCATTGTCAGCCCGGAGACATTCTGGAATATGTGGAAGATTCAAAAGAAGAGAAAAACAATTAAATCCTGAAAGGGGGAGATCACAATGCAGGAAAATACAGTAGTACAGGAAACAACTTCAGCAAATCAGGGACAGATATCCGGGCAGAATGTAGTCCGGGTGGTAGAAAAGACAGAGACTGCGGAGACAAAGCGCATGAAGGAACATTTTAATTTCTTTGGACCGGTGACGTTTCTCTATGCCGTGTTCTATGCGTTTTGCATGTTTCATAACGGATCGGGAATCACCTTCCCTTTTTTTCTCGCAGGCACTTTACTGTATTTTGTCTTCTCGCTGTCAAAACTGGAGATTACCTTGAAAAAAGGAAGCACCTTTTACATGATCAGCATTCTGCTGCTGGGGATATCCACCTTCTGCACGGACGGATGGGCAATCATCAGCCTGAATAAGCTGGCGGTCTTTTTGCTGGTAATGTGTCTGCTGCTGAATCAATATTTTGATACCACAAGGTGGAAGCTTGGGAAATATGTGGGGAGTATCTGCCAATTGGTGGTTATGAGCTTCGGCGAACTGGGCAAGCCCTTCTCCGATGGCAAAGCCTATTTTCGTGAAAAGGGAAAAGTAAATAAGAAGGTATGGTATGGGCTGCTGGGAGTAGTGATCGCATTGCCGATTGTGCTGATCGCTGCCGGACTGTTAAGCTCTGCCGATGCGGTATTCCGTAAGATGACAACGGATTTCATGAACTGGATCCGCCCGGGCAATATATTCAACGCAGTCATCAGGGTAACATTTCTGTTCTTTACTTCCTATGCACTGACTTCTTATCTGTGTAAGAGAAGCATCCCGGAAGAAGTGAAGGATCGCAGAAAGGGTGAGCCGGTACTGGCAATTACGATTATGTCACTGCTGTCACTATTGTATCTGCTGTTTTCCGGTATTCAGATCTTCGGATTGTTCTTGGGGAAAATGCAGCTGCCGGAGGGCTATACCTATGCACAGTACGCAAGAGAGGGCTTCTTCCAGCTGCTGGCTGTCAGCATTCTGAATCTGATCCTGGTACTGGTGTGCCTCAGCTTTTTTAGGGAAAGTAAGGTACTGAAAGTAATTATGACGATTATGTCATTATGTACTTTTATCATGATCGCATCCAGCGTAATGCGTATGATCATTTACATCCGGTATTATTATCTGACTTTCCTGCGGATATTTGTCCTGTGGATGCTGGCGGTACTATTCGTCATGTTTATCGGAGTACTGATCAACATTTACCGGGAAAGCTTCCCTCTATTCCGCTATGGTGTCGTGATGGTGACCGTGCTGTATCTGGCATTGTCCTTCAGTCATCCCGACTATATTATAGCCAGAGTGAATATTGCCAATGCACCCGGCGCGGACGGTACAGGCTGGGAAGAATCCGTGGCACAGGATTACGGAGACGATTTTTTCGCCGGACCGTTTTTCCGGGGATCGGAATATAATGACTACTCTTATCTGAGTGATCTCAGTGCGGATGCGGCACCGGTCATTATTCCTTATATGGAGAGCCTTGGGTATGATTTCGGCGCCTATGAACTGGAGAACCCTACGGATATTATGAGCGAGGATACGCAGGCTCAGTGGTGGGGGAGTTATCAGCCGAAGGGATTCGGATATTATTACCTGAACCATAATAAGAAGCGTCTGGAGCAGACATCTCTGCGGACATTTAATATTTCCAGATATATGATGCGGAAACAGATAGAGGCGAGAATCGATGGAAAATAAAGAAATGAATACGGAAAAAATAAAGTTTTATAAAAAGCATCCGGTGTTGCTTGCATGGCTGATTTCTATATTTATCGGACTGGGCTATGCGCTTTTTATGATCATAGCCTCTGTTATTCATTATGAGCAAAGAGATTATGTATGGGAGATCATTAAGGCTTTTACAGAAATGTTTACTTGGGCAATTTTAATGGGAGCGGTACTGGTATTTCCTGTGGTGCTGACGATCAGTGAAGTAATCTGCCTGATCTGTGAGGAACGAGGGCACCCGGTGAAGGGAGACTGGCTGTTTGACCAGCACGTATTTTGGCTGGGCGGATTCTATGAACTTTGTTATTTGGGGTTGATTATGGATGTGACATCCGCTGACTGGCAGACGCAGTTAAGCAATTCCAATAAACATACACCGATTTACAGTGGTTCTATGGTTACTTTTATAGTACTCATTCTGCTGGCATTTATAGGGTATGAGATCCTGCAGAGTATTCCGCTTCGGAAGCTGCCGCCCCTTGTGACAGTACTGTCGATTTCCGCAATGTACCTGGGATTGTTAGAACTGATCCTGTTCACAGTACAGATATTCAAGCCGACGATTTTGCTTGATGGATATTTGTTATTATTTCCACTGTGCTGTGTGCTGCTAGTGGTGCGACTGCTTCTGAAGAAAATACGGGAGTGGAATGCACTGGTGCAGAATGCGGAGGCGGAACACTTTGGGACGGGGAAGATTTATCAGAATCCCATGCTGCGTTGGTGTGACAGCATATTGAGGAAGGCTGCATGGTGGCCGGTGCTGGGACTGGTATTGATGTTCCCACTGTTGGGGATCCTGATCGCAATCCTCATGCTGTTTGGGCAGGCACCGGATTCTGTGATTAAAGCATTCACGGAGACCAGCGACTGGAATCTGTCTCTCAGGCAGGCACCGCAGAATGTCATGTATGATGAACATTATCTCTGCACGGTAGCTGCCGGCGGTCATGAAAAGGTCGTAAAGCCTATTCGCCTGGGGAGGCGGCATGGGCATGAAGTGATCGTGAACCGTCAGTTGTGCATCGCCAATGCTTTTGAACAGGTGTTGGAAGAACGGACTCCCGGCTTCCACCGGGCGCTACGTCATTTTTATGACACTTACGGGTTCCCTGTGGCGAGACTGATCCACAGTAAATATACGGCAGATGCGGTGTATTTTATCATGAAACCTTTAGAATGGATCTTCCTGTGCGTGCTGTATCTGACAGATGCACACCCCGAAAACCGTATTGCCGTGCAGTATATCGGGAAAACGGCAGCGCAGGTGGAAGAGTTGTATTTGTAAAAATAGTGGCGTACGATGCAACTATGATGCAATGGTATGTTAAATTCTTTACTGTAATGGACGGGGGAAGCGTTCGGTTACAATAAATACATAAGGAGAGATACAAAATGAGGGGCAAATTAATAGTTATCACAGGAGTTATGGCACTGGGGTTGTCTGCCTGCGGAGCACAGGGGAGTGATCCGGTGGGAGGGAGTAGTAGTTCAGAGGTTATCGGATCCGCAGAGGCTGCGGTAACGGAAGAGAGCACTTCAGAGACTGGTGAATCCATGGAAGCGACAGTATCCACGGAGACTGTTTCCGACACTACGGCATCCACGACAGGTCCTTCTTACGAAGATGAGGACGCATGGCTTCCCTGGGAAGACTACGGGGAATGTTCCAACACTGTGAAAGACTTCTATAATGATGATGAGAAAAAGACCTATTACTACGAAATGGATGAGTTCTTTTTTTCCGATGAGAAGTATGCCAAAGTGAATGATTATCTGCAGCAGATGTATGAGAATTACAGAACCCAGTATGAGGAGGAAGGGGAGAATCACACCGGAGCGTATGAGTTAGTGGATGAAACTCTTTCCGAGGGACAGCGATACGATGATAATTATCTGGTATTCAATGGCATTACTTTAGCGGATGACGAGTATGTCAGCCTGCATTTTAATGACACGGTTTATTATGCAGGAGCAGCGCATCCATTATCCTATTACATACCCGTGACGATTTCCATTGCCACCGGCGAAGAAGTCACCCCGGAAGAAGTTTTGGGGAAGACCTGGGACGAGATCCGGGCAGCAGGCTCTATTGAAGAAGAAAACGAAGAAAATTTTAATGCCGATTACGGCTTTTACATCACAGAGAAGGAACTGTGCTATCTCTATCGCACTTATTTCTTTGCAGAAGAGATTCGGATTCCCCGGTAAAAGAACCGGATTGAACTGGCAGAGCAGAAGAGGTATACTTATTTCCAGAAACGGACGGAGGTACCGGGATGGAAAAGTTTAGCCCTTCAAAGCTTTGTGCGGATATTAAGATCTATGATTATAAGAAAAAAGTAAAATATGATGAGAAATCCCTGGTGATTTTTGAGAAAACAGGGAAAATGATAAAAGCCGGAAAAGAGTGTGAGGCAATGCTGTACACTCTTCCGGCTAATGCTATTGGCTTTTCTCCGATCGTGTTGGGAAGAGTCAGCGACTATACCTGTGCGGAAAAAATGTTAAAGCAGATGCTGTGCCGGTATCTGGGCAAGCCTGTTTTTGCGGGATACGGCGAAGGGCTTATTTTTATTCACGAGAAGCTGAACGAAGTGGAAATGAAAGCCTATTTCGATCTTCTGTATCAGGCGGGAGCCAAAAATGTGGTCTATGCAGATGAAAGCGTGAAAGGAATCCCGGAGGGAACTCCCTGGGAGGATGTGATCTGGGGAATGAAGAACACTTATAAAAATCTTCGTTTTGCCGTGGAGATCACGAAGGAACAGCCCATGGATTATCTCAGATATTCGCTGGCGGAGCTGGCAGAGAACTGTAAGCGGTGGGGACTGGAAGAGGAATATAACAAAAGAGTAATGGAGATGAAATAATGTTATTAGATGTTTTAGGATTATTGTCAGCCTGTTCGTATGCTTTGGACTGTGTGGAGGCAGAGCTGGTACATGTGTCTGACAAACATGCGAAGCGTGTGGCATACATGAGTGTCTGCATGGCAGAGCAGCTGGGGATCAACGGTGAGAGCCTGCAGGATCTGGCAGCATGTGCCCTGTTGCATGATAATGCACTGACACAGTATATTCAGGAAGAATTACATAAGGATGTTGCAAATGTTCCGCAAGCTTCTCAGGTAGGAATTCACTGTACCCTGGGTGAAAAAAATATACAGAGACTTCCCTTCCATACGGATGTGAAGAATGTAATTCTGTATCACCATGAAAATGCCAATGGGAGTGGACCGTTTGGAAAAACATGGGAAGAGATTCCGCTTTTTTCCCGCATCATTCATTTAAGCGATCTGTTGGACCGGGCGTACGGTGCAAAGGGCTTCACGGAGGATATTTTCAATAAAGCTTGTGGATATCTTCACAAAAACGAAGGAACCGTTGTGGACAAGGAATGTGTGGATGCTTTCCTGCAGGCGTTTCCCCTGCCGCATTTTCTGACACTGGGAGAGGATAGCTTTGAGAAAACTCTGTGGGAGAAAATCCCCCGCATCAAACAGGAGCTAAACTTCGCACAGATCAAGGAACTGGCCCGTTTTTTTGCACAGATCGTTGATTACAAGTCACCCTTTACCAGCACCCATTCCATTGGTGTGGCGGAGGATGCGGAGCGCCTAAGCCACTATATGGGCTTTGATGAAGAGACCGTGCAGAAAATGTACCTGGCGGGCGCTTTACATGATATCGGAAAAGTGGCGGTAGGTAATGAGATCCTGGAGAAGCCGGGAAGGCTTACGGAGGACGAATTTGCTGTGATGAAACATCATGCGGCATATACCTATTATATTCTGTCAGGCGTAGATGATTTTGACGAGATCCGCGACTGGGCGGCATTCCACCATGAGCGGCTGGACGGAACCGGATATCCTTTCGGGAAGACCGCCACAGAGCTGAACACACAGGAGCGCATGATGGCATGCATAGATATCTATCAGGCACTGACGGAAAGCCGTCCCTATAAACAGGGCATGCCTCACGAAAAAGCCTGTGAGATCCTGTGGGATATAGCGAAGAAGGGCTGGCTGGATGAAACGATTGTGAAACAGGTCGAAGACTGCTTCCGGGGATAAAAGATGTGAGGGCGATTATTGCAGGATTAATATGACGCAGATATAGGGAAGGTATAAAGATATGGACAACTTTATAGAAGCTTTGTATGGACAACCGGAAGGAACTATTCCGGAGGAGTATGATTGGTTTGCTCCGCTGTTGGGTGATTGGGAGTTTGATTATAAAGATAAGTTTATAGATGGTGATCATAACAGGCCACAGCGTCAATTAAAGGGAGAGTGGATCTTTAGGCGGGTATTGAACGGGATAGGCATTGAAGATATGTTCATATGTCCTTCCAGAGCAACGAGGGAGACTTCTCCACAGCCGGATGGTGAGTATGGTGTTGGACTCAGAATATATAATTCAAAGACCCATTGTTATGATATGGTATATGCATGCAAGAGTAAATTTACAAATTTGTGTTTTACCATGGAAAATGGAATATTGACGGGAACTGTTCTGGAAAATCCCAATCGAAAATGGCGATTTGTGGAAAGAAATGAAAATACATTTCATTGGCAGAATATTACCATTCAGGAGAATGGTGACATTACTGTAAATTGTGAGGTTTTCGGGAAAAGAAAAAGCGAGGAAGCGTAAAACATGAACGTTATAGACATTATGAAGCGCCCTGCTGCGGCCTATGCCAGTGGCTATGAAAATATCCCGGGAGAGGAACAGAACCGGGCAAAACAGCTTTGCTGGGAATATAACCGGACAGCTCCGAAGGAACGGCAGAAGCGGCGGGAAATCTTACAGGAGCTTTTGGGAACCTGTCATCCGATGACAGGCATTGAACCGGATTTTCACTGCGATTACGGATTTAATATTCATACCCACGGACTTACAGTCATCAATTATAACTGTGTCATTCTGGATACCTCACCCGTCAATATCGGTGCGGGTGCATTTATTGCGCCCGGCGTCTGTCTGGCCTGCTCCGGACATGCGGTTGACCCGGGACAGCGCAGTCAGGGAATCGGTACTTCTGCACCCATCACGCTGGAAGAAAATGTATGGATCGGAGCAAATGCCACGGTCTGCGGTGGTGTAACCATCGGCGCGGGTTCTGTGATCGGCGCCGGAAGTGTGGTTACCCATGATATTCCGGCGGGAGTGATTGCAGCAGGCGTTCCCTGCCGGGTGATCCGTCCCATTACGGAGAAAGATAAGATCCGGCCGGAGGACATTCTTTTCTAAAAAAGATGACGATAGCCCCACTCTTGTGTTATTATGGTGGAAAATAATACAAAGGAGTGGAGAATATGTTTACAAAAAGGAGTTGGGAATCCTTTTATTCCGGTCTCATTATGGTGGGACTGGTATTTATGGTGTTCCCGGTTATTTATTTCTGCGGTGCGACAAAGGAGAAGCAGATCCTGCCGCCGCTTATCATGTTTCTGCTGGGTCTGGTGATCTTCGTGATTAGTGTTCACTTTTCTGTCAAATACCACAAGGAGAAAACGAAATACACCAAATATAAGATCGACAAGTCTCTGACCTACACATTCACCTTAACTTACGGGGATAAGGTGGAGACTGTCACGGATTTTTCCCAGATCGAATATGCCATCAAGTGGCTGGCGAAATACCGGACGGGCCATGTGGAGATCGCAGTCACGCCTACTATGGGAAGCCTGAAAAAGTTCTACATCTGCTACACCGACAAAGATCCGTACATTCACATGCTGATCGAACAGGAGAGAGAAGACGGCGTGGGATATTGGGAAGAACGGGGAGATTCTTACAAGATTCCCATTATGACACTCGAGCGGCTCTATGTGAAACATAAGATGATTTCGTTTGATTACCTGAACCGCAGGGAGACTGGTGTGGATGCAAGGGAGGGACTGATCTTATGATGCAGCGCTGGCGGGAAAAATTAAAATACATAGAGGCTGGTCTGATCGTTACCTCACTTATCATGTTTGTAGTATCCTTATTTGTGGATTATGAAAATACCGGATTAGAGGCTGCGATACTTATCATCGGAACGGCGGTAATTTCTGTTATAGCAGAGAAAATCAATAAAAAAGAAATCGAGAAAATGAAACGCCAGGAAGAGGAAGAACTGAAAGATATTGTCTGAGAATAAATCCTGTTTCCCAAAGGAAGAATGTTTGACACGGAGGTTAGCGAGTGCTAACCTTAGGAAGAGATTTTGAAAACTTTGGGAGTGACAATATATGGATCTGGCATTCTGGCTGGCGATTGCAGCAGCGATCCTGTGCGTTTCTGTCGCCATTTACGGTGAAAGTAAAAAGGATAAAAAATAGGGAAAAGAATGACACTTCAGCAATTAAAGTATGTAATAACGGTAGCAGAGACCGGCACCATCACGGAAGCAGCCAACAGGCTGTATGTTTCACAGCCCAGTTTGACCAACGCGATCCACGAGTTGGAAAAGGAAATGAATATTGTTATTTTCAACCGGACCAACAAGGGGATCACGCTTTCCAAAGAGGGAGATGACTTTTTGGGATATGCGAGACAGGTGCTGGAGCAGGCGGCGATCCTTGAGGATAAATACAAGGGAAATCCCGGGGGCAAAAAACAGTTCTGCGTATCCACCCAGCATTATTCCTTTGCCGTCAACGCATTCGTGGACCTGATCAAACAGTACGGGCAGGAAGAATACGATTTCAGCCTGCGGGAGACACAGACCTATGAGATCATAGAAGATGTGGCGCGTCTGCGCAGCGAGATCGGAATCCTGTTTTTGAATGATTTCAATGAAGCGGTACTCAGCAAGCTGTTGAAATCCCATGATCTGGAATTCCACCAGTTGTTTGTTGCCAGTCCCCATGTATTTATCAGCAGAAAACATCCGCTGGCGGGTAACAGCATAATTACGAACGAAGAACTGGAAGAATACCCGTACCTGTCTTTTGAACAGGGAGAGCACAATTCCTTTTATTTTTCAGAGGAAATCTTCTCTGATTTTGAACGCAGGAAAAATATCCGTGTGCGGGACAGAGCGACACTGTTCAATCTGCTGATCGGCCTGAACGGTTACACCGTGTGCAGCGGCGTGATCGATAAAAAATTAAACGGAAAAGATATTATCGCCGTGCCACTGGCAGATGAGAGTGACATGCGGATCGGTTATATCACACACAGAAAAGGAATGCTCAGTAGACTGGGTACTACCTATCTGGAAGCACTGCAGAAGTATTTAGGATGAATGGGTTGTCCATAGCTTTAAACTATGGACAACCATTATTTTTACGTATTTTGCGGATTTCATCATTTCTCTTATAATGAGGACAATTCAAAAAACGACAAAACAACAAAGAAATGGAGAGAATGACAATGAGCAATTTACAGACACCTTTTCGCTATGATTTCGTAGGAAGTTTTTTAAGACCGGAGAAGCTGAAGAAAGCAAGAAGACAGTTCAATGAAGGAAAGATCGATGCTGCGGCACTGAAGAAAGTGGAAGATGAAGCCATCACAGAGCTTGTGAGCAAGATCAAAGAGCTGGGCTATCATGTGATCACAGACGGTGAATTCCGCAGAGCCACCTGGCATCTGGATTTCATGTGGGGATTCGACGGCATCGGCCATACCCCTACCAAGACGGGACTTCCGTTCCACGGCGAGGCGGCCATGGTGGATGATACCTATATTGTAGGCAAGATCGGACTGACCGGGGAGCATCCTTTTGTAGATCATTTCCGGTTTGTAAAAGCATTAGAGGATGAAAATACCGTAGCAAAGCAGACCATACCTTCTCCCGCCCAGTTTCTGGCACAGTTTACCATGCCCTTTAACCGAGGCTGCACAGAGAAGCATTATCCGAATGAGCAGGAACTGGTAAATGACATCGTGGCGGTCTACGGAAAAGTGATCGATGATCTCTATGCGGCAGGATGCCGGAACTTACAGCTGGATGACTGCACCTGGGGCATGTTCGCAGACAAGATCGGTCATACCCTGTACGGAACCACCAGAGAGGGAATTGTGGAGTTCCAGAAAGCCCACAAGGATATTAACAATAAGGTGATCGCCAATGCACCGAAGGATATGATCATCAACACCCATGTATGCCGCGGTAATTTCCATTCCACCTACGCAAGCGAGGGTGCCTATGATTCCGTAGCGGATATCCTGTTCGGCGAAGAGAATGTGAATGCCTATTTCCTGGAGTTTGATGATGAGAGATCCGGCGGTTTCGCACCTTTGGCCAAGGTATCCGGGGAGAAAAAGGTCGTTCTGGGACTGATTACTACCAAGTCTCCCGTACTGGAGGACAAACAGCTTGTCATTGACAGAATCCATGATGCGGCAAAATACATTCCACTGGAAAGATTATACTTAAGCCCCCAGTGCGGATTTGCTTCCTGCGAGATCGGCAACAAGCTGACCGAGGAAGAACAGTGGGCAAAACTCCGACTTGTGAAAGAAGTGGCGGAGGAAGTCTGGGGAAAATAAATAAACGTGGTTCCGGCGATTACCAGAGAGGTGGTCGCCGGAATTTTAATTATATTCAATTGTCTCATTTTTCTGGATAGGCTATAATATACCTATGGTTATCCCTGTTTAACATTTTCTAAATGGGGATTTTTGAAATATTTTGAATATGAAAAATAATACGGAGGAAGCAGAAACATGAATAAACAAACAGCCCATTACCATCTTCCCGGTCTGTTTGAATTCTATGAATTATACAGAATGTTCCTGCCGTTGTTTCGGGAGCATCGAGAATATTTTTACGACTGGTGCGACATCGGTTCCATCTACGGGGCCCCGCCGGACTGCATCTGGGGAGGCGGCCGGGTCTCACTGGAGGATCACGACGCAGGAGAAGTGCTGGCACTGTTACAGGAATACGGGATCTCAGCCCGTCTGACCTTCAGCAATTCAAAGCTTATCGAAGAACATCTTTCCGACAGAAAATGCAATGAACTCTGTGCCCTGTTTGCGGAAAATGCAACCCCGGAGAACGGCGTGATCGTCCACTCGGAGCTGCTGTTACAGTATCTGAAAAGTCATTATCCGGAGCTTTATCCGGTATCCTCCACCACAAAAGTCCTGACGGATTTTGAAGCGTTAAAAAAGGAGACCGACAGAGACGATTTTCGCTATGTTGTACCGGATTTCCGCCTGAACAAGGCTTATGAAAAATTAAATATGCTGACAGAACCACAGAAAGAAAAAGTGGAATTTTTGTGCAATGAATGCTGCTATTTTGGCTGTAAGGACAGGAAGGAATGTTACGAAGCCGTCAGCCGCAGGAATCTGGGAGAGGAGCCGGATTTTAGCTGTACTTCGCCGGGGGCGGAGGAGGGCTATCGTTTCTCCAAAGCCATGAAAAATCCGGGATTTATCAGCGTGGAAGATATTCAGAAGATCTACTTGCCCATGGGATTTTCCAATTATAAGATCGAGGGCCGGGGACTGGGCAGTGCACTGGTTCTGGAATTTTTACTGTATTATATGACGAAACCGGAGTACCAGCTGCAGGTCAGAGAAGAAATCTATCTGGACAATATGCTGGATCTGTTTTAATAAATGAAATCAAAAGATGAGGAATGCTGTCATGGAATACGAAACCAATGAACCAAAGCATATCAAGGTAAGAGGTGCAAAGGTTCATAACCTGAAAAATATCGATGTGGATGTTCCCTTACACAAAATCGTGGGGATCGCCGGAGTATCCGGCTCGGGAAAATCCTCACTGGCGCTGGGCGTCCTCTATGCGGAGGGCTCCAGACGTTATCTGGAATCTCTGTCCACCTACACCAGAAGACGTATGACCGGCGCGGCGAAAGCCCAGGTGGATGAAGTCCTCTATGTTCCGGCAGCGCTGGCATTGCATCAGCGTCCCAGCATCCCGGGGATCCGCAGTACCTTCGGAACCGGCACGGAACTTTTGAACAGTCTGCGTCTGATGTATTCCCGTCTGGCTTCCCATCGCTGCCCCAACGGACATTATGTGCCGCCGACCCTGAAAGTAGCGGCGGAGCAGGAGATCCTGTGTCCCGAATGCGGAGCAAAGGTGCATGCTCCCAGTGCAGAAGAACTGGCATTCAATTCCCAGGGAGCCTGTCCGAAGTGCGGTGGTACGGGAAGTGTGCGGACCGTGGATCTGGATTCTCTGGTGCCGGATGATTCCCTAAGCATTGATGAGGGAGCGGTAGCACCCTGGAACAGCCTCATGTGGTCATTGATGACGGATGTCTGCCGGGAAATGGGAGTGCGGACAGATGTACCCTTCCGGGAACTGACAGACCGGGAAAAAGAGATCGTTTATCACGGACCCGCGGAGAAGAAACATATTTTCTATAAGGCGAAGAAGACCAATCAGGCGGGAGAACTGGACTTTACGTATTTTAATGCGGTATACACGGTAGAGAATGCTCTGGCAAAGGTAAAAGATGAAAAGGGCATGAAACGTGTGGAAAAATTCTTAAAGGAGGATATCTGCCCGGAATGCGGCGGCAGCAGACTTTCGGAAGCTGCCAGAGCACCGAGACTTAGGGGGATAGGGCTGGCACAGGCCTGCCAGATGCCCCTGAAAGAATTGGTGGACTGGGTAGCGGGAGTGCCGGATTCTCTGCCGGAAGAGATGCACCCCATGGCGGAATCCATCTGTGAATCTTTCCAGACTGTGGCGAAAAGGCTGATGGATCTGGGACTTTCTTATTTGTCTCTGGACCGTGCGGCAGCCTCCCTGTCCACCGGGGAAAGACAGCGGATGCAGCTGGCCCGGGCGGTGCGAAACCGTACCACCGGGGTACTCTATGTGCTGGACGAGCCCTCCATCGGTCTGCATCCTTCGAATATCGTGGGACTGAATGCCGTGATGCATGATCTAATTGCTGATGGCAATTCCATCATTTTGGTAGATCATGATACCCAGATATTATCCGAAGCGGACTGGCTGATCGAGATGGGACCGGAAGCCGGTGCCGGAGGCGGCTATGTGATCACACAGGGTACGATTCCACAGGTAATCGCAAAAAAAGAGTCCATGATCGGTCCTTTTCTGGCGCAGACTGCGGATATGCGTATCCGTAAGCCCATCACCCGGGAGGAAATATTTGCACCGGGAAAGCTTCATTTGTCCACAGATGCCATCCATACGGTAAAACCTCTGGAAATAGATATTCCCAAAGGAAGACTTACGGTCGTTACCGGTGTCTCCGGCTCCGGGAAGACCACCATGGTGCTGGAAAGCCTGATTCCCGGACTGGAAGCAAAGTTAAACGGCGAACATTTGCCCGGCCATGTAAAAAGTATCACCGCAGAGGGCATCGCCCATGTAAAACTGATCGATGCATCCCCCATCGGCATCAATGTGCGGTCCACGGTAGCCACTTATGCCAATGTGCATGACGAACTGCGGAAGATCTATGCGAAAACCGCGGATGCAAAAAATAAGAAATATAAGGCGGGAGTTTTTTCTTACAATACCGGAAAATTAAGATGCCCGGTCTGCGACGGCACCGGACAGATCAGTCTGGACGTGCAGTTTCTGCCGGATGTGGATGTGCCCTGCCCGGAGTGCGGTGGTTCCCGCTATGCCAGAGAAGCATGGGACATCTGCTATGAGAACAAACGGGGGAAACGTTATTCTCTGCCGCAGATGATGGAGATGGATGTAACGACGGCATTGCAGGCGACAGAGGATTGGAAAGTCGTGCATCAGCGGCTGGAAGTCCTGAAAAATCTGGGACTGGGATATCTGACTCTGGGAGAAGAGACACCAAGCCTCTCCGGTGGAGAGGCCCAGCGGCTGAAGCTGGCCAGTGAAATGGGCAGAGGACAATCAGATTCCGTATTTGTATTCGACGAACCGACGATCGGACTGCATCCGTTAGATGTACAGACCCTGTTGCAGGTATTTCAGACGCTGGTAGACAATGGGGCAACGGTACTTGTCATTGAACATGATCTGGATGTGATCCGCAATGCCGATTACATCATTGATATGGGACCCGGTGGCGGAGAAGATGGCGGCAGAGTCGTTGCCGTGGGAACTCTGGAGCAGATCAAGGCAGATGCCGACAGCATTACGGGAAAATATCTGTAAAAAAATCAAAAACCCGGATACGGCAGAGGCATCCGCTCGCCGTACCCGGGTTTAAAAAACTGATTTTTACAGAATCACCTGCTCCAGCTTCTCACGGAAGTCTGCTTCGGACATGGCGCCGACGAAGTTGACCACGGGTTGTCCGTCTCTGAAGATCACAAAATTCGGAATGCTTGCCACGCGGTACTTCTGGGCGATGGTCATGTTCTCATCCACATTGATCTTGCCGACCTTTACTTTTCCCTCGTAAGCTTCTGCCAGCTTTGCCACGGTAGGAGCCATCATCTTGCAGGGATTGCACCAGTCTGCGTAGAAATCTACCAGAACGGGCAGAGGGGAGTTCAGAACTTCTTCCTCAAAATTAGCAACGGTAAACGTATATTCCATAAGTATCCTTCCTTTCTGTTATCTGTTGTTGATAGTATCTCAAAAATAAGATTCTATATTCGGGGCCTTATCTGTAAATAATATATTTGCAGATGGGATTGCCAACGGAGGAAAACTTTTCCTCGTATTCGGTCATGACGTTCCCCTCCATCAGCGCGGCATCGTTATGCAGATCGTAGGTGATCATCTGCGCTTTCCATCCGGCGGGCTCCAGTTCCTCTACTGCAAAATCAAACAACGGGCGGTTGTCTGTCTTGAATTCCAGCGTACCCTCTTTTTTCAGGATCACATCATAGCGGGCCAGAAACTGTCTCGAAGGAAGTCTTCTCTTCGCATGACGGTCCTTGGGCCAGGGATCGGAGAAATTCAGATAAATGCGGTCCACTTCACCTTTTCCGAACACCTTATCGATGTCTTCTGCATCCATACGGATGAATTTCAGGTTGGGAAGCTCGTCCTCTTCCATTTTCTGGATTGCGCGGAGCAATACGCTGGAATATTTTTCGATTCCCACATAATTGATCTGCGGATTCTGCTTTGCAAGGGTATGCAGGAAACGTCCCTTTCCCATACCAATCTCAATATGGATCGGATGATCGTTTCCGAAAATCTCATGCCAGGTTCCGGGGCATGCTTCCAGGGTATCTTCCGGTACGACATAGGGACTTTCCGCAATAACTTCCCGGGAACCGGTAATATTTCGTAACCTCATGGTAATCTCAGCCTTTCTTATAGTAATCTGTATTGTCAATGTACTTTATCTGAGAAAGCTTGTCAAGTCACAGGCCGGGGGATTATACTGGCAGTAGGAGGAGAAAATTTATGAAATGGATGATTGCATCGGATATTCACGGATCGGCATATTACTGTCGAAAACTGTTGGAAGCATATACGGAGGAAAGGGCCGACAGGCTGCTTTTACTGGGGGATATTTTATACCACGGCCCCAGAAATGATCTGCCCAGAGATTATGCGCCCAAGGAAGTGATCGCTTTATTGAACGAGCGGAAAAATGATATCTACTGTGTACGCGGTAATTGCGATACGGAGGTGGATCAGATGGTGCTGGAATTTCCGGTGCTGAGTGATTATTGTGTACTTGCGGAAGGGACGCAGGCAATCTATGCCACCCATGGACATATCTATAATGAGCAGAAACTGCCGCCATTGCATTCCGGAGATATTTTACTGCACGGTCATACTCATGTGCCGAAATGCGTTGTTCATGAGACAGAGCAGTATATCTGCATGAATCCGGGGTCCGTGTCGATTCCCAAGGAAGAAAGCTGGCACGGATACATGATCTGGAAAGGCAAAAATTTTGTGTGGAAAGACTTCGACGGACAGGAACATTTACGGTATTCCGTATAGAGAATGACAGCGTTCGCAGAAGGTCTTAAAAAGAATTAAAAAATAGAGATAAGACTTTGGTTTTTAGGTAAAATGGTGTATGATAAAGAATGCGCATTATCATACACCATTTTATTTTGAAGATATCAGGAAGGATTTATACATGCAGTTTTTCAGGCATTTTTCATATAGAAGTTTTTTAACCAGGGCAGTGATGGGAATCAGCGCTCTCTGCCTTTTTGCATCTCAGGGGCTTAGTGTCTCTGCTGCAACGATCAAAGAAGAGAACATCGCCCGCAATCAGGCACTGGCCATTCAGTCCAATGAAGTGGCAAACTGGCCTACGGGACCGGTAGTCAGCGCAGAATCCGCCATTTTGATGGATGCGGATACCGGAGCGATCCTTTATGCCAAAAATATCCATCAGCAGGAATACCCTGCCAGTACCACCAAAATTCTGACAACATTGATCGCATCCGAGCGCTGCAGCATGGATGAGATCGTGGATTTCTCCTATGATGCGGTACACGATATTGATCCCGGAAGCAACCATATCGCTATTGACCCCGGCGAGCAGCTGACCATGGAGGAATGTCTGAATGCCATTCTGATCCGCTCCGCCAATGAAGTTTCTTTCGCGGTAGCAGAGCATATTTCCGGAACGACCTGGCAGGACTTTGCACCGATCATGAATGAAAGAGCCAAGGAACTGGGGTGTGTTGATTCCAATTTCGTCAATCCCAACGGACTTCCCAATGAGGATCATTACACCAGTGCCTATGACCTGGCGATGATCGGAAGAGCTTTTTTTGCCAACGAAGCGCTGTGTAAAATGACAATGACACATATGCTGCACATTTTGCCGTCGGAACGCCAGCCGGATGATATTATGGAAGTCAACAAGATGGAACTGATCCCCGGCGGTAAATATGCATATCCGTATCTGGTAGGCTGTAAGACCGGTTACACCGATGTTGCCCGCAGTACACTGGTGTCCTGTGCGGAAAAAGACGGCATGAAGCTGATCTGTGTGGTCATGAAAGACGAAAATCCGAATTACTATGAAGATACAATCACTCTGTTTGATTATGGTTTCAGCAATTTTCAGAGAGTGAACATTTCTCAGACAGAGACCAAGTATAATATCGAGAATGCAGGATCTTTTTACAGTGGGAATGATATTTTCGGCAACTCCAAACCGATTCTGGAACTGAACCAGACGGACAGCATCACTTTGCCGAACACCATCACCTTTCAGGATGCGGTGTCCAGTATTTCCTATGATAATACAGAACCAGGACAGGTGGCTGTGATCACTTATACTTACAATGATGTGGTACTGGGAACGGCATCCCTGGACTTTACGGCAGCGGAAAAGGGCAGTAGTGTCTTCCGGGAAAATACGGCAGAGACCACGGAGTCTGCAGAGGAAAGCGGTGCAACCGATGAAACGCAGTCAGGCACAACGACCACAGAGGCAGACAATACAGAGACAACCGAAACAGCAGGAGATAACACCGGAAACAATGGTGGAATTCCAACGGCTGCACAGGAGACATCCCCGGAGGAGGAAAACAGCACTTCCGGCGGTCCTGCGGTTATTTTCATTAATGTGGTAAAAGTATTTTTCTGTATCGTGGGAATTGCGGTATTGATCTTCCTTGCACTGTTATTACGTACGTTTTTCAAGAATTATCATTTTGCCCACCGCAGTACCCGCCTGACCTGGAGATTTAACCGCAGAAGAAATCGTTCCAGATCCCGGTATCGTTCGGTGGATCAGGACCTTCGTAACAGACGCAAAGAAGCAATCCGACAGGCGAAAAAACGTCAAAAACCCAAGAAGTCATCCCACTTTCGCAGGTAGTATTCCGAAGGGGAGATTTCCATACATTTTGCCCAGTTTGATTTTGACATATCAATGGGTACTATGGTACACTGAATAAGAAAAAAGTGGGGTAGTGTACCCGGGGAAATGAGAAGCTTAGGATAAGAAAAGGTTAAGGGAGCGAAATACCTTGGATAAGAGTGAATATAAATTAAGAGCGGAAGAAATCAAAGACTTGATCAGCCGTGGGGAGTATGCGCAGGCTGCGGAGATTGCGGATACCATTGACTGGCGCAGAGTCAAAAGTGTTATGATGCTGTGCACTATCAGTGACCTTTACAAGATCAATCGAAGATACGAGGATGCCAGAGATATGCTGCTTCTGGCATATGAACGCCGTCCGGGAGGAAGGACGATCTGCTATTCTCTGTGCGAACTTTCCATTAAAATGGAAGAGTATGTACAGGCTATCGAGTATTACAAAGAGTTTGTGCAGGTAGCGCCCAAGGATCCCGGCAGATATATTTTGCAGTACAAATTATATGAGGCGCAGGATGTCAGTCTGGAAGAGCGCATTGCTGTTCTGGAAGAACTGAAAAAGAGAGATTACAGAGAAAAATGGGCATATGAGTTGGCTTATCTATATCATAGAGTAGGACTTGCTGCCAGATGTGTAGAGGAATGTGATGAGCTGATCCTTTGGTTTGGCGAGGGCAAATACGTTATCAAGGCAATGGAGCTGAAAATGCTCCATCAGCCGCTAACACCGGAACAGCAGGAAAAATACGATCATCGTTTTGACGCATCCGGTACGCAGCAGTATTCTCAGAATTATGCGCAGGATCCCGGTTATGGACAGAACGAAACTTATGATCCGAATCAGGGCTATGTGCAAGACGGAAGTTACGACCCGAATCAGGGCTATGCACAGGGCGGAAGTTATGACCCGAACCAGGGCTATGCACAGGATGGAAGTTATGACCCGAATCAGGGCTATGTACAGGACGGAGGCTATGAGCCGAATCAGGGTTATGTACAGGAGGAAACCTACGAGCAGGTGACCGGTGACACCAGAGTCTATGAAACGGTGCAGCCGGTACAGCCCCAGCAGGCACCCGCGCAGCCGGCGGAAGATGATTTCGACATTCATGTGAAGACCATGGATGTGGGACAATATAATACGATCAATCTACAGGCAGAACTGGCAGCAGGCCTGCGGGAGGTACTGAGTGAGGACCATGCGAAGGAGACTTCGGATTCCATTACCCGTTCTATCGTGGCACCCATGATCGATCCCGGGGATTCCGATACGGAGTCTCTGGACTATCCGGAGATCGCAGATGTCAGTGAAGACGATCTGGAGCCGGAGACGGAGCAGATGGAGAGCTCGGAAGTATTCTTTGGGGAGACTGGAGAAATCGGCGATCTGTCACAGGTGCCCCAGGTAGAGACGGAAGAGATTCTGCCGGAAGAGCCTGTTGTTGCAAGAAGAACCGATGTAGTACCGGAGCTATCCGAAGTACAGAAGACATCGGAAGTACAGGAAATCGTGAAGGAACCGGAAGTACAGAAAGTACCGGAAGCTTCCCGAACGCAGGAGATTCATGAAGTTACGGCATCGGCGCCGGCAGCTCCTGTAGCACCGGTAACCCCGGCAGCTCCCGTAGAGCCGCCCAAGGAACTGGCCGATGTGCTGGCACAGGAATCCGACGGTCAGATCAGCCTGGTAATGCCGGAGGCAGAGAGCATTGAGAAACAGATCACCGGCCAGATGAATATCGAGGATATTCTGGCAGAGTGGGAACGCAAGAAGAAGGAGAACCTGGAGAAGAGAGAAGAAGAGGTTCGCCAACATGTATTACAGCAGACCGGAGCCATGTTCACGGAGTTTGAACAGGCGGTAAGAGACGGATTGCTGGAAAAACTGGAAAAAGAAAAAGCTGCGGACACGGCAGATACCGTGGCAGAAGATACAACAGATACCGATGAGGTAGAAGGGCTGGAAGAGATCACGGAAGAGCCTGCCACAGAGGAACCCGTGGAAGAACTGACGGAGGCTGCTCCTGCAGAGGAAGCGGAACAAGAGCCTGTAGAAGAGCTTCCGGAAGAGGATACTGTAGAAGAACTCGCGGAAGAACCTGCATATGAGCCGGAAGCAGAAGAATTTGAGGAACCTGCGGAACCGGAAGCAGAAATCTATGAGCAGGAAGAAATCGTAGACGAGGAACAGGCAGAACCGGAAGAAGCAATGGATGACGAGCCTGTAGAGGAGCCCACGGCGGAAGCAGTAGAATCGGTAGATGAGGAAACAGCCAGCGAAGAGATAGAACTGACGGCTGAGGAAACGCCGGAAGCCGGGGAAGCACCGGAACAGCCGGAGCGCCCCGCAGTAGAGCGAGACAAAGCAAAGGTTCGTGCGCTTACCAGAGAAGAGAGAGAGCTGTACGCACCCTTTATCCAGAGCAGATCTGCCAGAGAGCAGTTAGTCAAGGCCATTGATAATATCAGTCTGGCAGCCTACACCGGCAACGTGATCATCACTGGAGAAGAGGGTATGGATACCTTATCTCTGGCGAAGAACATGGTTCGCGAAATTCAGGCAACCGACAGCAATTTCTCCGGAAAAGTGGCAAAGATCTCTGGACATGCATTGAATAAAAAGGATACTGCAGATACCTTATCCAAGCTGAAAAACGGCGCGCTGATCATCTGCAAGGCATCCGAAATGAACGATGCTACGGCAAATGTACTTCACAAGGCATTGCAGCAGGAGAGTCAGGGAATCGTAATTATTCTGGAAGATACGAAGAGGGATATTGATAAATTCCTCGAGAAACATGAAAAATTGAGAGAGTGCTTTACCGCACGAATGGATGTGGAAGCCCTCAGCAATAACACACTGGTGGCATTCGGCAAACAGTATGCACGGGAGATGGAATACTCTATTGACGAACTCGGAGAGCTGGCGTTACATACCAGAATCGAAGATATGCAGACGATAGATTATGTGGTTACGGTAGTGGATGTAAAGCAGATCGTGGATGAAGCGATCAATCATGCAAATAAAAAGACATTGAAGCATTTCTTCGATGTACTGTTCGCCAAGAGATATGACGATGAGGATATGATCATCCTCACCGAGAAAGACTTTGTATAGCGGGAGGCGCGGCCATGACGAAGGAGAAGGTATTTATTTCCGAAGCAGATCAGTATCTTTTTGCCCAGGGGACCCATTATGATATTTACAAAAAACTGGGTGCACATCTGTCGGTGGAAGACGGCGTGCAGGGAGTCTATTTCGGAGTATGGGCACCAAATGCAGCACAGGTGAATGTCATTGGCACATTCAATGAATGGAATGAGGAATCCCATCCCATGCAGAAGCTGGGAGAAGGCGGTATCTGGGGGCTGTTCATTCCCGGCGTGGAAGAGGGAACGATGTATAAGTTCCTGATCTATGCAAGGGATGGCAGAAAGCTCTACAAAGCCGATCCTTTTGCCAATTATGCGGAATACCGGCCGGGCACTGCATCTATCGTTACCGATATTACAGGCTTTGACTGGAGAGATTCCAAGTGGATGGAAGCCCGGGACAAAAAGGATATGAATAAAGAGCCTATGGCGATCTACGAATGCCATATCGGTTCTTTTATGAAGCATCCTAACAACGGTACCGCCGAAGGATTCTACAATTACCGGGAGTTTGCGGACCGGATCATAGAATATCTGAAGGAGATGAAGTATACCCATGTAGAACTGATGGGTATTGCAGAGCATCCGTTTGACGGTTCCTGGGGATATCAGGTGACCGGCTACTATGCACCGACTTCCCGTTACGGAACGCCGAAAGATTTCATGTACCTGATCAACGAACTGCACAAGGCCGGAGTCGGCGTGATTCTGGACTGGGTACCTGCGCATTTTGCAACTGATGCCCATGGCTTGGCTGAATTTGACGGTCAGTGCATTTTTGAACATCCCGATCCCCGTCTGGGAGAGCATCCCGAATGGGGAACCAAAATCTTCAATTACGGCAAAAATGAAGTAAAGAACTTCCTGGTAGCCAATGCCTTGTTCTGGCTCAGAGAGTTCCATGTGGACGGCATCCGTGTAGATGCGGTGGCATCCATGCTATATCTGGATTATGGTAAAAAAGAAGGTGAGTGGCTGCCGAATAAATTCGGTGGCAACAAGAATCTGGAGGCCATTGAGTTCTTCCACCATCTGAATTCTGTCATCCGTGGAACGTATCCCGGATTTGTGACAATTGCCGAGGAATCCACGGCGTGGCCGAATGTGACCAGCGATATCGGAGGCGAGGGATTAGGCTTCTCCTTTAAATGGAATATGGGCTGGATGCATGATTTCTGTGAATACATGAAGCTGGATCCTTTGTATCGTAAGGGCAATCATTACGCTATGACCTTTGCCATGAGCTACAATGACAGTGAGAACTACATTCTGCCCCTGTCTCATGACGAAGTGGTACATCTGAAGTGTTCCATGGTAAATAAGATGCCAGGTTATACTGCGGATAAATACGCAAATCTGCGTGTGGGCTATACCTACATGTTCGGACATTCCGGCAAAAAGCTGCTGTTCATGGGACAGGATTTCGGACAGGAGCGTGAGTGGAGTGAAGAGCGCGAACTGGACTGGTATCTGTTAGGCGAGAAGCTGAATCAGGGCGTACATACCTATGTAAAGGAACTGTTGGAACTGTACCGCAAGTATCCTGCAATGTATGAGATCGACAATACCTGGGACGGTTTCGAGTGGATGAATGCGGATGATGCAGAACACAGCACCTATTGTTTCGTGAGAAAAGGTTCCAGCGGCAAAAACAATCTGCTGTTTGTATTGAATATGACTCCGATGAAATGGGAGAATTATACCGTACCCGTGCCGAAAAAGAAGAAATATAAGCTGCTGCTCAACAGTGATGAGGAACGTTTTGGCGGCTGGGGCAATGAGATTCCCGCAGAGATCATGGCAGAGAAAAAACCTTACCATTACAAGGATTATTCTATCAGCTTTGATCTGCCCCCTTATGGAGCTGCTGTATTTCTGTTCTAAGTCCGGTTAAGAAATTATAAGAAACGACCGAAATAAAAGATGAGTGTGACCAAAAGGTGCACTCATCTTTTTTCTTAACTATTCAGAGCCATGTAAATATCACTAAGGCCTCTTTGAATGCTTGTATTCGTAAGAGGATTTAGTGATATTTATAGGGCGATATAGCCTCAATGGGCAAAAGGAAAGTTCTGAAAGAGCGATTTTGCGAATGAGTCTCTGAATAGTTATTTCAAGAGTTATTACCAGGAAGGACGACAAGCGTGAAGATAACATTTCAGAATCAGACGGTAACTGATACAGAAAATAGAACAGAAAGTATCCAGACGGAGAAAAATACCTGGGGCAGAGATAAAATACAGCGCAATAAAAAAAGTGTGAATGCAAATACTTTTGGAGCCGTATACGAGAGTGGGCAGATCCCAATGCCTGTGGGAAATGAAGAGAATAATAAGGGAAAATCCCTGATTGAACTGCAGCAGGATGCCGGGAACACCAATGTGGCATTACAGCAGGATTACATGACACTACTGTCACATACTATGTCCCAGGAGGATTATGCGAAGGCTTGTGAGGACGGATTTGACCCCAGAGAACTGGATCAGGATACCGCAGTTACCATCGTGGACAGGATCAAAGCAGAACTGGTGCGTTCCGGACAGAACATTGCCGGATACACGGACGACATAGATCTGGACACCCTGGCGGCAGCTGTGGGCAGCGATACACTGGCACAAAGTATTGAAGAACAGTTCCGGGCAACGGATATACCTCTGACTCCTGAAAATGTAGATGAATTAAAAACCGCCTGGGAGCTGGCATCTTCTCTGCAGCAGCCCCAGGAAGGCGAGGTCGGGTATCTTGTAGATAATGGATTGGAGCCGGAGATCTGGAACTTGTATGTGGCAGAGAACAGCGGTGCGAAAGTACAGCAGAATACCGTACCGCAGGAATTGCAGGACCAGATGGATAAGGTGATCACGGATGCCGGCCTGCCGGTCAATGATGAGAATCGCCAGAAAGCGCAGTGGCTGGTGGGAGCAGGTTTGCCACTGACAACGGATACCCTGCAGCAGCTGGCAGAACTGGATACGATTGACTATCCCGTCAGTGAGGATGCTTTTGCACAGGCAGCGGCATCGGCACTCGCGGAGGGGAAATCCCCTGTTCATGCGAATCTGGCACGGCAGGAAAATATATACGAGAAAGCCACAGAAATGGTACAGGACTGGTTCTCGGATGCAAAATGGGATGTCACGGCGGAGAATCTGGCGGCCAGAAAACAACTGGAAGAGATCCGGCTGCGCATGACAGCGGAAGTGAATGTGAAACTCTTACAGAGTGATTTTTCCATTGATACGGCCCCTATGGAGCAGCTGATCGAAGCACTGCGTAGAGCGGAGGCAGAAGTTGCGGATAAGTATTTCCCCAACGATGCGGATGCCGTGGCAAAATATGAGACCTATACACAGACCGTACAGGTGACAAACGAACTGCCGGGACTGCCGGTCAGCGTGTTGGGACCCTATAGCCTGGAACAGAAAGTTTCTCAGGAGACCGTGGCAGAATTTCACAGCGAAGGTAAGGCGTTGCAGACGGCCTATACAGAAGCAAATGAACGTTATGAGACACTGATGACAGCCCCCAGAAGAGATCTGGGGGACAGCATCCGCAAGGCATTTTCCAATGTAGATGACATTCTGACAGATATGTCATTGGATAAAACACTGGAGAACCAGCGGGCGGTCCGCATCCTCGCGTATAACCGGATGGAGATTACTGCAGAAAATATCGAGAGAGTCAAAGAAGCAGACAAACAGGTCACTGCAGTGATTGAGAAACTGACACCGAAGAATGTATTACAGATGATCCGGGACGGCGTAAATCCGTTGGAGAAGACTTTTGGGGAACTGGAGTCCTATTTTGCCGAAAATCCTCAGAGTTATGAGGAAGAGGCGGAGGACTACAGCCGTTTCCTGTATCAGCTGGAACAAAAGAAAGATATCACGGAGAATGAGCGGAAAGCTTATATCGGTATCTATCGTATGGTACACCAGATTGAGAGAGAAGATGGTGCCGCAGTAGGCGCGGTGGTAAATACCGGCGCAGAATTGCAATTTTCCACACTCCTGGCAGCTTCCAGGAGCAGAAGAACCTCCCATATGGACTGGAAAGTGTCGGATGATACCGGACTGACACAGGAAGTACGTTTATCGGAGAACAATATTTCAGAGCAGATTTCTGTAGGGATGGCAAAAGAAATATTGACAGATGTGTCAGAAGACGCTGAGAGCAGAGACGCATATTATCAGGAATGTCTGCAGCAGATGCGGGAAGCGGTAGAGACCGAACCGGGAGCAGCACAAATGTTGGAAAGGGGAGAGGTAAATACCAGTACTTCTAACCTGCTGGCAGCTCAGGCTCTGCTGGAGGATCCGGCGGAACTGTTCAGCGACCTGCAACGCTATCGTAAGAAATACAACAAAGAGAAAGAAATACCTGTGGCGGCAACCGGAGGGGAGCCTGCCGGAACAGAAGCCTCCGGATTGTGGGAACAGCTGGATCAGCCGAATTTTGCAGATGATTACCGGACCATGCTTCAGGATGCTTTACAGGAGACAGAGACGATCAGTCTGGAACAGGCAGAGAGCCATCTGGATGTGAAACAGTTACAACTGGTACACAAACAGCTGCGCCTTGCAGGAAATCTTCAGAACAGGCAGGAGTATTTCCTGCCGATGTATCTGGGAGACCAGCTGGCAGGAGTGCATCTTACCCTACAGCAGGGAGCCGGAGAGACCTCGGCTGTGGATATCCGGGTAGATGCGGGAGACGAACAGTTGGAAGCGCATTTACAGGTCAACGGAGAACACATCGAAGGTTATCTCGTAGGAAATACCCCGGAAGAGGTTACGAAACTGGAAAAGACCTCCGATATATTCCTTGAATGGATTCAGACAGATACCTCTGCAGACTGGAAAGCGGAAAAGCTTTCTGTTGTCAGCTCCCGGGATATGACAAGGATGGCTGCCGGTGAGACGCAAAATGCAGAAACAATAGAGAGCCGGGCAGATGCGGCGCAACTGTACCGCCTGGCAAAAGGATTCCTGCAGGCTGTCGCAGACAGCAGCGGAAAGTAAGGAGTAACAACACATGAGAATTAATTACAATGTATCGGCAATGTTATCCAACAATGCCTTATCTACCAATGATGACCTGCTGTCCAAATCATTAGAGAGACTTTCTTCCGGATTAAAGATCAATCATGCAAAGGATAATCCGGCAGGACTGGCAATGTCCAAACGTATGAATGCCCAGATCGAGGGCCTGTCCGTGGCAAACCAGAATGCTAGCGACGGCGTATCCATTATCGAGATTGCAGATGGCGCCATGACCGAGATCAGTGAGATGCTGCAGCGAATCAATGAGCTCTCCGTCAAGGCTGCCAACGGTATAATGACGGATGATGACCGAGCTACCGTACAGGATGAAGTAAAGCAACTGAAAGAGGAAATCACCAGAATTTCTGACGTAACAGAGTTCAACGGACAGAAACTGCTGAATGGGGAGTACGATCTGAAGGGATATACCAACAAGCAGGAAGTTAAGGTGAACTACTATTCTACCGACGTGCCGGTAAAAGAATATACCATAAAGTCTATACCGCTGACAAAGGATGCGGACGGCAATATTGTGCTGGACGGAGATGTGACGTTCGGAGATGGTTTCCCGGATGCGAAGACACTGAAGACTGAACTGAAGGATGATCTTTTGACCATCACCGGAGAAAACGGATTTGAGATGCGCCTTGATGTGAGCGGAACTTTGAATGGAGCACAGACAGGAACAACGGTTCAGGATCTGAAGATCAATGCCACAGGTATCGGCGCTATGCGCTTACAGATCGGAGCTAATGAACATCAGGTGCTGGAAGTAAATATTCCTGCGGTTTCTTTACAGAATATGGGAATCGAGAATGTTGATGTCAGTACTGCAGAAGGTGCGGACGATGCCATTGATCGCGTAGACGGCGCCATCAAATATGTATCTTCCGTTCGAGGCAGACTGGGTGCATTCCAGAACCGTCTGGAATCTACGATCAACAGTCTGGATATTACCAGCGAAAATATGACTTCCGCATATTCCCGTATCATGGATGTAGATATGGCGGAAGAAATGACTTCTTATACGACTTATCAGATCCTGGCACAGGCAGGAACCTCCATGCTGGCACAGGCCAACGAGAGACCGTCTCAGGTACTGCAGTTGTTACAGTAGGAAAGTTCTGAATAAGAGGACATGGCAGAATGACAAAAGAATGCAAACAACAATTTACACTTCGGATTACACAGGCGAATTCCACGCAGTTGATCGTGATCCTGTATGAAATGACCTTACAATATCTGGCAGACGGAGAGCAGGCAGTAGATGATGCCGGACTGGTGGAAGCTGTTCACAGAGCCAGGGGATGTATCAAAGAGCTCCTGAACTCTCTGCACAGAGAATACAGCCCGGCAGGAGAGCTTTCCAGACTGTACCTGTTCTGCCTTCGCAGACTTGCTGTATGTGAAGTCCGCAGAGACCGCACAATATTGGAAGAGATTCGCAAAGTGATCGCACCTCTCTGCGATGCGTACAGGCAGATCCAGGATCAGGATACTTCCGGCCCGGTGATGAACAATTCTCAGACAGTATATGCCGGACTGACTTACGGCAGGAACCAGTTAACCGAAAACATGGCTGACCAGGGCACGAATCGGGGAATGTTGGTATAGATTTTTTTCCCGATCCGCCGGCTGCAGAGCGGCCAGCTCTGTGAGATGCTGATACCTTTTTTGTAACGCATTGATTTCATAAATATAACTGTCAATGAGATCACTTTCCAAAGCATTATCGAAACCCGCATAGGCGATTTCCAACGCCTGGCGGGTTTTTCTTATGGATTCTTTCAGATCTATGGGAGAGAAATCCTCTTCAATGATTTCCGGGGAGGCATCTGCCTGACTAAAAAAGATTTTCATAACATTAACCGTCCTTTCTGCTAACAGTATAGGAACAAAAAAGGAAAAATATACCTGACATGGAGGAAAACGGAAGACATTTTTACACGGAAAGAGGAATAGATTAGGATAAAGAATTGTCGGGAATGTGAGAACAACAGTGGAACATCCAGAAAATTTATTATGGCTGATAGCAGTGGCGGCATTATTGCTGCTCATAAGCTTTTTGGGGAAAAAGGCAGAGTGGCTCCTCAATTTTGCATTGCGGGGCATTATGGGAACCATTGCCATTTATTTTATTAATATGGGTGTGACTTTCCTTGGATTTACTACAGTGGTTGGAATCAATGCAGTAAGTATTTTGACAACGGGAATCCTTGGAATTCCGGGCATTGTGATGCTGTACGGGCTAAGTATTTATGAAATATTATAAAAAGTTGTTTTGACATATGGAAAGCGTGTAAAATAGCGTATTTCAGGATGACTGAAAATATGAAAAACAATTCTGTTTGTTAAAATGTACTAAAGTTTATCTTTTTACGAAAAAGGTATTGCCAGACGGAAAGTGAGCATTTATAATTCATCTTACAACCAATCGCGATGGTTGTTCAGAGCATCTTATAAGATCTTTTAGAATTTCTATTTTGGGATAGATTCATCCCGCATTACCAGAAGACTGATTTTGAATAGTTGGGAGGAAGGTGACGACAGGACTATACGCAGGAAAATAATGTGAAATCAGGAGAAGGAGATGAGATATTTGGGGTATTATGTATACTTTTGACAATAGCTTGCTGTTTTGATTACAAAACGCACAGGATACCCAATTGGCTGATCGTATGCTGCATGTTTGCAGGCATGGGGTATCGGTTGATCAGCGGCGGGTACAAAGGCGTTTTGGAATATCTGGCAAGTGCATTACTGACAACGATATTACTTTATTTTGTTTTTTGGATCGGAGCCATAGGAGCCGGTGATGTTAAGATGTTGGGAGTCTGTGCCGGTTTTTTTCCCTGGAATAAAGTACTTTATTTTCTGTTTTTCGCGCTCATGATTGCAGCAGTAATTGCACTTTTCAAAATGTATCTGGAACGCAATATGAAAGACCGTTTGTACTATTTGGTGGAGTACTTATGGGACGTATTCCGGTGTGGAAGATGGAAACTTTATTTTGCCGGAGAACGGGAAGGTGCCGGAGCAGGGATTTGCATGGCGGGACCGGTGTTCTGCAGTGCATTGATGTATATGGGAGGAATGTATTGATGGAACAAAAGGAACCGGTTCTGGTTCTGTATGACCGGGAGGAAGAATACGCGCGGCTTTTTTCAGAATACCTGAAGAGGCAAAAGGAATTGCCCTGGCAGATCCATACTTATACCAGGGCGGAAGAACTGTTGGCGGGAGAGAAAAGCGGGGAGGTAACAATGCTGGTGGTGGCGGAATCCTCCTGTGAGGAGGCATTGAACACATTACAGCCGACATGTCAGGCAATTTTAAATGAGAGCGGAACTCTCCGCTTTCATCAGTTTCCCAATATTAACAAATATCAGGAAGCGGGACAGGTGTGGAAGGAACTGTTGGCGTTGTATGTAGAGACGACGGGGATACGGATGCCGCTGTTATGTGCGGAATATAAGACCCGTTTTATCGGAATGTACTCTCCGGTTCACAGATGCCTTCAAAGTACGTTCGCATTGACTTTCGCACAGCTGATGGCAGAAAAACATCCCACGCTGTATCTGAATTTCGAACATTATGTGGGGATCATAGAATTGCTTCCGGAGAGACAGAACCGGGATCTGGCAGATCTGCTCTATTTTTTAGCAGGAGATGAAGGAAAATTTCCTCTTCGCATGCAGACGGTCATTCAGAGAAAAGGCAATCTGGATTATATTCCACCCATGCGGAACGGACAGAACCTGTTGGGGATCACCTGGGAAGAATGGAGAAGTCTGTTCCAAAGGATCGAGGAGCTGGGGAAATACGAATATGTCATTCTGGATCTGAGTGAAAGCATACAGGGGCTGTTGGATGTTCTGCAGATGTGTATCAAAGTATTTACGCTGACCAGAGAGGACAAGATGTCACAGTGTAAACTGGATCAATATGAACAGCTATTGTCACTATGCGAGAAAGAGGAAGTAAAGGGGAAGACCAGAAAGCTGAATTTGCCATACTTTCAGCGACTTCCCGTGGAAATGGAACAGTATACCAGAGGGGAACTGGCAGATTATGTGAGAAAAGAAATAGAGACATTGGAAGAGTAGAATAGGAGAAGGACAAATGGATTATTTAGAGCAGAGAAGAAAACTTCGTCAGATGGTACAGGAAAGACTGGATTATGGAAGAGATTATACGGATGAAGAAGTGGAGGATACGATCGATGAAGTACTGATGGAGCAGGAAAGTCTGGAGTTATGCCCGGTAGAATTGCGGAGACGTCTGCGTAAGGAATTGTTTGATTCCCTGAGAAGACTGGATATTCTGCAGATTTTTGTGGAGGACAGCTCTGTTACAGAGATCATGATCAACGGCATGGATCACATTTTTGTAGAACAGGATGGACAACTGCGGGAACTGGATCGAGCCTTTGATTCCGTGGAAAAATTACAGGATGTCATTCAGCAGATTGTGGCGGGGTGTAATCGAGTGGTCAATGAAGCGTCACCCATCGTAGATGCCCGGTTGAATAATGGCTCCAGAGTAAATATTGTCATGAATCCCATTGCTCTGAATGGTCCGATCGTCACGATCCGGAGATTCCCGGACAAGCCTGTCACCATGCAGAAGCTGATCGGTCTGGAAACCATTTCGCTGGAGGCAGCCCAGTTCCTGGAGACACTGGTGAAGGCGGGCTACAACATTTTTGTCAGTGGAGGAACGGGAAGCGGCAAGACAACATTCCTAAATGTTCTGTCCGGCTATATTTCGGCGGAAGAGCGGGTGATCACCATAGAAGACAGTGCGGAACTACAGTTGCAGGGTCTTCCGAATCTGGTTCGTTTAGAGACTCGTAACGGCAATACCGAAGGATGCAGAGAAATCGGAATCCGGGAACTGATCCGTTCGTCTCTGCGAATGCGGCCGGACCGGATCATTGTAGGAGAGGTCCGGGGACCGGAGGCTATCGATATGCTGCAATGCATGAACACCGGCCATGATGGGAGTATGTCCACCGGGCATGCCAACAGTGCCACGGATATGCTGGCAAGACTGGAAAATATGGTCCTGATGGGAATGGATCTTCCGCTGACGGCTATTCGCAACCAGATCGCCTCGGGAGTGGATGTTATTGTACATCTGGGGCGGATCCGTGATAAGAGTAGACGTGTCCTGGAGATCACGGAGGTAGTAGGTTGTGAGAATGGAGAAATACGCCTGAATCCTTTGTATCAGTTTGAAGAGCTGGGGGAAAACAGTGAAGGAAAAGTGGTCGGCAGGCTGCGGAGAAAAGGAGAATTACTTCATGAAGGAAAGCTTAAGGCAGCAGGATTATCATAAGGTTTTTCAGAAGCGGGGAGATTGCATACGGCTGCTGGCACAGACATCAGGGGTAGTTATATTTTTTGCCTGGTTTTTCTATCGCTCTATCTGGGCGGTTCCGCTATTGTTCCCTCTGGGGATTCTCTATTTTCGCAGGTGCGTCAACAGACAGTGTCGGAAGAACAGACAGGAACTGACCATGCAATTCAAGGAATGCATCTTGTCTGTGGCAAATTCTCTGAGAAGCGGATATGCGTTGGAAAATGCTTTTCTGGAAAGCCGGGAGGATATACGAATGTTGTATGGTGAGCATTCCGCCATGTACCGGGAACTGGAACTGATCCGCAGAGGAATGATACTGAATATCACGCTGGAAGAGTTGATCAGTGATCTGGCAGACCGGAGTGGCATTGAGGAAATTGAGCAATTTTCCGCTATTTTGAACATTGCCAAGAGAGGCGGTGGAAATGTCACGCAGATCATACGGACTACAGCAGAGGTGATCAGTAATAAAGTGGAAACCATGCAGGAGATGCTGACCATGTTACAGGGGAGAAGACTGGAACAGAACGTGATGGAGATCATGCCGTTTGGAATTTCTCTCTATATCGCAGCCGCTTATCCGGGATATTTTGGAACGCTCTACCATAATGGAATGGGTATCATAGTGATGACACTCTGCCTTGCAGTCTATGCAGGAGCATATCTGCTGGGTGAGAAGATACTGGATCGGATCGAGGAGGAACTGTAGAAAGAGATGATGGGTAAGAAAGGCATCCTGCGTTTTTTCTATAAGGTGATGATGGTCTGCTATAAAAAGCTACATTTGTGGAGAATTCCGATACCTGGAAGAGATAAGGTGCAAGCGGATCTGAATCGTATGCATCCGGGAGAAAATCCGCAGGAGTGTGTGACAGACTATTATGTGACAAAGCTGACACTTTCTGCAGTCATACTGATCGCAGGGATAATGCTTGCCATTACAATGCATTACAGCAGTCGGGAAAGTCATGTCCTGCAGAATCAATGGGTGTATCGGGGATCTGGGGAAGAGGGCAGTCGGGAATACAGCATCACTGGACAGGTGGAGGACGGCGAGAGATATTCTTTCCAGATGGAAGTGATGCCTCGCAAGTATAGCCAAAGCGAATTGGAAAATTTGTACGAGCAGTTTGGGAGAGAACTGCCTCAGTTGATCCTGGAGAAAAATGATTCTCCCGATGAGATCAGAGAGAATCTGGATTTATCGGAAACGTATGAAGGATACCCGTTTCTGGTGAACTGGAAAAGCAATTCTACGGAAGCTGTTGAAGAGAATGGACAGATACATCCCGGGCAGGAGGATGTGCCTGTATTGTTGAGAGCGGAGATACAATACGGGGAATTTGTCAGAGAGACAACGGTTAAGGTAACAGTCGTAAAAAGGAATGAGACCCCACAGGAAAGAGAGAAAAGCAAGTTGTCGGAATTACTGCAGCGGGCGCAGGAGGAAGATCCGGAAAGTGAAAAAATCCAGCTGCCCACAGAAATTGAGGGCAGAAAAATTTCCTGGGAAGAAGATATTCCGGAGACTGGATGGAAGATTCTGGCGGGGGCTCTGTTGTTGGCGGCGGCAGTCTTTTTCTTCCAGGACAAAGACCTGCATGATCTGGTGGAGAAGAAAAAGCGGGAGGAACGTAGAAGCTATCCGGAAATCCTGCAAAAGCTGACACTGTATCTGGAAGCGGGATTGACGGTCCGGTCTGCGTTTTGCCGGGTTGCAGAAGATTACGAGAAGGAAAGAAAACGAGGGGGACGTTGCCGGGAAGCTTACGAGGAAATGCTGATAGCAACCCGGGAGATACATATGGGAGTGCCGGAAGGGGCAGCATATGAGAACTTTGGGAAAAGGACAGGAGTCAGGGAATATGTCCGTTTAAGCACATTCCTGACGCAAAATCTGAAAAAGGGCAGTTCTACGCTTTTACAGCAATTAAAGGAAGAGTCTGTCCAGGCGGAAGAACTGCGGATACAGAATGCCAGAAAACTCAGTGAGGAAGCGACGACAAAACTGCTCCTGCCTATGGTGATGCTCTTTGGTGGTAGTAATGGTAATGATCATGGTGCCTGCATTTTCGAATGCGGGAATATAAGAAAAGGAAGGTATGGTTATGGGAAACAACAAATTAAAATCATTTCGACAGTTTCTGACAGAAGAAGACGGAATGGGTACAGTGGAAGTAATACTAATCATTGTGGTACTGGTAGGGCTGGTCATTATTTTTAAAGAGAAGATCACGGAAGTTGTCAATTCCATTTTCACAAAGATTACAAATCAGACCAAAAAGATATAAGGAAAATACGTTATGACATCCGTGAAAAAGGTAACCCCGGGTGGTTATATGACGATATATCTGGCACTGACGGTGACAGTGATCATGGCCCTGTGTCTTGCTTTGATCGAGGGCTGTCGGTATCGGGGAATCTCACTGGAAACAGAATGCGTCATGGATATCGGAATGGATAGTATCCTGGCTGAATATCATAGAGAACTGCAGAAACAGTACAATCTGTTTGCCATAGACTGCTCTTACGGGACAGAAAGTGCTTCGACAAAGCTGACGGAGAGTCATTTCTTTGGAGTATATGAACCGTAATTTTTCTCTGGAGGATGTGTTTCTCGAAAAACTGTTGTACCGGGATTTTTTTTTGCTGTTCAGGCAGAAGAAGCACAAGCTGTGAAAGCGGCATTTCTGACGGATGGCGAAGGAGAAGTCTTTCGGCGGGTTGCTGTCGATGCCATAGAGGATACGGTGGGAATCGGACTCTTACAGCAACTGACGGACTGGCTGCAGGTCATAGAATCCCGTGGACTGGAGCAACAGGATATTGCGGGACAAAAACAGCAGATCGATGCACAGATTCAGGAATATGACGGGAAGGAGACCACGGAAGGAAAAACCGTTCATATAGAGAATCCTACCGCAGCCCTGGAAGAGAAAAAAAGAAATAAAGGTCTGTTAAAGCGGTAACAGAGGAAGACAATATCTCCTCCCGCAGGATAGAAACAGAGTCCCTATTGGAGACGCGGATGGAGCGAGGAGAAATAAACCGCGGAAATATGGTGCCGGGAACCGCAGAAAATTATGAAGAATGGGAAGCGTTAAAACAAAAAGTTTTTTTCCATGAGTATCTGTTGCGGTATCTTGGGCGGTATGGCCAGGAGAAACAGGACAGCCCCCTATGGTATCAGACAGAATATGTCATTGTGGGCAAGGATAATGATACTGACAATCTGAAGGGAATAGTGAACCGAATATTCGTTATCAGAGAAGCTGCAAATACCATGTATCTGACCGGTAGTGAGGAAAAACGGGCAATAGCGGAGCTATTGGGAGAGGCACTTGCAGCGGCAATGATGGTTCCGGAGATTGGAGAGTTGCTTGCGGCGACACTGATCCTGGGATGGGCTTTTGCAGAAAGTGTTTATGATGTAAAGGAACTTCTTGCCGGGGAAAAGATTCCCCTGTTAAAAACAGATGCTACCTGGCATTACGGACTTTCTTCCGCATTACAGGGAGAATTGCCCGGGACTTCCGAAGAGGATGCCTCCGGTTCCGATTCACCGGGAATGGGATATGAAGATTATCTGAGAATATTTTTGCTGCTCTGTGAGGAAAAGTCTGTTACCTGCCGGGCTATGGACGTGGTGGAAATGGATATTCGAAATACTCCGGGAAACAGAGCATTCCGACTGGATACCTGCATTGTGGAAATTGCAATGAATGTGAAAGTAAAAAGCAAATATGGCTATTCTTTTGAGATCGAGAGACAGAAATCTTATATAGGATCTTTAGAGGCAATAGAAAATACTGGTAATTAGGAAGACGAGCCGGGAAGGGAGGTGAGCAGCGATGTCCTCTTTATGCAAGTACAGCTTTATAACTATTAACAAGAATGATTCAAGTCCTACTCCGACTTTAAGAAAAACTCTTAACCCATGTAACGATTTACTCCCCGTAAAATTCCTACAGACAGCAAACTTCATAAAGAGGATATCACTGCTTATACTCCCGCGAACACCGGTGAAGGCAAGTATGACGGTGGAAACAGCACTGGTTTTGCCGTTGTTTTGTTTTTTTATGATCCATATGGGAAGCGCTATAGAAATGATGCGTTTGCATGGAAACCTGGAAGTAGCATTGTGGGATGCCGGCAGACAGGTGGGAATCTATGGCGGAATACTGAATGCAGGAGATGCCGGAGAGAAAGAGGATAACGATGACAGGTTGGGAACAGTGGCTGTTTCCTATACCTATGTTAAAAATCAGATCTGCAATCAGCTGGGAGAAGAATATCTGGAGCAGTCGCCATTAGAACAGGGGGCAGACAGCCTGCAATTTCTGGAGAGCAGCACAAAGAATGATATCTGTGAGATTGTAGTCACCTATGGGATCAGTCCGCTCACGGAGGTTTTGGGATTTCGAAAATTCCGTATGGCGAACCGATACTATGGTCATTTGTGGAACGGCTATGCGATTCCGGGGACTGAGAATGATGAAGAATATGTCTATGTAACGGAAGATTCAGAAGTATATCATAGAAGCAGAGAATGTACACATCTGAGATTGTCGGTTCGACGGGTGGAAGCAGCGGAAATTCCTAAGGGTTATCATCCCTGTGAGAAGTGTATGGTACAGAAAAAAGATGCCGCTGCCCCGGAAGAGAATGGCTACTATATTTGCTCGGAGGGTGAATGTTATCACAGAAGGCGGGACTGCCCCGGGCTTAAGAGAACCGTATATTGCATTGCCAGGAAAGATGTGGACGGGTACAGAGAATGCAGTAGATGCGGAAGAATATAAAACGGGAGAATGGTGAAGATGGAGCTGTGGGAAAATGTGATACTGACCGGCTATCTGCTATGGGGCAGCTGGTATGATATCCGGAAGAGAGCGGTTCCGGTGGGGGTATTGTTCCTGGGCGGAGTACTGGCTGTTATGGTTATTGTCTGGAAAGGCTTTGAATGCAGCAGGCTTGTCGCACTACTTCCCGGAATTCTGCTGTTGCTTTTGTCAAAGGCAACAAAGGAAATCGGTGAGGCGGATGGTATCGTACTGGCGCTGACCGGTTTTATAAGCAGAGATAAAAATATTCTTCTTATCTTAGGCATAAGCCTTCTGTATATCTTTCTTTATGCAATGTTCCTGTTTTGCAGAAAGCGGAATCGCAGCCTGCAGATCCCATATCTTCCCTTTTTACTGGCAGCATATATAACGGCATGGATGACAGGATGATTGGAGGGAGCAATCGTATGCAACGAAAGAATTATAAAGCGTATTTTACCGTGGAGGCGGCAGTTCTGTATCCTATAGTGTTGGGAGTGATAGTGTTGATGACGTATTTACTGTTTTTTCAATATGATCGCTGCCTTTTGGAACAGGATATGGGAAGGGCGGCAGTGAGAAGCGGCAGTAGATGGATGCAGAAAAAAGAGGAACTGAATCGACAGCTGCAGGAGAAAGATATGTTTTTTGACACGGAGAAATATATTGCCTGGGAGAGTGAATTGCCGGTCTGGAAACTGGAAAAGAATCAGGTAACCGTGGAACAGACGGGAAGAATGCCTTATCCGTTTTCCGAAATAGCGGAAGTACCCAGGTATTGGAGCGCAAAAGCCGCATTTCAGGTGAAGAGGAACAATCCGGTGGAGATTCTGCGAAACAGTCAGAGGTATCGTGGGAAGACGGAAGAAACAACAGAGAGTGATAACAAGGAAAATACAAGTGGTGCGGTACAGTGAGAAAGGATGGAAGAATAGTTGCTAAATACAGAATATATCAGAAGCTTAAATGCGAATTATGAGAGACTATTATTAGAACGGAAACCGGAGGAAAAGAAATATCAGTATTGTATGATCAGCCGGGGAGGGATCAAAGGATTGCTGCCCTGCAGTTTGAGATACATAGACGGAGAGGCCTATCTCTATTATGATATTACTTCCAGACAGAATATTGCACAGCTTTTTGAGAAGAAGCCTATTACAAGACAATGGATCATGGACTTTTTGTGGAGTATGCGCAGAGTGCGGCAGGAAATGTCCCGTTTCCTTTTGGAAGAGAGTAACATCGTGTGGTTTCCGCAACATGTCTATCAGGATCTGGAGAAGAAAGAATTTTATTTTATATATGTCCCGTATTGCACGGAAAATACAGGATTTGATGAGCTGATGGAATACCTGGTGGAACATGTGGATTATCAGGATGAAAGCCTGGTGGAATATGTCTATAAAGCCTACGAACAATATGAATCGGCAGGAGAGGTCTATTTGCAGGCCAAAATTTTTGAGGATGCAGAGTGCCTGAGAATCCCTGAAAAAATGGATGCCGTAGAGGAGGAAACAACTGTTGTCGTGGGACAAGATCAGGAGAAGGATGCGATAAGGGAAGAAGAGAAGGAAATGCCGGTGGGAGAAGTTACAGTAATAAAGGAAAAGAAAGGCCTGTTTAATCTGTGGGAAAACCGGAAAAAGAAAGAGAAGCAGGAACGGGATAATTATACCCGGAGTCTGCAACTGACCATGACGGGATATGCGGTGGCGGAGGAGACCGCTTATGAGGAAGAAGATATGGGAAGGACTGTGTATATGGAGGAAAGACCGGCCCCCAGAGAGAGTACACACCGCCTGTTGTCGGAAGAAGGGAAGCTGCTTGCAACATTAGAACAACCAATCTACACGATCGGAAAAAAACGGGGAGAAACGGATCTGGTATTGAATGATCAGTCGATCAGTCGTCTGCATGCAAGGATCATAAAGGAAACAGATGGGTATTATCTTGAAGATATGAATTCCACAAACGGTACATTTAAGAACGGATTACAACTGCAGCCTTATGAGAGGCGAAAGTTGGAAGAAGGAGATGAGATTACATTGGGTAAGATCACGGTAATCTACCGGTAGGCAGTGTGCAGCCCCCTTTTTGTTGACGGAGTGATATAAACAGTGGTACATTTGAAATACAATACCGGATGGAGAGAACATTGAGAGGAGCAATGAAGGTGAAAAGGCTTCGTAATGTACCCTGGGTAAGCGGAATGCTTGTGGTGATCAATGTAATTGTGTTCCTGATGTGTACTTTTTCGGGAAATGTGTTATATAATAAAGGCGAACTGGATGTAGTCAGTGTATTGGCCGGTAAACAGTACGGCAGGTTTTTGTGGGCAATGTTTTTGCACGCGGGCATAGAGCATATTTTTAATAATATGGTCCTCCTGTTTTTTCTGGGGGCCATGATTGAGAAGGTGACAGGTCATGTCACGTTTCTGGTGCTTTATTTTCTGTCCGGAATCGGAGGGAATTTATGCTCACTGCTTTGGTAAAGCTTCTGCAGATGGATTATTCGGCATCTGTAGGTGCCAGCGGAGCCATCTTTGGACTGGACGGAGTACTGCTTGCCTGGATTTTGCTGGATCGGCAATCTATGCCGGATGTGACACCCAAACGGGTGATTCTGATGATAGCATTATCTCTGTACAGTGGTTTTACTGCACAAAATATTGACAATGCGGCACATGTGGGCGGACTGGTGACCGGATTCCTGGCGGGACTTTTGTTTTGTGCGCTCAGGAAACACAGAAGACAGAAGAAAACGAAAGAGGTGTGGACTTGAATATCAACATTTACTATGGCGGACGAGGAATCATTGATGATCCTACGATCTATGTGATCAATAAGATGCAGGAAGTGCTGGAAGAGTTGCGGGTGCATGTGGAGAGATACAATCTTTATGATGGAAAGACCAATATTACGACATTGCCACAGACGCTGAAAGAGGCAGACGGAATTATTCTGGCAACGACAGTGGAGTGGTACGGTATCGGTGGCTATATGCAGCAGTTTCTGGATGCCTGCTGGCTGTATGGGGATAAAGAGACGATCGCGGGAATTTATATGTGTCCGGTCGTGATGTCTACCACCTACGGAGAGAGAGAAGGCAAGCTCAGTCTTGCGGCGGCCTGGGAGATTCTGGGAGGATTGCCCTGCAGCGGCATATGCGGATATATAGAGAATACAGTAACGTTGGAGATGAACGGACAGTACGGCCAGATCATTGAGAAAAAGGCTGAGAACATGTACCGTACTATCAACCAGAAGATTGCCAGTTTCCCGGCCAGCAATAAAGTGATGCGTCAGAAAGTAACGATCCCCAAGGCAATCAACCTGACACCGCAGGAGACAGAACAGTTGTCGGAATATGTATCGGATGATACGTTTGTACAGCGACAGAAGGAAGATATTCAGGAATTGACTTCCATGTTCCGGGATATGTTGGATAACAGCGGAACGGATAATGAACAGGAATATCTGGAAGAGTTCCGAAAAGTTTTTGTACCGCAGCCTGGTTTTGAAGCAAGATATGTTATTAATATAGAAGAAAAGAAGAATCCTCTGTGGATCGCTATTGGCAGTGGCGCACTGGAATGCGGATACGGTGAGACGGAGAAGCCGGATGTGGAGATGCAGATGAATCGTGCTGCCATGGAAGATATTGTGAACGGACGAATGACCTTCCAGAGGGCGTTTATGTCAGGCATTATGAAGCGAATGAAGGGAGATTTCCGAATTCTCAGAACACTGGATCAGATGTTTCCCTTTGAAGAAAATAACAGATAGGAGCAAAACGATGAAAAAGGAAGATTGTATTTTCTGTAAAATTGCAAACGGAGAGATCCCTTCCAAGACATTATACGAAGACGGGGATTTCAGAGTAATCTTGGATCTGGGACCGGCTACCAGAGGACATGCGCTGATCCTGCCCAGGGAGCATGCGGATAATCTCTATGAACTGCCGGAGGATACAGCGGCAAAAGTATTTGTTCTTGCAAAAAAGATGGCAACAAAGATGACAGAGAAATTACATTGCGATGGTCTCAATATCGTACAGAATAATGGAGAGGCTGCCGGACAGACCGTTCGCCATTTTCATATGCATTTGATTCCCCGTTATGAGAATGATGGACAGCATATTTTATGGAATCCCGGGGAAAGTACACCGGAAGAACTGGAAGAGATTCGCAAAACCATTACCGAATAACAGGGAGAAACCATGAGAACAGTAGATGTAGCTACTTTGACGCAAAATATCAAAGAAATGTGCATAGAGGCCAATCATTTCTTATCTGAGGACATGAAGACGGCATTTACAAAAGCGGAACAGCAGGAAAAAGCACCTTTGGGGAAGCAGATCCTGCAACAGTTGCAGCAGAATATGGATATTGCAGGCAAGGATATGATTCCCATCTGTCAGGATACCGGAATGGCGGTTGTATTTCTGGAAGTGGGTCAGGATGTGCATCTGACAGGGGGCAATGTGGAAGATGCCGTCAACGAAGGTGTCAGACAGGGATATGTGGACGGTTATCTGCGAAAATCTGTGGTGAAGGATCCCATTTACCGGGAGAATACGAAGGATAATACACCCGCGATCATTCATTATAGTATTGTTCCGGGGGATCGTGTCAGGATAACCGTGGCACCGAAGGGATTTGGCAGTGAGAATATGAGCAGAGTATTTATGCTCAAGCCCGCAGACGGAATAGAAGGCGTGAAGAACGCAATCCTGACGGCGGTAAAGGATGCAGGACCGAATGCGTGCCCTCCTATGGTAGTCGGAGTGGGCATTGGCGGTACTTTTGAAAAATGTGCATTGATGGCGAAGAAGGCATTGACACGTCCGGTGGATGAACATTCGGAGATACCCTATGTGAGGGAACTGGAAGAAGAGCTGCTGGAGAAGATTAATAAAACAGGCATCGGACCGGGAGGACTGGGCGGATCAACCACAGCACTGGCGGTCAATATTAGTACATATCCCACACATATAGCGGGATTGCCGGTAGCTGTAAACATCTGTTGCCATGTCAACAGGCATGCAGTTAGAGAGATCTGAAGTAAAGATGTCCGGATATTATAATAATTGGAGTGTAAGCGACATGGATAAATATGTAAAAGTACCTCTCAGCGATGAAGATGCCCGCTCTCTGAAATCAGGAGATTATGTATATCTGACAGGGACCATCTATACAGCCCGGGATGCGGCGCACAAGAGAATGCAGGAAGCTCTGGACAGGGGAGAAGCACTTCCTATAGGAATGAAAAATAACGTAATCTACTATATGGGACCGTCTCCGGCGAGAGAAGGCCGTCCTATAGGGTCTGCAGGCCCGACAACAGCCAGCAGAATGGATAAATATGCACCGGGATTATTGGATCTGGGACTGAAGGGGATGATCGGAAAAGGAAAAAGGTCACAGGAAGTCCGGGATGCCATTGTAAGAAACGGAGCGGTATACTTTGCAGCCGTAGGTGGTGCAGGAGCACTTTTGTCCCGCGCAATTACTTCTTCTGAGGTCATTGCATATGATGATCTTGGAACAGAAGCTATCCGTAAACTGACCGTAAAGGACTTTCCTGCGATTGTAGTAATTGACGCAGAAGGTAATAACCTGTATGAAACGGCGGTAAAAGAATATAACGAAGAGTAGACTGGGGCGGACTATGTATAGAATCATACTGATGGTGGTAAGACTGTTCTATAAGGTGCCGTATTATCTGATTCGGATATGGTGGCTGGGAACCAGAAAGAATTTTGACCTGGAAAAGAACTATGCATTTATCAAAAAGGTAACAAAAGCGGCAAACCGTGCCGGAAGAGTAACCATAGAGAGCTATGGTGTGGAAAATATTCCGAAAGAAAACGGGTTTATCTTTTTCCCAAATCATCAGGGAATGTTTGATGCACTTGTGTTTCTGGAGTCCTGCCCGGTTCCTTTCTCTGTAGTTTATAAGAAAGAAGTAAGCAATGTAATCCTGTTAAAACAAGTATTTCGGGCATTGCACGCGATTGCCATAGACAGAGAAGACATTAAGCAATCGCTTCAGGTGATCAATCAGATGACAGAAGAAGTAAAGCAGGGCAGAAACTTTCTGATCTTCCCGGAAGGAACCAGAAGCCGTATGGGAAATCAACTGCTTCCATTTAAGGGAGGAACATTCAAAAGCGCAGTCAGAGCAAAGTGCCCCATTGTACCATGTGCTCTGATTGATTCTTACAAACCGTTTGATGAGAAGTCCATAGCTCCGGTTACGGTAAAGCTGATCTATTTACCGCCAATCTGTTATGAAGAGTATAAACAGTTGAAAACACCGGAGATTGCGGACATTGTAAAAACGAAGATTGAAGAAGCTATTCGGCAATATTCATAAACAATATCTACAATTAGGAAAATAATAAAAAAAGCAATTGACAAAAGCATAGAGCTTATGTATAATAACTTTTGCGTCACGAAATGACGCCAATAACATATTGGTAGAGACGATGTTCGGTTCATGGAGAAATACTCAAGAGGCTGAAGAGGCGCCCCTGCTAAGGGTGTAGGTCGGGCAACCGGCGCGAGGGTTCAAATCCCTCTTTCTCCGTTTACTACCAATAGGAAGTAAAAGAAGAATCTTAAGAGATTGAGATTTCTTTTTTTGCGCCATTTCCACCATTGTGTAAATGCTTTGAAAAATAAATGTAAAAAGTTGTTGACAAAGCACGGAGCAATGTGGTAGTATGAAACTCCACCGCGAAAATGAAAGTTTTCCGGTCGAGAAAAAGATTTGAAAAAATCGAAAAAAGTTGTTGACAAACGAAAGCGGTTATGATAAGATATCAGAGTTACCGCTGAGAACAACAGCAAAGCAACACAGCTCTTGCGGAGCAAGAGGTTTTGATCTTTGACAAATAAACAGTAATGCAACCCTGAAAATTCCAAGATTTTCAGAGAAATTCAAGAACAAGCAAGTTGATCGAAAGATTGACAAGCTACCCGAATTAACAGTAAACAATGCCAGATAAAACTGGCAGGACACAAACACCATTTTAACATGAGAGTTTGATCCTGGCTCAGGATGAACGCGGCGGCGTGCCTAACACATGCAAGTCGAACGGACTTACATTGAAGCCTAGCGATATGTAAGTTAGTGGCGGACGGTAACGCGTGGGTAACCTGCCTTGTACTGGGGGAACGTACAAGATGGACCCGCGTCTGATTAGCTGGTTGGTGAGGTAACGGCCCACCAAGGCGACGATCAGTAGCCGGCCTGAGAGGGTGAACGGCCACATTGGGACTGAGACACGGCCCAAACTCCTACGGGAGGCAGCAGTGGGGAATATTGCACAATGGGGGAAACCCTGATGCAGCAACGCCGCGTGAGTGAAGAAGTATTTCGGTATGTAAAGCTCTATCAGCAGGAAAGAAAATGACGGTACCTGACTAAGAAGCCCCGGCTAACTACGTGCCAGCAGCCGCGGTAATACGTAGGGGGCAAGCGTTATCCGGATTTACTGGGTGTAAAGGGAGCGTAGACGGTTTTGCAAGTCTGAAGTGAAAGCCCGGGGCTTAACCCCGGGACTGCTTTGGAAACTGTAGGACTAGAGTGCAGGAGAGGTAAGTGGAATTCCTAGTGTAGCGGTGAAATGCGTAGATATTAGGAGGAACACCAGTGGCGAAGGCGGCTTACTGGACTGTAACTGACGTTGAGGCTCGAAAGCGTGGGGAGCAAACAGGATTAGATACCCTGGTAGTCCACGCCGTAAACGATGATTACTAGGTGTTGGTGGGTAAGACCCATCGGTGCCGCAGCAAACGCAATAAGTAATCCACCTGGGGAGTACGTTCGCAAGAATGAAACTCAAAGGAATTGACGGGGACCCGCACAAGCGGTGGAGCATGTGGTTTAATTCGAAGCAACGCGAAGAACCTTACCTGGTCTTGACATCCCTGTGAATAACGGGCAATGCCGTTAGTACTTCGGTACATAGGAGACAGGTGGTGCATGGTTGTCGTCAGCTCGTGTCGTGAGATGTTGGGTTAAGTCCCGCAACGAGCGCAACCCTTATCTTTAGTAGCCAGCAGTAAGATGGGCACTCTAGAGAGACTGCCGGGGATAACCCGGAGGAAGGTGGGGATGACGTCAAATCATCATGCCCCTTATGACCAGGGCTACACACGTGCTACAATGGCGTAAACAAAGAGAAGCGAAGTCGTGAGGCAGAGCGAATCTCAAAAATAACGTCTCAGTTCGGATTGTAGTCTGCAACTCGACTACATGAAGCTGGAATCGCTAGTAATCGCAGATCAGAATGCTGCGGTGAATACGTTCCCGGGTCTTGTACACACCGCCCGTCACACCATGGGAGTCGGAAATGCCCGAAGTCGGTGACCTAACCGCAAGGAAGGAGCCGCCGAAGGCAGGTCTGATAACTGGGGTGAAGTCGTAACAAGGTAGCCGTATCGGAAGGTGCGGCTGGATCACCTCCTTTCTAAGGAAATGGAAGAAGTAGGGGTTGCATTACTGTTGATTTGCCAAAGAGGTAAATCAAGAAAAAGGATAATGAACTGGTGGTTATGCGCAAAGCGCATCGCCGGTGAAGAAATCCGAAATAAGAACACTTCTGGTGGCGATGCGCTTAGGGGACACACCCGTTCTCATCCCGAACACGATGGTTAAGACCTAAGCGGCCGATGGTACTATACTGGAGACGGTATGGGAGAGCAGGTGGCTGCCAGATTCCCATGGGGGTATAGCTCAGTTGGGAGAGCACCTGCCTTGCAAGCAGGGGGTCAAGGGTTCGAATCCCTTTATCTCCACTCAACAAGTTTTACTTGTTGAAATTTGTTCCTTGAAAACCGAATATTGAAATTAAAATCTATTATATCAAGTTTGCAAAACGATATAACAAGACATCCGAGGGATCTTGCAGAGATGTAAGATCAAACAAGCAAAACGAAACAAAACCTAAAGTAGCGCCACGCTAGGCGTGAAAAGCTTTTGAATAAGCAATTAGGTCAAGCTAAAAAGAGCGCAGGGTGGATGCCTTGGCACTAAGAGCCGATGAAAGACGTGATAAGCTGCGATAAGCTACGGGGAGGAGCACATATCCATTGATCCGTAGATTTCTGAATGGGGAAACCCGGCTGAGCACTCAGTCACCGTACACTGAATCCATAGGTGTACGGAGGGAACCCGGTGAACTGAAACATCTAAGTAGCCGGAGGAAGAGAAAGAAAACTCGATTTTCAAAGTAGCGGCGAGCGAAATGGAAAGAGCCCAAACCGGAGTGCGTGCACTCCGGGGTTCGGACTGCATTTATGACTTCTGACTGTAGCGGAACGGTTCTGGAAAGACCGGCCAGAGAGGGTGAGAGCCCCGTAGGCGAAACGGAAAGAAGCAGAGCAGGATCCAGAGTACCACGAGACACGAGAAACCTTGTGGGAATGAGCGGGGACCACCCCGTAAGGCTAAATACTCCTTAGTGACCGATAGAGCAGAGTACCGTGAGGGAAAGGTGAAAAGAACCCCGGGAGGGGAGTGAAAAGAACCTGAAACCCTGTGTTTACAAACTGTGGAAGTACCATATGAGTACAACCGCGTACTTTTTTTTGTAGAACGGTCCGGCGAGTTACGTTTACTGGCGAGGTTAAGCACTTAAGGTGCGGAGCCGAAGGGATACCAAGTCTTAACAGGGCGTTAAGTCAGTGTACGTAGACCCGAAACCGGGTGATCTACCCATGTCCAGGCTGAAGTTGCCGTAAAAGGCAATGGAGGGCCGAACGCACATCCGTTGAAAAGGGTGGCGATGAGGTGTGGGTAGGGGAGAAATTCCAATCGAACCCGGAGATAGCTGGTTCTCCTCGAAATAGCTTTAGGGCTAGCCTCGTGTTAACCTTGTGGAGGTAGAGCACTGAATATCCTAGGGGGCGTCAAAGTCTACCGAAGATTATCAAACTCCGAATGCCATAGAGGTGATGCACGGGAGTCAGACTGCACGAGATAAGTTGGGTGGTCAAAAGGGAAAGAGCCCAGACCTGCAGCTAAGGTCCCAAAGTGCGTGTTAAGTGGAAAAGGATGTGGGATTTCGAAGACAACTAGGATGTTGGCTCAGAAGCAGCCATACATTCAAAGAGTGCGTAATAGCTCACTAGTCGAGAGGTCCTGCGCCGAAAATGTCCGGGGCTGAAACACGACACCGAAGCTTAACTCCTTTTTAGGAGTGGTAGAGGAGCATTGTTAGCGCAGCGAAGCTGTACCGATAAGGAGCAGTGGAGTGCTAAGAAGAGAGAATGCCGGAATGAGTAGCGAGAGGAAGGTGAGAATCCTTCCGGCCGAATATCCAAGGTTTCCAGAGTAAAGCTGATCTGCTCTGGGTAAGTCGGGGCCTAAGGCGAGGTCGAAAGACGTAGTCGATGGATAACAGGTGGAGATTCCTGTACTATGTGTACCCAGAACTGTGGGGACGCATGTGGAGAGCACGAGCCAGGAAAGAGAAAACCGGTACAAGCGGGGTAGGAGTAAGGACAGCAAATCTTCCTTACAATCCGAAGACGTAATGTGGACCGAACCAAAGTAGGGAAGCATGTGAGCCATGTGCCAAGAAAAGCCGCTATTGTGATACACATACCCGTACCGTAAACCGACACAGGTGGATGAGGAGAGAATCCTAAGGCCGACGGAAGAAGCATTGTTAAGGAACTCGGCAAAATGACCCCGTAACTTCGGGAGAAGGGGTGCCCTGTGAAAGCAGGGCCGCAGAGAATAGGCTCAAGCAACTGTTTAGCAAAAACACAGGTCTATGCGAAACCGAAAGGTGAGGTATATGGGCTGACGCCTGCCCGGTGCTGGAAGGTTAAGAGGAGAAGTCAGGCAACGAAGCTTCGAATTTAAGCCCCAGTAAACGGCGGCCGTAACTATAACGGTCCTAAGGTAGCGAAATTCCTTGTCGGGTAAGTTCCGACCCGCACGAAAGGCGTAATGATTTGAGCACTGTCTCGACAATGCATCCGGTGAAATTGAAGTACCAGTGAAGATGCTGGTTACCTGCGCCAGGACGGAAAGACCCCATGGAGCTTTACTCTAGCTTGATACTGGGATTCGATACTGTATGTACAGGATAGGTGGGAGACGTTGAGCATAGAACGCCAGTTTTATGTGAGTCGCTGTTGGGATACCACCCTTGCAGTATTGGATTTCTAACCTGCACCCATGACCTGGGTGGGGGACAATGTCTGGCGGGGAGTTTGACTGGGGCGGTCGCCTCCGAAAGGGTATCGGAGGCGCTCAAAGGTTCCCTCAGAATGGTTGGAAACCATTCGAAGAGTGCAAAGGCAGAAGGGAGCTTGACTGTGACACCGACGGGTGGAACAGGTACGAAAGTAGGACTTAGTGATCCGGTGGTATAAAGTGGGATTGCCATCGCTCAACGGATAAAAGCTACCCTGGGGATAACAGGCTTATCACTCCCAAGAGTTCACATCGACGGAGTGGTTTGGCACCTCGATGTCGGCTCATCGCATCCTGGGGCTGTAGCAGGTCCCAAGGGTTGGGCTGTTCGCCCATTAAAGCGGTACGCGAGCTGGGTTCAGAACGTCGTGAGACAGTTCGGTCCCTATCCGGCGCAGGCGGAGGATATTTGAGAGGAGCTGTCCTTAGTACGAGAGGACCGGGATGGACGGACCACTGGTGTATCTGTTCTATCGGAGCCATGGCAGAGTAGCCAAGTCCGGCAGGGATAAACGCTGAAGGCATCTAAGCGTGAAGCCCCCCTCAAGATGAGATATCCCTCAGAAATGAGTAAGACCCCTTGAAGACTACGAGGTAGATAGGAATGAGGTGTAAGCACAGCAATGTGTTCAGCTGACATTTACTAATCGGTCGAGGGCTTGACCAAAGGTTTTGGATAGGAAAAGGATGTAAGTTAAGGTATAAGAGATAGAGTTTCAGTGTTCGGTTTTGAAGGTACAAATTGTTATCTTCAGGAATGGCCCAGTGGCTCAGTTGGTTAGAGCGTCGCCCTGTCACGGCGAAGGTCGTCGGTTCGAGTCCGATCTGGGTCGTTAAAGGATTTTAATCCTTGTGGGGTCTTAGCTCAGCTGGGAGAGCATCTGCCTTACAAGCAGAGGGTCATAGGTTCGAGCCCTATAGGCCCCATTTCTAGTGAAAACGGTTTTAAATGTTACGCCAATGTGACTCAATTCATGACGATTGAGGAGTGAAACGAGTCAAGCGTAGGCAGAACTGCTGATTACAAATCAGCTGTTATGAATACGCCGATGTGGCTCAATTGGCAGAGCAGCTGATTTGTAATCAGCAGGTTATCGGTTCGAGTCCGATCATCGGCTTTATGGAATACAATTCCATATGGATGGATTCCCGAGTGGCCAAAGGGGACAGACTGTAAATCTGCTGCAATTTGCTTCGGTGGTTCGAATCCACCTCCATCCATTTTCTTTTTCAGGAATATTTTTGAAAAGGAAAACATATCATATACAACATAATATCGCGGGGTGGAGCAGTCTGGAAGCTCGTCGGGCTCATAACCCGAAGGTCATAGGTTCAAATCCTGTCCCCGCTACTAAGATCTGAGTGAAAATTCAGATCTAAAATGCCCAGATAGCTCAGTTGGTAGAGCAGAGGACTGAAAATCCTCGTGTCACTGGTTCGATTCCGGTTCTGGGCATTTGTAATATCTAAAAATAATATATGGGATACTAGCTCAGTCGGTAGAGCACTTGACTTTTAATCAAGTTGTCGGGGGTTCGAATCCCCCGTGTCTCATTGCAGAGAGATCAATATACGGTTTGTATATTGATCTCTTTTAATTTACGCGAGCAACGAGCCAAAGTCCGTGCTCGCACGAGATCTTGGCGACTGCCGCGATAACTTGAGAAACTCGCGAAGCGTGTTTCTCATAGTTTTTCCAGGCACAAGAGAACCTATATCAGACCATTGCCTGCACAAGAATGATATGCTAAAATAATTCGTCGGAAATAAAGAAATCAACGAAAGAGATTTAAAATCGAAATGGAAAGTAAAGTAAAAGAATTGCGTTACGCAATCGTACAGTCCATACCAGTCATGCTGGGATATCTTTTCCTGGGATTTGCCTTTGGACTGATGCTGAATGATGCAGGATACGGCTTCTGGTGGGCCTTTTTTATCAGCTTGTTTGTGTATGCGGGAAGCATGCAGTTTGTGTTGGTCACCTTGCTGACGGCGGGAGCAAGTCTGTGGTATACACTGATCATGACGTTGTTTGTCAATGGCAGACACATATTTTACGGACTTTCTTTTGTAGAAAATTTCAAAAAAATGGGTATAACATATCCTTATATGATCTTTTCCCTTACGGATGAGACGTTTTCTCTGTTATGTGATCTGAAAGTTCCTGAGGGAATGCGTGAGGAACGGGTCAGCTTCTGCATTTCTCTGTTGGATCATTGCTATTGGATTCTGGGAAGCTGTGTAGGTGCATTGGCCGGAAGGGTCCTGCCAATCGACACTACGGGAATTGACTTTTCCATGACGGCATTATTCACAGTTATAGTAGTCAACCAGTGGATGGATACGAAAGAACATAAACCGGCAGTCATCGGAGGCGTTGTCGGAGTTCTGTGTTTACTGGTACTGGGCGCAGACACCTTTTTATTACCTGCATTGACCATTACCGCAATCATATTATTAGGAGTTAAGAAAAAATGTTACATTCCGTCGCAATCATAGCAGTTGCAGCTATTGTTACTTTGATCATACGGGCAGTTCCTTTCGTGGCATTTGGTGGAAAGAGAGAGGTTCCGGAAACAGTCACATATCTGGGAAAAGTACTCCCGCCGGCCATTATGGTGATTCTTGTTATTTACTGTGTAAAAGGAATTAATCTGTTTACCGGCAGTCATGGATTTCCGGAATTGCTGTCTATTGCCGTGGTGGCATTGCTTCATATCTGGAAGAAAAATACGTTGCTGAGTATAGCTGTAGGGACCATACTTTATATGATATTAGTGCAAGTAGTATTCTAAAACAGTGTGAAAAGGCTTTTTTTCAGCCTTTTCACACTGTTTTTTTACGAAATTAAATGCTATAATGAGCGCAACAGAAATAAGATGAGGGAGAAACAGAAGATAAAATGGAAACCGATAACAAAGAATTAAAAGAAGAAACAACAAAGAAAGAGGCTGATAAGAAAGAAACGGAGAGCAAAGAGGAAACAAAACAGCCTGTGGAAGAGACAGCGGTACAGAAGAAAAAGAGCAAAAAATGGATTGGTATTGTAGCAGCTGTAGTTGCAGTAATTCTATTGGCATATGGTGGTGTGGCAATTTACTACCAGTCTCATTTCCTGAATCATACTTATATCAATAACAGTGATTGCAGTAATATGACGGCGACAGAGGTAGCGGCGATCATGGATCAGCAGTCACAGCAGTATAGTTTACAGATTCTGGGCAGAGATGAGAACGGTGTGCAGGAAGAGATCGGCACGATCACAGCATCTGAGATTGGAATGTACTGGGTGGATACTTTGAATGCGGCACAGGAGCTTTTGAACAGACAGAATGAATTCCTGTGGATTGAGATGCTGTGGAGTACGCAGAATCATGATGTAGTTCAGGGTGTGTCCTATGATGCAGACAAATTGCAGGAACAACTGGCACAGATGCCTGCACTGCAGAACAAAAATATGATTGCACCGGAAGATGCTTATATCAGTGAATATTCCGAGAAGAACAAGAATTATGAAATCATTCCGGAGACCATGGGAATAGAGTTGAACAACAACCTGGTAGAAGAAGTAGTATCCACAGCAATCATGCAGGGAGATACCACGGTAGATCTGGAGGAGCAGGGCTGTTATGAAACTGCCAAAATAACGGCAGAGGATGCAGCGTTGGTAAAAGCCTGTGATACCATGAATAAATGGGTCAGCGCACAGATCACCTATGACTGGAACGGCAATAAGGTTGTCGTTGACGGAGATACGATCCATGAGTGGATCCAGACGGATAACAAGGATCCCCAACTGGACGAGGAAGCAATCGAGGAATTCGTAGCAGAGCAGGCCAAAGAATACGATACCTATGGCAAAAAGAGAAAGTTTACCACAGTTCAGGGAATCGAGCTTACCTTGCCCAGCGGAGCTTACGGCTGGAAGACCGACCGCGAGGAAGAGGTCAAAGAACTGACAGCTTCTATTGAAAAGGGAGAAAACATCGACAAGGAACCGGTATACAGCAGCAAGGGAGCACAGAAGGGAAGTGACGATATCGGTAATTCCTACGTGGAAATTGATCTGACGAATCAGCATCTTTATCTGTTCCAGAATGGAAGCATTGTATTGGAGACAGATTTTGTATCCGGTAATATGAGCAAAGCGGGCTGCATGACCCCTCCCGGAGTGTTCGGACTGACCTATAAGACAAAAAATGCCGTATTACGCGGTGCGGATTATGAGACGCCGGTAAACTACTGGATGCCTTTTAACGGAAATGTCGGAATGCATGATGCTACCTGGAGAGGAAGCTTCGGTGGAACCATCTATCTGACATCAGGCTCTCACGGTTGTGTCAATCTGCCACTGAATATGGCGGCAGCTATTTATGAATATGTATCTACCGGTTTCCCGGTAGTATGCTATTACTATTAATGCGAATCAGTGTGGCTATAGATGAGGGGTTATTGAGAAGGAAGGCAGTTTTATGAAACAGCATTCAGCAAAAAAAGTGCAGAAGTGGAAAGAGAGATTTGAAAGAGAACGACAGTTAAGGCAGGAGATCCGGGCGGTAGCACCGGATATTCTGCGTTCTAAGAACTTTCGCTCCACACGGTCACATGTACAGCACGGTAACATGACAGTCAGTGATCACAGTATGAATGTGGCAAAATATAGTCTTGCCATCAGCGAGAAGCTGCATATTCCCTGTGAAAAAAAGGATTTGATCCGTGGGGCATTATTGCATGATTACTTTCTGTACGACTGGCACACGCCGGATCATATCAGCCCCCATAAGCTGCATGGCTTTTATCATCCGGGAAGAGCGCTTCACAATGCACAGAAGGAATACCATCTCACTCCCAGGGAAAAAGATATTATAAAAAAACATATGTGGCCGCTAACAATCTCCGCAGTTCCCATGTGTCGTGAAGCCTGGATTGTCACCATGGCAGACAAATGGTGTTCGCTTATGGAGACATTTCATGTACATAAGGGACATGGAGCCCTGATCGAGAAGCTTCGGAAGATTGAAGAGGAGCAGGGAAAATAAAAGGGTGGAAACCCAAAACAGGAGAATGACGGAATTGGGTGAATTATACCAGAGATTAAAAGACTACAGTAAGACAGATTATTATCCTTATCATATGCCGGGACATAAGAGACTGCTTTGTGGAGAATTCCCCCGGGAGATCATGGATATCGACATCACGGAGATTGATGGATTTGATAATCTACATGCTCCAGAGGAAATCCTAAGACGATTACAGGACGAGGCAGCCGGACTGTACGGCGCAGACGAGAGCTTTTACCTTATCAACGGAAGTACCTGCGGGGTTCTGGCGGCAATCAGTGCGGCGGTTCCGAGGGGCGGGCGGATCCTTATGACCAGAGGAGCCCATAAATCTGCGTATCATGCGGCATATCTGAGAAATTTAACAGTTTCTTATCTGTATCCGGAAATGATGGAGGAGTATGATATTTATGATGCGGTAACTCCGGAACAGATCGCAGAGGCACTCAGCCGGGAGCCTGTTCCGGATGCGGTATTTCTGGTGTCACCCACTTATGAAGGCAGGATCGCAGATATAGAGACGATCGCAAAGCTGGTACATAGTAAAGGAATTCCTCTGATCGTGGATGAAGCCCATGGTGCTCATCTGGGACTGGCGGAAGGATTTGCGAAGAACAGCTGCCAGTGTGGCGCGGATCTGGTGATCCACAGTGTTCATAAGACTTTGCCGGCACTGACACAGAGCGCGTTGCTTCATGTCAACGGAAGACTGGTCGACAGAGAGCGTTTGCGTAGGTTTTTGCATATTTATCAGTCCAGTAGTCCATCCTATGTACTAATGGCAGGAATTGACAATGCACTACAGCTGGTAAAGGAGCAGGGAGATTATCTGTTTGCCCGGTTGCAGGTGAATTATCTGAGAATACTGACAGAACTGTCAGAATGCAGGAACCTTCATTTCCTGCCGCTGGATGCCAGACAGGATATCGGAAAACTGGTGATATTATCTTCAAAGGCAGGTTTGTCAGGACAGCAGATTTATGATATTCTATTAGGGGAGTACCACTTGCAGTTGGAAATGGCAGCTGCAGATCATTGTCTTGCGATGTTCACCATAGGAGACAGTGACGAGGCATACACAAGAATGACGGATGCATTGCTTGCCATCGATCGTGACATATCTGCGGGAAAGTGGCATACACAGACGGAAGGCGGAGATTCCAGAGAGACATCTCTCTATCACGTGCAGCCGGAAGTCAGTCTGTCTCTTGCGGATGCATGGGATGCCGAAAAAGAGGAGATTCCTCTGGCACAGGCTGCAGGCAGGATTGCAGGAGATTTTGTGAATCTGTATCCTCCCGGAATTCCGGTGCTGGTACCGGGAGAACAGATCGAAGAGATCCATTGCCGAAAGCTTGCAGAGTATTTCAGAAAGGGTCTGAAGGTACAGGGAGTCACCGAAAAAGACGAATATTGCATTACCGTAGTCAAAAAATAGCAGCAGAAAGGATTTAGCCTGTATGAGAAAAACCAAAATTATTTGCACCATCGGTCCGGCCAGTGAGAGCGAGGAGAAATTAAGAGAATTGATGCTTGCGGGCATGAACGTGGCACGTTTTAACTTTTCCCATGGAAGCCATAAGGAACAGCTGGTTAAATACAACAGAGTACTGAAAGTACGAAAAGAACTGGGATTGCCGGTAGCAACTCTGTTGGATACCAAAGGACCGGAGATTCGTCTGCGTGATTTTGAGGGCGGTAAGGTAGAGCTGGTATCCGGTCAGCAGTTTGTCCTGACAACGGAAGAAATCATGGGAACAGCGGAAAGAGCCACTATTTCCTACAAAAATCTGAAAAATGACATCAATGTCGGGACAACGATCCTGATCGATGACGGTCTGATTGAGATGACGGTAGAAGAGATCAAAGGAGAAGACATTGTATGTAAGGTCATAAACGGCGGTTTTGTATCGAATCATAAGGGTGTCAATGTACCGGGAGCGATTCTGTCCATGCCTTATATCAGTGAGGTGGATCTGGCAGATATTGTGTTTGGTGTAGAGCACGGATTTGACTTTATCGCAGCTTCCTTTGTCAGAACCAGGGAAGATATTCAGGAAGTGCGCAAGATCGTAGAGGACAGAGGCAGCAAGATCAAGATCATCGCCAAGATCGAGAACATGCAGGGAATCCAGAATCTGGAAGAGATCATTAACGTGGCAGACGGTATCATGGTAGCACGTGGTGACATGGGTGTCGAAATTCCTCTGGAAGAAGTACCTATTCTGCAGAAGAAGATGATCAAGATGGCAGTGGCACAGGGCAAGCATGTAATCACTGCGACTCAGATGCTGGAGTCCATGATCAAGAATCCACGTCCGACCAGAGCGGAGGCAACAGATATTGCCAATGCGATCTATGACGGAACCACAGCCATCATGCTTTCCGGCGAGAGCGCAGCCGGTCTGTATCCGGTAGAGGCTGTTAAGACTATGTCCCGCATTGCGGAGAGAGCAGAGCAGGATATTGACTACCGCGGAAGAATGCAGAGAGTCAAGGAAGACAGACAGGAGACTCCGGATATTACCACGGCAATCTCCTATGCAACATGCAGCGTTGCTTCCGATCTGAATGCAGCAGCCATCATCACCGTAACCATGTCCGGATTTACTGCGAATATGATCGCGCGTTATAAGCCCGGATGCCAGATCATCGGCTGTACATTGGATGAGAAGGTATACCGCCAGTTAAATCTGCTGTGGGGTGTAAAACCTGTCATGATCCAGAAGGAGCAGACCACGGATGCTCTGTTCGAGGAAGCGGTGTTCAAGGCAAAGCAGGCCGGTCTGGTGAAAACCGGGGATACGGTTGTCATCACTGCAGGCGTACCTCTGGGCGTGGTGGGTAAGACCGATATGATCCACGTGGTGGAAGTAGAATAAAAACGTACTGTACAGCGGTCAAACAGCCGAAACAGGAGCGGGAAAACGAGAACGCAGATATGGGAAAAATTGTATATCTCATGGGGAAAAGTTCCTCGGGGAAAGATACTGTTTTTAAAGAACTGATGAAAGAGGGCACGATGGATCTTCGGACCATCGTGCCTTATACGACAAGACCGATCCGGGCCGGGGAAGAGAACGGTGTGGAATATTTTTTCACAGATGAGACCGGTTTTCAGACCCTGAAGGAACAGGGAAAGGTCATAGAGGACAGAGCTTATAATACGGTCTATGGCATCTGGCGGTATTTTACAGTGGATGACGGACAGATAGATTTGACCACGAAGAATTATCTCATGATCGGAACACTGGAAGCCTATGAGAAAATGACTGCTTATTTCGGAACAGAAGCTATTTTGCCGGTCTATATTGAGCTGGATGACGGTGTACGCCTGCAGCGGGCACTGGACAGGGAACTGCGACAGGAGAAGCCGAAGTACGAAGAGATGTGTCGCAGATTTCTGGCGGACAGCGCAGATTTCTCCGAAGAAAAGCTGGCGGCAGCAGGGATCCGGGACAGATTCGAGAATACAGATCTGACAAAATGTCTGAAAGATATTACAAAGTACTTAAAAGAAGCCGGAATATAGCCGAAATACTGATAACAGAGAAGAAAAATGCCGGAATATAGCCGGTAAACAGAGGAAAAGAGGTGGGCGTATGGAAATGAGAGTAAATCAGATACAGCAGACGGCTCCCGTGGAGCAGGTACAGAACACAGCGCCCACGGACGGCAGCTTCAAATTCATGCTGGCGAGCCATGTGGAGGAAGCAGAACTTCAGGAGCGACTGACGAACCTGATGGCGGAGATCACCACAGAGGGCGAAAAGCTGGCCAAGAAACGGGATGTGAAGGATATGCGACATTACCGTGGGCTGGTCAAGGAATTTCTCAATGAAGTGGTGACCAGATCCCATTCTTTTTCCAGAGAGAACTTCCTGGATCGGAGAGGCCGGCACCGTGTGTATGGCATTATCCGGCTGGTGGATGAGAATCTGGATCAGCTGGCACAGGAACTGATGAAGGATGAAAAAGACAATCTGGCGATCCTGAACAAGATCGGGGAGATCCGGGGACTGTTATTGGATATCTTTACCTGATGAAAATACAGGAAACGCTTGCGTGATTCGCAAGAAGGCAGTACGATAAAAGCAGAACCAAAAAGACAATAAGATACGGACAGGGGGAATACCAATGGCAACATTTCATGACATAATAGGTCAGGAACAGATTAAAGAGCATTTACAGAACGCCATTTCGGCGAAGAAGATTTCCCATGCTTATATCATCAACGGTGAAAAATCCTCCGGCAAAGAATTTATTGCCAGAGTATTTGCCATGACCCTGCAGTGTGAAAAAGGCGGCACGGAGCCCTGTCAGGAATGTCATTCCTGTAAGCAGGCGTTGTCGGACAATCAACCGGATATTATCTATGTCAGCCATGAGAAGCCCAATACCATCAGCGTAGACGATATTCGTGCGCAGATCAACAACGATATCGCCATCAAGCCTTACAGCAGTCCGTATAAGATCTATATTATGAACGAGGCAGAGAAGATGACGCCCCAGGCGCAGAATGCAATCCTGAAAACGCTGGAGGAGCCGCCCGAGTATGCAGTGATCATGCTGTTGACCTCCAACGTGAACGGTTTGCTGCCCACGATCCTCAGCCGTTGTGTGGTACTGAATATGAAGCCGGTGGCGGATGATTTGGTGCGCAATTTCCTGATGCAGCAGTTGCAGGTGCCGGACTATAAGGCAGAAGTCTGTGTGGCATTTGCCCGCGGCAATATCGGCAAGGCCAAATCACTGGCGTCCAGTGAGGATTTTGATAATATTAAGAATGAAGCGTTGTCGCTATTGAAATATATTCAGGATATGGATCTGAGTGAAATCACCGCAGCGATCAAAAAGATTACGGAATATAAGCTGCAGATCAATGATTATCTGGATCTCATCGCCATCTGGTACCGGGATGTGCTCCTGTTCAAGGCAACCAGTGATGTGAACCATCTCGTTTTCCGTGAAGAGATCAGTGCCATCCGCCGCGTGGCCCAGCAGCAGCTATGAGGGAATCGAGGAAGTCATCGAAGCTCTGGATAAGGCCAAGAGACGTCTGGATGCTAATGTAAACTTTGATCTGACCATGGAACTTTTGATGCTGGAGATCAAGGAGAACGGATAAGACAGAAAACTGAATGAGTAGAAAGTGAAATCCACACTTCACTTTCTAATTTTTTTATATAAAAATGAACCGGTTGGAAGCTCAGGACAATATATAGTAAAAGCATTAACGTACTGCAGACGAAAATACCGGAAAGGAAATTTATATGACAATACAGGAATTAGAGCAGTTCATTGCAACATATGGCACTGATATCTACAGTTTTTGCGTCTACCTGACAGGAAACAGACCGGAGGCGGAAGAATTGTATCAGGACACCTTCCTGAAAACCCTGGAACTGTTGGACAAGATACAAAAAGACGGAAATCCGAAAAGTTATTTACTATCTGTTGCAATTCGGATTTGGAAAAATCGGAACCGGAAAATAAACCGTAGAAACAGCATTGCACCGATGGAAAGTGAGGAACCCATGGAGCCAGCAGCCGGGGGGAACGGGGAACAATCCGAAGTGGAAGATCATCTGTTAAAAAAGGAAGAAATCAGGTATGTACAGACAACGTTGCGGAAATTGCCGGAGAAGTATCGGATTCCCGTGTGCCTGTACTACGGGGAAGAACTGACGATAGAGGATATCGCAGGGTGCCTTCGGATTCCACAGGGAACAGTAAAGAGCAGATTACATAAGGCCAGAGAAAAGATGAAAGAAGAATTGGAGGCGGCAGGTTATGACAGATGAAAGAATGGAAATGTTATTAAAAGAAAGTTTTGTAAACATCAGACCCGGGGCAGAACTGCAGGAAAAATTACTGCAAAGACTGTATGCACAGGAGCAGGTACTTACCGGCAGACAGCAGGGGAACCGATACAATCTGCGCAGGCGGGTCCTGACAACAGCGTGTGTGCTGGCAGCGTTTCTGGTCACCGGCTGTGCGGCCATGGAAATCGTAAAACATTATCGTGCGACGGAAATCACAACCGAATATGCGAATTATGAGGATTTACAACAGGCTGCACAGGATCTGGGAAAAACTTTCAGAACAGTGGAAACCTTTTCCAATGGATTTGACTTTCAGAGTGCTGCCCTGGTGAATACGGAGGCATTGGATGAGAAGGGAGAGAAGCTTTTCGGAGATCAGCTGTTGGAACTTTTTTATCAGAAAGGAACCGATATCGTCACCATTGGAGTGGAAACAGCAGAAGTGGGGGAGAAGATTGCCCACAAAAGTTTTGAAGAGTTGATGAAGGATGCCATGGCAGACGAACAAAATTCGGTGACAGAGCTGGAAACGGTGGACGGTATTCGAGTGTATTATGAAGGCTATGCGAGAAAATATGTTCCGGACGGCTACCAGTTGACCCCGTATGACCAAACCAGCATTGCGGCCGGAAAATATGAAATTGTCTACGGCGCAGAAAGCCAGTATATGAAATGTATCAGTCGGGTCATGCTGGAGATGGACGGCCTTGTCTATTGCATTAACTACCGCGGTGTGTATCCGAACTGGGATAAGTACGGGGCGGAAGGACTTGGGCAGATGGCAGCGGAGATCATCAGAGCCGGAGAGTAAAATTAAAATGAAGGTATGAGGTGTCGGAGCAGGCTTCACCGATGGAATTTCTACGGTGGTGGCGGGCAGAAAGGAGAAGCAGATATGAAAGCACTTGTGATACCGGATGTTCATTTAAAACCGTATATGTTCAAGGAAGCGGCTGAATGGATGAGAAAAGGTGTGGCGGATCGGGCAGTATGCCTGATGGACATCCCGGATGACTGGAACAGGGAATATGACATTGAATTGTATGCGCAGACTTTTGACGCGGCAATCTCTTTTGCAAAGGAATTCCCCGACACTCTGTGGTGTTACGGGAATCATGATCTATGCTATCTGTGGAATGAGCGGGAATCGGGATACAGTCGGGCGGCAGCCTATACGGTCAGAAATAAACTGGAGGAACTTAAGGAGGCATTGCCGGCCGGGAATCAGATTCGGTACATACAGAGGATCGATGATGTATTGTTCTGCCATGGCGGCATCTTACAGGCATTTGTAGAGGAAAATGTGAAAAATACAGACTCTGTGGACCAAACCATCGCAGAGATAAATACCATGGGACCGGAGCAGCTATGGTGCAGTGCCAGCCCCATCTGGTACCGCCCGCAGTATCATCAGGAGACAATGTATGAAGAAGACAGCCTTTTACAGGTTGTTGGACATACACCGGTGGAGAAAATATACAGAAGCACCAATGTGATCTCCTGCGATGTATTTTCCACCTATCGTGACGGACACCCCATCGGAACACAGAAATATCCAGTGATCGACACCGTGGAAAAAATTTTATGGAAAGAAGTATAAGCAGGCCAGATGATGAAAAGACCTTGACATTTCCGCTATTCCGGTATTATCATATCAAAGTAAAGGCAATGAACGTGCACAGTAAGATTCTTTTTTCCTGACAGAGAGGGAAGTTCACCGGCTGAAAAGCTTCCTGAGGTTCAAGCAGAATCGAAATTCCCACGCGAGCCGCATACCGGAAGAATGGAAGATTTGGTAGGGTATGACGTTTCCTCACTCGTTACGTGAGTTAAGAGTCTTATCGTGAATGTAAAGATAGCTTCAAGAAGTTTTCATTTTTCACATAAGGAATTTGGGTGGTACCGCGGATATAAAATTCGTCCCAATGGGGTGAATTTGTATGCGCGGTTTTTTGTAACTATTCAGAGCCAATGGCGAAGCAGCCTCAATGAGCAGAGAACAGGTAAGCCTGTTCTCCAAGTAAGCATCGCAGATGCGATTTTGCGAAGGAGGCTCTGAATAGTTACAATATGAAAATGCAATACACACCCAGGCACAAGTAAAAACACGTGTGCAACAAGGCACAGTGTGCAGAATAGCACAGTGTGCAGAATAGCACACAGAAATGAGGAGTAAGATGGCAGATTTAAACGAATTGAATGAAAAAGTCGAACAGATCAAAGCCGACATCCGGGAACAACTGGAAAAGATTGAGAATACCAAGGGTGTCTACGAGTACAAGAAGACCATTTTGGACAAGAACGGTATTATCGGCGGTCTGATGAAGCAGATGGGTTCCGTACCCAAGGAAGAGAAAGCTGACTTCGGTAAGAAAGTCAATGAACTGAAGAACTGGGCCAGCGAGCATTTTGACGAGTTGAATACGAAGTTAAAAGAAAAAGAGATGGAGCTGCGCTACGAGAGTGAGAAGATCGATATCTCCATGCCGGCAAAGAGCCGTAAGACCGGTAATCTGCATCCTGTAACTCAGGTGCGTAACCAGTTAATCGACATTTTCGCATCCATGGGCTTCAGCGTATATGAAGGTACTGAGATCGAGACCGATTATTACAACTTCACCGCACTGAATACCCCGCAGGATCACCCCGCAAGAGACATGCAGGATACCTTCTACCTGTCTCCGGAATTTCTGCTTAGAACCCAGACCTCTGCAGGTCAGGTACACGTGATGGAGAGCCAGAAGCCTCCCATCAAGATCCTGAGCCCCGGTAAAGTATTCCGTTCCGATGATGATGCGACCCATTCTCCCATGTTTACCCAGATGGAAGGTCTCGTAGTAGACAAGACCATCACTCTGTGCGACCTGAAGGGTATGCTGGAAGTACTGGTACAGAAAATCTTCGGTGAAGGTACCACCACAAGACTGCGTCCTTCTTACTTCCCGTTCACCGAGCCTTCCGTAGAGGTGGATGTCAGCTGCTTCGCCTGCGGAGGCTGTGGCTGTCGTCTGTGCAAGGGTACCGGCTGGATTGAAGTACTGGGTGCCGGTATCGTGAATAAGAAGGTACTGGAGAACTGTGGCATTGATTCCGAGGAATACAGTGGACTGGCATTCGGTATCGGTATTGAGCGTCTGGCAATGTTAAAGTACGGTATTAACAATATCAAACTGTTATATCAATCTGATATGAGAGTACTGGATCAGATCAATGATGACTAGGATCACGGAAATATGATTTTAGAACAGTAGCAATGCAAGGAATAGTACGAGAGGACGTCGTAAAAGACGACGCCGAAGGAGGTAAAAGATATGTTAGTACCACTTAGTTGGTTAAAAGAATATGTAGATATTGATGTAGAAGCCAAGGAACTGGAGGAAAAGTTATTTTCCTGCGGATTTGAGGTAGAGGAATCTTACGAAGTAGGTAAGGACATCAGCGGCGTAGTAGTCGGACTGGTAGAAGAGTGTGAACCCATCCCGGAGACCCACTTACATGTATGTAAGGTAAATGTAGGCGGCGCAGAACCCCTGCAGATCTGCTGTGGTGCGGACAACGTACATGCAGGCGGCAAATACCCCGTAGCACTGGAAGGTGCGCAGGTATACGCTACCGCAAAAGATCATGTGACCATCGAAGGTACCATGAAGATCAAAAAAGGCAAGCTTCGTGGCTATGAGTCCTGCGGTATGCTGTGTTCCGGTACTGAGCTGGGACTGAACGAGGATCTGTATCCCGGCGCTGGCTACAACGGATTGCTGGTACTGCCGGAGGATGCTGAGGTCGGTGCGGACGTAAAGCCCCTGTTACAGTTGGATGACTGGATCTTCGACATTGCCATTACCGCCAACAGACCGGACTGCGAGAGCATCTTCGGTATTGCCAGAGAAGTAGCGGCAATCCTGAACAAACCCGTGAAGACTCCGGCACTGGATTATACTGAGAGCGGCATTACCAAGGACGGATTTACCGTAACCGTGGATGCTCCGGATCTGTGCCCCAGATATATCGCACACTATGTAACTGATGTGAAAATCGGCGAATCCCCCGCATGGATGAAGAGACGTCTGGCACTGGTAGGCATCGGATCTATCTCCAACGTGGTAGATATCACGAACTACATCTTAAAAGAGCTGGGTCAGCCTATGCACGCATTTGACTCTTCTTACATTGAAGGCAATGCCATTCATGTAAGACGTGCCCATGACAAAGAGAAGATTGTGACTTTGGATGAAAAAGAGTTTGAATTAAACGAAAACAACCTCGTCATCTGCGATGGCGTAAAGCCCGTAGCACTGGCAGGTATCATGGGCGGCTTAAATTCCGAGATCCGCGATACCACAGAGGCTGTCATCTTCGAGTCCGCAAAATTTGCAAGAGACAATATCCGCAAGAGCTCCAGAGCACTGGGACAGTCTTCCGATTCCTCCCAGAGATATGCCAAGGGTGTGGATGAGTATGCTACCGTTATGGCCAGCAAGAGAGCACTGCATCTGATCGAGGAGCTGGGCTGTGGTAAAGTATCCTCTACTCACGTAGAAGTCAGCACCGGCAACTCCATCGAGCCTGCCGAGATGAAGGCAAGCATCAAGAAAGTAAATGGTGTACTGGGTATTGAAGTATCTACCGCTGATATTGAGAGAATCTTAAAATCCCTGAACTTCCAGCCCGTAATTAACGGTGACGAACTGACCATTCAGGTACCCGCATATCGTGAAGATATGGAATCCTATCCCGATATTGCAGAGGAAGTGATCCGTATGTACGGTTACGACCACGTAACACCGACCTTTCTCGCGGCAGCAGCTGTAACCAGCGGCGGCATGAATACCAAACAGAAGACCGAGCTTAAGATCAAGAGAGCATTATGTGCACAGGGCGCATTTGAGGGTGTACATTATTCCTTCTTCTCTCCTTCCGATCTGAATCTGTTAGGCCTGCCTGAGGATGCACCGGAGAGAAAGGCAATCCGCCTGATCAACCCGATCAACGAGGATCTGTCCCTGATGCGTACCACTTTGGCACCTCAGATGATTCATGCCATCGCCCGTAATCAGAAGAACGGCTGTCTGGAAGGCAGAGTATACGAGATCGGCAATAAATTCATCCCTAAGGATCTGCCTTTGACCGAGTATCCCGATGAGAGAGAGACCATCTGCATCGGTATCTGGGGTAAGGAAGAGAATTTCTTCACCCTGAAAGGTCTGGTAGACATCGTAGCAGAGACACTGTTCATTGATTTCGAATATGTAGAGGACAAGAAGACCTTCCTGCATCCTTATCGTACTGCAAAGATTCTGTACAACGGCGAAGAGATTGGCTACCTGGGTCAGCTGACCTACGAGATCCAGAAGGAAGAAGATATGCGTGAATCCGCATACATCGCAGAGATCGATCTGAAAGCCCTGCGTCCCGTATACGGCAAGGTTCCTACCTTCGCACCAATCTCCAGGTTCGCCAAGGAGACCAGAGACCTGGCACTGGTAATGAGCAAGTCCGTTACCTGTGGCGAGGTAGAGAAGGCCATTGCGGAAGCCAGCAGCTTCGTGGAGTCCGTAGAACTCTTCGATGTCTATGAGGGATTACAGGTGGGACCCGAGAAGAAGTCCATGGCCTTCACCGTGACCTTCGCTCCGAAGGAGGAAGAATTCACCACAGAGGCAGTGGACGGCTACGTGAAGAAGATTCTCAAGAACCTGAACAATAAGCTGGGTGTGGAACTCAGATCCTAATGATAATATTAGAAAGCGGCTAACTGTAAAAGGAGGCCGCTTTTTTGGTAATTTTTGTATACAAATTTTTCTACTGGAAAAAGCATGTCAGGCAGTATTAGTTTCTAACTATATATCTACGAAAGATTTCCTATTGATTCTGGTATTTCACGACGCTACAATTAAGTTAATTTCTTACAAGAAGGAAGAATAGTAGCGCTATAGTACAAACGGAGGAACTGGTGAATGAATGATGTTTCGCTGTGGCAGAATGAAATACAATTTCCTGTAAAAAATATTTGGGATAGTTTGAATATTTTTTACATTTCGGATATTCATCTAGAATTTCACATTGAAGGGTTTGAAACTATAAAGAAAAGATCTTTGCCTCCGGCAATTCGAAAATTGGTAATTGATATTTTTGGAGAAAACAAGGACAGAGCAAAAAGGGGATATTTTGACTACATTATTATTGATGGAGATATAGCTGATGACATAGCGATAGTTGATATTTTTTTCTCGTGTCTTAATAAAGAGATTCCATCTATGGAAAAAGTGTTATATGTGTTGGGAAATCACGAATTGTCTGCTTATTCTACAAGGCAAGAGTGCTATGAACAGTATATGAAACTTTCTGCAAAGCATGGGATTCACCTTCTTATTAATGATGGTTTTATGAAATATGATTATATAGATAAACGTAGTGTTCCGAAGTGTCTTATATTTGGAGGAACTGGTTTCTCCAAATATAATGAAATGTATAACACTACGAACTTGTGCTATTCGAAGGATTTAATAAACAACAGGGATGAAGAGATTAAAGAGTCAGAAATATTTTATTCAATATACAAAAAATATCTTTTAAAAGCAAAAAAATGCACTTGCCGTTGATTGTAATCAGCCATTGCCCTGTAAATGATTGGTTAAAAGAAGGAGAGGAAGATTCCCAATGTATATATTTTTATGGGCATGATCATCACAACAGATATGTTCGTGATAAATATAGGACAATTTTTGCGGATAATCAGATAGGATATACGGGAAATATTCAAATGAAATTATGTAGTTTGGGGTGCGTGTATGATCCTTTCATTAGATATACGGATGGATGCCACAAAATTAGTATAGAGGAATATGTGCTTTATTATAGATATATTGGAGAGAGATTGAATGAGCCTAAGCTCATAAACAATATTTTAAAGCAAAAAGATGCCGGCTTATACCTGATAAAACATGACGGATACTATGGTTTTTTTGTAAAGACACAAAAAGGAGTCAAAAATGTGTGTAGGAGGAATGGTTAAGCAGGTCAGTACGATAAATAGCATGGATTATTATAATGAGACATTTTTATCTATGGTAAAGTCATTTTATGAAGGATTAAAGCCATATAGATTGGTACAAGAAAGAATAGCGTCAGAAGTAAAACGACTTGGCTTTAACGGCACAATACATGGATGTATTGTAGATGTGAATTATTATAATCATATCATGGTAAATCCATATGATGGTAAGTTAACCTACTACTATTCTCCTGTATTTGGAGTTGCAAAACAGTTTGCATCATTTGACAAACTATTAGAATCGATTAATAAGGAAAGACTTAGTGAACAAATAACCACAGCCGAGCAAATTGAGGAACAGAAAAAGATATTAGGAGTGTTACAGAAAGAGAATGCATTGATATGTCAACCGCAGCAAAACTTGTCAGAATATATTGACAAAATGATTTTTATAGACAGAAAAGAAAGCTTATATGCTGTTTCTAGAAGAGTAAATCAGGTACAACGATTGTTCTCGGCAAATTTGCTTCGTGAATGGGACAATACACTTGTGGCCTCAAAAATTGAATTTAAAAGTAATGAGATAAGTGGGTATAATCTAATAGAGGATAACTGGAAAAATATATTACTGTTACGGAGAGAAGATGTAACAGAAAAAATGTTACGGAAAATAATACTTGGGAGAAATAAAAGAAATTTATTTCCGTATATTAGCTATGAAAACTGGGGCGGAAAGGTGTTTCCATTGTGCCGTGCAAAGGATGAGGAGATTGAACTGTTTATGTCACTGGTACCGGATAGCATGTTTAAAGATAGGATAATAAGAGAACAACTTATGAATAAATTGGATGATGATTTTTTGAAATATTATCCTGCAAAGTACTTTACGTATGACTTGCTGCAAAAATATGTGAAAAGTTGTGGCGAATTAGCAATAATAAAAAATGCACCATATTTGGCAAGAATGAAAGAACAGGCGCATATAAGGCGATATTTTATTGAAATTGCAGAAAAAAACGCAAACTATACAATAAAGCACATTGATGAACTTCCAAAAGAATATCAGTGTGAGGAATTATATCAGAAACTTGCATTGTCATTATACCAAAAGCATAGACCCAAGTGGTGCCCAGACTATATATGGAAATATCATAATAATCCGCGTTAAAAAAAGAGTCAAACTATAATTTTTCAGTTGCAATTTCCATGATTTTGGATATAATAATATTACCAGAAGCCCCCACACCTCTCATAGAAGTGTCAAATGGGGGCACATTTTTTCTAAAGAGGAGGAGTGCTTATTAAAAAACCGAAGACATATGATCAGCAGATAGCAATACTAAAGAACAAAAATATTGCTATTATAGATGATGTAAGCGCAAAGACATTTCTAAAGCAAGTTAACTACTATCGTTTTTCTGGATATTTTCTTCCATTTCAAATCAATGGACACGGTTCATTATTTCCCAATATTACATTTGAAAGACTTCAGGCAATATATGAATTTGATGAGCAATTACGAAATCTTATAGCCGGAGTAGTGGATGAAATAGAAGTTTATTTTCGCTCACAATTAGCATATTATCATGCACATAAGTATGGAGAGGAAGGATATATGGATGCTTGTAATTATAATAATAAACATGACCATATTGCCTTCACAAAAAGGATTAATTCTTGCATAAAAGAGAATGCAAGGACAACAGTTGTCCAGCATCATATGAAGAAATATAACGGACATTTTCCAATATGGGTAATTATTGAATTTTTCTCGTTTGGCACATTATCATATTTTTACAGGGGAATGAAAAATAATGATAAGGCAGCTATTGCGGCAAATCTTTATAGTATTAACTACCAAACACTTGACAGTTGGATGCGATGTCTCAATGATCTTAGAAATAAGTGTGCACATTATTCAAGACTGTATTACTGGATATTTCCGGCAATCCCCAAAATGCCGTCATCAGAGAAATATATTCCAACAAGGCGACTGTTTGCACAACTTTATATGTTAAAACTTATGTATCCAAATCATCAGAAGTGGAATGAAAACGTATGGAAACCACTTGTAAAACTTGTGAATAACTATAAAAAATATATATCAAATAAGCACTTGGATTTTCCATACAGATGGAAAGCAATGCTAAAATATAAATAATTGTCATACACATATAAAAGCGACAAAATATAGCGATAATATTACAGTAGTCATTTCTCCAAAGATATGCTAAAATAGCAGTTGCAGGCGCGTTTTGCGCAGACAACTGTTATTTTTAACGTTATCGTAATTATTCGGCATTCCTCGCAAATTTATGAAAATTGCCTTGGCTCTGAATAGTTACATATTATTTTAAATGAAGATGCCAACGGCATCAGTGAGGTAGATAGATATGACAAAAGTAATTGGTGTAAGATTTCGTACAGCGGGCAAGGTATATTTCTTCGATCCGTTGCAGCTTGAGATAAAGAGAGGCGACCACGTGATCGTGGAGACCGCCAGAGGCATAGAGTTCGGCACGGTCGTTGCGGGAGTGCATGAGGTGGAGGATGACAAGGTGATCCAGCCCCTGAAGCCTGTGATGCGGATCGCCGGAGAGAGAGATATCGAGCAGGAGGCTGCCAACAAAGAAAAAGAGAAGGAAGCCTTCAAGATCTGTAAAGAGAAGATATTAAAGCATGGTCTGGAAATGAAGCTGATCGATGCGGAGTATACGTTTGATAATAACAAGGTGTTGTTCTATTTTACAGCGGACGGTCGTATCGACTTCCGCGAACTGGTAAAGGATCTGGCAAGTGTGTTCAAGACCCGTATCGAGCTGCGTCAGATTGGTGTCCGTGATGAGACAAAGATCCGTGGTGGTATCGGCATCTGTGGAAGGCCTCTGTGCTGCCACAGCTATCTGTCGGATTTCGTACCGGTATCCATCAAGATGGCGAAGGAGCAGAATCTGTCCCTGAATCCGACGAAGATCTCCGGAGTCTGCGGCAGACTGATGTGCTGTCTGAAAAATGAGGAAGACACTTACGAGGAACTGAACCGCAAGCTTCCCGGTGTGGGTGACTATGTCCAGACGGCAGACGGACTGCACGGCGAGGTACAGAGCGTCAACGTACTGCGCCAGCTGGTCAAGGTACTGGTAGAAGCCGGTGACGAGAAGGAACTGAAGGAGTACGAGGCAGACACGTTACAATTCAAGAGACGCCGCGGCAAAAAGGGCGGTCAGGAACTGTCTAAGGAAGAACAGAAGGAACTCGAGAAGTTAGAGGAGATCGAGGAGAAGGAAGAAGCGGAAGAACGCGCAGAAAAACGTGCGGAGCAGCGTCAGGACCGCAGAGAGCAGAGAACTGACGGAGAGAATCGTGGTGACAACCGTGGAGAAAACCGCAGACGCGACGGACGCAGGGACGACAACCGCAGAAATAATAACCGCGGGGAAAATAACCGTAACGGCGAGCATCAGAACCGCAATGACAACCGTGGTGGTGACAATGGCAGCAGAAATGAGAACCGCAGGGACAATAATCGTGGTGACAGACGCCGCGAGAACCGTCCCCAGAACCGTCCGGATCAGGTAAGGGAGAACGGCAATGAGCAGTCCCGTTCAGGCAGTCAGATACAACAGGAAGGCGGTAACAGTCAGGAAGGCGAGCGCAGATCCCAGCGGGACAATTCTTCCCGCAGAAGACCGAGACACGGCGGCAGAAGAGACGGGAATAACGGTAATAATGGTAACGGAAGAAAACCGGAGAATACGAATGAAGGTTGAACTGAAGGAAAAAGAGCGGATCGATGACCTTCAGCGGAACGGTTATCAGATCATACAGAATCCGGAGAAATTTTGTTTCGGTATGGATGCGGTGCTTCTGACAGGATTTGCCCATGCCAGAGAAAAGGATACGATGCTTGACCTTGGCACAGGCACCGGGATCATCCCGCTTCTGATGGAGGCAAAATACCACTGTTCTCATCTCACCGGACTGGAAATCCAGGAGGAGAGCGCAGATATGGCGAGACGCAGCGTGGCACTGAATGACCTGCAGGATCGCATTGACATCGTGACAGGAGACATCAAGGAAGCAGACCAGATTTTCCCGGCTGCTTCCTTTGACTGTATTACCTGCAATCCTCCGTATATGATCGGACAGCATGGATTGACGAACCCGGAGGAACCAAAAGCAATCGCCAGACACGAAGTGCTCTGCACGCTGGAGGATGTGGTCAGCAGGACAGCAAAACTGTTAAAGCCCGGCGGACATTTTTACATGGTACATCGCCCTTTTCGGCTGGCGGAGATCATGACCATGCTGGTAAAATACAAGCTGGAGCCGAAGCGGATGCAGCTTGTATATCCCTATATCGACAAGGAGCCCAATATGGTGCTCATCGAGGCGGTGCGAGGCGGCAAACCCCGCATGACGGTGGAGAAGCCGCTGATCGTATATCAGTCGCCGGGAGTATATATGCCGGAAATATATGATATATATGGATATTAGATAGTTAAGATATTGTAACTATTCAGCACACCATTCACCGTATAATTATGTCAAATGTTCTTACGAATGCGAGCATTCGCCATACATAGTGACATGATATCATGGCTTTGAATAGTTATAGACTACTATGATTTGGAGAGGAGGCAGGAGCTCATGCCCGGAACTTTATATTTGTGTGCAACGCCCATTGGCAATCTGGGGGATATGACACCGCGGGTGGTGGAGACCCTGCAGACGGTGGATGTGATCGCGGCGGAGGATACCCGTAACAGTATCAAGCTGCTGAATCATTTCGACATCCACACACCTATGACCAGTTACCACGAGTACAATAAAGTAGAAAAAGCGCACCAGCTGGTAGGACAGCTGTTAAACGGACAGAACATTGCGTTGATCACTGATGCCGGTACCCCGGCGATCTCCGATCCCGGTGAAGTACTGGTGCGGATGTGCCAGGAGCAGGGCGTTCCCGTCACTTCTCTGCCGGGTCCGGCAGCATGCATTACGGCGCTGACTTTGTCGGGACTCAGTACGAGAAGGTTTTGCTTTGAAGGATTTCTGCCTGCAGATAAAAAGGAAAAGAAAATGATCCTGGAGGAACTGAAGACCGAGAGCCGTACCATGATCCTCTATGAAGCTCCCCATCATCTGATCCGGACACTGGAGGAACTGTATGCGGCACTGGGGGAGCGGCGGATCACGTTGTGCCGTGAACTGACCAAGAAGTTCGAGACCGTATTCCCCACCACTTTGGAAAAGGCGTTGGATTACTACAAGACAGAGGAGCCCCGCGGGGAATATGTCCTGGTAGTGGAAGGGAAAAGTCCGGAAGAGAAACGACAGGAAGAGATCGCATCCTGGGAATCCATGAGCATTGAAGAACATATGGCTTATTACGAAGAGCAGGGCATGGATAATAAATCCGCCATGAAGCAGGTGGCAAAAGACAGGGGTGTCGGAAAACGGGAAATTTATCAGTACTTGCATGGCAACTCATGAAACAGTGAAAATACCATAATGAAACCGAAGCAAAACAGACAAAAGCATATGAGGATAATGTAGGATACATCCATGAAAGGCATATGCGGAGAGAGGGAAAATGACTAATTGTGACGCTTGTGTCAATTATGAATATGACGAAGACTATGAATGCTATTGCTGCATGGTGAATCTGGATGAAGATGAAATGTACCGCTTTTTATCCGGAACCCAGCAGGAATGTCCCTACTTTCGACTGGATGACGAATATGCGGTGGTAAGACACCAGATGTAAGGTAAAAATTCACGAAAGCAAGGTCAAAAAGTCTACTTAAATGGTAGAGAATGCTGATTGTGAAAGTAAAAACCGAGTAGTATAATACGAAGTTGCGTGCTGAAAAATAGTGCGCAGCTTCTTTTGTTTGTATGCAATATAATGATAATCCCACGATATGCGAATATTGGGTAGGGTGCTATGTGCCAGTGGCACATGTCTAGCACGAACCGAAGCGGAGCGGAGACGTGGGAGTGCGTAGCACGGAGCAATCCGTAGGCATCAAAGTCGGGGGCTTTTGACCCTGACATCAAAGAAATGAAATACTAAAGTTAACAGGTAGGGTGACAATATCATGAAATATGTGAAGCAATTTTCGATTATCCTGGGAATCTCCTTTCTGGCAGAGCTTCTGGAGATCCTGATCCCGCTTCCCATTGCAGCCAGCGTTTATGGTCTGGTGATCATGCTGGTGGGGCTGATCACGAAGCTGATCCCACTGGAAAAGGTGGAGACCGCAGCGGATTTCCTCGTGGATGCCATGTCCGTTATGTTCGTGCCCGCCACCGTTGGAATCATGGTAAGTGTGGATGCTTTAAAAGAAATGCTGCTTCCCATCTGTGTGATCACGGTGGTATCCACGGTACTGATCATGATCGTGACAGGCCGGGTATCCCAGCATATTATCCGGGGGCAGAAAAATAAAGGTGCCGCAGCCATACAGACGGTCGGAACCAAAGCTGCCGCAGATGATAAGGAGGACAGATAAATGAATGAAATATTGAGTCAGTCCATATTTTTCGGCATTGCCATTACACTGGTCACCTACGAGATCGGTCTGTGGATCAAGCAAAAGACCGGAAAAGCCATTGCCAATCCCTTACTGATCTCCGTAATCCTGATCGTGGCAGTATTGTTATTGTTCCATATAGATTATGAGACCTATGCAAACGGCGCACAGTATATCAGCATTTTCCTGACTCCGGCAACGGTCAGCCTGGCAGTGCCTCTGTATCGTCAGCTGGAGCTGTTAAAGACTTATCCCAAGGCCATTTTCGGCGGAATCTTCGCCGGCGTGCTGACTGCCATGGTGAGCGTTTTTGCTTTAAGCCTGATGTTCGGTCTGAATCATGAGCAGTATGTAACGCTTCTGCCGAAGTCCATTACCACGGCTATCGGTATGGGGATTTCTGAAAAAATGGGTGGGATCGTGACCATTACCGTAGTTGTCATCATTGTCACCGGAATCTTAGGTAATATTCTGGCAGATACGATCTGCCGCCTGTGTAAGATCGAGGATCCTATTGCCAAAGGTCTTGCCATCGGTACCAGTGCTCATGCGCTGGGAACTGCAAAAGCCATGGAACTGGGTGAGATCGAAGGCGCCATGAGCAGTCTGTCCATCGTGGTCTGCGGTATTTTGACCGTGATTTCGGTATCTATATTTGCCAATTTTATTTAATGATACCAGGGTAAAAGGTCTAAAGCTGCATGAGCTTGTTCATGGCTGGGTGAAAGACCTTGGGACCCGTCCCCAATATGAGCATAAAAGAGGGATGATAATCCCACGATATGCGAATAGTGGGGAGAATTGTGGAAGTGCATAGCACGGAACAATTCGTAGGTATCATATTTATTGAATATAAAAAAATATTCTGCGCATACTAACCTCGCAAATAAGAAAAAGGAGGTTAACAGCATGAGTGATATTTCAGAATTAGATCTGCAGAATCTGCGCCATCTGATCGGTGGCTTTGACACGACCCACTGCAAAATGCAGGAGTACGCCAAGGAAGCGGAGGACCCGAAGGTAAAACAGTTTTTTGAAAAGGGTGCCCGTAGTGCCATGGAGAACAAACAGCAGCTTATGAAGTTTTTGCAGTAAGGAGGCAGCAGAATGCAGGAAAAGACAATGGTAGCAGATACTCTGGCCGGAATCAACGGCGAGCTGACCCGTTATGCGGGAATGATCGCCCAGTCGGAGAATAAGGAGTTAAAACAGACACTGAAGCAGTTCCGTACGGCCTGTGAGCAGTCCCAGGAGGAACTGTACCAGATCGCCAGAGAGAAGTCTTATTATGTGCCGGCGGAGAAAGCCACCGCAGAAGAAGTGGCACATGTGAGAAGCCTGTTCACACAGGGAACTCTGTAGATCCGAAGGTAATAAATATAACTTATAAATGTAGTTTAGAGTAAACCTCCCGGAGAATTTTGCTCCCCCTCACAGGGGTAACAAGTGATTCCTGGGATACCCCGGCAGGTCATCGTGTTTACGACGCCTGCCGGGGTTTCTCTGTGCCCTGGGGTTCCGGTGCTTCCAGTGCTTCTTCCACATCCTGCTGACCGCTGCCGACATAGCCAATGCCGTTGTAATAAATCTCTACGGTCTGGGGCGCGTGCTTAGACCACTTTACCTCTTTCTCGTGAACCACGATCTTCTCAATAAACAGCCGCAGCAGCTCCGGCGTCAGTTCCGTGATATCTGTGTACCGCTTCGCCTTATCAAGGAAGCTGTCCGTCCCGCTCACCGTTTCCCGCAGATGTTGGATCTCACTCTCTTTCTGTGGAATACCGACAGTGATGAGGTTCTGTTCTTCCGTGTAGCTGCCGGAAAGCATCTGGAACTGCTCTGTTGTGATGCGGCCCAGCCACACTGTCCTCATACAACTTTTTGAAGATCGCATCCAGTTCTGCTTTCCGCTTCCGCATGGCTGCCAGTTCTTTCTCCTGCCTGCGGATCTCCCGCTGAAGCTCGGTGGACTGCTTGCTGCCAATGTAGACGGCGAACTTTTCCGGATGTTCCCGCGCCGCGCTCGTCACCCGGCGCAGGTCCTCCAGTACGATCTCGTCCAGAACACACTCCCGGATGTAGTGGCCCGTACAGGCTTCGCCATCCTTCTTGTAGGTGCGACAGGTAAAGTGATTGTAGCTGGCGGACATGGTATGTGCCCGGTGCAGCACCATGTTGGAGCCGCAGTCGGCGCAGAACACAAGGCCGGAATACTTGCTCTGTTCTTCCATCTTTGTCAGACGGCGCTTGTTCTTCCGGACTCTCTGTACGATATCCCAGACCTCCCGCGTAATGAGGGCGGGATGGGTGTTCTCAAAGACCAGGCATTCCTCTCTTGGATGTTCGACCCTCCGCTTGTCCTTGTAGGACTTCGTACTGTGCTTCATGTTGACGGTGTTGCCCAGATAAATTTCGTTCTCCAGCAGATTGGCAATGGCGCTGTCAGACCAGTTATACGGATGCGTAGTGTCCAGACAAGTATGATTCATGCCGTACCTGGTGTAGGCGTACATGGTGGGCGTCAGGATCTGCTCTTTCTTGAGAATGCGAGCAATTTGGCTGGGACCGTTGCCGCTGGCGCACATGGCAAAGATCCTGCGGACGATAGCTGCCGCCTCTTCGTCCACGATTAGGTTTTTCGTATCCGGGTCCTTTCGGTAGCCGTAAGGCGCTCTGGTTCCTAGCCGTTCGCCCCGTTCCGCTTTGGCCTTCAGCACCGCACGGATCTTCCGGCTGGTGTCCCGAATAAACCACTCGTTAAACAAATTCTTGAACGGCATGAGGTCATTGCTCTCGCTGCTGTCGGTATCCACATTGTCATTGATGGCAATGTAGCGGACGCCGAACATGGGGAATCGTTCCTCGATGTAGAGTCCCGTGTGGAGCTGGTTCCTACCGAGGCGGCTGAGATCCTTGGTCACGATGATCCCGATCTCGCCGTTTTCCATGTCTGAGATCATCTGCTTGAACGCCGGTCTTTGGAAGTTTCCTCCCGAAAAACCGTCATCCACATAAAAGCAGGGGGCTGGGGAAATGGTGATCTTCCGCGAATTTCTGCAAAATGGCTTTTTGATTTTGGATCGAGTTGGAATCGCCCTCTATCCCATCGTCCTGGCTGAGACGGCAGTAAAGAGCGGTTTTCCTGATTTGGTTTGACTGATTCATACAGTCCTCCTTTTCTTTGTCAAACCGTTCAGAGCATTGCGACACCACAATACCCCGAACGGTCTGAAATGTCCAGCACTTTACGCGCACAGCTTTCCCTGCCGAAAGTCCAGTTCCGCCAAGGCTTTCAGCTTATCCTCCACAGTTTCGCTGCCATGCCGGGGAAACACGGAGATGACTCGAATCTGTCGCCCGCAGGCTGTCTGCATCCGCTCCACGGTGATATGATCCTTATCAATGGTGATGTTGGCTTTTTGCTCCATAGGTTCTCCTTGTGTTATTTGGTTTATCGAGTTTGCCCACACGCCGCCTGTGGGGTCTCTGCCGGAGGGGATGGGCAGGGACGCTGCCCATTGCGGAAGAACGCCGCACGGTGCGGCACGGGGCGAACGGGCGTGGGTTTACTGCCCGTCCTTGTGGCTCAGATCATGGTGGGCGTTTATATGGTGGGCCTGTTCAAGAATGTGTTCCAGCAGGAAACGTATCCTGTCCGCCGCCTCCCGGTCCACTTCCTTTGCGCGGGGATTCCGCAAAATCTGGCGGATATTCTTCGACACTCATGCGGACGCAGGTCCGATGTGTCTGTTTGCTCATAAACCACCTCCAGAACGCTTCCGGCAATGTTGCCGAAAGCGGTTTTCTGCTTTTTCAGATACCCCTCACTACCCCTCCCGAAAAAAAACAGCGTGGTGAATACCCCGGAATCAAAAACTCCTGCAAAAGATTTAAGGTCAAGGGTGTGCAATAGACACCCTCGCCGTCCAGTCAAGGGTGTCTTATTGACACCCAAAGCGAAAAAAATCGGCAGACAGGCTCTTGTAAAGTCTGTCTGCCGATGGTAACATACCGCAAATCGAAGAAGGAGGCATGGAACATGATGGCTGCTGTTTTATCGCTGGGGCTGGCGCTGCTTTGGGAGGAATCATCTGTCTGGTGCAGACGCTGCGGCTGTCCGTACCGCTGCTGTATGGAGCATTGGTCATCACAGTATTCCGCCCGTGGTATCTGGCCCATACCGCTCTGGCGGACGGAATTTTCCTTGTGCTCTGGTGGGGCTTGCGGCACTTTCCTGGGTGGTGACGCTGATTCGTGTGGTGCGGGAGATGATCTGGTAAAGTAAGGGTTGGCAAGATTGCCAACCCTTACTTTTTAGACAACTTTGTCAAAAAGTCTGACCGGGTTCGGAGATTTCACCGAACCCGGTTTTCAGCGTCTACCGCTTTTGACAAGATTGTCTGAAGCGCTTTAGAGCGGTCCACTGTGATCGGGTTCGGCCATATTGCCAAACCCGATTTTATATGCTACTTTCCGGCAATGCTGCCGAGAAGTTTCCGCCCGCGGGCGGCATGGGGGACTGGGGGTTACCCCAGCAAGCGCGTTTGTCATACAAACGCTATGCTTGCAACTGCGCCGCCCAAGGCGGCAGGGGCTTTTTGAATAGTGCCGATAATACTCCTTATGAGAAAAACGGCGATGAAGTGCGGTCGCTGGCGGATGCGGTAAAATCTACACGCACATAATGCGTGGTGGAATCCAGCTACTCATGACCAAGGATATCTGCAGTCAGCTTAATACCCGCTCCGCAGTTATAGATATTGGAAGCTGCGGTTCTTCTGATACTAAGTTCTTCGGCAACGAGGACTGACCGATCGGTCTTTCCTTTTTTGAAGCAGCGTGTTATACTATGGAAAATAGTGTAACGCGCTGCTTTTTTTCAGCAGGCGGAGGGAGTTAGAAACAATGATTTATCACTGCGAGGATCACACCTGTAATTATTGGGATGAAGGCGAAAAGCTGCCGGAGCGCTGTCCGCAGTGCGGCCGGAAATTGCTGCGCGCCAACGAGGCCGATATGACCGGAGATGATTGGACGGCTTTAGGCAACACCCTTTGGGATGCAGAGGCATCGGATAAAAAGCGCATGGTGGATTGTTTTCGGAAAGCTGCATATCTCGGCAGCGCATGGGGCGTATGCAATCTGGGCATCTGCATGGAGCAGGGAAACGGCGTGGAGGCGGATCCGGTTCAGGCTTTTTGGCTTTATCAGCAGGCGGTGGAAATGGGGAGCCTGAATGCGGTGTGCTGCTTGGGCGTGTGCTATGAATACGGCATCGGCACGGCTCCGGACGCGAAACAAGCTGCCGAGTTATACTGCAAGGCGGCGGAATACGGTTCGCCCCGCGGACAGATGCTGCTCGCCCACGCCTTCCACGACGGGATCGGCGTGGAAGCCGACGCTGCCGAGGCCGTGCACTGGGTGCGCGCGGCGGCGTATCAGCGTTACGGTGAAGGTATGTACTGGCTGGGCGTATGCTATGAATACGGCGACGGAGTGGAGCAAAACTGGGAGCATGCTGTGCATTGGTTCCGCGAGGCGGCAGAGAGTGGCGTGAGCGCGGCAATGACGGATCTGGGCTGGTGCTATGAAAAGGGCTGCGGCGTGGAGCAGAGTTGGGAGCAGGCCTTTTCCTGGTATCGCAGAGGTGCGGAGTGCGGCAATTTGCAATCCATGCATAATCTGGGATACTGCTATGAAAAGGGCTACGGCGTGGAGCAGAGTTGGGAGCAGGCCTTTTCCTGGTATCGCAGAGGTGCGGAGTGCGGCAATCCGGTTAGCATGAGCAATCTGGGCTTGTGCTATAAAAGGGGATATGGCGTGGAGCAGAATTGGCAGGAAGCCATAAAATGGTATGAGCAGGGCGCACAGTGTGGCGATTTGCAATCCATGCATAATCTGGCACGCTGCTACGAGCGCGGCGAAGGCGTGGAACAGAACGAAGACAGGGCGCTTTACTGGTATCGCCGCAGTGCCGAAGGCGGCCACGGCGGTGCCATGTGCAATCTTGGCCGGTGCTATGAAATGGGACATGGCGTGGAGCAGAATTGGCAGGAAGCCGTAAAATGGTATGAGCAGGGCGCACAGTGTGGCGATTTGCAATCCATGAATAATCTGGCATGCTGCTACGAGGACGGCGAAGGCGTGGAACAGAACGAAGACAGGGCGCTTTACTGGTATCGCCGCAGTGCCGAAGGCGGCAACGGCGGTGCCATGTACAATCTTGGCCGGTGCTATAAAATGGGACATGGCGTGGAGCAGAATTGGCAGGAAGCCGTAAAATGGTATGAGCAGGGCGCACAGTGTGGCAATTTGCAATCCATGAATAATCTGGCATACTGCTACGAGTACGGCGAAGGCGTGGAACAGAACGAAGAAAGGGCGCTTTACTGGTACCGGCGGGGAGCTGAGGCAGGAAGTGATTACTGCATGTACTGCCTTGGCTGGAATTACAGCAATGGCGAAGGCGTGGAACAAAATATGACGGAAGCGATCCGTTGGTATACTGCTGCCGCCGAGGGCGGGAATGCTGATGCCATGCATGATCTCGGCTGGCTTTACGACCACGGCGAAGGCGTGGAACAGGATATGAAAAAGGCAATTTGCTGGTACGAACGAGCAGCAGAGCAGAACTGCCCGGCTGCCATGAATAGCCTGGGCGAATGTTATGCGATGGGACGGGGCGTGCCGCGGGATTTGGAAACGGCCATGGAATGGTATCGCCGCGCGGCGGAGCTGGGCGAAGCCATGGCGGATTACAACATGGGATGGCATTTGGAGCAGGCAGGGAAGCTGTCTGAGGCGTATGCCCATTACCGCAAAGCTGCCGATGGGAATGACGACAGCGCCTGGTGGGCGTTGGGGCGTTTTTATGAAAACGGCGTCGTCGTTGCGCAGGACGGAAAGGAAGCGCGCCGCTGCTATGAAACTGGCGAGAAATTGGGCAGTGTGAAATGCAAAATGCGCTTGGCGCGCTGCAAGCTTTTGGGTATCGGCGGCCGCAGGGCAAAGAAAGCCGGTTTGGATCTATGCCGTCAGGCGTTGGAATTGGCAAAGGAGAGCAGTGAAAAAGAGGATTACGGCTATGAAGCCGAAATGAATCTTTTGCGGCGTACCATTGCGGAAAACGAATCATAAAGGACGAAAAAAGGGACGCTTCGGCGCAATGTCATTAAGTTAATCTAAGGCAATACCGCACAAAAAGTGCCAGGAAGGGCAGGATGTGATATAATAGCATTATGGATACTGTGTTTATTATCTTTCGCCTCGACAATAGCCAGCGGAATATTGGGCTTGTAATAAAGCAAATAATCTGTGCGCTTTCTCTTGCCTCTGGCTGTAACATTTCCCCGGACGATGACACGACCATCCGTGAAATTATATTCCATCTTAATTTGCTTAAGTTTGTCCCAACCAGCACCCTCAATTGCCAGAGTAATATACTGCAATTTGATGTCTTCCTCAGTCATCTCTTGTTTCTTCATAAGTTCGCTCACAGTGATCCTCCCTTCAACTTCCGATAAGGTGCAATTATGAGAACTTTCATTTGTGAGTAGATTGTACCAGATTGATAGCCTGTTTTCAACGAAAAAGCCACTGGCTTCGAATAGTCCGAAGCCAGTGACTTTTTAATGCTACTTGAACGGCGATTTGTTGTGTTGTCCTTATTCGTGGTGACCTTTATTCCCGGGAGGTTTATTTTAGTGCACCTGATAAGAAGCGTTGAATCTGGCAGGGAGCACTGCCCGCAAGGCTCATTTTGCATGTGACATCCCGTCGGGAGCAACGTGCAAAGGTGACCTGTGCCGCATAGGACATACCGCTGCCCGCATATAGTGAAACGAAGGAATAGCAGGCGGTTTATGAGATGCTTAACTATATCTGGGCAGGAATGATCCTGTTAGGCGTGATCTATGGTGTCTGTACCGGGCAGATGAGCGCACTGACGGGAGGCGCGTTAGACAGTGCCAGAGAGGCCGTGAGCCTCTGCATCACCATGGCGGGGGTCATGGCATTGTGGATGGGACTGATGGAGATCGCGCAGGAGTCTGGAATGATCGCGAAAATGACAAAAGGGATTCGCCCCTTTCTGAAATTCATGTTCCCCAGGCTCCCGGAGGATCACCCGGCAGGGGAATACATAACCACGAATCTCATTGCCAATGTCCTGGGGCTTGGCTGGGCCTGCACGCCGGCTGGATTAAAGGCCATGGAGCAGCTGGCGGAGCTGGAGAAACAGAGGGCAGAACAGCGACGGATAGAGCAGCAGAGGATGCAGCCTGTGAACAGGCAGTTACGACCAGTGGCAGGGCAGGGGACGGAGAAGGGACGACAGGGATCGGAGGATCGGCGGTATGGAGCAGAGGCCACGGCAGCCAGCAACGAAATGTGCACCTTCCTGATTCTGAATATTTCATCCTTACAGCTGATCCCGGTCAATATGATCGCCTATCGCAGCCAGTACGGCAGCGCCAATCCGGCGGTGATCATTGCTCCGGCGCTGGTGGCCACACTGTTCAGTACGATCATTGCCATCATTTACTGTAAATGGAAGGACAGGTGAGGATCATGATGAACGCATTGACACACATGTCAGATATTATGATTCCCATGGTGATTTTCTGGATCGTGGGTTATGGGATGGTCTCGGGGGTGAAGGTCTATGAGACTTTTTTGAAAGGGGCCAAAGAGGGCCTGCGCATCGTTGTGGAGATCCTTCCGACACTGGTAGGATTGATGATGGCAGTGGGGATTCTCAGGACCTCCGGCTTTTTTGACCTGCTGGGGCATCTGATCGGACCTGCCACACAGGCGGTGGGACTTCCGGCACAGCTGATACCGCTCCTTATTGTGAAAATGTTCTCTTCCTCTGCGGCAACCGGGCTGGTACTGGATATTTTTAAGACCTGTGGGCCGGATTCTTATGCGGGGATGCTGACTTCGATCCTCATGAGCTGTACCGAGACTATTTTTTACACCATGAGCGTGTATTTTCTGGCAGCAAAAGTAACAAAAACCCGCTACACGCTGCCGGGGGCATTGCTGGCAACGTTAGCGGGAACAGTGGCAAGTATTTTCCTTGCGGGAAAAATGTGATGATAATCCCACGATATGCTCATATCGGGTAGAATTGTGAGAGTGCGCAGCACGGAACAATTCGTGGGCATCATATAACTAAATCAACTGCAAGCTTCGCAAAATGAACAAGAATACCGTCAGGGTAACGGAACTTAAAAAAGTGGTGGCTACGACCACACTGGAAGTCAAAGTTCCTTCGTGGTTCATGTTTTTTGCCATGATATAGCAGCTGACAGTGGTGGGAGAGCCCAGCATAATGAGGATCGCTACCAGTTTTTCTCCGGTGAAGCCGAAATACACGGCAAGCGGCAGAAACAGAGCGGGCCATATTACCAGCTTTAACACGGTTGCCACTCCGGTGGGGGCTAAAAGCTTTAAGGCTTTTTTACCCTCGAATCCGGCACCGAGGCCGATCAGGGCCAGAGGGGTAGCCAGTACGGCAATATTGCTGATGGTCTTGGAAATGATCACGGGATAATGGATCCGGCAGGCGCTGGACAGCATGCCCAGGGCGATACTGATAATGATCGGATTCGTGATAATGCCTTTTAAGGATTTCATCAGAGATTTCTTGTCAAAACCCTTCGCATCCGGTCCGGTGAAGGACAGGATCAGCACGGCAGCGATATTGTACAGGGGAACCGTACCCACGATCATCAAGGGAGCCATGCCGGAGTTCCCGTAGATGTTCTGTATAAAGGCGATACCCAGGACAGCGGCACTGCTTCGATAGCTTGCCTGGACAAGCTCTCCCAGGCGGGATTTGTTCTTATAAAAAATGCCTGCCACGACCCAGGTGATGACGATGCAGAACAGGGTCACGAAGAAGCAGAACAGCACGTAACCGGTATCCCATACACTGTAAAAATCTGCAGTGGACATGTCCTTGAACAAAAGTACGGGCAGGGTGATTTTATAATTGAATGAATTCAGGGTTTTGACAAAAGAGTCGTTGGTAACGTGCAGTTGCTGTAAAACATAACCGATCACCATGACCAGGAATACGGGGATCGTTGCATTGAGACTGAATAATAGTTGTTCCATGGGAATTTGTATGCCTTTCTGTTATCAGAAGCGGAATATAGGAAGCGAAAAGCCCCTCTCCTTTTGCAAGTATAGAAAAGGAGAGGGGCTTTGTCAAGTTACGGGCTTGTGATGTTTTATTTTACAGCGTTGATTTTGTAGATAAATTTCACACTGCTGTCCATACCGTTATTGTCTCCGGTGAAGGAGTTGTAATTTTCGGATACGGAAGAGGTAGCTTTCATACGATCGATCACTTCCTGGAGTTCATCGGTATCCATATCAGTCAGTTTGCTGATGGCTTCGTCATTGTATTCGATCATGCCGTCCTTTAATTCCTTGGAACCATCCTTCAGCTGACTGATACCATCGATCAGCTTATCGCTTCCATCGGAAAGCTCGTTTACGCCGTTAGCCAGTTTGCCGCTGCCGGAGGCCAGATCTCTGGCACCTTCTACTAAAGTATCAGCACCATCATACAGCTCTTTACTTCCGTCTGCCAGTTTGTCAGCGCCATCCTTTAACTGGGAAGCACCGGCAACGACCTGGGCGGAACCGTCAGCCAGTTTGGAAGCACCGGCACTTGCGGATGCTACACCGGCGGTGTAAGTCTGGAGACCGGTGTAGAACTGATTATAGCCATCCAGAGAAGCTTTCAAGGCAGCAATGCTGCCGGCAGCTTGTGAAAGACTTGTGGCTTTATCCTGAATGGCTTTCAAATTTGCCTGAAGTGCGGCATCACCTGAGGATACGCTCTGGGATGCCTGAATCATACCCTGATATTTTTCAATCGTCAGTCCGGTCTGCTGTAGGACATATCCCAGAGCAACGTCAGCATCCGAGAGAGGCTCCATTTGCTGATACAGAGCATTTAATATGGTCGCATAATTAGATATTGTCAATTCTTCCGGAAGCGTGAGACCGGCAGCCGTTAACTGGGAAGCTGCAGTTTTCAACAAAGTATCGAATACCTGGCCGGCAGCGCCGTTCAAAGAATCATTCTGTGCAGTCAGCTGACCGAGACCATTCTTCAGATCATTAGTACCGGACTGCAGGCTCTGTGTACCTGCTAACAGGGTCTTGGTGCCCTCCTGCAGTGTACCGATGCCGCTCCGCAGAGAACCGACACCGCCTCTTAAAGTGACAGTACCGTCAGCTACTTTGTAAGCGCCATCCCGGAGGTCGTTGGAACCATCGGACAGTTCTTTTACACCATCCTGCAAGTCACCGGATTTGTCATAAAGCTCTGTGACACCATCATAAAGATCGGAAGTCCCGTCCAACAGTTTGTTGGTAGCATCCTCCAGATCATCCATTGCCTCTGTCAGGTCATCGAGATCATCCACATTACTGAAATCCAGACGGGAGAAGACGGAATTGGTGGCGATGCAGTAGGATTCATTCATGGTGAAATCCGTTGCATCGGCCTCAATCTCCAGATAATCGTCGAAATCCTCTTCCATATCCAGGTTCGTACCCAGTCCGGGGAAGACGATACCGGTGACAACGCTGTGGCTGCCGTCGTTGATGACCTTACCTGAGGACACCTTAATATTGCTGAAATTGTCATTATCCAGGATCATACCGGTCATTACCGCAAAAGGAACATAAATTTTTTTCTCTTTTCCGGCAATCTCACGGGTCTCATATAATTCGTTCGTGTAATCATAGCGGATCACTACATGACCGCTCTGGCCGTTCAGATCTGATGGGGAGATCTCCTTGCCGTCCAACGTATAAGTAACTTTCAGGGAAATGGGAGCATCCTTATCGGGATTGCTCTGGGTGTAGGAATCTTTTTCTCCCTGATTCTTCAGCCAGTCGCTGACGTAGATCTTCTGCTGGGTTCCGTCTGCATTCAGGATCACATAGACGGTCTCATCAATGGAGGTTGCGGAGGTATCTTCGGATTTCCAGATGTCATCTACGGCATCCCGGATCTGCTCCTTGACCTCGGTCTCTTTCTTTTCGGAAGTTTTTGCATATACGGAGACACCGGTAACACTTAAGGCTACCACACCGGCGAGGCACAGAGCCCCGGTTCTCCAGGCTTGTTTTTTCAAATTGATCATAATCTTATGCCGTCCTTTCTTTCAATGTATTGGAGGGTTCTGCATTCTTGTTCCGGAAGCCGATGCTGGTGACACAGATCACCTTGTCGAACAGCATGAACATGGCCGGCAGGAACAGGATAACAGCAAACATACTTACAATAGCGCCTCTTGCCATCAGATCACAGAGGGAACTGATAATGTCCACGTCGGAATACAGGGCAACACCGAAGGTGGCGGAGAACAGTCCCATGGCGCTGACGATAATGGAAGGAATGGATACCTTCAGGGCGTTGGTGACAGCTTCACGTTTGTCCCTGCCTTCGTAGCGTTCCTGCTTGTATCTTGTGGTCATCAGAATAGCGTAGTCCACAGTAGCACCCAGCTGAATTGTACTGATACAGATCGGGGCAATGAAAGGAAGTGACGTTCCTGTCAGGTGAGCAAGGCCCAGATTGATGAAGATGGACAACTCGATAACAGCTACCAGGATCAGCGGCAGGGTAATACTTTTTTCTACCAGAGCAATGATCACGAAGATCGCTACGATAGAGACGGTATTTACAACTTTGAAGTCCTCGTCGGTGGTCTCGATCAGATCCTTGGTACAGGGAGCTTCACCGATCAGCATGCCCTTGGAATCGTATTTTTTCAAAATAGTATTCAGCTCATTGATCTGGGCATTTACCTCATCGGTAGCGGTCTTATATTCGGAGTTTACCAGAAGGAGTTCCCAGTCATCACTCTTTAATACTTCTTTTACGGATTCCGGAAGCATTTCCTCTGGTACCAGAGGGCCGACTACGGATTCCAGACCCAGAGCATATTTGATACCCTCGACGTTTTCCATCTCGTGGATCATGGCACGTACGTCAGTGTCAGATACATCGGTGCTTACCAGTACCATATGGGTGGCACCTACACCGAAGTCTTCCTGCAATTTGCTGTTGGCTACCACGTAGGCCATATCTTCGGGAAGGGTTTCACCGAGATCGTAATACACTTCATTGTTGGTTGCTTTATAAGACAGATAAGAAGGAAGTACCAGCCCCAGGAACAGGATCAGGAATACCGGGAATACTTTGGTGATACCTGAAGCAACTTTTCCCATATCCGGCAGCAGGGATTTGTGACTGGTCTTCTGTAATAACTTATCCAGTACCAGGATCATGGAAGGAAGCGTTGTGACACAACCGATGACACCCAGGATGACACCCTTGGCCATGACAATACCAAGATCCAGACCTAAGGTATAGCTCATAAAGCACAGAGCGATAAATCCAGCTACCGTGGTGATGGAACTTCCGACCACGGAGGTCAGAGTGTTGTTGATGGCTACAGCCATGGCTTCCTTGTTATCCTCATACATACTCTTCTGTTCTTCGTAGCTGTGCCAGAGGAAAATAGAGTAGTCCATGGTTACAGCCAGCTGCAGGACAGCGGACAGTGCTTTGGTCAGGTAAGAGATCTCTCCGAGGAAATAGTTGGTACCCATATTTAAGAGGATTGCCATACCGATACTCATCAGGAAAACAAACGGTGTGATCCAGTTGTCCATGAAGATCATCATGGCTACGCAGGCCAGTGCAACGGCAATACCTACATAGATCGGTTCCTCTTTTTCGCACAGATCCTTCAGGTCGGTGACCATGGCGGACATACCGGAGACAAAACACTGCTTGCCGGCAATGCTGCGGATCGCTGTGATCGCCTCCATAGTATCGTCGGAGGAGGTGGAGGTATCGAAGAAGATCGCTAGCATGGTGCTGTCACCGGAATTGAAAGCGTCATATAGTTTGGAAGGAAGTATTTCCATGGGAACGGAAACATCTGCGAAATCGTCATACCAAAGAACGGTGTCCACATGATCTACATGGGAAATATCTTCCCGGAGGGAGGAGACATCCTTGGGATCCATTCCCTCGATAATGACGAAGGAAAAGGCTCCTTTTCCAAATTCATCCATCAGAATATCCTGACCCACTACCGTGTCAATATCACCGGGCAGGTAAGTCAGCATATCGTAATTGATCCGCGTCATGATCATACCGATCAGGGAAGGGACCAGTAGTGCAACTGCCAGTACCAGAATAGGAATACGGCATTTTACGACCCATTTACCAAATTTCATAAAACAGGGCTCCTTTCGTTGTCGATTCTTTCTCAATTGGTATTGTATGCAAGGAATCCAGTCTTGAAAACGGACAAAAAAAGGCAATGCACAAAAATTGCGCATTGCTCTTAAATAATCCAAAATATGTGCAAACATGGACAAATGTCCAAATTAACGGGCCACACGTGTCAGGGCTGCTTCGATATTTCCGTGGAAAATCTCGCCGACACGCCGGATCAGTCCCTCCGGATCTTTCTTCATTCCGGTGTTCAGCCAGTCTAAAATCATGCCAACCAGGGCAAATTTGTAAAAATCTACCACCATTTTCTGATCTTCGGGAAATACTTTTTTATGAGCCGCATGTTCCACCTGTTCCGTAATCCTGGATACATATAGCCGCATGACCTCTCCGGCGATACTGTAAAGGTAGCGTTCCACCCGTTCTCTGCTGACGGAATTGTAAATATGGTAGACCAGACGCTTATTCTCCAGAGCGAACCGGGCAGCGGAGATAAAGCCGTCCTCCCAGGAGTCCATATCCAGATGCTGTGACAGTACCCGCTCCACATCTGCATTCAGAATGTGTTCCAGCAGAGCGGTGATATCCTGAAAATGATAGTAAAAAGTGTTGCGGCTGATGCCGCAGTCATCCACGATGTCTTTTATAGTGATCTTATCCAGCGGCCGTTCATTCAGCAGCCGGATAAAGGATTCTTCGATAGCCTTGCTTGTAAACTGTGTCATGGGTTCCTCCAACCTGATGATCCGTACACTTTATCCTATCACAAAAACGTTAATTTGTCATTAAAAGCAGGTCTTCCAGTGAGGAAAAATCAGAAGTTCCCTGTTCCAGATAAAAGGTGTGGAATCTAAGGTCGGAGTAAGCATCTTTCCAGTGACTTCTGGCGGTGTCCTGCAGCTGCAGAATTTCCAGATAACCGATGTAATATTTCGGATAATTACAGGGCTCTTCTGCGATATAAGTGTAGATTGCTTCGCAGGTCCCGGGAGAATCAATACCGAATTTCCCAAGAACCTCTGCCACCTGATCGTATCCGGCGCCCTCTCCGTGGATCAGGAGATCCAACAGAGTGTACATGCACAACTGCAAGCTGCGGGTATGCTTCTCCAGCCGGGCCGACTGTGCGGCATCCGACTGTCCGGCCTGTTCCAACAGAGTGGCCGCATAATCATAGGAAAGAAATTCCACATACAACGCCCAGCCTTCGAGATAACCGCCGTACCAGATGAGTTTTCTGGCAGGATCCGTGTGCATGTCGGAAAAGATGCGGTTGCTGTACACGGTCTGGTAGAGATGACCCGGGAACCCTTCATGAGCCAGTGTGGTGTAGAGCTCCAGTCCCTGAGGGGAGTTCCGGCGGTTTATATATATGACATTATTGTCGGAATCTCCCAGAGGCGTGGTTAGGTAAAAGGCCGGTGCACTATAGGGTTCCAGACTGGGGACCACATCTTTGACAGTGACGGTGGGAACGGGACTGCTGACAGGAAAGTCATTTTTCATACGAGCCTGTAGATCCGAGAGCATTTCTTCCGGTTCTGCCAGAGGGAAAACTGCCGTATTTTCTTCAGAAAGCAGTGTAATCAGGGAAGGGGACTGGGAAGCCAGATAGCGGATAGCGGATTGCTCTTTCTGAAATTGCACAAGCAGCATCTGCACCAGTTCTTTCGGAACGGGAGGAACCGGTCTCGGAAAACAGCAGATGGAGATAGTAGGTTCTTTCCGTCCGGCAGCAGGGCGAGCCCTTTCGGGAGCCCATTGTGGACACTGTTGTTTTTGCCCGAAGCAGCATTGGCAGTTGTTTCGGATGCAGTGGAATCGGCATTGGTGGAAGTCTCCAGAGAGTGCAGCCCTTCGGACAGGGCGGCATAGGCGGGCTGCACCACCGTGGCAAGCAGGCGGTCGTTGGTCTCAATCAGAGAGGCAGTCTCCTTCGGTGTAAAAAGTCCCTGCTTCTGTAGCTCTGACAGGCGGTCTTCAAAAGTAGTCTGTAAAAAATGGGTTCCCTGTGCCAGTTCTTCGGTTGTGACAATGGTGTCACATTGCTTCCGGACTTTTTCTGAGGAGCAGGCAGGCATAAAGAAGCCTGCGGCAGCTTTTTCCTGCTCGTAGAGAAGCAGGGAGGAAAAATAGTCATCTATCTGATCCAGGAGAGCCAGGTAATCCGTGACATCCCGTTTTGTGCGGAAGGTGTATTCCGCCAGCAGAACGGGAAGCTGGGACTGCATTCCGGAGGAAGGTGACAGAGGCTCATTGTAATAAGGAAAATCTGCCAGAGCCAGATCATTTTCCAGAGAGCGATGCAATAACCGGTAAGTATAGGCATTTTCCGGGGAAAGTCTGTCAGGGTCTATACGGTCAAGCCGGTGCAACAAGTCGGAACAGTGTTCTTTGCTGTCTTCCGGCTGGCCGGAGTGGTAGATCGGAAGCACAGGTTCATATTCGGAGATGCCAAAGGTCTTTGGATCGGCAATGGTGTAGTGCATATTCAGGGTACTGCCAGTCATTTCCTCCTGAAAAAGTTGGGAGGTGAACTGCTCAAAACGTCTATCCGGGGAGGTATGGGAAGCTACAAGGGTCAGAGCACCGGTGAGGGCGCAGAGAAGACTAATACATACGAGTAGTTGAGGGAAGGAGAGAGGGGGACGTTTACGCACGATGATTACCTGATGAAAAAGAGTGTTGGTAAGAGTATATGTGAATACTCCACGGGATAGACTTACTGCAAGGTTGTACACCAAACAACTATATACAAATGTACCTAAAACAGGTAAAAGATGTATTGACTTTGTACGGTGGTCTGATTATACTGAAAGTGATTATGGAGACAAAATATCAAAATCTCATTAATTACATACAGGAACAGATATCAGACGGACAACTAGGTCCGGGAGAGAAAGTTCCCTCGGAGAATCAGCTGTCGGAACAGTTCCATATCAGCAGGCAGACGGTGCGGAAAGCTATCGGCACGCTGGAGGAGGACGGGCTGGTGCAGAGGATCCGTGGCAGTGGCACTTATGTGAGCTTTGACCGCCAGAAGAATCTGGAACAGCGCAACAGCATCGCCGTGGTGACTACCTACGTGGACAGCTACATTTTCCCCAGAATTTTACAGGGAATGCAGAATACTTTATTTGAAAGCGGGTTTTCTGTCCAGATCTATTTCACAAACAACACGCTGGACCGGGAGAAAAGTATTCTGAAGGATCTGTTGAAACGGGACGATGTGGCCGGAGTGATCGTGGAGGGGACAAAGAGCGGATTGCCGAATCCGAACCTGGATCTGTACCGGCACCTGATGGCCAGAAAGATACCGCTTCTGTTTTTCAATACCTATTATCCCGAGCTGGAGGCACCGCATGTATCGTTAAATGATGCGGAGGCGGCCTACAAGGCCGTAAGATATCTGATTGACAAGGGGCATCAGAAGATCGGGGCAATCCTGAAGCTGGATGACGGTCAGGGCAGACAGCGTTATCTGGGATATCTGAAGGCCATGGAAGAGGCCGGGCTCACTGTGACGGATTCCCGGATGGTGTGGATCGACACGGACGAATCGAAGCAACTTGGTTACTGCCGGGACAGAATCCTGAATCGGGTCGAGGAATGCACCGCCCTTCTGGCATACAATGATCAGATTGCTTTTCAGTTGATTCGGATGTTGACAGAACGCAATATCCGGGTACCGGAAGATGTGTCAGTCATCAGCATCGACGATTCGGATCTGGCGAGACACAGCGAGGTGCCCATCACTTCCCTGCCGCACCCCAAGGAGAATCTGGGGAAAAAAGCAGCGGAGACATTGTTACAGATGATCGCGGGCAGGAAAAAGGACCTGACTTACGAATTTGACACCCGTGTCGTAGAGCGGGAATCTGTTGCGGAATGCACTGAAAACGGAAATAAAAAATGAGATAAATAAAGAAGTGAAAAGGAGAGAACACAATGAACGAAGCAGTAAAAGAAGCGATCAGAACAGGAAAAACAGCCCTCGGTATTGAGTTTGGTTCCACCAGAATCAAAGCGGTACTGGTAGATGAGAGCCACGCACCCATCGCCATGGGAACCTACGACTGGGAGAACCGTCTGGAGAACAACATCTGGACCTACAGCCTGGAAGATATCTGGAAAGGCCTGCAGGGATGCTACAAGAGCCTGACAGACGATGTAGAGGCAAAATACGGTGAGAAGCTGACCACCCTGGGCTCGCTGGGATTCAGCGGAATGATGCACGGCTATATGCCGTTCAATGCAGCCGGAGAACTTCTGGTGCCTTTCCGTACCTGGAGAAATACACAGACATCCGAAGCCTGCAAGAAGCTGATCCCGGTATTTAATTTCAACATTCCCCAGCGATGGAGCATTGCACATCTGTATCAGGCTATTTTGAGCGGAGAAGATCATGTGAAGGATATCGCATTCTTCACCACACTGGCAGGATACATTCACTGGAAGCTGTCCGGAGAAAAGGTGCTGGGCATCGGTGAGGCAGCAGGTATGTTCCCCATTGATTCCACCATTATGGATTTTGATCAGAAGATGCTGGATCAGTTCGATGGCTTACACAATTTTGACTGGAAGATCCGTGACATTCTGCCGAAGGTACTGGTAGCCGGAGAGCCTGCCGGTGTTCTGACCGCGGAAGGTGCAAAATTACTGGATTCCACCGGAACCTTACAGCCCGGCGCACCCATGTGCCCTCCCGAAGGTGATGCGGGAACCGGCATGGTAGCCACCAACAGTGTGGCAGTCCGCACCGGTAATGTCTCTGCCGGAACCTCCATTTTCGCTATGGTGGTACTGGAGAAGGCTATGGAAAAAGTACACGAAGAGATCGATATGGTCACCACTCCCGACGGTATGCCGGTAGCTATGGTACACTGCAACAACTGTACCTCCGATCTGAATGCCTGGGTAAATCTTCTGGGCGAATGTGCAGAGAGCTTTGGCGTAAAAGTAGATAAGAATGAACTGTACGGCGTGCTGTACCGCAAGGCACTGGAAGGTGCTGCGGACTGCGGCGGCGTGACAGCATACAATTATTTCTCAGGAGAGCCCATCACCGGACTGGATGCAGGGCGTCCCATGGTGGTAAGAACTCCCGATGCGGATTTCTCACTGGCAAACTTCATGCGTTCCCATCTGTACAGCGCAGTTGCTACCCTGAAGATTGGCATGGACATTCTGTTAAGAAGAGCATGTGGCCGTGGATTCCCTGATGGGCCATGGCGGCTTCTTCAAGACTCCCGTGGTGGGACAGCGTGTCATGGCAGCAGGCATGAACGCACCGATCACCGTTATGGATACAGCCAGTGAAGGCGGTGCCTGGGGTATTGCTATTCTGGCAGCTTTCATGAAGGAGAAAAAAGACGGCGAGACTCTTTCTTCCTATCTGAATGACAAGATCTTCGCAGGACAGACAGGAACCACACTGAACCCGGATGTCGAGGATGTGAAGGGATTTGATGCTTTCCTGGAAGAGTACAAGAAACTGCTTCCCGCAGAAAAGGCAGCCGTTGCGGCAAAATAATTTTTCAGATGCAATTTGAGCCTGCATAGTGTACGGAAGTACACGATACCTATGTGTCGGAAAGTTGGCAGGCTGTGGAAAGGAATGAGATTAAGTATATGTTAGAGGAATTAAAACAGAAAGTATATGAAGCAAATATGGATCTGCCCCGGTATGGTCTGGTGACTTTCACCTGGGGAAATGTCAGCGCCATTGACAGAGAGAGTGGACTGTTCGTAATCAAACCCAGTGGTGTGGATTATGACAAGCTGACACCGGAGATGATGGTAGTCATGGATCTGAACGGCAATAAGGTGGAAGGGGATCTGAATCCCTCTTCCGACACTGCAACTCATCTGGAGCTGTACAAGGCATTCCCGGAGATCGGCGGTATCGTGCATACCCATTCTTCCTATGCTACCAGTTGGGCACAGGCGGGAAGAGACATTCCCTGCTACGGAACCACCCATGCAGATTATATCTACGGTCCGGTTCCCTGCGTGCGCTGCCTGACAAAGGAAGAAATCGAGGACGCTTACGAGGAAAATACCGGACACTTGATTGTCAACGAGTTCAAACGTCTGGGCAAGGACCCGAAAGCAGTGCCTGCCGTTCTGTGCAAGAACCATGGGCCTTTTGCCTGGGGCAAGGATGCCAGAGAGGCTGTCCACAATGCGGTAGTACTGGAAGAGGTGGCAAAAATGGCTTATCGTGCAGAGACGATCAACCCCAGAATTCAGCCGGCACCGCAGGAGCTGCAGGATAAGCACTATAATCGCAAGCATGGAAAGAATGCATACTATGGCCAAACAGTTCAGAAATAGAATTTGGCTTATAGTGCGAGGGTGCTTGCACACAGAGCACTATATGACAAATTCTATTAGCGGAGCGCACCTCCATGAAATGAATTTGTGAGTGGAACGAACAAATTTATGAATGGAGGTCTGAACTGTATGCTGGAATTTGCCACCGCAATATTTTACGGTAGAAGAGCAATTCTTTTACTAGACTAGCATTCGGAAGTATGCTAGTATAACAACGTAAATCGCAACAGACAAGCCAATATGGCGGAATGGAGGAGACAATGAAGAATTTAGAACTGCAAAAGCGTGCCAATGATGTCCGCAAGGGCATTGTGACCGCAGTTCATGGTGCGAAAGCGGGACATCCCGGTGGATCCCTGTCAGCCGCAGATATTTTTACATTTTTATATTTTGAGGAGATGAACATTGACCCGAAGAATCCCGATATGGAGGAACGTGACAGATTCGTACTGTCCAAGGGTCATACAGCTCCCGGACTCTATTCCGCACTGGCTTACAGAGGATATTTCCCGGTAGAGGATCTGCCTACCCTGCGTCACCTGGGCTCCTATCTGCAGGGTCATCCCTGCATCCATATCCCCGGCGTGGATATGTCTTCCGGATCCCTGGGACAGGGCATTTCCGCAGCAGTAGGTATGGCACTGGGTGCAAAGATGGAGAATCGTGATTTCCGTGTATACACACTGCTGGGTGACGGTGAGATCGAGGAAGGCCAGGTATGGGAGGCAGCCATGTTCGCAGGCTTCCGTAAGCTGGACAACCTCTGTGTTATGGTAGATAACAATAATCTGCAGATCGATGGACCTATCGACCAGGTATGCTCTCCTTATCCTATCGATAAGAAGTTCGAGGCATTCAATTTCCATGTGATCAATGCAGATGCTCATGATTTTGATGCGATCCGTGCAGCATTCAAGGAAGCAAGAGAGACCAAGGGCATGCCCACCTGTATCGTATTCCATAGCCTGAAGGGTAAGGGCGTTTCCTTCATGGAGAACAGTGTGGACTGGCACGGCAAGGCTCCCAACGATGAGGAGTATGCAGTGGCAATGGCAGACCTTGATAAGATCGAAAAAGAATTAGAGAAAGCAGGTGAGCAGTAATGGCAGAGAATACCGTGAAAAAAATCGCAACCAGAGAAAGCTATGGTAACTCCCTGAAGGAGCTGGCAGAAGAATTCCCCAATCTGGTCGTATTGGATGCCGACCTGGCAGCAGCTACCAAGACCGGAATCTTCCGTAAGGCATATCCCGACCGCCACATCGACTGCGGTATCGCAGAGTCCAACATGATGGGTGTGGCTGCAGGACTGTCTCTGGTAGGTAAGATTCCCTTCGTAAGCTCTTTTGCAATGTTCGCAGCAGGACGTGCTTTTGAACAGGTACGTAACTCTATCGGTTACCCTCATCTGAATGTCAAGATCGGTGCGACCCATGCAGGTATCACCGTAGGTGAGGACGGCGCTACCCACCAGTGTAACGAGGATATTGCTCTGATGCGTACCATTCCCGGCATGGTAGTAATGTGCCCTTCCGATGATGTGGAAGCAAGAGCCGCTGTCCGTGCCGCTCTGGAATATGAAGGACCTGTATATATTCGTTTCGGACGTGCTGCAGTACCCGTGATCAATGATCATCCTGGTTATCATTTCGAGATCGGTAAGGGAACCATAGTCCGTGAAGGTAAGGATGTCACCATCGTAGCCACTGGTATCTGCGTAGATTCCGCTCTGGGTGCAGCAAAGATGCTGGAAGAGGAAGGCATCAGTGCAGAGGTTGTAAATATCTGTACCATCAAGCCTCTGGACGAGGAGATCATCATTAACAGCGCCAAGAAGACCGGCAAGGTAGTGACCGTGGAAGAGCATTCCGTGATTGGTGGACTGGGAAGCGCTGTCTGCGACTGTCTGTGCGCAAATCATCCCGTGCCTGTGAAGAAGGTCGGCATGCAGGATGTCTTCGGTGAGTCCGGTTCCGCTGCTGCTCTGGTAGAGAAGTACGGTCTGGATGCCAAGGGCGTTTACAAGTCTGTCAAAGAATTTCTGTAAGAGAATATAAGATATCAAGAGGAAGCCGCCAGTTATGTGAAAACAGAGACTGGCGGCTTCTTTTAGGTCATGGTATCATGAACTCGAAATAATAAATGAAAAAGAAGACAATATTGTAAAGAAGTCGATAATCAGGTAAAAGAAGTCGAAAATTAGGTATCAAAAGTCGATATTCAAGCGGAAGTTACACAAGAATATGATACTATATTAGATAGAAATATATATACGGTGCTGGTGTCACAACGGTTGGTGCTCTTAAGAAAGGCGAAATCATGTTAAGCAAAATGAAAAAATCTGTTGTAATTTGCATGAATAGTCTTATATCTGTAATTATTTTTTGCATGATAATAATGCTTTTATGTAGTTGCGTCAGTGCAGCTCGCACGACTTGGAAACAGGCAAAAAAGACTTATCATTCTATGGTGGAGTACTATACGCGCGATGTAGAAAATAATTTGAGCAATATTTCGGACTATCTTCTTCGAATAAGCGAAACAGCGGATTATTATGGTATGACTAATTGCGAAGAGGATAAAGAATCTATGAACAATTTGTCAAGACAGCGGCTGTATAATCAATTGAATGAGGATATTCTTGTTTATAGTTCTGCGGATTACTTTTTTATATTTCAAGACAAATATGCAGATATCATGATGGTGGAATCTGCAAAAAAAGAAAGCAAAAATACAAAGTCAGAATATCAGAGAACAGTTGAAAAGGTTATTGGAGAGTAGAGAACCTACAGAAAAATGGGAGCTGTTTGATGCAGAAGGTTATCAATATTTAATCAGAGTTGTATCAAAGGATGGTGTGGGATTGGCTGTGCAGTGAGCCTTAATCGACTGATTGAAACAATGCAAGCTGTACAACTAAGTGATTATTATGTTTCTTACTATAAAATAGGCACAATGATTTTAGACAACGAGTCAGGGAAAGATCTAAAAATAGAACTGCCAATTCAAGAAACAGATGTGGGTGTAAGAATTGTAATTCCTTCAGAAAAGCTATTTGAAGAAATCAGAACGTTATTAAACTTCAGTATGGTTTTTGCTGTGATTTTGATCATACTGCTTTTTGCTCTTTATATTTCCATGTATCACTGGTTTACAAATCCGGTAAAAAGGATTGTATCAGTAATGCAAAAGGTGGATGAAGAAGGAATAGATCTTAAAATGCCGGAGTTTGACAACTGGGAAGAGTATCATATTGTCAGTAAAAACTTTAACAATATGATGGAAAAAATTAAAATTCTGAAAATTGATGTTTATGAGAAAGAAAAAAAGCAGTCTGAGCTGTATAAACAATATTTAATGCTTCAGATTAACCCTCATTTCTTTTTAAATGCTTTAAATACTATTTATATGTTGAATAAAAGAAAAGATAACAATCAGGTAAATATTCTTCTAACATATCTGATAAATTATTTTAAAAGTGTGTTTGCTCGTCAAGGAGAAATGGTTCCTCTGAAGGAGGAAATCAATTTTATGTTAAACTATATGGCGATTCAAAAGTTTCGTTTTGCGGGTGCTATGCATCTTCAGTGTGAAATAGAGCCGGAAGCAGAAATCAGCATGGTGCCGGCTATGTGTGTATTAACTTTTGTGGAAAATGCAATCAAATATTCCACGGATTTCTCGAATGATTTGATGATTGTCGTTTCAGCCAAAGTAGAGGGAGACAATATAAAAATTGAAATTCAGGATAATGGAGAAGGAATTGAGGAGAACATTCTTAAAAAAAAAATAAACCAAAATGAGAAAATTGTGAAAAACGATAGGGAGCATATTGGAATAAAAAATATAGTAGATAGAATGCACATGCATTATGGAGAGGCTGCCAGTGTCAAGGTTACAAATCGGGACAGTGGAGGAGTTAGCGTTGTCATAAATGTACCAAAATGAACAAAAGGGAAACTATAAGATAACTAGAAAAAGATGTTGGAATGGAGATCAGCTATGAACTTACTTATTGTAGATGATGAATATCTGGTGGTAGAAGAAGTAGTTACAGTAACGGACTGGGGGATCTTTGGGTATTACGGAGATTTATTCTGCTACAAATGCAGTTAGCGCTGTTCGAATTTTAAATGAGAAAAAAATTGATATTATGATCTGCGATATTGAAATGCCTCAGACAGATGGATTGGAATTATCAAAAAAGGCAAAGGAAAATTTTCCGGATTTAGAAATCGTCATGTTGACAAGCCATGCGGAGTTTATTTATGTCAGAACTGCCTTGCGATACGGATGTTATGATTATCTGCTTAAACCGGTCATGGAAGATGATATTATTAAGGTGATGAAAAATCTTGTCACTAAGATTGAAAGAGAGCGTCATCAGGCGCAGTTACAGGAAGAAGGAATTGTATGGAACCAGTTAAAACCAGTATGGAAAGAAAAATATTGGGAGGAAATGCTCAGAGGACTACGTGATGATCCGAACAGGGAGTGTGAAGAATATGAGGAGAAGCAATGGAAAGAGGAGCAAGATAGAAGGCTGATCCCAATTTTATTTTATCAATATGCAAATGACAAAGCAGAAGAAGACATAAAGCAGACCAGGAAGAAGGTAAAAGAGGACTTGGGAACAGTGGTGGTGACTTTCTGCTTCCGGTATTGTCTCAAAAAGAATTTGCAGGCCTGGTTTTTATTTCAGACGAGTGGCTGAGTTCTGGCACTGAAAGAAATGGCATAATATTAAAAGATGCGATATTACAGCAATTTAAGACAGAAAGATTATACGAAAAAATTGGAATATGCATAGGAGAAGTGTGTACAGGGAGAGAAGTACAGTCCATGGTAGATAAGCTTCGACAGTTTGCATGGAATAATGTTTGCAGTAGAAGACAGATTTTGGATATTATAAATATGCCTAAAAACAGTGAAGCAATTGGTATGCCTGATATGACGCTATGGAAAGCATATATTGATAATGGCAAGACTGTGGAACTTCAAGATATAATCCGAAAATGGCTTTGGGGAAAAGACAATGAGGCAAAGTTAAATAGGAGAGCACTTCAAATGCTTCAGTATGATTTGGAACAGTTGTTCTATTCGACACTTCAGGAAAATGGAATTCAGGCACATCAATTTTTATATGATAGAGAAAATGGATGTAACAGAGTAACAGCAATTGGTTCACTGGAGGAAATGGATGCATGGATTGAGGAAACTATGGGAGCTGTTTCCAGGATCATGCAGGATGTATCGAACTTAAGTGGGATCAGGGAACAAACGATTTATTATATACAGACCCATCTCGATGAGGAACTGAATAGGATAAAAGTTGCTTCAGCACTGTATTTAAATCCGGATTACCTGGATAGACGATTTAAAAAGGAAATGGGATGTTCGGTAAATCGCTATATTTTAAGGGAACAGGTAAATATGGCAAAAGGATTGCTGTTAAACCCAAAGATTTCCGTATGTGAGATTGCATCCCGGTGCGGCTATGAAAATATGTCTAATTTTTCTGCAATGTTTAAAAGAGAAGTAGGAATTTCACCAAATGAATATCGAAAAAACGGTGGGATGGAAAGACCTGATCTTTGAGGATCAGGTCTTTTTGTATAAAAATCATAAGTGAAGGTCGAGTTTCAAGTAGAGTCAGAACATAATAGCAGATTATACTATAGTTGATCCTAAATGAAAAGAATGATATGGAAAGGGAGGAACAAAATGTTTGATTTTTTTTCAAAGGAAGATAAACAACTATATAATATGTTAGGACATCTGAATATGGCTGAAAAAGAAATAAGCTTAAAGGATAACAGTGAAACAGAGATATATGAAGTCGCCGGCCCGGATGATAATATGCTTTTTTGCATGAAGCAGCTATTATAGAATATCATGGAACGCTATTTGCTGCCTGGTATAATTGCGAGGAAAAAGAACTGATCGGACCTACTCCAATCAGACAAAAAGGTCAAAAGACGGTGGAAAGACATGGAGTGATATTGAAACGATAGCGGAGGATCAAACCGGCAAAATTTTGTTCTGCCCACCAGTGTACGGTATTTGCGAAGATAAACTATATATGCTTATTAATGAAATGGTATCAGCAGATCATATTCATGCTCTTGATCTTTATGTATTTCAAGAGGAAAAGGACTGTTTTGAATTTTTATGGTCCAAACCGATTCCTTTTAAGCTAAATACGAATGTGTATAAGATGGCAAATGGGAAATTGCTTTTGCCGGGACGTATTGCTGAACTAGATGGCTTCCCGAATACTCCGGCGGTACTTATTTCGGATTCCGGGAAAATAGATGATGATTGGAGATTAGTATATATTCAGGAAAATGGAGACTTACCTGATGGTTCTAAGCTGGTACATCCGGAAATTACCGCAATCATAGAAGATAATAAAATTGCCATGTTTTCGAGAGATGACGAGCGAAAAGTTCCGCTTGTATATTTATCACAGGATTATGGCGAGACATGGTCGGATGCCTTTTCCTATGATATTCCTTTTTCAGATTCAAAAATATATGCGGGCACGCTTTCTGATGGTAGAAATTATATAATAGGAAATTGGTATCCGGGAAGAGAAAAACTTGTACTCGCATTCTCCAAACCCAAAGAAAGTACCTTTGAGACAGGCATTATACTACAAAATGGCTTTTCCGACAGATTAGGTTATGGAAAAGCGTGGTGTTACCCATGCGCCTATGAAGCAGATCATAAATTATATATTATATATACTGTATATTTAGAAAATGAAAAAAGAGGGGCTGCATTGTCCGTTGTTCCGTTGATATAACAGCTCCTGTATTTTTAAAGAAGATGCAGAAAACATGGATATAAGTCTGTTGGAGGAAACGATTATGTTGTATACGGAAACAAAGGAATTACAAAAATACAGGGCTTCAAAACGCCTATGGCAAGGAATCCCAAGCATTGAGGTGACAAAACGAGGAAGGATTTTCCTTACTTTCTATTCAGGTGGAGTCAAGGAAGAAATAGGAAATTATGTGATCGTAATTAAGTCGGATGACGGAGGGAATCATTTCTCGGAACCGATTGTTATTGTAAAAGAAGATAATGGAAGATGCTATGACCCATGCCTTTGGATAGATTCATTGGGAGAACTTTGGCTGACATGGGCAAAGTGTCCGGACGATGGTTTATATGCATCTGTTTGCCGAGATCCTGATGCAGAGGAGCTGGTTTGGGGAGAAGAATTTCTGGTAGGCCATAATGTAATGATGAATAAACCTATAGTGGTGAAATCTGGTGAATGGTTGTTCCCGATTGCTGTATGGAATGATGGTATAAGAGTATTATCAGAAGAATATGATACTAAAATTACGGAAAAAGGCTCCTTTGTTTATGCTACCAATGATTGCGGGAAAACCTTTCAGAAGCTTGGCTTTGCAGACGTGAAAGACCGGCATTATGATGAACATATGATCTTGGAGATGAAGGATGGAAGCCTAAGAATGTTTGTTAGGACAAAGTATGGGATTGGCGCATCGAATTCTTATGATGGAGGAAGAAGCTGGAGTAAAGATTTTGACACTGGCTATGGTGGTCCCTGTTCGAGATTCCATATTACAAGATTGCGTTCAGGTAGAATCCTGCTGATCAATCATTTTAAGTTTAGTGGAAGAAATAATCTTACGGCAATGCTGTCAGAGGATGAAGGAAAAACGTTCCCTTATAAATTACTATTAGACGAGAGAGAAGTTTCTTATCCGGATGCAAAGGAAGCAGATGATGGATTTATCTATGTAACATATGATCGGGAACGTGGAAGTTATCTATCCAATATGAAAGAGGTGATGGCTTCCGCCAGAGAAATTTTAATTGCCAAAATAACAGAAGAGGATATTATTAGCGGATCTCTTGCAAACACAAATAGTTATCTGAAAAGGATCGCGAGTAAGCTGACGGATTATGATGGAGAGGACAAAGATCCATTTCATGAGCTGGATTTCGATAAAACAAAAAGCGTATAAAATTCATAAGTGAAGGTCGAAATTCAGGGAGAAAGAAATAATTATAAGAGATATAGTTTAATTACAAAAGATACAAAACATACATAAAAGGAAGGAGAAAATGATATGAAAAAGAAAATTGTAAGTAAAGTATTTGCCTTATTGTTGGCAGCATGTACAGTGCTTTCCGCATGTGGAAATGAAAGCGGTAATCAGAGCGTAGGTCAGACAGACAAAAGTGAAACGAATGACACTGTGCAGGAAGGAGAGGAACCATATACCATTGTTTATGCATTTGATGTATGGGTACAGCAGGCAGATTGGGATTTGGTAGAGGAGAATCTAAGCAACATTGTTTATGACAAGATTGGTGCCAAGGTTAAGCTTTTGCCTATGACAGGAGCAAACTATCAGCAGGAGGTTAATCTGATGATTACCAGTGGCGAAAAGCTGGATCTGGTAAATGCATCAGCCAGAACTACATTCAGTAGTGATGTCACTTCCAATAAACTGCTTGGGCTGGATGAAGAAACGGTTCGTAAATATGCACCGGATGCAATGGAAGTAATCGGCGACTATATGGAAGCTACCACAGTTGACGGAAAAATATATGGATTTCCGACCATACGTGATATGGCAAGTGCATACGGACTGATTCTTCGCAATGATATTATCGAGAAATATGGAATTGATGCTGATGCAGGATTAACAGTAGAACAATTAGATGACCTTTTTGCCAGAATTAAAGAGGGAGAACCGGACAAGTATGTAACGCAGCCGCAAAGCCAGGGAACCAGCATTCTGGAAAGCCTTTTTAAAACATATGATGGGCTGGGTGATACCATGGGAGTCCTGATGGATTGGGGACAGGGCGATCTGACCGTGCAAAATCTCTTTGATACAGAATATTACGAGGAGTGTGTGAGGAAAGCCAGAGAGTGGAATGAGAAGGGCTATATTCTTCCAGATGCTTCAACGAATCCTGATACAGGAGTAGCTTATTTCAAAACAGGAAAAGTGGCATCCACAATGTCCCTGATTCATCCGGGTGTGCCTACAGACAGCACCAATATGACAGGTATTCCATGCAGTACAGCAATTGTAAATCCGGCTTTTGGAAATACACAAACGGTTGGAGCTGTTATTCAGTCGATCCCTGTCAGCTGTAAGAATCCTGAAAAAGTGTTGGAGTTTGTCAATCTGCTTTATAGTGATGCAGAAGTATATAATGCGTTGGTATGGGGTATTGAAGGTACACACTATCAGCATGTAAAAGGAAGCGAAAAGTGGATTACTTATCCGGACGGTGTAACTGGAGAAACATCCGGCTATACTCTGAGTGCAACTTACGCTTTTGGAAATCGTTATCTGAGTTATATTTGGAATACGGATCCCGAAGATTTAAATGAAAAATATGAGGAATTTAATGATAATGCAATCAAATCTAAAGCGCTGGGATTTGTGTTTGACACCACTCCTGTGAAGGCAGAAGCGGCGGCTGTACAGGCAGTAATGGATGAGTATCGTCTGCCTCTGGAGAATGGAGTAATCGATCCTGATGAAAATTTACCGAAATTCCGACAGGCACTGAAGGATGCAGGGATTGATACTGTTATTGCAGAAAAGCAGCGGCAGTTAGACGAGTGGGCGGCAACAAAATAAGTAAAGTTTCTCGGAAAGGTCAGAGGTATAACACAACTGACCTTTCTATTCAAAGGAGCCTGGTATGTATAAAAGATTAAAAAAAATAAAAAAGCTTTTGCCACTATACATTATGGCTTTGCCGGCATTGGTTTATTTGTTTATTAACAATTATTTACCACTAACGGGTATGGTGGTAGCTTTTAAAGATTTCGACTACAGCAAAGGAATTTATGGAAGTGATTGGGCAGGCTTTAGAAATTTTTTGTTTTTATTTAAAAACTCAGTTGCTTTTATTATTACCAGAAACACAATATTGTACAATGTGGCATTTATTATAATTAATACATTTTTAGGTATTTTAGTAGCAATTCTTTTGAGCGAAGTGACAAGCAAAAAGGCTTTAAAAGTATATCAGACAGTGATTCTTTTGCCATATTTGTTTTCTATCGTCATTATCAGTTATCTGGTATTTGCTTTCTTAAGTACGGATGTAGGCTTTATTAATAAAGGGATCCTGGAGCCCTTGGGAAAAAGCACGATATCCTGGTACAATGAGTCAAAGTACTGGCCTATAATATTACCGATCGTAAATACATGGAAGTCATTTGGATTTCAGGCAACTATTTATTATGCCAATGTTATTTCTATTGATAAGTCTTACTATGAAGCGGCTCAACTGGATGGGGCATCAAAGCTTCAACAGGTACGGTATATCACACTGGTATTGTTGAAACCGGTTATTATAATGATGATATTATTGGCGGTAGGAAAGATTTTTTATTCTGATTTTGGTTTATTTTATCAGGTTACGCAGAACTCAGGAGCAATATACAGTACTACAAATACAATAGATACCTATGTGTACCGCACATTGATACAGACAGGAGACGTGGGTATGTCTGCAGCAGCAGGAGTATATCAGTCAGTAGTCGGCTTTTTAATTGTTTTAATTACAAATTTGTTACTTCGGAAGATCAGCCCGGAAGATTCTCTGTTTTAGGAGGTGTGAGATGAAACGAATGAAAGTAAACAAATCAGCATTAGTAGCACATATAGTTTTAATTTGTTTCGTGCTTTTCTGTACTCTTCCTACGTTGTTGCTGGTAACGTCTTCTCTGTCGGATAATGATAGTGTGTTCCGAAATGGTTATTCCTTTTGGCCCAAAGAGTGGAGTCTGGAAGCATATCGCTATATGGCAACGCAGGGGCAGACAATATTCCGTGCATACGGGATTTCAATACTAACTACATTTATAGGTACGATTTCCGGATTGATGCTTACAGCCATGCTGGGATATACACTTTCGCGTAATGAATTACCCGGAAGAAAGATAATCAATTTTCTCGTGTTTTTTACATTGCTTTTTAACGGAGGTATGGTTCCCACCTATTTATTATATGTAAATACGTTACATGTCAAAAATACTATATTTGCATTACTTTTGCCAAATAATATTTTGGTAAATGGTTTCAATGTTCTGCTGGTGAGAACATACTTTAATAACAATACGCCTAAGGAATTGATCGAATCAGCTATGGTAGATGGCGCTAAGGAGTTCCGAATTTTCTTTAGTATTATTATGCCGATTTCGAAACCCATCCTGGCTACGGTAGGATTGTTGATTGGTATTGGTTATTGGAATGACTGGTATAATGGTCTCCTTTATCTTACGAATACAAAATTATTCAGTCTGCAAAATTATTTGAATAGAATTTTGCTGGATATTCAGTTTATGACACAAAGTATGGCAGGAAGCGCAGAGGCTGCCAATGCCTTGGGTAAAATGCCTACCATCACGGTTCGTATGGCAATTGCAGTAATCGGTATTTTACCTCTTATGATTATATTTCCGTTTTTCCAGTCCTATTTTGCAAGAGGTATGACAGTTGGAGCAGTGAAAGGCTGAGAAGTGTTTTAAAAGGAGAGCGAAGGATGAATATTGTAAATTATAAAGGAACAAATTTGCGAGTGTCAGATATAGCGTTGGGAGGTGGAGTGCTCGGGAGCCGTATTTCCGACCAGGCATCATTCGATATCCTCGATTGTTTTGTAGGAAATGGGGGTACATTTATTGATACAGCGAATGTGTATGGAAGGTGGAATCCAGGAAATCTTCCACTATCTGAATTATTGATTGGAAGATGGATGAAACAGCATAGATTGAGAAGCAAGCTGGTAGTTGCGACCAAAGGAGCCTGCCATGCACTTGAAACACCGAGCATAAAAAGGCTGGCGCCGGAAGAGATACGAGAGGATCTGGAGAGCAGTTTGAAAAGCTTACAGACTGATTATATAGATTTATACTATTTACATGCAGATGATCCGAAGCGTGAGGTTGGTGAAATTATTGAAACTTTGAACAGCTTTGTCAGAGAAGGAAAGGTGAGATATTTTGCTTGTTCGAACTGGTCGGCAGAAAGAATGTGGGCTGCAGATGCTTACGCGAAAGAGCATAATTTGAAATCCTTTGTTGGGCATGAAATTATGTTTAATTTGGCAAAACCGAATGACGAGGCAGTGGAGGCAGCTGTACAGACCCATATGACAGAGAACATATATGAATATCACCAAAAAACCGGTAAACCGGTAACTGCATATACTTCTCAGGCAGCAGGATTTTTTGTACTACATAAGGAAAAGGGATTTCTCAAGGATGATAAATTCGCTTTTCCCAGAGATATGTTTTACAATGAGGAATCTTTAAAAAGAGCGGAGAGGGTAGAGGAACTATGCAAGCTCACGAATGCGACTCCATTGGAAATAACATTAGCATATCTTTATGCGCAGCCTTTTCAGGTTATTCCGATCGTAGGACCTTGCAGGGTTAAGGAACTGGAAGAGAGCCTTCGTGCATCAGAAAAGAGATTAACGCAAGAGGAAGTAGAGTTTTTGTTTTCATAATGGAGAGAGCTGACTTAAATGACATTCTATTTTTGCAATACATTTGGAAACACATCGACAGATGGGATATATCGTATTGACCTGGGGAGAAATGACAGCAGGGAAACTTTGGCTGCACCACTGAAAAATCTGGAATGGGCGTGTATTGCGCCCAACGGAATACTGTATGCGGTAGGACAGGAAGAATCAGGGGGAAGTTATATTCAGTCGTTTTATTTGAAGCAACTTACAGGAGAACTGTTTTTTTGGGAGAAAAGCTGTTTCCCTTGGAGAGGGATCAGCCATATGAGCTTTTGGGAGCAGGGAAAGGCTCTTTTGATTGCTGTGTATGGAGAACAAATGGTTGTATCAGTGGACGTAGCGGAGGGGCGCATCGGCAAAGAATCTGGAAGGGTGATTTTCAAAGGAAATGGTCCGGTAGTTAGCAGGCAGGAAGCGTCTCATCCGCATTTTGTAAAGTGGATGCAGGAGGAGTGCTGGATTGCCGATCTGGGCGCGGATGCAGTATATCATAGTAGTGAGAGCCAACTTTGGGGAAACCGGGACAACTGGAGAATAGAGCAACAGCCCCGGGGATCAGGTCCAAGATTTCTGGAGATACATCCATTAGGAAAAATCGTATACCTCGTTACAGAATTATCGAATGAATTGATCGTGTTGGAGAAAAATTCAGACGGAGGTTTGAAAGAAAAGCAGCGTGTCAGTTTGCTCCCTGCCGGAGCACGAAAAAGTCTTTCTTCAATTTTGTGTCCAGATTGGACAAAAGGAAGATTGTTCGTAGGAGTACGGGGAGCTAATCTGATCCGGGAATGGTCGTTGAGCAAAACGGAATGATCCGGGAAGGGAGAATTTTGCAAACACTGGGATGGCCCAGGAGCTTTCTGTATCTGAAACAGCTAGATTGTTTGCTGATTGCTGATGAAGAATTTGCGGAATCAACCGGAAGACTGGAGCTTTTTGATCTATGTGAGGGAAAACGTTTATGGGAAAAAAGAATGCCAAGAGCTTATCAAATTTACAACGGAGAGTACAATGACGAAACTGAAAGGTAAAGATATGGAGAAATGGATGAAGTGTTACGTAGGAACGAACTCCTTGAGAGGATCGAAAGGTATTTACACATTGGAGATAAATACTCAAAATGGGGAAATGAGGGAAGCTTCAACAGTAGAGGCTGACGATTCTGCATATTTATATGTTTCGGAAAAGAGAAAATGTCTGTATGCGGTTATGGAATCACTGGAATATAAAGGTGTACCGGGTGGAGGTGTTGCTGCTTATCGCATAGAGGATAATAAACTTTCATTTTTAAATAGCAGATATGCTTATGGTGGCTGGCCATGTCATGTTATAGCGGATGAGGAAAAAGATAGTCTTTTAGTATCTGTTTTTCGTAATGGATTGTTGGTGGTGTACGGCATTAATCAGGATGGAAGCATTGGGGAGGAAAGACGAGTAGAGCATCACCAGGAACCAAATGGAAGGATGTCTCATATTCATGCATCCATGCCTACACCGGATGGAAAATATATTGCGGTTGCGGATTGTGGTCTTGATTATATATATCTTTATGATGCAAAAACGTATCAAAAAGTTTTCGAGTGGAAAGCACCGGAAGACAGTGGACCCAGACAACTCCGTTTCAGCCCGGATGGAAAATATCTATATATGGTATCCGAATTGAGCTGTCAAATTTTTGTGTTTGAGTATCAGCCGGATTGTATAGATATGTTACGAAATGTCCAGGTAATATCGACGAGACGTGAGGATGGTTATGACCGGGAGAATTATACTTCAGCACTACAGATGCATCCATCCGGTAGATATCTTTTGGCTGGGAACAGAGGACACAATTCCATTGTTGTCTATGAGGTAGATAAGGAAACCGGTTTGTTGATGCTGAAAGGACATACAATGTTGGCAGGTGATTTTTGCCGGGAGTTTTGTTTTGTACCAGATGGCTCTATGCTGATAGTAGGTATTCAGCATACAGATGTGGTACAGACCTTTTTCTTTGATGAAAACAAAGGAATTTTAAAGTGGAGCGGACAGGAAATTGCAATTCCCTCTCCTTCCTGTGTTATAATGGGCTGTGATGGTGACTCTGCAAAGTAATGTTGGCAGTAGATACAGATGCATTTGTAAGAACGTATAATTCGCGAGCTTATATATTTATCTATGGGAAGGTGTTGTATGCTTTTACTCCAGAAAATGATGATGTTTTTCTTGATTATGCTCATCGGATATATCTGTCGGAAAAGCGGTGTGTTTAAAGATACTACAGGCAAAACAATTTCAAGTATAGTAATCAATATTGGAAATCCTGCGCTGATTATTGCCTCTGGTATGAATCCTGAGAGACTGGAGAATAAAGGAAAATTGTTGTTTACTCTGGGTGTTGCGCTGATCTATTTTGCAATTATGTTTGCTGTCGCGGAACTATTGCCCAGATTGCTTCATGCAGACAGAGAGGACTACGGCGCTTATCAGGTCATGATGCTTTTTTCCAATATTGGATTTATGGGTTATCCCTTGCTGGATGTCATGTATGGCAGCAATGCAATAATTCACGCTGTAATCTTCAACTTGTTATATAATGTCTTGATCTATACTTATGGCATCCACAAAATGCAGATTGGTGGTTGTCAGAAAAATATAAATTGGAAACAACTCGTGAATATAGGCGTAGGCTCTTGCATTATTGCGATAGTTCTGTATATCACCAATCTTCCGGTCCCATTGATCCTTGAAGATACAGCAACTTTCACTGGTGCCATCACAGGTCCGTTAAGCATGTTGGTCATTGGTGACTCTTTGGCGCAGACCCGGTTAAGAGATTTGTTTACAGATGTGCGCCTACTCGTTTTCTCTGTAGTAAAACTGGTACTATTGCCGGCATTGCTTCTGTGGGGACTGTGCTTTTTTATCAAGGATCCGATATTCCGAGGCGTTTGTCTGGTAATGATGGCAACACCGGTAGGCAGCATGACAGTAATGTTGGCACAGCAGTACAATGGCGATTATCGGTTGACATCCAGGGGCGTGGCTTTGACCACATTGCTTTCCGTGATCACAATGCCGTTTTTGTTCTGGGCGCTGAAGCTATAGCTACCAATTTTCTGAGTGTAGTTCTATTCTGAATGTAAATATTCGTTTTTGCGTTATCAAGATGTCGGGAGCAAAAGCTCCCGATTTTACTGTGTTGTCTATATAAACTTTTTTGTAGAAATTATCGCCATTGGAACCTAAAACAATGTCTGCTGCACGTATCTCTCGGGGAATTCATGCAGGTAAGTAAAGCATTCCTTCGGGGAACACAGCATGCCATTCGCTGTGCAGGTATTTTGAATCAGTGTCATAAGCTCTTTTGCGTGAGGACTGGGAATATCATAGGCATTTCCGTAAGTATGGACATATTTTTGCCGAATGCCGGGAAAATCACGATCCAGAGCCTGATAGAAAAATTCCCGATCTCCTTCCCGCAACGTGACTCCTACATCGAACAGCAGGATTCCCTTCACATCCGCCTGCAGGCAATAGTCAAGAAGCCCCTCGATATTTTCCCGGGTATCATTAATAAAAGGAAGAATGGGAGTCATCCACACAAGGGTGGGAATTCCCAATTCCTTACATTTCATCAGCACCTCAAAACGTTCTCTCGTGGTAGAGACATTAGGCTCTATTTTCCGGCACAAATCCTCATCATAAGTAGTAAACGTCATCTGAACCACTGCCTTGGCTTTCTGATTAATAGATTGCAGAAGATCCAGATCCCGAAGCACCAGGCTCTTTTGTGAGCACGGTCACACCATATTCATATTGATCGATCAGCTCCAGACATTTTCTGGTCAATCGCAGCTCTTTTTCAGCCGGAAGATAAGGATCGCACATAGCACCGGTACCAATCATACACCTGTGACGCTTGGAGCGCAGCGCTTGTTCCAACAGCTCCGGTGCATTTCCTTTCACTTCGATATCTTCAAAAGCATGTGTAAAGCCGTAGCACTTACTGCGACTGTCGCAATAGATGCAGCCGTGAGAGCATCCGCGGTAAATATTCATTCCGTTATTCTGAGACAGAATCCCCTTTGCCTGTACAAAATGCATGGCAGATAGCTCCTTTCTGAAAGCACTGTATATAGTTTCATGGTAGCATATCGTGTGAATGAACACAATGAAATGCAGGAAAATAAATTTAGGCAAATAAAAGCTAATTTTACTAGCTAAATAAAATTAAAAATGATACAATACAGGAAATGAAACACAAATGGGATACTTGGAAGGGAAGGTATTGTATGGAGGCATTTCGCGCTGTGAATTTTGCGGTTTTTCCGCACAGAGGAGTATTGGGTTCGGAAGAATCCAGAAAAAGTATGGAGGAAATGGTACGAAGGATCCATACGAATTGGGTGATATTCACACCATCGGGGATGCAGGAAACACCTTACAGTGAGGAAATCCGTTATGATGGGGAGAAAAGCTGTACGGATGAGGAACTGTATGATATGATTCGATATGCACAGAGCCTGGGACTGAAAGTTGCTTTGAAACCGACGGTGAATTGTGACAATGGTGTCTGGCGGGCACGAATCAGCTTTTTTGACCATGATGTACCTTGCGAACCCAAATGGGGCAACTGGTTCGAGAGTCACATTGCCTTTCAGAAACATTATGCACAGATTGCGCAGCGGACAGGCTGTGAATTGTTCCTGGCGGGGTGTGAAATGACCATGACGGAGCACCGGGAGACAGAGTGGAGAAAACTTATCGCGGAAGTACGGACGGTATATGACGGACCTGTCGGTTATAATTGCGACAAATATGGAGAAGATCATATTACATGGTGGGATGCCGTGGATGTGATTGCGTCCAGCGGATATTATCCCATAGACGACTGGGACAACCAGTTAGACCGGATCGAAAAGGTTGTGAAAAAATTTCAGAAGCCCTTTTTGTTTTCGGAAGCGGGTTGCATGAATATTCATGGTTCTGCGCAGGTTCCGAATAACTGGGAACTGCAGGGTGAAGAGGATGATGCGGAACAGGCGGACTGGTACCGGGCAATGTTTACAGCCTGCAGAAAACGTGACTGGGTGAAAGGCTTCGGCATCTGGGATTGGTCGGGAAATTTGGAAGGATTGAGCCCTTATGCGGTATGCGGACGTCCTGCGGAGAATGTGATCGCAGAAGAGTACGGCAGGAGAGAGTAAAGCAGGCAATCGAAAGATCATAACAGAAAATGTCGAAGCAACAGAAAACAGAGTAGAAGGTATGGGAAAATGGAACAGCAGAAAAAGATTATAAGTATAGCGGATTTGCCGCAAGTGCGGGTATTGGGCCGGACCACGGGAAAAGATGTGATCAATTTATTCTGGACCGGCAGCGGTATAGAATTTCTATATACTGGCAGTGAATTGTGGCTGGAAGTAAATGCTGATTACGACACGATGGAGCCATGGCTGGCGGTAGAACTGAATGGTGCCCAGATCAGCCGTTTTCCGGTTAATAAAGGGAAAAATGAAGTATGCCTGTTTCGAGGAATGACAGTAGGAAAGCCGAAGCATGTACGGATTCTGAAGGAAGTACAGGCTATGCACCAGGACCCACTGCACATGATACAGATTTTGGGATTGCAATATGGAGATGGGGAATTTTTGGTTCTGCCGGATCCTGAATATCGCCTGGAATTTGTAGGAGACAGTATTACCAGTGGAGAGGGAACTATGGGGCCGGTAGGTGAGGAAGACTGGATCAGTGCGTTCTTCTCTGCGGAAAATACGTATCCCCGTATGGTATCGGATGCGCTTTCTGCGGAATATCGTGTGGTGTCCCAGAGTGGCTGGGGAATCGTCACCGGCTGGGATGGCATTGTAGAGAATAAGATTCCTCCCTATTATAAACAGGTCTGCGGATTGCTTACCGGGGAGCGAAATGCTTCGCTGGGAGCACTGGAAGACTATGATTTCAAGGCATGGCAGCCGGATGCCGTGATCATTAATCTGGGAACCAACGATGCCACAGCAATCCAGTCCGCAGCGGAACTGGTAAGAGAATGGGCAGGAACCCGTGACATAAAAGAAGTCAAAAAGATCCTGACTACAGCAATCCGAGATTTCCTGAAAGCTGTGCGTGACTGCAATCCTGAGGCACAGATCATCTGGGGCTATGGTATGCTGGGAGACAATTTCCTGCCCGTCATCCGTGAAGCGGTGGAAACCTACGCGGAACAGACTGGTGATACCAGAATCCACTTTTTACAACTTCCCAACACCACACCGGACACCGTAGGCAGCCGCCTGCATCCCGGAGTGAAAGCTCATCGCAAAGCAGCACAGGTGATAGAAAAGTATTTGCTGGAACTTTTTAAACAATAAATTTATAAAATCTTAAGGAATATGTGCCGAAAAATGTGACAACTCCGGATTAAACTGGGACTCAAAGAAAGCAATTAACTCTGGGGGGCAGCAATATGACACAGGAGAATCGTTCGAGCAGACAACCGGATCTGGAAATGATACAGGTGCGAAGAAATCCGTATCTGGTGGATTACCGGACTGGAAAAAATATAGTCAGACACGTAGGAAGACGTGTAGGACAACCGCAAGACAGACAGACCGGAAGATACGCCGATCAATCACGAAGCAATCATACCGGAGGACGCACAGAACGGTCACAACATAGCATATCGGCAATGCCGCAGGAAGGCGGAAGGAAGAAATCACATCCGCAGTATTCGACGACAGCACAGCAGAAAAACAAGGCCTGGCGGCAGGAGCAGGGTCATCCGGGCAATGCATATGAGCAAAATGTTTACAAAGACAATGCTTACAGCACCCGCGTCAGACAACGCCGGGTCAGAGCCGAGAGGCAGCGCCGCCGCAGACAGGCAAGAATCCGCAGATATATTAAGATTTCCCTGCTGTGTGCCAGCATTCTTGCAGGAATCTTTATGTTGAAAAATTTGTTGGAAGTACCTGCCAGCACTGCGGAAGCCAGTACTCCTGTGGAAGTTGCGGCAGAAGCTGTGCAGCGGATCGAAAAACAGATCGGGGAGACCACGGGAACCCGGATCCAGGGACTTCCGGCGGATGTATATGCAGCACATCCCAACTGGACAGAAGATTTTCTCACCGTGAATGAATATTCCAGACCGGGAGATCCCCTGACGGAAGTGAAAAATATTTTTGTACATTACACGGCGAATCCTGGGACCAGCGCGGCCCAGAACCGCAGCTACTTCGAACAGCTGAAAGACAATCATGAACGCAGTGCCAGTGCCCATTTTATCATTGGCTATGATGGCGAGATCCTTCAGTGCGTTCCTCTGGACGAGATCGCCTATGCAGTACAGACCCGCAATGAGGATTCTATTTCTATCGAATGCTGCTACAAGGCGGACAACGGCCAGTTTACTCAGGAGACCTATGATTCTCTGATCAAATTATTGAAATGGCTGACTGATGCCTATGACCTGCAACCCGATGACATCTTGCGCCACTATGATTGTGGCGGAAAGAAATGTCCCATTTACTATACGGAGCATGAAGATGCCTGGAACAAACTGAAAGAAGACGTGAAAAACCTATAGAGAATTGCGAACGGAGGAACTTTTTTCCAAAAGGAAAAGGTTCCTTTTCGTTAGTCTTGTTTTACGAAAACAAGTTTGCTAGAATAGAACGGTAATAAGCAACAGACAAGGCCTTGCGGGGCAGAAATGAGGAGTAACATGAATTTATTATCACCTTCAATTCTTTCGGCGGATTTATGGAAACTGGGAGAGGATATCAAAGCTGTGGAAGGAGCAGGGGTCCCCTGGCTGCATGTAGACGTGATGGACGGATTGTTTGTACCGTCGATTTCCTACGGTATGCCGGTATTAAAAGCTGTCAGATCCCACACGGATATGTTTCTCGATGTGCATCTGATGATCGAGAAGCCGGAACGTTATGTGGAAGAGTTCGCTGCCTGTGGTGCGGACCTGGTGAATTTTCACCTGGAAGCCACAGAAGATGTGGAGGGATGCATTGAAAAAATACATGCCACAGGCAAAAAGGCCGGCATCACCATTAAGCCCGCCACTCCGGCAGAGGCAGTGGAACCTTATCTGGAACTGGTGGATCTGGTGTTGGTAATGACAGTGGAGCCCGGATTCGGCGGACAGAAGCTGATCCCGGAGTGCCTGGATAAGGTACAGGTGATCCGCAAAATGATCAACGATAAGGGGCTGTCTACCGATCTGGAAGTAGACGGTGGTATCAATCTGGACAATGTAGCATTTGCCATGGAAAAAGGAGCCAATGTCATTGTAGCCGGTTCCGCTGTATTTAAGGATGATATTGCAGCCAATGCAAAGGCATTTCTGAATAGATTACAATAGTTCAAAAGAATGTCTGACGGTGAAATTACGGAGCGGCCGATACTGGAAAAATGTCTGTCTGTGAAGCGGAGGTAAACAGGATAATCGCCATAAGGTATAAGGCAGCTTCGCAGATGGCACAGGTGGAAAGACCGGTAACCAAGCCGGAAGACGGACAAGGAGGAACGAAGGATGGAATTACAGATATTGCATGCGATTCAGGGGATCCATCAGGAATGGCTGACAGAGATCCTGCGTTTTTTTACTACGATCGTAGAAAGCGGTCTGGTATGGATCGTCATTGCGATTGTGCTGACATGCATTCCGAAGACCCGGAAATGCGGTCTGACCATGATAATCGCCATGGCAATCACCTATCTTGTGGGAAATTTGTTCCTGAAAAATGTGATCGCGAGACCCCGCCCCTGTGCGGTGGATACCAGAGTGACATTGAAAATTCCGTTCCCTTCGGAGTATTCCTTCCCCTCGGGACATACTTCCAATGGTTTTGCCGGAGCGGTGACCATTTTCAGTTATTATCGTAAGGCGGGTATTTTAAGTCTGCTTATGGCAGCAGTCATTGCCTTTTCCAGACTTTATTTCTTTGTCCACTATCCCACGGATATTCTGGGCGGCATTGTGCTGGGAACATTAGATGCGCTGTTGGCGGTCTATCTGGTAAAGCGTCTGGAAGACCGGGCGGATGCAATATAAGAGCAGAAAACGGACAGGAAGAGGTAGGGACAGAAAGGGTAGAAATTTCGATGAATAGCAGAACGTTATGGAATGATAACTGGTATTTTGCCAAAACAGCATTGGATGTGGAATGGGAAGACCGGGCGCTCTGGGAGCGGGAGATGCAGCCGGCAGACTTGCCTCACGACTGGCTGATCTATGATACGAAGAACCTGTACGAAGACAGCATCGGCTGGTATCGGAAGAAATTTGTGTATTCCACGTCCGGAACAAAGTGTGGCAAACGTGTCATTTTGCGCTTCGAAGGTGTTTACATGGATTCTGAGATCTGTGTCAACGGAACAAAGCTTGGAGAATGGAAATATGGCTATTCCACCTTTGACTGGGACATTACGGACAGTCTGCGGGAGGGAGAAAATGAAGTGGTCCTTCGTGTCGTATTTCAGTCACCCAACAGCAGATGGTACAGCGGTGCCGGAATCTATCGTAATGTATGGATGATATGTCTGCCGGAGACACATATCCCGTTGGACGGCATCTACACCTCTTCTGTGGAGACGCAAAAAGGCTATGACCTGACCATCGATACGGAGTTGAAATGGGGAACGGACAACGGAAATTATGCACTGGAATATTGTTTGTATTATACAGGGGACAGTAAAAGCTCCGCAGAAACAGCAAGCAGGGAGATTTTCCGGGTAAAACAGCCCCTTGACGGTGGACAGGAGAAGACATCTGTGACGATTCCTGTGGACAATCCGAGGAAATGGGACATTACGGATCCTTACTTGTATGAGTTGCAGGTATGCCTGTGGAGAGACATGTTGCGGGAAAACGGTAGTGCGGAGACGATCGGTAACAGTGCATCACAGAGAACAGAACAACAACCGGTGCAGGAGACCAACAGCCGGGAACTATGTCAGGAAGAACATCTTCGCATCGGTTTCCGCACCATGCAATTTGATCCTGTCAGGGGCTTTTTATTAAACGGCAGAAAAGTGCGCCTGAACGGTGCCTGCGATCACCATGACCTCGGAGCACTGGGAGCGGCTTTTCACAAAGAAGCCATGCGCCGGAAATTTGAACTCATGCGTTCCATGGGTGTCAATGCTGTGCGGACTTCCCACAATATGCCCGCTGTGGAACTGATGGAACTGGCGGATGAGATGGGATTTCTGATCGTATCCGAAGCGTTCGATATGTGGGAGATGGCAAAGAATCCTTATGATTATGCCAGATTTTTCAAGGAATGGATGGAGAAGGATGTACGCAGCTGGATCCGCAGAGACCGCAATCATCCCTCTGTTATCATGTGGAGTATTGGCAATGAGATCCCGGATACCCATGCGGATGCTCATGGTCAGGAGATCACCCGCAGGCTGGTCACGGCGGTCAGAAAGTGGGACTATCGCAATGTGGCACCGATTACCATTGGCTCCAATTATATGCCCTGGGAAAATGCCCGGAAATGTGCGGATATCGTAAAACTGGCAGGCTATAATTACGCAGAAAAATATTATGAAGAGCATCATCAAAAATATCCGGACTGGGTCATCTACGGAAGCGAGACTTCTTCTGTGGTCCAGAGCCGCGGAATATATCATTTTCCCCTGGAGCGGGCGACCTTGATCGAAGCGGATGAGCAGTGCTCCGCACTGGGTAACAGTACCACAAGCTGGGCAGCAAAAAATACGGAATATTGTATTATTATGGACAGAGATACTCCCTATTCCTGCGGCCAGTTCATCTGGACGGCTATTGACTATATCGGTGAGCCGACTCCCTATCAGACGAAAAACAGCTATTTCGGACAGATGGACACGGCGGGATTTCCCAAAGATTCTTATTACGTTTTCCGTTCGGAATGGACGGATGGGAAAAAAGATCCCATGATCCATGTATATCCCTATTGGGATTTTAACCCGGGACAGCAGGTGGATGTGCGGATCACCAGTAATGCCCCGGAGGTGGAACTATTCGTAAACGGAGTGTCGCAGGGAAAACAGCAGATCGACCATCAGAAGGGAACAGTATTACAGCCTTCCTGGAAAGTACCGTATGTACCCGGCAGTATCTGTGCTGTGGCTTATGACGAGACCGGCAGGGAAATCGCCAGACAGGAGAGACATTCCTTCGGCAACACAGATCATTATATAGTAAAAGCCAATAAATCTACCATGTGCGCCAACGGCGAGGATATGATCTTCGTGGAGATCTCTGCGGAGGACCGGGATGGATACCCTGTGGAAAATGCTTCCGATTATGTGAGAGTGACCGTGGAAGGCGCTGGACGTCTCATAGGCTTGGACAATGGTGACAGTACCGATTACGATGCCTACAAGGGAACTGTCCGTAAGCTGTTCCAGGGGAAACTACTGGCGATGATCGCAGCGAAAACGATTCCCGGAGAGATTCGTGTGACCGTGGAGGACGCATGGACAGCCACGGTGAGCATGACCGATGAAACCGGTGCCGGAACGGCCACGGCAGTAGTCGAGACTCCGGACAATACGGCAGCTGCCGGACACCGCACGGCGACAGTGACGTTACAGGCAGTCGAAGCACCGATTCGTCCCGGTGTCTGCGCAACAGAAGAAAACAGAGAATATCCGCCCGCCTTTGTGGATCCCGGATTTGTTCCGGTGCGGAAACTGGAAATGAGCGCTCCCTATATGAGATTGACACCGGAGAAGCCGTATGTATTGCTACATACCCGTATCTATCCCATGGAAGCCACAGACCGTAAGCTTCTCTGGAGCATTACTGACGCTTCCGGTATCCCCAGCCCTGTGGCAAAGCTGGAGGAACTGGAAGACGGCGAGAGCATCCGGATCACAGGCGTCAGTGATGGCAGTTTTCAGGTAAGGTGTATGACCTGTAACGGAACAACCAATATTAAAATGATTTCCCAACTTGACTTTGCAGTGGAGGGCATGGGACGGACGTTCCATTCTCCGTATGAGCCGGTGGCGGGTATTTCTTATGTCGGAAGTTTTGGCGGAGACGTAAGCCGCGGAGTGGAGAACAGTGCCGGAACGGACAAGGCACAGCCTACCGGACTGGTCTATGAAGCGTTAGACTTTGGTGAATTCGGAAGTGACGAGATCACGCTGTCCATTTTTGCCAACGATAATGATCCCCACCGGATTCAGATATGGAAGGGAGAGCCCGAAGAGAGCGGTTCCGGGACACAGGGAACACTGGTGGGTGAAATAACCTATCAGAAGCCGGGCATCTGGGAAGTCTTCCAGCCGGATACCTTCGTATTGCCCCGGAGATTAAAGGGTGTAACAAAACTGACAATAGTGTCAGAAGATAAAATTTTCCTGAAAGAGTTTCATTTCACCAGACAGGAAAAAGCTTATGCAAGACTGAGTGCTCTCACGGACGGAGTTACTTATGGTGACAGCTTTGTGAGAACCGGGGATGCCGTTGAACAGATCGGCAATAATGTCTCTTTCGAATTTACGGATATGAACTTTGGAGAAGCGGGAACCGATAGCATTGTCATCTGCGGAAGAACTCCTTTACAGCAGAATACGATCCAGCTTAGGTTTACCGATGGAGCTACACAGGTACTTCCCTTCCCGCACAGCGAGGAATATAGGGAACTGCGTTTCCCTCTGGAAAGAGTGACAGGAGAGCAGAATGTGACCTTCGTTTTCCTGCCGGGATGCAATTTTGATTTCAAATGGTTCCGGTTTGAAAAAAGCGGATCTGAGGAGTAAGTGATAACTATGAGCAAATGGAACAGAAAAATATGGGCAGCAATACTGGTGGTGGGAATGACAGCGTCTCTGACTGCCTGTGGAGGCAGCAAAGGAGAAAACAGCAATGCGTCTGCTGCCGGTACACAGAATGAGACTGCCACCGTACAGGATGAGAGCACGGACAGTAACACTGACAGCACCGGCAGTACCACGTCTCTGGTGCAGGACAACCGGGTACTGCAGATCCCGGACGACAACTACCGTACCTACTATGAGCTTTTCGTATATTCCTTCTATGACAGCGACGGTGATGGCATTGGAGATCTACAGGGCGTACTGGAAAAGCTGGATTATCTGAATGACGGAGATGATACCACGGATATGGATCTGGGAATCAATGGTATCTGGCTCATGCCGGTGATGCCCTCCGTCACCTATCATAAATACGATACCACGGATTATGAGAATATCGATCCGCAGTACGGCACTCTGGAAACGTTTCAGGAGTTGCTGACGGCCTGTCATGACCGTGGGATCCGTGTGATCCTGGATCTGGCGATGAACCATTCGTCCAGTAAACATCCCTGGTTTTTGCAGGCTGTAGAATATCTGAAAAATCTGCCGGAAGGCACTGAGCCTGACTCCTCAGAATGTCCTTATGTGGATTATTACCATTTTTCAAGGGAAGCCCTGAGCGGATATGTACAGGTAAATGGGACAGACTGGTATTATGAAGCGAGATTCTGGGACGGAATGCCGGATCTGAATCTGGAGAATGAGGCGGTACGCCGGGAATTTGAGCAGATCGCGGACTTCTGGCTGGATATGGGTGTGGATGGCTTCCGACTGGATGCGGTGAAAGAGTATGTTACCGGATCCACAGAGGACAATGTGGAAATTCTAAGCTGGTTCGCGGATTATGTTCATGGCAAAAATCCGGAGAATTATCTGGTGTGTGAATGCTGGACGGATCAGAATACCTATGCCAAATATTATGAGAGCGGCGTGGACAGCATGTTTGATTTTGCTTTTGCCGACAAGTCCGGTATCATTGCCAATGTGATGAACGGTAAGGCATCGGCAACATCTTATGCAAAGAATCTGGAAACAGAGCAGGGCATGTATGCGCAGTACAATCCGGATTATATCAATGCTCCCTTCTACACCAATCATGATATGGGACGCAGTGCAGGTTACTATGCCGGGGAGAATAGCGAAGCTCAGACGAAAATGGGCAATGCCCTTAATCTCTTAATGAATGGCAATGTATTCCTCTATTATGGGGAAGAACTGGGCATGAAGGGCTCCGGCAAAGACGAGAACAAACGGGCCCCCATGTACTGGAACAAGGACGGCAATGCGGAAGGCATGTGTAAGGGCCCGGCAGATATGGATGATTTCCGGATGAAATTTGACAGTCTGGAAGAACAGCAGGAGGATCCCGATTCCATCTATAATTATGTGAAACAGGTGATCCGTGTCCGCAACCAGAACCCGGTGATCGCCAGAGGCACCACCGCTTATCTGGAGCAGTATTCCGGTGAACAATGCTTTGCCCTGACAAGAAGTGACGAGAACAGCAGCTTATTGATGTTAGGCAATACTTCTGCGGAGACCGCAACAGTAGATCTGAGCGGACTTACGATAGGAAAGACGGCAGCGGAGGAGCTGGTACTGCTTGGGGAGCTTTATACCGGAGAAGAGACTGCGGAGCGTACCGGTGCAGAAATCACGCTTCCGGCCTGGTCGATCCTGATCCTGGGAGAAGAATGATACAGAAAAAAGAATACAGAAATAAAAAACAGGTCTGTGGGCGAACCCTACAGACCTGTATGCTTTCTTACAAAATCTTCAAATTCGTTTACCGGTAACGGCTTCGAGAAGTAGTAACCCTGAATATCATCACAGTGAAGATTCTTCAGAAACTCTACCTGATCCGAAGTTTCTACCCCCTCTGCGGTAATAGTCATACCGAAGCTCTGCAGCAGCTGCGTGATGTGCAACAGCAGCTTTTCACCGTTCCGGTCACCAATGTAATCGATCAGACTCTTATCCAGCTTGATTGTATCGAAATGCATGACATTCAGCGAAGACAGAGAAGAATATCCGCTTCCGAAATCATCCAGCAGTAGAGTAAATCCCGCTTCATGGAACTGCTCGATCAGGGAGGAGATATCACTGTTATTAATGGTAGCACTCTCGGTGATCTCCAGCGGAACATATTTCGGATCCAGCTGGAAAGAATTCAAAAGCTCCCGGTACTTATCTACCACATTGCTGTAGTATAGGCTGACTCTGGAAATATTTACAGAAATCGGATACAATTTTGCTCCAGCCTGCAGCCATCTCTGCTGTTGTGCGCACACCGTGCGGAACACATATTCGTCCAGTGTTGTGATATTACCGTTTTTCTCAAATAATGGAATGAACTTGCCGGGAGAGAGCATGGTGCCGTCGGGGCGCTTCCAACGGATCAGAGCCTCCGCTCCCAGAATGTTTCCGGTGACGGGGTCTACCTTCGGCTGATACCACAGCTGGAATTCTCCGTTCTTCAGGGCATCTTCGAAGACATCTTCCATCAGACGATCCTCGGAGAGCTGTTTGATATCCAGCTCATCATAAAAAGCATAATGCCTGGTACGTTTTCCTTTTATCGGATACATGGCCTGTACAGCCTTGCCGTAATTCTGTTCGATTTCCTTATGATCGGCGGTCTCATAGATGCCGCACAGTGGGAACAGTTTCGGAATATTAAGCTTTGTGGACAAATTGGAAATATCCTGACACAGGCACTCCAATCTGGGTTCTAAGGTACACCGGTCATTATCCCGCAGGAACAGGATGAACCGGTCTGCATTGATGTGGGCAGAAAATTCACCCAGATGTGTACCGGTTTGCAGGATCTTCCATACTTCCAACAGTGTTTCGTCACCCTTGGCCACACCACAGGTATTATTGATCAGCTTGAAATCCTGAAGATCCAGGGCAACATAGAAGCCGCTGTCTCCGCCTCGGTGGGATAATTTCTCCTTGAAGCAGGCAAAATTATCACCATTTGTCAGAGGATCCACATAAGCCAGACGATATAACTGCCTGCGCCGTGTCCGGATACTGTGCACAAAAGCAAAAGTACCGACTCCGGCGATCACAATGATCAGCAGGATCAGCAGCCGCACCTGAAACAATATCGGAGCGGAACGACTGGAAAGTACCTGATCGGGAACAATAGTCAGGGCGAACCACTGTCTGTCGCTGCGGAGATTGTCCATTGCAGCCGCATAGTAATAATACTTCTGACTGCCTCCATAGAAATAACCACCGTTGGAAGAAGAACTCTGAAGCAGCGTATGCAGATCCTGCAAGGGCTGGTCGTTACGGGCATCCTGAGTCAGATAATCGGACATACGGTCGGCTTCCTGCAGGGAAGCCGGTGCATTGGAAGATGTGGCGATCAGGTCACCGTCCTGATTTACCAGACAACTGAATCCCTGATTATTAAAGGATTGCACGCCTAAAATTTCTTCAAAATGCTGGTTCCGATAGGTGGCAAATAAAACACCGATAATGGAATCACTCTGATCATATACGGGAATGCTGAATACATTGATGGGCTCCGGAGTACCGAGGCGATCCTGGAGGGTATTGGTAATACCAGGAAGTCCCTGCATACCATCCTTAAAAAAATCTCTGCTGGACAGATCCTGTACATAGCCATCGGTGCTTATCACCTGACCGTCCGGTGAGACGAAACCGATCCGTTTAAACTCATAGGTGGAGACAAAAGATCCCAACTGTGCAGCAATGGATTTTGCATTGACTGCATCCGGGGAAACGCTGATCGCATCGGCAAGGCTGTATAATAAGTTGAAGTTTTCACGGAGCTCCTGTTGTACGATCAGGGCGTTCTGCGTGGCAACATCCCGGAGAGTGGACTGTACTTCTTCCTCTGTATCCTGTGTGATCTGGGCAGAACTCCACATAACTGTGGAAATTACCAGCACCAGAGCAATGCTCAGAATGATCAAGGCCTGTTTTGGTAATTTACTTTTTTTCATTTTATATCCTCTTATGTATGTTATAAAAATTACCTTATATAATATACCATTATACACATTTACGATTGCATGGCAACAAAAACTGCATTGACAGTCCGGATTTCCTGTGCTACTGTAAGAATACGCAAATGCAATGAGGAAGAGAGTATTTATCATAGAAGTTTTACAGAGAACATTCCGTAAGGCTGAGAGGAATGGAACGGACAGATAGAGAAGATGGCTTCTGAGCGGCGCACCGAACGGATACCGGGGAGAATAGGAACGGTGGAAGCAAGGCTGCGACAGGATCCGCCTGTTACAGCGGATAGGGTTACGGACCCGAAGAGGTCTGTGTTGCGAAACGCAGACGAAGAGAAGTGGTAACACGAGACAACGCTCGTCTTCTTGAAGAACATAAGGTTCTTTGAGGAGACTTTTTTATTGCAACAAGGTCACAAGTCAAAAATTACGATGTGCTTGCACAAGAGTAATTTTATGACTTGATGACCTGCCCCGATATGAGCATAAAAGTGGAGCGTAAGCTTCACGATATGCGAATATTGGGTTGGATTGTGAGAGTGCGGAGCACGGAACGATCCGTTGGAATTAAAATAAATAAGAAAAGGAGAATGTGATTTATGGAAAGCAAAGGAAAATATTATCTTACCACAGCGATTGCCTATACATCTGCGAAGCCCCATATCGGCAACAACTACGAGATCGTACTGGCTGACAGCATCGCGCGTTTCAAGAGAAAGGAGGGCTATGATGTCTTCTTCCAGACCGGTACTGACGAGCATGGACAGAAGATCGAACTGAAGGCTGAGGCAGCCGGCATCACTCCCAAGGAACATGTAGATAAGATCGCCGGTGTCATCCGCGGTCTGTGTGATCTGCTGAACATTTCCTATGATAAGTTCATCCGTACCACGGATGAGGATCATGAGAAGCAGGTACAGAAGATCTTCAAGCGTCTCTATGATCAGGGGGACATCTATAAGGGAGCTTACGAGGGAATGTACTGTACTCCCTGTGAATCCTTCTGGACCGAGTCCCAGCTGGTGGACGGCAAGTGCCCGGACTGCGGCGGTGTCGTAAAGCCTGCCAAGGAAGAGGCTTATTTCTTCCGCATGAGCAAATATGCAGACAAACTGATCAAGCACATTAATGAGCATCCCGAGTTCATTCAGCCCGTTTCCCGTAAGAACGAGATGATGAACAACTTCCTGCTCCCCGGACTGCAGGATTTGTGCGTATCCCGTACCTCCTTTACCTGGGGCATTCCGGTGACCTTCGATCCCAAGCATGTCATCTACGTGTGGCTGGATGCACTGACCAACTACATCACCGGTATCGGCTACGATGCAGATGGCAACAGCACCGAGCAGTACAAGAAACTGTGGCCCGCAGACCTGCATCTGATCGGCAAGGACATCATTCGTTTCCATACGATCTACTGGCCTATTTTCCTGATGGCACTGGGTGAGCCCCTGCCGAAGCAGGTATTCGGACATCCCTGGCTTCTTATGGGCGGTGGCAAGATGAGCAAATCCAAGGGAAATGTGGTCTATGCGGATGATCTGGTAGATTATTTCGGCGTAGATGCAGTACGTTACTATGTACTGCATGAGATGCCTTTTGAAAATGACGGTAATCTGACCTGGGAACTGGTAGCAGAGCGTACCAATTCCGATCTGGCCAACACCCTGGGCAACCTGGTGAACCGTACCATTTCCATGAGCAACAAGTATTTTGGTGGTGTAGTAGAGAATAGGAATGTACAGCTGACCGAGAACGATGCAGCAGTGGATGCCGATCTGAAACAGACTGTGACCGGCACTTATGCAAAAGTAGTAGCCAAAATGGAAGAACTGCGAGTAGCAGATGCCCTGACCGAGATCTTCGGCATCTTCAAACGCTGTAATAAATACATCGATGAGACCGAACCCTGGGTACTGGCCAAGGACGAAGCCAAGGCAGATCGTCTGGCTACCGTTCTGTACAATCTGGTGGAAGGTATTATCATTGGCGCATCCCTGTTAGAGCCTTATATGCCCGAAACCGCAGAGAAGATCGCAAAACAGCTGAATACCTCCCTGCGTGACTTCGATCAGTTAGAGCAGTTCGGCCTGTATGAGAGCGGCAACAGGGTGACTGACCAGCCTGAGATCCTCTTCGCCCGTCTGGATATGAAGGATGTAGCAAAAAAAGAGGCAGAGCTGGAAGAAGCCATGATCAAGGCAGCAGCGGAGCATGAAGCGGAAGAGGCAAATGCCGAGGCAGAAAAGGCAGAGCAGGAAGCCATCGATATTGAGCCCAAGACAGAGATCGAATATGACGACTTCGCAAAAATGCAGTTCCAGGTAGGTGAGATCATTTCCTGTGAGGCAGTGCCCAAGTCCAAGAAGCTGCTGTGCAGCCAGGTGAAGATCGGCAGCCAGGTACGTCAGATCGTCTCTGGCATCAAAGCACATTACAGCCCGGAGGAAATGGTGGGCAAGAAGGTTATGGTACTGGTGAACCTGAAGCCTGCGAAACTGGCAGGAGTAATGTCCGAGGGCATGATCCTGTGCGCAGAAGACGCGGAAGGCAATCTGGCTCTGGTCACCCCGGAGAAGAATATGCCTGCCGGAGCAGAGATCTGTTAAATAGTATATGACAACGCAACTTTACGAATGAGGCGGGATGAACTGTTACTATTTTACAAAAAAAGCAATATAGGGCTTAAAATTTTATAAGAAATGATATATAATGAATAGGATGCCAAAGCAGATGCTGTAAAATTGACATTTGTTTTGTGCGTCCTATGATTTTTCCGTAACCAAGGAGGTCTTATGATTAAGGAAGAATTTTACTTTGATTCCCGGGACGGCGAAAGCCGTATCCATGCAGTGAGATATACTCCCGATGACGGCAATGTAAAAGGCATTGTGCAGGTAGTGCACGGAATGGCAGAGTATGTGGAGCGTTATGAGAACCTGGCTGAATTTCTGACTGCCAGAGGAATCCTTGTTACCGGAGAAGACCATCTCGGACATGGAAAATCTGTGGCGGAAGGCGGCACTTACGGTTACTTCTGCGAACAGGATCCGGCAACGGTAGTGGTAAGGGATGTACATCGGCTGAAGAAGATCACAGAGGAAAGCTATCCGGAGGTGCCCTATGTTATTTTGGGACACAGTATGGGTTCCTTTATTACGAGGAATTATCTGTGTCGTTACGGTAAGGGAGTCGACGGGGCGGTAATTGTCGGAACGGGAATGCAGTCCGGGGGATTGATCCTTTGTTCCAAAGCCATGGCAGGCATACAGAAGCTGTTCTGTGGTTCAAAGCATATCAGCCGTTTTATTGACAAGGCTGCTTTCGGCGGCTATAACAAGCGGATCGATGCTCCGAGGACATCCAGTGACTGGCTGAGCCGGAATCCGGAGAATGTGGACCGCTATATAGCGGATGAGCTGTGTGGATTTACCTTCACTGTGAACGGGTTCCAGACGCTGTTTGAACTGATCCGCAGACTGCAGAAGCAGGAGAATCTGGAGAAGGTACCGCAGAACCTGCCAATCCTTATGGTATCCGGTGCCGAGGACCCGGTGGGAGATTACGGTAAGGGTGTCCGGAAGGCATGTGATTCTCTGAAGAAGGCTGGTGTGAAAAATATTACCGTCAAACTGTACGAGAATGACAGACATGAACTTTTGAATGAGGAAGACGGTGAACAGGCCATGGAGGACATCTATCAATGGATCCGCAGGGAGATTCCGGGACGGGATTAAGACCGGAAAGCTTTCGGATCAGAGAGGCGGTGCATCATGTCGGATACGGCAGCGGGCACTTACGAGATCAGATGGGCGGAAGACAAAGACTGGATTCCTGCCATGCATATGATCTGGAAGACATTTTTGAAATTTGAGGCGGTGGATTATACAGAGGAGGGAATCCGTAACTTTTATGATTTTATTACGGATGAACACCTCTATAAGTCGTTCCTGCAGGGAAGATACCAGATGATGGTGGCGCTGGACGGTGAGAGAGTCATCGGAGCGGCTTCCGTGCGGAATTATAATCATTTATCACTTCTTTTTGTTGATGAGGAGTATCATCATCGGGGAATCGGACGGGATCTGATGAGAAGAATGTGTGAATATCTGAAAAAAGAGGAAGGGGAACGGTATATGTCGCTGAAAGCAGCTCCGTATGCCGTAGAGTTCTATCGAAAACTGGGGTTTCATGCGGTACATGAAGAGGAGGCATTTTCCGGAATACGTGTGACCCCCATGGAAAAATTTTTATAAAACAGAAAAGGATAAGATGTAAATGAAAATTTTTGACCTGGATAGCCCTTTAATGAATGTACTGAACAAAATGGCAGATCTGATGTGGCTCAATATTCTGACACTGATCTGCTGCATCCCTGTCATTACCGCTGGAGCTGCGCTGACTTCCATGCATTATGTGGCATTGAAGATCGTGCGTAACGAGGAGAGTTATATTACAAGAAGCTTTTTTAAATCCTTTAAGACCAATTTCCGCCAGGCAACCCTGATCTGGTTGCTGCTTATGCTGGTAGCGGCGATCCTTGGCGGAGATTACTACATTATTACCAAATCCGGAATGCAGTTCAGCCAGGTGTTGGTGGTACTGATCATGGCAGCAGGAGTGCTGGTGATCTGCACTTCTTTATATGTATTTCCGGTACTTTCCAAATTTGACAATACAATCATGGGAACCATTCGAAATGCATTTATCATGAGTATTTTACAGCTGCCCAAGACCGTTGTAATGTTCGTAATGGCATTTTTCCCGTTGATTATTTATCTGGTATCTTTAAGACTGATACCCATTATTTTCCTGTTTGGTTTTTCGCTGCCGGCTTATGCCTCTGCCATGCTGTACAATAAATTCTTCCAGAAGCTGGAAGATCAGTTGTTGTCAGAACAGGAGCCTGCACCGGAAATCTCGCCGGAAGAGGATGAGAGAGTATTCCATGATGAACTGGATGAAAGCCTGAAAACAGACGTGAAGTAACAAAAATGTCCTGCGGGAGCATCAGACGAGAGGTGTTCGGAGTATGCAAAAGAGAAAATTTTGGGAAATTGTTTTCCAGTGGGTCTTTCCCTGCGCATTGCTGGTTGTTGCACTGGTTCTGAGTATTTACGAATTTAATAATAAAATGAATTCAGCCATACAGACGGTGGTGGATGATCAGGCAGAGCAGATCGGCTATTACTATTCCGCGGGAGTAGATGACAAGCTGGGGGCATTGGGAGATATCACGAGTGCCATGGCAAACATTATGGCGAGCCGGCCGGACAGAAGTGATGCTTTTGTATATGAGAAGCTGGACACCATTGTAAAAGCCAGCAACGCCTATATGTCTGCTTATTGTGCTGTGAACGGAAAAGGAATGCTGAGTGACCGCCGGGAGTTCGATATGTCGGAGTTAAACTATTACGGCAGCATCAGCGGAACCTCCGCCCATTATATTTATGCCGGCACGGATGGGATCAACGGACAGACTGCCTTTATCTATGTGTGTCCGATTGCGATATCCGGAAATGTCACCGGATATCTGCTCAGTTATATGAACCCGGATGACATGAAGGAGTTCTTCGACAATTCTGTATATGGTGACAAGGCATTTTTCTCTCTGGTCAACCGGAACGGAACCATTATGGCATGCTACGGTGCCACTGACGGAACGGCTATTTTGCAGAATGATTTCTGGAATTCCCTGAAAGATATTTCGGAAAGCCTGGGAAGCTGGACCCTGTTTGAAAGACAGCAGCAGAAGGGCAACAGCGGCATTTTACATGTTAAGGAAGACGGTGTAGGCAAGATCATCTGTCATTTTCCAATCCGCGGTACCGAGTGGAACCTGGTGGTCGGTATTAATGAATCCTATCTGTCTGGAATCCAGCAGTCCTTCCGCGGCCCGATTGTGAATCTGATCGTCAAGATCAGTATTTCCATTGCAGTAGCGCTTATTATTATCACCGCAATCAATATTCTGGTACGCATCAAAGCCTCTGAACACAGTAAGGTGTTGGAGGATAAAGCGGATACCGACCTATTGACGGATCTGAACAATAAGATGGCCACAGAGCGTAAGATCCGGGAATACATGGAAAAGTACCCGGACAAGCAGGGCGTATTGTTCGTACTGGATGTTGATAACTTTAAGAAGATCAATGATACTATGGGACATGCCTTCGGAGATGAAGTGCTCCGCAACCTGGCAGTACGTCTGCAATCCATGTTCCGGGCTACGGATATCGTGGGTCGTACCGGTGGCGATGAGTTCATGGTGTTTCTGAAGGATATCCGCGAGATCAGTATGATCGAACGGGAAGGCAAGAAGATCGAACAGTTCTTCCATCAGTTTGAAGTGGGAGAATATGTAAAATATTCCGTAACGGCCAGCGTGGGAGCAGCGGTCTTCCCCGGGGACGGCAAGTCTTTCGAGGAACTGTACAAAGCCGCAGATAATGCGCTGTATGTGTCAAAAAGACATGGCAAAAACCAGCTTAGCTTCTATAAAAAGCCGGAAAATGAGACAAAGTAGGGCAATTCTTGTTGAATATGTCCAAGAAATGCGGGCGGATTTGTTCAATCTGACAAGCATTTCGAAAAAAAACAAACTTTATAAGCAATTCTTACAATATGATTCAAAATCTTTGTGAAATAGTGGTATGGCACATTTTCGTGATTTTCGTTATACTGAATTCAGATTCAAACGAGACATATCGTTTCACAATGAGAGAAAATAACATTGGTAAATATGAAAGGAGTATTTTCAAATGGCAAGTTTATCTTTAAAGAATGTCTGCAAAGTATATCCTAACGGTTTCGAAGCTGTTAAGGATTTCAACCTTGAGATCGCAGATCAGGAGTTCATCATTTTCGTAGGTCCTTCCGGATGTGGTAAGTCCACCACCCTTCGTATGATCGCAGGTCTGGAAGATATCTCTTCCGGTGAACTGAAGATCGGTGACAGAGTAGTTAACGATGTAGAGCCTAAGGATAGAGATATCGCAATGGTATTCCAGAACTACGCTCTGTATCCTCATATGTCCGTATACGACAACATGGCATTTGGTCTGAAGCTGAGAAAAGTTCCCAAGGATCAGATCGATAAGATGGTTAAGGAAGCAGCTAAGATCCTGGATTTGACTCCGCTGCTTGATCGTAAGCCCAAGGCTCTGTCCGGTGGTCAGAGACAGCGTGTTGCCATGGGACGTGCCATCGTACGTAACCCGAAGGTATTCCTGATGGATGAGCCGCTCTCCAACCTGGATGCAAAGCTTCGTGTACAGATGCGTATCGAGATCGCTAAGCTGCATCAGAGACTGGGCACCACCATCATCTACGTTACACATGACCAGACTGAGGCTATGACCCTTGGTACCAGAATCGTTGTTATGAAGGACGGCGTTATCCAGCAGGTAGATACTCCTCAGAACCTGTATGAGAAGCCTTGCAACCTGTTCGTAGCAGGATTCATGGGATCTCCGCAGATGAACTTCCTGGATGCTACTGTTAAGGTAGAAGGCGACATCGCTAACCTGGTAATCGCAGGCCACAGCATTCCCCTTCCTCCCGCTAAGTCCAAGAAGCTGATCGATGGCGGTTACGATGGAAAGGTTGTTACCTTCGGTATCCGTCCTGAGGACGTATATGATTCCGAGATGTACATCGAGACCTCTCCTCAGAGCGTATTTACCTCTACCATCAAGGTTTATGAGTTACTTGGTGCAGAAGTATATCTGTACTTCGATCTTGACGAGTTCCCTATGACCGCAAGAGTAGATTCTCGTACCACTGCAAGACCTGGCGATACCGTTAAGTTCGCTCTGGATGTTGAGAAGATCCACGTATTCGACAAAGAGACCGAGCAGGTTATTACCAACTAGTCTTAAGTTTCATAAGAGATTTCAAGGTCCTGTCTGTGAATGCAGACAGGGCTTTTTTTATGCATTTTGCTTGCACGGGGTGAGTAAATCAGATATACTAAGAATATATAGTTTTGACATAGATGAAAAGCAAGACTGCTTGCAGGTGGAGCTTTTCGCCTATGAACAGAACGAATGGATATGAGCAAGGAGGACGATAGTCCGGAATGCGAAGAGACGTTGCAAAATCGAGAACGCGAAGAGCGAAGAATTCGATATAGATTATGATACAGAAAGGCGTGGACAATATGATTACAGGCCAGATTATACAGACAAGCATTGATGAATTAAAAGCAATCACTAAGGTAGACCTCGGAGTCTATGATCTGAACGGATCCGAAGTGGCATCTACCATGGAAAAGGATGACATAACCACAGATCTGATCACAGGCTTTGCGGCTTCTCCGGCGGATAGCCAGGTGATCGGAGTACATCACCTTCTGAAGATCCGTGACGAAGGGGATCTTTTATATGTACTGGTGGCACGGGGAATGACGGATGACGTATATATGGTGGGTAAGATTGCTGTCAGTCAGATCCAGAATCTTGTCATTGCCTACAAGGAACGGTTTGACCGGAATAATTTCTTTCAGAACCTGTTGTTGGATAATCTGTTGCTGGTAGATATTTACAATCGGGCGAAGAAACTTCATGTGGAAGTCAGCTGTCCCAGAGCCGTATATCTCATTGAGACCAAGGATGAGAAAGATGGCATTGTATCTGAAGTGCTGAAGGGCATGTTTTCCCCGCAGACGGGAGATTATGTAACAGCGGTGGATGAGTCCAGCCTGATCCTGATCAAATCTGTTGAGAGCACCACCACACCTGAGATACTGCATGAACTGGCCGAGACTATTGTAGCCATGATGAATGCGGAGGCTCTTCTGGATGTGAAGGTGGCATATGGCACCGTGGTACAGGAATTGAAGGACGTATCCAAGTCTTACAAGGAAGCCAAGATGGCACTGGATGTAGGCAAGATCTTCTACGCAGAGAAAAAGGTGATCGCCTACAGCACGTTGGGAATCGGACGTCTGATCTATCAGCTGCCGGTGAATCTGTGCAAGATCTTTATTGAGGAGATCTTCGGTGACAATGTACCTATGGACCTGGATGAAGAGACCCTGAACACCCTGAACAAGTTCTTCGAAAACAATCTGAATGTGTCGGAGACTTCCAGACAGTTGTTCGTGCATCGTAATACGCTGGTATATCGTATTGAGAAGATTCAGAAGAGCACCGGCCTGGATCTGCGAAGCTTTGATGATGCACTGACTTTCAAGATCGCATTGATGGTCGTAAATTATATGAAATATCTGGACAACCAGGAATATTAAGGACAACCCCTCGCATAAAGTTAGATAGAAACTTTATACGGGGGGGATTTTATGTCATATCGGAAACAGATCAGCTATTTGGAATTACAGGAAAACGGGCAACGGATCCGGGGAGCCGGGTATGCAAAGCTGGAAAGCTGGGAAAAGGAAGAGATTCTGATGGTGCAGCTGAGAGGACAGGGGATCGTGTCTGGCAAGGAGATGCTGCTGTATCTGCAGCGGGAAAGCGGAGAAGAACTATTATGTGAAATGACGGCAGAACGGGGAACCATTTCCTGTGAAAAAAGAATTTTCAGAAAAGCGGATTGGGAGCCGACACTGGGGATACGCATTCCCCTGGAACGTAATTTTGAGATCATAGGGCGGTTTGCAGGAGCGGCTGGTGCGAAGAAAGTACCTGCGCCTGTGACTGCGATTGCACCGGTTACGGTGGGGGAAATCGAAGGACAGGGGCAAGGTGGAAACCAGCCGGAGCAGGCAAAGCGGCCGATACAGACAGAACAGCAGGAAGCCCAAAATAGGGAGATGCAGCGGGAGCGGGTGCAGGAGCAAGGCAGGCAAGCCCGTGAACAGACCGAAAAAGTGGCAGAAACCGTAGTCACAAACGAAAAAATGGTCAGTGGATCGGAAGCCCGGAGCTCGAAAAAAACTGCCACGGAACACACTCTCCACATGAAAGACACCAAATGGGAGCAATTAAGCAGTATCTACCCCCACATCCATCCCTTCCGGGATGCCAGAGAATTTCTTTCCGTGGGTCCGGAGGATTTCGTTGTGTTGCGGGAGCGTTGCTATCAGATGACCCACAACAGTTTTTTGTTGCATGGCTATTATAATTACAGACATTTATTATTAATGCGTCAGGAAGCCTCTGGGGAAGTGAAATATTACATAGGAGTCCCGGGTAATTTTTATGAAAGAGAAAAACAGGTAGCCAGAATGTTTGGCTTTGAAAGTTTTGAAGGAACCAGAGAACCGGCATGGGAAGGGGATTTCGGATATTATCTGATCGCAGTGGAACTGTGAGAGAATCACAGTCCCCGCTCGTCAAATTCCGGAATAAAGCTTTCACAGGCGGCACTTCCCTCTTGCCGGAAGCCCTGTTCAATGCCGATTCGCTCCGCAAAGCGCAGGACCCGGTCATATTCCTCCGGTGTCACTGTGCGATTGAGTGCTTCAATATCTGCCACCTGCGGAAGAGGTGTATATTGATTCATAATGCTAATATAGATATGATCCCCGTAGGTCTCATGGAGATACCGCAGGATCTTCTTGGAGTCTTTCGCTTGTCCCGGCAGGAGCAGATGGCGTACGATCATCCCCCGCTGCATCAGCCCGGTGTCGGGATCCATGACCGGATCTAAGACCTGCCGGTACATTTCCGCAATGGCAGCGCAGGCAATCTCAAAATAGTCCGGGGCATGCGAATACGCAGCAGAAAGCTCCGGAGAAAAATATTTCAGATCCGGCAGATAGATATCCACCAGACCCTCCAGATGGCGTAAAGCATCCGGAGATTCGTAACTGCCGGTATTGTATACAATGGGGATGGACAGTCCCTGATTTTTGGCCTGCTGTAAGGCAATGACGATCTGGGGAAGAAAATGTGTGGGGGTAACAAGATTGATATTGTTAGCACCCTGTTCCTGTAATTGTAGAAAGATTTTCACCAGATGTTCGGGAGTGATGACTCGTCCGGCTTTCCCCAGAGCGATGTTATGGTTCTGGCAGAAGACACAGCGCAGGTTGCATCCGGAGAAAAAGACGGTACCGGAACCGGAAGTACCGGAGATACAGGGCTCCTCCCAATAATGCAGAGAGGCTCTGGCAGCCATAATATCTGCCGTCTGGCCACAATATCCCATGCCACCATCCAGGCGATCGGCATGACAGGCCCTGGGACACAGGATGCAGTCGGACATGATTTTCCGGAACCATGCGGCATCTTGGGGAGGCAGGTCGCCGGAAACGGATGCTATGCTGTTGGAAACCGAAAAAGGGGATGACATATCGCCTGACACAATCTATAACCTCTTAACTGACTTATCCATGAATTCACAGAACACTTTAAATATCAAAACCGCACATGCCGGACCAGGATAACAGCTCCACCCAGTTTCCTCACGGCACATGGAAGGTTCTACTTAGTGCTGCTTTGTTCCCAACCTGACACGGTTCGTAGATTCCCATTGCGTAAGACCGAGTTTCATCACTATTCCCATGATACCGGACATGTACGGCCTTTTTAGTGTATCCTGTTCCCCGGTTTTTGTCAAGCCTCTTTGCCTTGAAGGAAACAGGGAAGAGTGTTATAATCAAAATAATATGTAATTTTGTCGAAAGATAGTTGCCTACGGAGAAGGATCCATGAGAAACGAGCGAAAAAGTATATCCCTGCTGGGATGGATAATAGGTGCACTTTTACTGATATATCTGGGAGTATTTTGCTACCTGAACCTGTGTAAATATGCACAACATGTGGATTCGGATATTGCAGCAGAGGCTTTGCTGGCCCGGGAGATCTGGGTGGAGAAGGATATTACACCCAACGACTGGATCTCCAGCACGGAGAGACGGATCATTGGAATGCCTACGGTTGCAGCCGTATTTTACGGTATCACCGGCAGCATGCAGACGGCGGCGGGGATTACCTGCGTTCTATTGGGTGCGATTTTGCTGGGGATATTTTATTTTTTTCTGAGAAAATTATCTTTGAGCAGACCGGCATCAATTACGGCATTGCTGGTATTGTGTGCGCTGCCAATCAACGGTTTTCGCAATGAGGGGCAGATGGTTCCTTTTGTAGCGCTGCTTTTATTCCTATTTGCAGAGTATTATGTGTTTCATGGCATTTTTCTGTTTTTCAATATCCTGTTTTACCTGAAATTAAAAGAAAACCGGCAGATGACCCGGAAGACCTTTCTGGAGTGGCTGGTATTGTTTGTTGCCGCAGTTTTGCTGAACTGTGGAGGACAGAGATGTCTGCAGGTCATCATCCTGCCACTGCTTGTAGTGGAAGTGATCGCTTTATTCATGGAATCCGGACATCTCCGGCAGAAGCTGCCCGGTGGACGTTATCTTGCCACAGCCTATGTGGGAAGTCTTGTACTTGCTTTTCTGGTATCCTGTCTGTACGGCGGCAGAGGAGATTATGCAGTCTATCTGCTGCAGCCGGGAGAGGCAGTAGAGAAACTGCTTGTTGGGGTTCCGGCAGCCCTGCTGGAGAACTTTGGGCTGGTGGGAAATGCAAAGGTAGGGAGCTTTGCTTCTCTGATGCAGCTTCTTGTCTGGGTGTTCCTGATCCTGTTGGGGTATGGACTCTGGTATGTGTTCCGGAAAAATACAGAGAGCACAGACAGACAAAAAGATGCACTGACAATTCTCCTTGCTTCTGTGGGAGCCACAGCATTTATCATCGGGATCACCAGCGCGGAGGCGGCCCATTATTACTTTTTCATGGCATGGTTCGCAGCAGCTGTTCTGGTAGCGGTGATGGTGGATCATATGTCGGAAGGACAGCCGGTGTTCGCTGGTCTGATCTTAATGGCCGTAGTGCTGTTCGCGGTGCTGAATCTGAAATACACCTACTATGAAGCGGCCACCACACAGGATAACTTGAAGGAATATCAGGAAGTGGCGGATTATCTGACAGAAGCGGGAATCGACTACGGATATGCAGAATTCTGGGATGCCGAACGGATCTGTCTGATCACGGACGGCCGGGTGACGATGGGACATTCCTATACCATGGCCAGTCTTTCCGGATACTGGTGGCTCACCAGTACGAAATGGTATCCCCCGACGCTGCCCACGGAAATGCGGACCGCTTACGTCGTACGGACAGAAATGCGTGAAGCCTTTGAACAGCAATTTCCGGAAGGGGAAGCACCGATACTGGAATATGAGAATGAAAAGCTGGCAGTATATGTCGGTGACAGAAATTATGTGGAACTATAAGATAAAAATGAGGGAACATTAATGGAAAAAATATACCGTATTCTGTTGGGAATATTTCTTGTCTGTCTGATTCCCATTCTTTTGGTCCTGAGTTACTGGTCCTGTCGGTATTCTTATTACGGAACGGTGGATTACAGCATCAGAAATCTCCTGATAAAAGACAGTACCTGGAAACATTTTGTTATTTTCCTGCTGACATCTGTCCTTGTCTATGAGGGAGATAAATGGCTGAATGCTCAAAATCAGGAAAAACAGGAAAAAATCTGTAGATACACGTTACTGGCAACTGGCATGACGGCATTTATTCTTGGGTGTGTTTATGTTCTGAAGAACCCCTATTATCCCGAGGGAGATCAGATCAATGCAACGGCGTTTGCGGCGTATTGTCGGGAGGGTAATTTTATCATGCTGGAACCCGGAGGCTATGTCGGGATGTATCAACAGCAAAAAGGGCTGGGAATATTGTATGAGATATTGTTTGCCCTGTTTGGAAATTTCAATTATACTCCGGCAAAAATCCTGCATGTAATATGGTGGGTACTGGCGATTCTGGCAGGATACGGTTTCCTGAAACTGAATACAGACAGAGCCATATTTAGAATCGTATATTGTATTATGATGTTGGGCTGTATTCCTTTTTTGCTGTATTTACCGTATATTTACGGGGACGTGCTCAGTATCAGTTTTGGAATGGTAATGTGCTGGGCGGTGTCTGCTTATGAACATTATGAGAAGAAGAGGTATATTGCGTTGGCGGCATGTGTGGCAGGGATTGCTGTGCTTGCCCGGAAAAATACATGGATTATACTCATTGGAGTGGGAATTTATGCAGTTCTGGTCTGCCTGAAGAAAAAGAAGGGACAATATCTGCTGGCAGGGTTTGCAATTCTTCTGACGGCAGCACTGACGGTGAAAGCGGTAGATGTAATGTATGAATACCGTTCCGGATATCCTAGTGACATTGGCATTCCGAGCATTCTCTGGATTGCGATGGGATTACAGGAGACGGATGGCATGGCCGGGGTGTACAATCGCTATCAGCAAACCACGTTTGCAGAACATGATTTTCAACAGGAGCCTGCCGCACAGGAAGGAAAGGAATATATTCGCGAACGATTGCGGGAGTTCCGGGAGAATCCGGCTATGGCCAGAGATTTCTTTAAGAGAAAACTGGAAGATCAATGGATCGAACCGCTGTTTTCCAGCCTCAAGGCAACAGAGTCGTTTGATACGGATGGAGAACCGCTGTCCTCCGGGATTACCAGTCTGTACTATGGGAACATACATGAAACCGTATGGAAGCTGGCCAATTATTACCAGAGTATCGTATACTTGGCAGGACTTGTACTTGGAATTGCTTTGTGCGGAAGATGGTGGCAAAAAAAAGAAATTCCGACAGCATTGTGGCTGCCGTTGATTGGCATAGTAGGTGGCTTCCTGTTCAGTATCATCTGGGAAGCGCAGAGCAGATATGTATTTCCGTACTATGTATTTTTGATCCTCTTTGTGCCGATGGGACTTTATGAAACGGGAAGAGCGATTTCCCGATTGCCGAAGCATAGAAGGAAAACAACCGAACAGAACCAGACACAGGAAGAAAGCTTACGAGAGATCGCCTGATGCCTTTCTGGCAGCTTTCTCCTGTTTGTTCCGGATGCGGAGCTCTTCAAAAAAAGTCTTCAGCATCTGGCTGCATTCCGTTTCCAGAATGCCCCGGGTAACCTTCACCTGATGGTTAAACTGGGGCATTTCCAGTATATTTAGGATCGAACCTGCACATCCCGCCTTGGGATTCATGCAGCCCATCACTACTTCAGGGATACGGGCCTGCACAATGGCACCGGCGCACATCTGGCAGGGTTCCAGGGTCACATAGAGCGTGCATTCTTCCAGACGCCAGTCGCCGATCACTTTGCTGGCTTTGTTGATCGCTGTGATCTCTGCGTGCGCCAATGTATTCTTGTCTGTATTTCTCCGGTTGTAACCACGACCGATGATCTTACCTTCATGTACAATGACACAGCCGATGGGGACTTCCCCCAGGGCATAGGCTTTTTTCGCCTGCTTCAGAGCTTCCTTCATATATTTTTCTTCCACACTTTTGATTACTGCCATGGTATCTGTAGCCTTTCTGGCGCTTGCACTGTCCGATTTATTCTGCCTTGGAAAACCTTTTCCAAAAAATCACACTATATTTCGTAAATGCTGTACATTGACGAAACTATCGTTAACTTATAGTATAGAGAATATATGAGTAAACGTCAAATGGAACGAGACCGCATTTTGCTGCGGTAACGGAGAGCAACGGGCGCAGGAACTGCGACCGGAACGGGGGATTTATGGTATCGATCAAAGAAGTTGCAAAACATGCCGGAGTGGCTATTTCCACAGTATCCAAGGTCTTAAATGGCTATCCTAATGTCAGTGAAGAGACGAAGAAAAAGGTACAGGACGCCATCAAGGAGTTGAATTATATTCCGAATTCCATTGCTGCGGCGCTTTCCTCCAAGCAGTTTGGAAGAATCGCGCTGGTGCTGGATCCCAATAGACAGACCCAGGCCATTGACCAGGTCTTCATGCAGTATCTGGTAGGGGCACTGGATAAGGCCAAGGAACTGAACGTGGAAGTCGTGACGATCTTTCCGTCCATGATCGCGGGGATGACGGCGGAAGAGATCACAAGATCTTTTCTGTCCCAGAGTATTTCCGGCGTGGTGATCTATGGCATGTCTAAGGAGGACAAGGTGCTGCAGAAGCTGATCCGGGAGAAACAGTTTGCCTGTGTGGTAGTGGATGCGCCGATTGTCAATTCCAGGACTACATCCATCAGCATTGATCAGGAACAGGCCCAGTATGATGTGGCGAAGAAGACCGTGCTGGATGACAACTGTAAACGAGTGCTCTACATTGCGGGCAGAAGAGACGGTTATGTCACGGATCAGAGATTGAAGGGGATGAAGCGTCTGGTGAAGGATCTGGATCTGACCATGATGGTCAGACAGGGAGACTTCAGTGAGCTGACGGCAAGAAACGTGGCATTGAAATATGCGAAGAATAAGGATGTGGTGGTCTGCGCTTCCGATCTGATGGCCATAGGTGCCATGAATGCATTGATCGATATGGATATTTTCCGTCCGGTGTGCGGCTTCGATGGTATCACCCTGATGGGATATGTCGGCAAGCAGATGAATACCATAAGGCAGGACTTCTACAGCATCTCCAGCAGAGCCGTGGAAGAGGTACACCAGCTGATGAACGGCGGGGAAGGGCATCAGGTAATCATGCCCCACAGTATCGTGAAAATGTACTATAAGGACATTATCTGTTAAGCTATTTTGCACAAAAAATCAGGAAAATTAAAGAAAAGGTTGCGGAAAACGTTTTCCTATGCTATCCTGTGTATTGTAAGAGAACGACATACACAAAATCTCAGTATTGCGAGGGTATGAAAAGCTGGAAAGTGCAGGAAATACCCAAGGCGCAGCGGGAAAAAGGGTATGGAGGCCGAAAAGTGCAGGAAATACCCGGGCGCAGCGGCAGAAAGGGTATGGAGGCCAAAAAGGATAGGAAATACCCGGGGCGCAGCGGGAAAAAAGGGTATAGAGGCCGAAAAGTGCAGAAAATACCCGGGGCGCAGCGGGAAAAAGGGTATAGAGGCCGAAAAGTGCAGGAAATACCCAGGCGCAGCGGCAGGAAGGGTATGGAGGCCGAAAAGGATGGGAAATACCCAAGGCACACCTGAGACAAGGAGATGGGATACTAAAAATAAGTATAGTACCCAGACAAAGAAAAAGAATATGAAAAAATGAGTGTGGCACGGTACATTCATTTTGGCAAAAATAAAACTATCGTGCAGAATGGAGTTTGAAATGAATTTAGAGCAGACTTTAAATGAGATCACCGGCAAATTATATGGCAAGAATATCGGTGCCTGCACCGATGCACAGCTGTACACCGGAGTATTGCAGCTGACCAAAGAGAAGATGGCAGAGACTCCCGCCATTACAGGAGACAAGAAGGTATATTATATTTCCATGGAGTTCCTGATCGGTAAGCTGTTATCCAACAATCTGATCAATTTAGGCATCTATGAGGAGTTGAGCGATATCCTGAAGAAGAACGGCAAGAATCTGGTAGACATCGAAGAGGCAGAACCCGAACCTTCTCTGGGTAACGGGGGCTTAGGCAGACTGGCAGCCTGCTTCCTGGATTCCATCGCTACCCTGGGACTTCCCGGGGACGGTATCGGTCTGAATTACCACTTCGGATTGTTCAAGCAGGTATTCAAGGATCACCTGCAGAACGCCGAGAAGAATGACTGGATCCAGAAGGATTCCTGGCTGAACAATACCGGCACAAAATTCGAAGTATCTTTCGGTGACCGCAAGGTGACTTCCGTACTTTATGATATTGATGTCGTAGGTTATGAGAATGGACTGAACAAGCTGCATTTATTTGATGTCGAGACCGTAGACGAGAGTCTGGTAAAGAAGGGCATCACTTTTGATAAGAAAGCTATTGAGAAGAACCTGACCCTGTTCCTGTATCCTGATGATTCCGATGAGGCAGGTAATCTGCTGCGTATCTATCAGGAATACTTCATGGTATGCAACGGTGCCCAGCTGATCCTGAAGGAAGTAAAGGAAAAGGGTTATGATCTGCATACTCTGCCCGAGCATGTAGCAATCCAGATCAACGATACCCATCCTACCATGGTTATCCCCGAGCTGATCCGCATTCTCACCACAGAGGAAGGTTTCACTATGGATGAAGCTATCGACGTAGTAAGCCACACCTGTGCTTATACGAACCACACCATTCTGGCAGAAGCTCTGGAGAAATGGCCTCTGGCTTATATCGAGGAAGTAGTGCCTCAGCTGGTTCCCATCATCAAGGAGCTGAGTGACCGTGTGGCAAAGAAATATAAGGACGAAAAAGTTCAGATCATTGACAAGGACAAGAGAGTGCACATGGCACATATCGACATCCACTATGGCTATAGTGTCAACGGCGTGGCAGCGATCCATACCGAGATCCTGAAGCAGAGCGAACTCAATCATTTTTACAAGATCTATCCCGAGAAGTTCAACAACAAGACCAACGGTATTACCTTCCGCAGATGGTTGCTGTCCTGCAACCATGAGCTGGCTGCCTTCCTGACCCAGACCATTGGTGACGGCTACAAGAAGGATGCGGATGAATTACAGAAGCTGTTAGAGCATAAGGACGATCAGGCCGTACTGGATGCCATCTACGACATCAAGAAGACCAAGAAGGCAGAACTGGTATCCTATATCAAGGAGAAGGAGGGCGTGGAGCTGAATCCCGATTCCATCTTCGATATTCAGGTAAAGCGTCTGCATGAGTATAAGCGTCAGCAGATGAATGCACTGTATATCATTCACAAATATCTGGAGATCAAGGGCGGCAGGAAGCCTTCTACTCCACTGACCTTTATCTTCGGTGCAAAGGCTGCGCCTGCGTATGTGATTGCTCAGGATATCATCCATCTCCTGCTGGTAATGTCCGACATTATCAATAACGATCCTGAAGTCAGCCCTTACATGAAGCTTGTTATGGTAGAGAACTATAACGTAAGCTATGCCGAGAAGCTGATCCCTGCCTGCGATATCTCCGAGCAGATCTCCCTGGCATCCAAGGAGGCATCCGGAACCGGTAACATGAAGTTCATGTTAAACGGTGCCGTAACACTGGGTACCAGTGACGGTGCAAACGTAGAGATCCATGAGCTGGTAGGCGATGACAATATCTACATCTTCGGTAAGGACAGCGACACTGTGATCAAGCATTACGAGAAGGCAGATTATGTTTCTAAGGACTACTACAAGAAGAGCCCTGTGATCAAAGAGGCTGTAGACTTCATCGTCAGCAAAGAAGTGCTCAAGGTCGGCAAAAAGGAGAACCTGGAGCGTCTGTACAACGAGCTGCTGAACAAAGACTGGTTCATGACCCTGCTTGACTTAGAGGACTACATCAAGGTAAAGGATCAGGCATTTGCTGATTACGAGGATCAGCAGAAGTGGAAGAAGATGATGTTAGTGAACATCGCCAAGGCCGGATTCTTCTCCTCCGACAGAACTATTGCAGAGTACAACAGAGATATCTGGAAGCTGAAATAAATGGAAAGTTACGCGAGCAATGAGCCGCGCATAGGCATAGTGAAGACAGCGATGGGCGCTTGCGCACAATTCGCTGTCTTTACTTATGCCGAGATGCGGCGAACGCCGCGATATGAAATAAGATTGGCAGCGTTCTTTGCTGACAATCTTATGAATAGCGTGGCTCATTGCGGATGGTAGTTTCAAATCCACGAACGTCCACAGCAAACGGAATATCCTTCCGCGGTGGGCATCGCGGCATTTATTATAGCCTACGTTACGAAATGCCCTGTAATTTACGTTTTTTCTCTGTTGAGCCCCGGAAGTTCCTGACAAGCGTGGCGAAATCAGTGTTTTTTCTCTGTTGAGCCCCGGAAGTTTCCAACAAGCAGGGCGTAATCTACATTTTTTCTCTGCTGAGCCCCGGAAGTTTGCGACAAGCGGGGCGAAATCCATGTTTTTTCTCTGCTGAGCCCCGGAAGTTTGCGACAAGCGGGGCGTAATTCGTGTTTTTTCTCTGTTGAGCCCCGGAAGTTTGCGACAAGCGGGGCGTAATTCGTGTTTTTTCTCTGTTGAGCCCCGGAAGTTTCCAACAAGCGGGGCGTAATCTACATTTTTTCTCTGCTGAGCCCCGGAAGTTCCTGACAAGCGGGGCGAAATCCATGTTTTTTCTCTGCTGAACCCCGGAAGTTTCCGACAAGCGGGGCGTAATCTACATTTTTTCTCTGCTGAGCCCCGGAAGTTCCTGACAAGCGGGGCGTAATCTACATTTTTCTTCTACTATGTCCCGAAGATAAAACTCTCCGCAATGAGCCACGCTATTCATAAGATTGTCAGCATAAAACGCTGCCAATCTTATTTCATATCGCGGCGTTCGCCACATCTCGGCATAAGTAAAGACAGCGAATCATGCGCGAGCGCCCATCGCTGTCTTCACTATGCTTATGCGCGGCTATGCTTTCGTAACTTTCCATTTACAGCTTTGTGGTCCACTGGGACAGATCCCAGACCTGGGTAGCCAGGCCATCGTAGAATTCCGGCTCATGGCAGACCATGAGAATACTTCCCTTGTATTCTTTCAGTGCCCGTTTCAGCTCGTCTTTGGCATCCACATCCAGATGGTTCGTTGGCTCGTCCAGTAACAGAACATTCGTGGCACGGTTCATGAGCTTGCAGAGTCTTACCTTTGCCTGCTCACCACCGCTGAGTACCTTTACGCGGCTCTCAATATGCTTTGTGGTCAGACCGCATCTGGCCAGGGCGGAACGCACCTCATACTGGGTAAACGCGGGAAATTCCTGCCAGATCTCTTCGATACAGCTGTTGTCACCGGAACCGGACATTTCCTGCTCGAAATAACCGATCTCCAGATAATCCCCCTGTTCCACTTCGCCGGATAGAGGCGGGATCAGTCCCAGAATGCTCTTCAACAGTGTGGTCTTACCGATACCGTTGGCACCGATCAGCGCTACCTTCTCGCCACGTTCCATGGACAGATTCAGGGGCTTGGACAGCGGCTCGTCATAACCGATGATCAGATCCTTTGTCTCGAAAATGATACGACCAGTGGTGCGGCCCTCCTTGAAAGAGAATTCAGGCTTCGGCTTCTCCGCAGCCAGCTCGATGACATCCATCTTATCCAGCTTCTTCTGGCGGGACATGGCCATGTTACGGGTGGATACACGGGCCTTGTTTCTTGCTACGAAATCCCTCAAATCGGCGATCTCCTTCTGCTGACGATTATATGCGGCCTCCAGCTGGGATTTCTTCATGGCATAGACTTCCTGGAACTTGTCGTAATCGCCCACATAGCGGGTCAGCTCCTGATTGTCCATGTGATAGATCAGGTTGATGACACTGTTCAGGAAGGGAATGTCATGGCTGATCAGGATAAATGCGTTCTCATATTCATTCAGATAACGCTTGAGCCATTCGATATGTTCCGCATCCAGATAGTTGGTCGGCTCATCCAGCAGCAGAATATCGGGCTTTTCCAACAGAAGTTTGCCCAGCAGAACTTTGGTACGCTGACCACCTGACAACTCTGTCACATCACGGTCCAGGCCGATATCCATCAGTCCCAGAGCTCTTGCCACTTCCTCCACTTTGGCATCGATCATATAGAAATCATGCATAGTCAGCAGATCCTGGATTGTTCCCAGGTCTTCCATGTACTGTTCCAGTTCTTCCGAGGTGGCATCTCCCATTTTGTCACAGATTTCATTCATCTGTGCTTCCATATCGTATAAGAAATCAAAAGCGGAAGCCAGTACCTGACGGATCGTCATACCGGGGGTCAGCACTGTATGCTGGTCCAGATAGCCGACGCGGACATTCTTCGCCCATTCCACTTTGCCCTCATCCGGCATCAGTTTACCGGTGATAATATTCATAAAGGTAGATTTTCCCTCGCCGTTGGCACCGATGAGACCGATATGTTCCCCCTTCAGCAGGCGAAACGATACATCGTTAAAAATAGCACGGTCTCCAAATCCGTGGGTCAGGTGTTCTACGTTTAATATGCTCATATTTCCTCACATTCTGCTGCTTTGCAGCGCCGTTTCCATCAATAGTCCTTTGCAAGTATAGCGTACTGTCCGTAGTTTTGTAAAGAAAGAAAGCAAAAAGGGTGGAAAACAATAAATTTTTGTTGTGAAAAAGAGCACATATGTGCTATGATGTACGCGGTTTTGCGAATGGGGTTCTGAATAGTTACTATTTCCTGATTAAATACAGAAAGAAGGCAGCGTGTGCTTTTACTTCAACAAATGGTGATTTTTTTCCTGATCATGCTGATCGGGTACATCTGCAGAAAGGTCGGAGTATTCGGGGAAAATACCGGCAAGATGATCTCCGGTATCGTCATTAATATCGGCAATCCGGCGCTGATCATTGCCTCCGGCATGAATCCTGAAACATTGGAAAATAAGGCGGCATTGTTGGTTACGCTGGCTGTGGCGCTGATCTTTTTTGCTATCATGTTTGTGATTGCAGAGCTGATTCCGAGACTGCTTCGGGCAGACAGAGAAGATTATGGTTCTTATCAGGTCATGACGATCTTCGCCAATATTGGCTTTATGGGCTATCCTCTGCTGGATGCCATGTACGGCGGTGAAGCAGTGATCCATGCTGCAATTTTTAATCTGCTTTACAGTGTGCTGATCTATACCTATGGCATTAACAGGATGAAGACCTCCGGACAGCGGGAAAAGCTGAACTGGAAGCAGCTGATGAATGTGGGGGTGATCTCCTGCCTCATTGCAGTGACCCTGTATATCAGTAATCTTCCGGTTCCGATGGTCTTCAAAGATACTGCCACCCGGATCGGAGCTGTCACCGGACCATTAAGTATGCTGGTAATCGGTGATTCGCTGGCACAGATCCGGTTAAAGGATCTGTTTACGGATGTGCGGCTGCTACTCTTTTCTGTTGTGAAGCTGCTGCTTATGCCGGCACTGCTTCTGTGGGGACTGCGTTTTTTCATTACAGACCCCATGTTTCTGGGTGTCTGTCTGGTCATGACGGCCACACCTGTCGGCAGCATGACAGTCATGCTGGCGCAGCAATATGACGGTGATTACCGGCTGACCTCTAAGGGCGTGGCGCTGACCACTGTGTTGTCCGTAGCTACAATGCCGTTTCTGTTCTGGCTGTTGAAAATTTAATGAAACTTTTTCTACCGGATTGTCGTCTGATAGAATAGGGATCCCCAAAAAGGGGATACTGCAACTGAACATGGGAAATATCCCTGCAAAACGAGGAGAGATTTTATGAAAAGAAATTAGCATGTATGTTACTTATGAGTGCTCTGGCACTTTCTATGACCGCCTGCGGAGGCAAGGATAATAACGGTGCTGCATCAGACAACCAGCAGTCCACCATGGAGAGCACCGCAGCGGGACAGGAGACCGGCGAGGCCGGTAGTACAACCGCTGCACAGAATCCGAAGGACGCTGCGAAAGCGTTACAGAGTGCAAAAAAGGCAGTTACGGATGCACTGGGAGACAATTACTGGCCGGATTCCGAGATACCCGGGGAAATGCTCAACGAGACCTACGGTGTCAGTGCGGAGCTCTATGATGCCTACCTGGGAGAGGCACCCATGATCAGCGCCAATGTAGATACTTTATTGATTATTCATGCAAAAGATGGTAAGGTAGAAGAGGTAGAAAATGCATTGAACGCCTACCGTGACAGTCTGGTGAATGACACGATGCAGTATCCCATGAATCTGGGCAAGATTCAGGCATCCCGAGTGGAACGGATAGGCGATTATGTATGCTTTGTACAGTTGGGTGCGGACACTTCCTCTGTGGAAGAACAGGGCGATGAGGCCGTGATCACTTACTGTCAGGAGCAGAATGAACTTGCCCTGGAGGCTATCAGACAGACTCTGGAGTAAATACGGAGTAGAGTGAATGGTATTCAGCAGTGTATTGTTTCTTTTTCGGTTTTTGCCGATTTTTATGATCTGCTATTTCCTGGTTCCCCGGAAGATGAAGAATCTGGTTCTCTTCCTGGGGAGCCTGGTCTTTATGCCTGGGGAGAGCCCATCTATATTTTCCTCATGCTTTTTTCTACCATATCCGATTATGTGTGGGGAAGGCTGATCGAAGAATACAGAGGGAAGGATCACTCCAGGATCTTTTTGCTATGTTCCATTGTCATCAATCTTTTTATCCTGGGATTTTTTAAATATGCCGATTTCCTGCTACAGACGGTGAATACAGTATTTGGAACATCAATTCCGCTGTTAAAGCTTCCGTTACCCATCGGAATTTCCTTTTACACCTTCCAGACCATGTCTTATGTGATCGATGTGTACCGGGGCGATACAAAAGCGCAGCGTAATATTCTGCAGTTCGGTGTCTACGTGACCATGTTCCCACAGCTGATCGCCGGGCCTATTTTAAAGTATCATCAGGTGGAACGGTATCTGCAGGACAGACGGACTGACCTGGATGCCATCAGCTATGGTGCGAAGCGTTTTGTGACGGGACTGGCGAAAAAGGTATTGCTGGCCAATAATCTGGGATTATTATGGAAACAGGTAACGGAGCTGGGAACGGATCAGATGAGTGTTCTCATGGCATGGCTGGGAATCGCAGCGTTTGCACTCCAGATTTACTTTGATTTTTCGGGTTATTCCGACATGGCGATCGGACTGGGGGCAGTCTTGGGCTTCCATTTTCCGGAGAACTTCAATTATCCATACATTGCTGCTTCGGTAAAAGATTTCTGGCACAGATGGCATATTTCTCTGAGTACCTGGTTCAAGGAGTATGTGTATATTCCGCTGGGCGGCAATCGCAAGGGGCTGCCGAGACAGCTGTTTAATATTCTGGTGGTATGGATGCTGACCGGTATCTGGCACGGTGCAGGATGGAATTTCCTGTTCTGGGGGCTGTGGTTTGCATTTTTCCTGATCCTGGAGAAATTATTCTTAGGAGATATTCTGGAAAGTGTGCCCAAGGTGTTCGGCAGGATCTATACGTTGGCGGTAGTACTGATCAGCTGGGTGTTTTTTGCACTGGAAAGTCCCGGAGAGATCCTGGCTTATCTCCAGGCTATGTTCGGAATGAACGGAATAGGGCCGGTGAATTCGCTGGCAATGTTTTTGTGCAATGAGTATCTGGTGCTTCTGGTGATCGCATTGGTGGCATGTCTTCCGCTAGGCAGCAGACTGGTGCATGCTTTGAAAAGCAGTAAGACAGGCCCCGCCATGGCACTGTACCGGTTGGGAGAAAAGGTGATTCCGGCAGTACTGCTGCTTCTGTCGGTGGCGTATATTGTGGATGCGTCGTATAATCCCTTTTTGTATTTTCGATTCTGACCGGGAAGGAGGAACCGCATATGGATGATAAAAGAAATTCGCTGTTGACCATCGGACTGGTCTGTGCGGTACTTCTGGTTCTGGGAGTGGCAGATCTGTGGAACAGTGACAGAGTATATTCGGAAGCGGAGAACCGGGTGCTGGCATCCCGCCCCGTATTTTCCTGGGAGAGTCTTTTCACGGGAGAATACGGGGATGCTTATGAGGAATACATGTCCGACCAGTTCGTAGGACGGGACAAATGGGTAGGACTTAAGACCCGGGCAGATATCCGTTTCCGGAAAAAAGAGATCAATGGGGTCTATCTGGGAGCGGATCATTATCTGATCGGAGTGAACGATCCCGGGGAATACACGGAACAGATGGAGAACTCCCGTGTGGCATCGTTGACAAAACTGGTGAACCACTGGGATGCCAAAGTCATGCTGGTACCGACGGCGGACAACATTCTCACGGATAAGCTGCCGGCATTTGCACCTTATTATGACGAAGAGCGGCTGCTTACGAAGGTAAGGAATTCTATTGGAGAAGAGCATTATATAGATGTGTATCACGCTTTGCAGGAGCATGCACAGGAGCCCATCTATTATCGCACGGATCATCATTGGACCAGTCTGGGGGCATATTACGGTTTTCTGGCCTGGGCGGACAGTGTGGGACGTTTCCCCTACCCGTATGACGTAAACGGCATGAAGACGGTGTCGGAGAATTTTCAGGGAACCCTGCAGTCCCGTATCAATGTGGACTGGACGAAGGATAGCATACAGTATTTCCCGGAGACGGAGAAAAAAGCAGTATCGGTGACGTATGATTTTGCGGACACGGCTGATTCTCTGTATGCACCGGGTTATCTGGATACCAAGAACCAGTATGGGTTTTTCCTGAATGACAATCATGCATTTATTGAGATTCATACGGGATACAATCCCGGTAAGACGCTGTTTGTCATCAAGGATTCTTATGCCAACAGCCTGATTCCGCTGCTCACGGCCCATTATGAGAATATCTACGTGGTGGATCTGCGGTATTTTAACGGGAAACTGTTCCAACTGATGGAGCAGTATGAACCGGAACAGGGAATGGATGTGCTGGTGTTGTATGATTGTATTCATTTTTTAGAGGATTTTAAGTATTATTAAGGAGGCTTATTATGGCTTATTTGGGCATTCCCCAGAATACCATTGCGGTACTGCAGAAGTACCATTTCAATTTTCAAAAAAAATTCGGACAGAACTTCCTTATAGACACGACGGTTCTGGACCGGATTATTTCTTCTGCGGAGATCACGAAGGAGGACTGCGTGCTGGAGATCGGGCCGGGCATCGGTACCATGACCCAGTATCTTGCGGAGCGCGCGGGCAGCGTGGTGGCCGTGGAGATCGACAAGGCACTGATCCCTATTCTGGAAGAGACATTACAGGATTATGATAACGTCACGGTCATCAATGACGATATCCTGAAAGTGGACATTAACCGGCTGGTGGAAGAGAAAAACGGAGGACGCCCCATCAAGGTGGTGGCAAACCTGCCCTATTACATAACGACACCGATCATCATGGGCTTATTCGAGAGCCGTGTGCCGCTGAAGAGCATCACCATCATGGTGCAGAAGGAAGTGGCGGACCGTATGCAGGTAGGCCCCGGCACGAAGGATTACGGCGCCCTGTCTCTGGCGGTGCAGTATTATGCAAAGCCGGAAATCGTGGCGAATGTACCGCCCAACTGCTTCATCCCGAGACCGAATGTGGGCAGTGCGGTCATCCGCCTGACCCGCTACGAAGAACCGCCGGTACAGGTGAAGGATGAGAAGAAGATGTTCGCCCTGATCCGGGCTTCCTTCAACCAGCGCCGTAAGACCCTGGTGAACGGTCTGGGAAATGCGGGCCTCCCAGGCATCACCAAGGAATCCGCGGCAGCAGCCCTGGCACAGATGAGCCTGTCCCCTACCGTAAGAGGTGAGGCACTGACACTGGAGCAGTTTGCACGACTGAGTGATCTGTTGTAGAGCGACTTATCATGAAGCAGACAAGGAGTATACGTTCAGACAGCTGCAGATTCATAGGTCACTCCGTCTCCGACCGATAATAATTCCGGTATTTTAACGGTGTCATATTCCGGTATTTTTTAAACACCCGTTCAAAATAAGTAATATTTTCATAGCCCAACTGTTCCGCAATGGAAGTGATGCTGTCATCTGTTTCCAGAAGGAGCCGGTGGGCTTTTTTGATGCGGTTGACATTCAGGTAATCGTTGATGGTGAAACTGGTGACTTCTTTGAAAATACGGCTCAGGTAAAATTTGTTGATATAGAACCGCCCAGCGAGATCCTCCAGAGAGATCCGCTCAGTACAATGTTCTACAATATAGTGCGCCACTTCATCGACCTTTTGATATTTCGGGTTCGAATGTCTGGCCGGGGATGAGACAACGGGACCCTCGGGCTGCAAGCGCAGCACGGCAATGAAAAATTCTGCCAGCTTCGTCATGGCGGCCAGAAGATAGCCGGGCTTTTTGTGGATCAGCTCAGAGGCAATGTCCTGCAACAGAGACTGGATATAGGGGCGCATTTCTTCTGGCAGTGTCAGAATACTGCCCTGCTCCGTGAAAAAACTCTGCAGCTGCAATCCTCCGAAAGATGCCAGAAAGGTAGAAAAAGGCTCTTCCATGATTCCTAAAACGATCCGGTCGTGATGTGGTCCGGCGGAAGCCATACCGGTGCGGTGGATCTGCTCCTTGTTAATGAAGACCAGCGTTCCCGGGGTGACCAGATAGGTCTGCTGGTTGATAAAATAATACCGTTCCCCCTCTAAAAGATAATAAATCTCGTATTCTTCGTGAATGTGACGGATATCCATGGAATAATTATAGTCCCGTACAACACGGTCGATGTGGAATCCGTCTACAAGCTCATTATAGAGCCAGTGATCCTGAGGCGTCGAAGCAACAGCATTGTCCGCAACGCCTGATTCCGGTGGAGCCGGTGTCTGAAAATCCCCTGTTTCAAACATAATAGTGATCTCCTTTTTCCTATGCTATATTAGTGCTATATTAGACTGCATTCTGAAAAACAGTATGCGCAGGCTATATTACAAATCTATGGGCTTGTATAAAAAAACAAAAGTCAATATAGTACGAAAATGGCAAAAAATACGCAAATAATAGCAAGATTATTATACAGCCATAGGCTATAATGTGCAATATAGAGAAGGCAGTACGGGCCGATGGAGCAGAGGATCCCAAGGACCGGAAACACATAAGGAGGATACAAAAATGGAGTATGCAGACGGAAAGGTAAAAGATTTACAGATCGCCTATATTGGCGGTGGTTCCAGAGGATGGGCATGGACATTTATGACGGATCTGGCCATGGATGAAGAACTGTCCGGAACCATCCGCCTGTATGATATTGATGCGGAGGCGGCAAAACACAATGAGATCATCGGCAACAGACTTTCTGCAAGAGAGGATGTGGTGGGCAAATGGAACTATACTGTTTCTGACAGCTTACAGTCCGCATTGACCGGTGCGGATTTCATCGTGATCTCTATTCTGCCGGGAACTTTTGATGAGATGGCTGTGGATGTACATATGCCGGAACGACTGGGAATCTATCAGTCTGTAGGAGATACCGCAGGCCCCGGCGGTGCCATGAGAGCACTGCGTACGATTCCCATGTATGTGGAGATTGCACAGGCCATCAGGGCATATGCACCGAAAGCCTGGGTCATCAATTACACCAACCCCATGTCCCTGTGCGTGAAGACTTTGTACTATGTTTTTCCGGAGATCAAAGCTTTTGGATGCTGCCATGAAGTATTCGGTACCCAGAAAGTGTTAAAGGGTATTTTGGAAGAGACCATGGGGCTTAAGGATGTGAAACGTGAGGATATTCAGGTCAATGTACTGGGTATCAACCATTTCACCTGGTTTGACTATGCTTCCTATAAGGGAATCGATCTGTTCCCCATTTACCGGAAATATACCGAGGAGCATAAGGAAGACGGCTACAAAGAAGCAGATAAAAACTGGGCGAACTCTACTTTCGAGTGTGCCCATATTGTGAAATTTGATCTGTTCCGCAAATATGGTCTGATCGCAGCAGCAGGCGACAGGCATCTGGTGGAATTCATGCCCGGTGTGGGTGACAGTTACCTGAAAGATCCCGAGACGGTAAAGAGATGGAAATTCGGTCTGACTACCGTAGACTGGAGAAAGAAGGATCTGCAGGAACGTCTGGCAAAGAGCGCGAGACTGGCAGCCGGTGAGGAAGAGATCGAGTTGAAGCCTACCGGGGAGGAAGGTATCCAGCTGATCAAGGCACTCTGCGGACTGACCCGCAAGATCAGCAATGTCAATATTCCCAATACCGGACATCAGATTGCCAATCTGCCGGAAAGTGCGGTTGTAGAGACCAATGCGGTATTCGAGAGAGATGCCATCCGCCCGTTGTATGCCGGAGAGCTTCCGGAGCAGATCAAGGAGCTGGTGGATCCCCATGTGGCAAACCATGAGCGGATTCTGAAAGCAGCTATTCTGTGTGATTTTGATCTGGTGGTGGAAGCATTCCTGGAGGATCCGCAGGTGAAAGGAAGAGCTTCCAGAGAACAGGTGGAAGAGCTGGTAAGGGATATGCTCCGCAGCACGGCAAAATATCTGCCGGAAGGCTGGAAAAAGTATCTGTAAAAATAAAATAGAAAAGAACCCGGGAGGTGCTGCAGAAGGATGAGGCAGCACCTCTTTTTGTGTATACCGATGAGCCAGGTACAGATTTGTGCTTGCACAAGAATCTGTACCTGGCGAATGTACATCATCGAGCTTTTAAGCGAGATGGTGTACAAAGTATAAAAAGCGAGTAGGAGACAGTCCGCTCGAGGGGGTAATTATTTGAAAAAAGAATATAAGCGGCAGAAGAATTATAAAGTCATTGTGAAAATGCACAAAACTGCGAGAAGTATTTTGAGAACAATATACAAACTTCCAGGGATTTACAGAAAAGCACTTGCAACCAGTTCGTGAATGTGCTATTTTCTAATTACAGCAACGGAAACGTTACCGGGAACAATACCGAAACCGTTTCCGACAACCTGACGGGAGTATAGCAAGAATTATGAAGGGTTCCCGTTCCAACAAAAAAGGAGAGGTAAGATTATGAAGAAGAAACTGGCAAGTGTTTTACTTTGTGCAGTAATGGCAGCTTCCATGCTGACCGGTTGCGGAAATGCTGACAATGCAACAGCAACCACCCCTGCTACCGACAACAAGACGGACGCAGCAACAACTACCGAGGCGGCAGAGAAGACCGCAGAGAAGACCGCAGAGGCAGCAGGCTCTGTATACTATCTGAACTTCAAACCTGAAGTTGACGAAGTATGGCAGAAGCTGGCTAAGGAATATACCGAGGAGACCGGTGTTCCTGTAAAGGTTGTAACTGCAGCAAGCGGTACCTACGAGCAGACCCTGATGTCTGAGATCGCTAACAAGGAAGCACCTACCCTGTTCCAGATCAACGGACCTATCGGTTATCAGAACTGGAAAGACTACTGTGCAGACTTAAAGGATACAGACCTGTACAGCTGGTTAATGGATAAGAGCCTGGCAATCACCGGTGAAGACGGTGGTGTATACGGAATCCCTTACGTAGTAGAGGGTTATGGCATCATTTATAACGACGCTATCATGCAGAAGTACTTCGCACTGGATGGTGCTAAGGCAGCAAGTATGGATGAGATCAACAACTTCGCTAAGTTAAAAGAGGTTGTAGAAGATATGCAGGCTAAGAAAGATGAACTGGGTATTGAAGGCGTATTCGCTTCCACATCCCTGACTCCCGGTGAAGACTGGAGATGGCAGACTCATCTGGCTAACATCCCTGTATACTACGAGTTCAAGGACAAGGGTATCACCGATACCGATAACCTGGAGTTCACTTACTCCGATAACTTCAAGAACATTTTTGATCTGTACATCAACAACTCCTGCACAGCACCCGGTCTGCTGGGAAGCAAGTCTGTAGACGACTCCATGGCTGAGTTCGCTCTGGGTCAGGCAGCAATGGTACAGAACGGTAACTGGGGTTGGAGCCAGATCAATGGCGTAGACGGTAACACTGTTAAGGCTGAGGATGTTAAGTTCCTTCCTATTTATACCGGCGTTGAAGGTGAAGAGAACCAGGGACTGTGCACCGGTACTGAGAACTTCTTCTGCATCAACAAGGAAGCTTCTGCTGAGGATCAGGCAGCATCTATCGCATTCGTTGAATGGCTGTTCTCTTCTGAAACCGGTAAGGCAGCAGTAACCAATGACCTTGGCTTCATTGCTCCTTTCGATACCTTCAGCGATGATGAAAAGCCCACCGATCCTCTGGCACAGGAAGTTCTTCGTTACATGGCAGATACCTCCAAGACATCTGTATCCTGGAACTTCACTTCCTTCCCCAGCCAGCAGTTCAAGGATGACTTCGGTGCAGCTCTTCTGGAGTATGCTTCCGGTTCCATCGACTGGGACGCTGTAAAGACAAAAGTAGTTGACGAATGGGCAGCTGAAAAGGCCGCAACCGCAGCTAACTAATTGATCTCAGCTTATAACTATTCTGAATCGTTATCCATCTTATATAACTTCAGACACAGGGGGCGGTGGTGGTACCACGGCCCCCGTGTTTGTAAAACCCGGAATATCATGTAAAAAGGAATTAATAGGAGAAGGCTTATGCAAAAGACATTAAAACGATATTTTCCCATTTTTGTACTGCCTACATTGATCGCATTTTCCTTTGCATTTATCATACCGTTTGTTATGGGCGTATATCTGTCCTTTTGCAAATTTAAAACGATTACAAATGCACAATTTGTAGGCCTGGAAAATTATATCAAAATTTTTGCGGACAAAGATTTTGTCAACGCATTCGGTTTTACCTTAAAGTTTTCTGTTGTATCTATCATTACCATTAATGTATTTGCGTTCATTCTGGCACTGGCGCTGACCAGAAAGATCAAAGGAACCAACCTGTTCCGTACCGTATTCTTCATGCCGAACCTGATCGGTGGTATCATCCTGGGTTATATCTGGCAGCAGATGATCAATGCGGTATTGTTGAAATATGAGACCACACTGGTAGCTAATCCTACCTATGGTTTCTGGGGATTGGTTATCCTGATGAACTGGCAGATGATCGGTTATATGATGATCATTTATGTAGCAGGACTGCAGAATGTACCTACAGACCTGATCGAAGCAGCACAGATTGACGGAGCTACTTCGTTACAGACTTTATTCAAAGTGAAAATTCCGATGGTTATGCCATCTATTACTATATGTTTGTTCCTTACTGTATCCAACAGTTTCAAGCTCTTTGACCAGAACCTGGCGCTGACTGCCGGTGCTCCCAGCAAAAAGACCGCAATGCTGGCTCTGGATATTTACAATACTTTCTACGGCAGAAACGGTTACGAAGGTGTCGGTCAGGCAAAAGCAGTACTGTTCTTCATCGTTGTGGCAGTCATAGCCCTGGGACAGCTGGTACTTACCAGACGTAAGGAGGTAGAACAATAATGACTAAGAAAAAAACTTCCAATGTGATCATATTTTGTATCCTGTGTCTGCTGGTAGTTGCATTTTTAACACCTATTTTCTTCGTGCTGATCAACTCCTTTAAGGGAAAACTGTTCATCAGCAACAATCCGTTTGCACTGCCTACCGCAGAGACCTTTGTGGGATTGACCAACTATGTGAACGGTATTGAAAAAACCGGTTTTTTCACAGCTTTCGGGTGGTCTGCATTTATCACTGTATTTTCCGTGGCAGCGATCATTCTGTTCACTTCCATGACTGCGTACTATCTGACCAGAGTGAAAACCGGCGTGACCAACGTGCTGTATTACATGTTCGTATTTTCCATGATCGTGCCTTTCCAGATGGTAATGTTCACTATGTCCAAGCTGGCTAATATGACCCACCTGAACAACCCTCCCGGAATGGTGCTTCTGTATCTGGGATTTGGTTCCGGTCTGTCCGTGTTCATGTTCTGTGGATTCATCAAATCGATTCCGCTGGACATCGAAGAGGCAGCCATGATCGACGGATGCAACCCTTTGCAGACATTCTTCGGTGTCGTAATGCCGATCCTGAAGCCCACAGCCATCACAGTAGCCATTCTGAATGCCATGTGGATCTGGAACGACTATCTGCTGCCTTATCTGGTGATCGGCCTGAGTACTAATTACAAGACCATACCGGTTGTAGTACAATACCTGGTAGGTTCTTACGGTGCAAAGGATCTGGGTGCCATGATGGCACTGCTGGTACTGTCCGTAATCCCTATTATCGTCTTCTATCTGACCTGTCAGAAGTACATTATCGAGGGCGTGGTAGCCGGTGCAGTTAAGGGCTAAAAAATAGAAAGATGTGGTTATTAATATGAGAAAAAGCGGAATATTACTGCCGGTGAGCAGCCTGCCGTCCCGCTACGGAATCGGTTGCTTTTCCAAGGAAGCATATAAATTTATTGACAGATTAAAAGAAGCCGGTCAGGCCTACTGGCAGATTCTGCCATTAGGACCCACCAGCTATGGAGATTCTCCGTACCAGTCTTTTTCCACTTTTGCGGGTAATCCCTACTTTATTGATCCCGAGGATCTGGTGGCGAGGGGCTATGTGACCGCAGAGCAGTGCAATACCTATGACTTCGGCACGGATATCCATTCCGTGGATTACGGCAAAATCTATAAGAGCCGTTTCCGCCTGTTGAAGGAAGCGTTTGATAACAGCCATATTGAAGAAGATGCGAGATTTCAGGAGTTTGTACAGAAGAATGCATACTGGCTGGAGGATTATGCACTTTATATGGCCATCAAGGATGGTTTCCGCGGCATCTGCTGGGCAGCCTGGGAAGAGGATATCAAGCTGAGAACCCCGGCTGCCATGGACAAATATCGCAGAAAATATGCGAAAGAGATTATGTTTTACCAGTTCCAGCAGTATCTGTTCCAGGTACAGTGGGAGAAACTAAAGACCTATGCCAACGATAACGGCATCAAGATTATTGGGGATATTCCCATTTATGTGGCATTTGACAGCTCAGATGCCTGGGCGAATCCGGAGCTGTTCCAGTTCGATGAGAATTGTGAGCCGGTAGCAGTGGCGGGATGCCCTCCCGATGCGTTTTCCGCCACCGGACAGCTGTGGGGCAATCCTCTGTATAACTGGGAACATCACAAGGAGACCGGTTATGCCTGGTGGATGCAGCGGCTGGCAGCCTGCTTTGAACGCTATGATGTGGTACGTATCGATCATTTTCGTGGATTCGATGCTTATTATGCGATTCCCTATGGGGAACCCACTGCGGAGCACGGCCACTGGGAACATGGCCCGGGATATGATATTTTCCGTTCCATGAAGGAAAAATTGGGAGAAAAAGAAGTTATTGCAGAAGATCTTGGCTTTTTAACACCATCTGTGATAGAATTAGTGAAGAAATCCGGTTATCCAGGTATGAAAATTTTGCAGTTTGCATTTGATTCCCGTGAGGAAAGTGATTATCTGCCGCATAATTATACACATAATTGCGTGGTATATACGGGAACTCATGATAATGATACTGTGATGGGGTGGTATGACACCTTGAAGGGAGCTGACAAAAAGCTCTGTGACGACTATCTGCGTCTGAAAAATGCGGACGGAGAGCCGATTCCCAGAGAGCAGCTTCCCTGGGAATTTGTGCGTGCCGCAATGTCCAGCGTAGCGGATCTGGCGATCATTCCCATGCAGGATTATCTTGGACTGGGATCGGAGGCCCGCATCAACATTCCTTCCACACTGGGCATCAACTGGAAGTGGAGAATGGGGAACGGAGATTTTACAAAGGAGCTTGCAGGACGGATCCGCAGTATGACGAAGCTGTACGGCAGATAGGTCTGTAGGCTTGGAAAGGTTTGCGCTCCATGGAGGAAATCACGATCAAAGACATCGCAAGAATCTGCGGTGTCGGTGTCAGCACGGTATCCCGTGCCATAAATAACCACCCGGACATCAATCCTGAGACCAAGGAAATGATCATGCGGGTGATCAAAGAGAATAACTACGTACCCAACAACAGTGCCAGAAACCTGAAACGTCAGGATGCCAAGGCAATTGCAGTACTGGTCAAAGGTATTAACAACTCTTTCTTCAGCCAGATGATCAAGGTATTGGAAGAAGAGATCAAGGAAAAATCTTACGCCATGGTATTGCAGCATGTAGACTATGACGAGGACGAAGTGGAAGTGGCACTGAAGCTGGTCAAGGAAAAAAGACTTCGCGGCATTATCTTCCTCGGCGGTTATCTGGTGCACAGTGAGGAAAAGCTGGCACAGCTTCATGTGCCGTTTATCTTAAGTACCACGGGAATGCTACCCAAGGGCTTCAGCCGCAACACCTATTCCTCCGTAGCGGTGGATGATACCAAGGAAAGCTACAAGATGGTGGACTATCTGTGCAAGAACGGACATAAGGATATTGCAATCCTCTGTGCCCGCAAAACGGATGCTTCCATCGGTAAGCTGCGTCTGGAGGGCTATAAAAAGGCGTTGAAGGATAACGGAATAGAAGTAAGAGAAGAACTGATCCTGCCTATGAGGAGTGATTTGGAAGATTACTCCCTGGAGAATGGCTATATGGTGACGAAGGAATTCCTGGAGAAGCAGATTCCGTGCACGGCGATCTTCGCAATCTCCGATATGCTGGCAATCGGTGCAGGAAAAGCATTGTCTGATGCCGGATATAAGGTACCGGAAGATATTTCCCTGACAGGCTTTGATGGTGTGGAAATCGGGAAATATGTTATCCCGTCCTTGACGACTTTAAAGCAGCCGGTGGACAGCATGGCGCGAGAGACGGCCCGGATCCTGTTCGACATCATCGGGAAAAAGGCGAAGCACCAGCACTGTGTGTTCGACGGAGAACTGGTGGTGCGGGATTCCACTATGCCGAGGACTTAAACTATGCAGATACATGGTTTTAACAAGACAACTTTATTAGACTATCCGGAACATATTGCAGCCACTGTTTTTACAGGGGGCTGCAATTTTCGCTGTCCGTTTTGTCACAACGGGGAACTGGTGCTGGATCCCGGCTGCCAGCCGCTCATTCCGGAGGAAGAAGTACTCTCTTACCTGAAAAAAAGGCAGGGGATTCTCCAGGGGGTCTGCGTCACCGGCGGAGAGCCGACTCTGCAAAAGGATCTGAAGGATTTTTTACGCAAGATCAAGGAACTCGGATATCCGATCAAGCTGGATACCAATGGCTATATGCCGGGAGTATTGTGGGATCTGATGCAGGAGCATCTGATTGATTATGTGGCGATGGATATCAAGGCGTCCAGAGATAATTATGCCCGGGCGGCGGGACTGCCGCATATGGATATCTCCCGCATCGAGGAGAGTATCGGCATCCTGAAAAGCAGCGGTATCCCCTATGAATTCCGAACTACCGTGGTAAAGGGAATTCATACCGTGGTGGAATTTGAGAAAATCGGTAAATGGATCGCTGGATGCCCTGCGTATTATCTTCAGAATTACGAAGAGAATGAAAACTGCCTGTACCGGATGATACAGACAGCGGAATGTGACGATGTGAAACCGGGCGGTGTAGATCCGTTCGGCGCATTTTCCAGAGAGGAACTGGAACAGATGGAGGAACTGGCCCGGAAATATGTGGGGAAAGTTATCCTGCGGGGCGTGGAATAGACGCTGTGCCTCGCAGCTACATAAGCTGTTGTATTTTTACAAACTCATCAAAGCGAGGTAAGGCCAGTGTGACTTTCCCGTATTCTTTGGAAATAATGACACCTTTTCTCTTTAAACGCTCACGATAGACAGAGAAAAGTTCAGATTTCATATCTAATCGCTCACGGAGAGCTTTTACCTGAGTCTCTCCGCTGAGAGACATTTCAGTTACGATTTTTTTATCCAGATCGGATAATTCCGACCATATTTTACTGTATACATATTCATCCAGATATTGGTCATATTCCGGCAAAATCTGTTCCAAAGTCTTTTTATCGCGATTTTCCCAGTAGAGATAACCAAGTACCTGAAAGGCAAAAGGATAGCCTTTGGTCAGTGAAGCCAGTTCTCCGGCAGCATCTATATCCAGAGAAAAGATATCCATATATTGTTTGCGGATAGCGGTATAATTCAGTGGCTCCAGGATTAATTTGGGTGCACGGTATAAAAAGGTCAGTACTTTATCATTTTGAAGATTATAAATATTTTCATATAATCCCGTCATCAGTAAAAAGATGGGATAGTCGTTTCGTAAAAAAATCTGAAAGGAGCTTGCAAAGATTCGGATATATTCGGAATTCGTCACTTCATCAACGCTGATCAGCAACCTTTTTTCACTTTTCTGGATATATTTCAACATGAGTTCCAGAGCGTTTTCGATATCCGTGACCGGAGCAGCGTTTTCAATGGATACTCCCAGACCAAAAGCAGAAAAGTCAAGTTTTGCATTAATGAACAGCGTGTGTAATTCGGGAATGCTGTAGATTTTTGCAGCAAGACTTTGCAGTAAATCTCTGGTAGGATTCAGTTCCACAACGATCCAGTCTTCTCTTTTTCGTAATTCCGAAGCAATATTTGTCATCATTACAGTCTTGCCAGAGCCACGGACACCGGTGATCATGTAGATCTGATTGGATGGAATCTCGGCACAAAAGCTTTCCAGAATTTGGTTTGTTTCCGTGAGACGGGAGATATATTGCAACGGTTTTTTTCCAAAAGATAACGTAAACGGATTGGTACTCATAATGAAAACCTCCTTTTCTTATATTAGTTTATATAACTTTTAAAATCTTATATAACTTTATATAAGTGTATATAACTTTGTAATTATTATATAAGTTTATATAACTTTTGGCAAGAGATATTGCGGCTATGGGAAATGAATGCAGAAGGAAAATGTAAACGCTTACTCTTCCTAAATAGACATTTCATGAGAAAATGTGCATATTTTATAAAAAATAAATGTTGCACAAAAATATTAGCTAAAAATTACTCAAAAAATATATGAATAACTTCCAAAAATATTCAAAATACACAAAAATGGTTTACTAATGTGAAGCGATAGTGCTAATATATAGTACATAGTGTTGTAAGAGCTTACAAATATAATCGTTTATAACACATGCTAAGTGGAGGTATGGGAATGTTAGGCAGGAGAGGAAGAAAAGAGAGAAAACGACTGATGGCATTGCTTCTTGCGGGAGCCATGGTGCTGTCGGGAATGGGAATCAGCCCCATCTCTGTACAGGCAGAGGAAACGGAACCTGTGGTAGAACAGGTAAGTGAGACGGTTTCTGACGGAAATGCGGAAACAGCCAGAGAAGTGTTGGGAGAGGAAAAAGGTATTGCGGCAGCTTCGACAACACAGGATGCGAATGCAGCAATGGCTGCTGTGCAGAGTGGAACGGAAAAAGACCTGTATGAATTGGATCTGAGCAAGGGTCTGACAGCAGGAACAACGTATGATGGCGGAATTTCTGTACTTGAAACTATGAGTTTTAAATCTGGTTCAGCTAGTTTAGATGGGGTAAAGTATACAGGATGTGTACAGGGAGATAATTCGCCTAACCCGAACAAAGGAAAAATTCCTACCAGTGGTGCTGCAGTAAAACTGGAGGCGGAAAAAGATGGCAGAATCAAAGTTGTATTTAAAGCAAAAGGCAAAGATATTTATTTTTTGCAGGATGTAGATGGCAAGCCCCAAGGGATTGAGACCTTTAAGGCGGGAGCAGACCTAATTGCCAAAACTTATGAGGTGGAAAAAGGGGGCACTTATTATTTATATGCAAGTGGTAGTAAGATTATGATCTATGCTCTGACCGTAGATTACAGATCTTCCGTAAGCTGGGATGACATAGCAGCTCCCGTTCTGGGAACACCTTTTGTCAAGGACGGAACCATCACCGTTCCGTACACTGCACAGATCGGTGGAATCTATGCAAAATCTTTGGAAGTGACGATGTATGATGCTGATGGTAATGCGGTGGAGACAAAATCCGTTACTGCACAGGGAACCTCTGGAAATGCAGAGTTCCAGCCTACAGCGTCCGGCACTTACAGCTTTGAAGCAAAACTGATAGGAGAAGGCGAGAATACAAAAGCAAGTAATAAGACAACATCAATAGAATTTGTATTACCTATGGCAACGCCGAAGGGCTTAAATGCTGAGAATAAGGGACACGGCAATGTGAAACTGACCTGGCAGGCAGTTGCCGAAGCAGAGAGCTACAAGGTATCTGTGGACGGCACGGTTGTTGAAGAAGGAGTGACTGCATTGGCTCAGACGATCAAAGGATTGACGGTAGGTCAGGAATATACATTTCAGGTAGCTGCAGTCAGAGGAGAAAATGTATCCACTCCGGCGGAAGTAAAACTGACAATCACTGAAGATGCAGTGAAGACCTGGAATTTTGCAGCATTTGGTCAGGGCGTTGACAACAAAACAGCGAATAACGGTTATAGTGGAAGCCTGGATACAGGTGATTTGAAGATCTGGGAGAAGAACAGCAAAGGAAAGCTGGTAGCAGCTTCAACGGATGGTCTGGCATTCTACTACACCACGATTGATCCGGCAACAGAGAACTTTACGTTATCTGCAGATATTACGGTGGACGAATGGACATACACCAACGGACAGGAAGGCTTTGGCCTTATGGCAGCTGACCGTGTGGGTGAGAATGGAGATTCCGGTATTTTCTGGAACAATTCCTATATGCTGAGTGCTACAAAGGTGGAATATCTCTGGGATGCCACAGAAGGCAAGGTATCTGATGCCGGAGACAAATACACCATGAAACTTGGTATCGGTTCCCAGGAAAAAATAGGTGTAACACCGGAAAATATGAACGACAGTCCTACAGATCAGGGCTTCCGGTCTACCATGACTACTCTGGAGACCAGTGCTGCAAACAGCGGAAACGGCGCGGGAACTTATAACATAGTAGGCAAATATACCAATTCTGCAGAAGCTGTGAAGGATATTACGGATCTGAACGTGCAGACCACTTTCCACATGATTTTGCAGAGAAACAATACCGGTTATTTCCTGAGCTATACCAATGTGGAAACCGGTGAGACCGTAACCAATAAATACTATCACGGCAAAGACGGAGACGAACTGACCAGATTGGATGCAGAGAACATCTATGTAGGTTTCTTCGCTTCCAGAACTGCAACCATCAGCGTTGCCAATGCAGTGCTGACAACAATCGATCCGGCCAAAGATGCTCCGGCAGAATCCAGACCGGTCACTTATGTAACACCGAATTATACGATTGATTCTGCTTCTGTAGCCAACAGTGCGGATTACGAACTGGTATATTACGGCAATGCGGACGGAACATTGAAAATTACCAACAGTGACAATGAAACCGTATTGTCAGATGCGGGTGTAAAGGCAAATACCAAGGTATATACCCATACGACACTGAAAAGCGGAAGCAACGTTTTCCATGTAGAGTTTACCCCGAATGCGGATTACAGACCTTCAGAGTATTCTCTGTTGAGTAGCTATGATACAGTAACATTTGACTTTACAGTAAATTATAATGTAAAGGGTAGAACGGTTATTTATGCTGCTCCTGAGGGAAGAAGTACGGGAAGCGGTACCAACAGTGATCCTGTGGATATTTATACCGCAGTGAAGAGCGTGGCTCCGGGCCAGATGATCGTGTTGAAGGGCGGTACTTATGCACTGGATAAGACGGTGACGATAGACAGAGGTGTCAGTGGAACTACAGATGCCAGAATCTATATGATTGCCGATCCGGACAGCACTTCTCGTCCGGTACTGAATTTCCAGAGAAAATGTGCAGGTATGATCCTGGCAGGTGATTACTGGTATTTCCAGGGATTTGATGTAACAGGTTCTGCTAATTCCCTCAAGGGTATTCAGGTATCCGGCAGTCACAATACACTGGATGATATTATGGCATATAGAAATGGCAATACTGGTATTCAGATCAGCCGTTACAAGAGCACAGACGGAAGAAGCGACTGGCCGTCCCACAACCTGATCCTGAACTGTACTTCTTATCTGAATGCAGATGCGGGATATGAGGATGCGGATGGATTTGCGGCTAAACTGACGGTAGCAGACGGCAACGTATTTGACGGATGTATCGCAGCATACAATGCCGATGACGGTTGGGATCTGTTCGCCAAGGTAGAGACCGGAGCTATCGGTCAGGTGGTCATTCAGAACTGCGTGGCATTCAAGAACGGTTATGTACTGGATGAGAACGGACAGGAAGTAGATGCCGGTAACGGTAACGGCTTCAAGATGGGTGGTTCCAGCATCAGCGGACATCATATTTTGCGCAACAGTGTATCATTCGGCAATAAGGCAAAGGGTATTGATTCCAACAGCTGTCCGGATATTGAGGCATATTCTTCTACCAGTTATAACAATGAGTCCTTTAACGTGGCATTCTATACAAATGACGCAAAGAATACTGCATTTATAGCAAAAGGAATCCTGTCCTTTAAGGATAGCAGCAATGCAGCAGGGCAGACGGTTGCAGAACAGTTCAAACCGAAAGGAACTCAGGAGACCAGTGCCTACGAAAATGCAATGAACTATTATTGGAGAGGCGAAAACTCTACCAACAGTGAAGGAATAGCAGCTACAGCAGAATGGTTCCAGAACATGGATATGAACAGTGCAATCCACGGAGGCATTCGCAGAAATACGGACGGTACCATCAATATGAACGGTTTCCTGGCAGTGACTTCCGCAGTACCAGTAGGTGTTGGAGCCAGAATGACCGGAACCCCTTCTGCTGTATTTACGGTAGCGGCAGATGTGGTGAACAACGATGATGACAATGACGATGATGATGACAACAGCGGTTCCTCTGCAGCACCTGCAGTAGACTGGACGGATGTAAGCAACTCTGTACAGGATAAGGTGGCAGAGATGATGAAAAATCCTGCTATTGCAAGTATCAACATGAACTTTGTATGCAGCGGTGAAGTCAAGGTGCCTCAGAATGTACTGAATACCATTAAAGGTACGAAGCTGACGGTGGCATTCCACAGCGGAAACGGTGTGGCACTGAGCATCAGTGGACAGGATCTGAAGAATAAAGATCTGTCAAAGATTCAGAATATTGATCTGACAGTAGACCAGACGAGCAACACAATCCCGGCAAATGTGGTATCCGCAAAGTCCGGAACCGTGAACAGACAGCTGGGTATCAGAGATACCGGCAGCTTCGGAGTGAATGTCAACATTCATGTAAATGTAGGCAAGGACAATTCCGGCAAGAGTGCAAACCTGTATCGCTATAATACAGAGAAGGGACGCCTGGAGTATTGCGGATCCTTTACCGTAACTTCCACCGGACAGTCCATGTTCGCATTGAAGCGCGGCGGCAATTATCTGGTAACTGTTACTGACCGCAGACCTTCCGAGAGCATCTGGTATACAGAGGGCGGTTATACGGTAAAGAGTGGTGATACGCTTTCCAAGATCGCTAAGAGAAATCACATGACTCTGGCACAATTGCTTCGCAGAAATGTACAGATTACAAACCAGAATGTGATCAGAGTTGGTCAGAAACTGAATCTGGACTGATCGTAAAAACTGTAAGAGATAGAGAAAAAGGACAAGACGGGAAACTGAAAAACGAGAAAAACGGATGGCGTGGGAGGGCCATCCGTTTTTTGGTGTATACGATGAGTCAGCCTACTCGATTGGAAATATTTTATTGCACCTGATTGGGGTTCTTCTTTCCACTTTCGAAATCCAGAGCATTCTGCAAGGTAGTCTCTGCAATGGCTTCCAGTGCTTCTTTTGTGAAAAATCCCTGATGGGATGTGATCATGACATTGGGGAAGGACAAAAGCCTTGCGGTGGTAGAATGCTCCAGAATCTCATCGGAACGATCCTCGAAGACGTTTTTCGTCTCTTCTTCATAGACATCCAGACCGACCCCGGCGAACTTGTGCAGGCGGATGCCCTCGATAAGATCCTCGGTCTTGACCAGAGCACCCCGGGAAGTGTTTACCAGAATGACGCCATCCTTCATTTTCTTGATGGTGTCAAGCTGGATCAGGTGGTAGGTGGAATCCATCAGCGGGCAGTGAAGGGAGATCAGATCACTTTGCGCCAGTAATTCGTCTAAGGTCACATAGGTGACGAAATCTTTCAGATCCGGGTTCTCGTAGACATCGTAGGCGATGACTTTCATGCCGAAACCGTTACAGATCCGGCACATAGCTGCACCGATCCGGCCGGTTCCGATGATTCCGGCAATCTTACCATAGAAATTGAAGCCCATGAGTCCGGCGAGGCTGAAATCATTTTCCCGGACCTTGTTATAGGCTTTGTATAAGCGGCGGTTGCAGGCCAGAGCCAGAGCCATGGCATGCTCTGCGACAGCTTCCGGAGAATAACCGGGGACACGCATGACACATATGTCATATGCAGCTGCCTTTTCCAGATCCACGTTGTTGTATCCGGCACAACGCAACAGGACCAGACGGACACTTTTTTCGTGGAGAATTTTTAATGTGGCTTCGCTCACATTGGAGCTGACGAAAGCACAGACGGCATCGAAGCCGTCAGCCAGAGCAGCAGTACGGGGATCCAGATCCGACCGGATGTAATCAATCTGGATGCCGGGATATTTTTTCAGAGTTGCCTCGAAAGATTCTTTATCATAGCTTTTGGTATCATAAAATAATATTTTCATAACAGTCCTCCTCGGGTTGATTTTTATAGTATGTGTATTGTTATTTTTAATCATACTTAGATTTGGCTTTACTATAGCTCAAAATATGGGAATTGTCTATCATATTTAAAAAGTGAAATCGAGAAAAATTATAAAAATGATGCAGATATGATGCAATCGGCAGATATACTGGCATCAGGAGGCGAGGATTATGAAAAAAATATTTTTTGCAGCAGTATTTGCAGGAGTACTGTTAGGTTTTACATCCTGCGGAAACCGGGAGATGGTGACGAATCCGGAGATGGAGACAGTTATAGACAGCATCAAGGAGACACAGAGCGGTCAGACGACGGAAGAGACGACGGCCGGGACTGAGGAGACTTCGGAAGTGCCCACACAGACGGAACCGACAGAAGGCCAGAGTGAAATACAGGGAAGTGAATGGGTGCAGTTTACCACAGAGGATCACGAGGGTAGCAGTGATCCCGAAGACAAGACCAGAAGTTATACCTATTACTATCCAACAGTTACAGTGACGATTCCGGGCAATGAGACGGTGCAGATGAAGATTCAGAAAGAGCTGGATGAATATGTAGACAGTTTTGTAGAAGGAATCGAGAACGGGGAGTTTGGTACACTTTATGAGGATATGCCGGTGTATGAGCAGAGCTATGAGGATCTTACTTTCCGTGTGATCCGCGCGGATGATAAGGTGATCAGCCTGTCGTGGGGGCTGGAAGGGTATGATCAGGGGGCTCATGGATGGTATACTTTGTACTATATGAACTATTATACGCAGACCGGAGAGAGAATTACTTTTGACAGTCTTGGGAGCGGATTCCGCGACAAAGCACTGGAACTGGTGACAGCAAAGGCAGCGGAAATGCAGGCAAAGGAGGACTGCTTCTTTAACGATTACGAGAAGAGTATCAAACTGGTGGTGTTGGATGGTACGGAGGATTTGAATGCTATCTATCAGGAAATTTATGGGCCGGACATTGCAGGTACGGATAATGGCCCCGCAGACCCTACATTCTACATTACAGAGGATGGCTTTGTATTTGAATCCGGCCAGTATGTATTACAGTCCTATGCAGTTGGGATTGTTGACTTTGAGATTCCGGCAGCAGACTTCGGGGATGATCTCACAGCAGATATTTTTTAGTGGAGTACAGGATGCTGGCGGGTATATTTGCAAAATATAGGACTTTACATGGGCGGGCACCGCGTATATAATAAGAACATCGGGAATGAGGTTCTCCCGGAAGCACAGGCTTCGAACCGCCGGAATTTGAACATACGAATTCGATTTGGCTGATGACTTCTGCAGAATATGCAGGGGACACCAGCCTTTTTTGTTGGAATTCAAAATGTCCTGCTACGAGAAAACGGAGGAATTTTTATGCTTACATCACTGGGACTGATTTTTTTGCTGGGATTACTCATGGCGGCGGTCTGCCAGAGGATTCACCTGCCCCGTATTATCGGAATGCTGCTTACGGGTATTATTCTGGGGCCTTATGTGTTGGATCTGCTGGATGTGTCAATCCTGAATATCTCATCGGAACTGCGGCAGATCGCGCTGATCATCATTTTATTGAAGGCCGGATTATCATTGGATCTGAAGGATCTGAAAAAAGTGGGCCGCTCCGCAGTCATGCTAGCTTGTGTTCCTGCCACTTGCGAACTGTTGGCTTTTGTGATATTTGCGCCCGTGATCCTTAACATCAGCCGCGTGGAGGCGGCAGTTATGGGAGCGGTTCTGGCAGCTGTGTCACTGGCGGTGGTGGTGCCTCGGATGGTACATCTTATGGAAAGTGGCTATGGTACGGAGAAAAGCATTCCACAGATGATCCTGGCAGGGGCTTCCTGCGATGACATCTATGTCATAGTATTGTTTTCCACCTTTGTGGGGATGGCACAGGGCGGCCAGGTCAATGCCCTGGATTTCGTGAATATCCCGGTATCGATCCTGACGGGTGTGCTGTTCGGTGCACTGGTGGGTTGGCTGCTGGGACAGCTTTTTGAACTGTTGTACCGAAAGGGCAGTTATGTGCGCAACAGCATGAAAGTCATTATTATCATGGGGGTGTCCTTCTTATTAATGGCTTTGGAAACGCTGCTAAAGGGGACCGTGGCGTTCTCCGGCCTGTTGGCAGTGGTGAGCATGGCCTGCGCGCTGAAAATACGGGCACCTAGGGAAGTCACCGGCAGACTGTCTGCTAAATTCGGTAAACTGTGGCTGGCAGCGGAGGTAGTGCTGTTCGTGCTGGTGGGCGCGGCAGTGGATATCCGCTATACTATGGAAGCTGGACTGGCAGCCATAGGAATGATCCTGTTGGCATTGATATTCCGCTCCATTGGTGTGACACTGTGCCTGTTAGGAACGAATCTGAATAAGAAGGAGCGTCTGTTCTGCATGATCGCTTATTTACCGAAGGCTACGGTGCAGGCCGCCATCGGTTCCGTGCCCCTGGCCATGGGATTGCCCTGCGGCAAGATCGTTCTGTCCGTGGCTGTGCTGGCCATCCTTATCACAGCCCCGCTGGGAGCACTGGGAATGGATGCCACATACCGGAAGCTGCTTCAGAAAAATGGAGAAAATAATATCATTTGACAGCCATCCGGCACGTGATCGAGTCCCGGAAGGAAGCCGCAAAAACGTCCACAACATCTACACCATAAGAACCGCAGGCACGCTCTCGCTCTGGCGCAGAACGTAGCGGTACATAATTGACCCCAATACGGTCAATAAGTACCGACGTCTGCTTACGGCCTGCTTGTCCTTATGGTGTAGATGTTGTAGCGCAAACTACGAATATCCAATGCAAAACCCCGGCAGCTACAACAACTGCCGGGGTTTTAAGGAGGATAGAAATCGTTTTAAACTATGTACATCAGGTTTATTAACCCATGGTAATAACTACGTTGTACTCTTCCTTGCCCTTTTCGTAAGGAATGATGTGTCCGTCTACTGCCTTGCCGTCCACGGTCATGGATACGACACCCTTTTCCACGTTCTGAGGGTTCTTCACCTGAATGTGATAGATGCCCTCACGGAACTTACGGGTGATGGAGAAATCACCGAAGCCCTTGGGAATACAAGGATCTACGGACAATCCCTGATGAGTGGGATATACACCCAGTATGTATTGGGAGATATTTACGAAAGTCCATGCAGCAGTACCGGTCAGCCAGCTGTTCTTTGCCTCGCCGTAGAATTTTGCATCCTTACCGGCTACCATCTGGGAATATACATAAGGCTCGGTACGATGGATCTCACTGATATCCTCAATGTATGCGGGACAGGTCTTGCGGTAGATCTCGAAAGCTCTGTCACCTCTGCCCAGAACGGTCTCTGCGATGGATACCCAGGGATTGTTGTGGCAGAAGATACCGGCATTCTCCTTATATCCGGGGGGATAAGAGGATACTTCACCAAGTTCGAGGTGATACTCCGTGTATGCAGGTTGTAAGATCATGACACCATACTTGGTATCCAGTCTCTCTTTTACAGAATTCAATGCCTTTTCGGCAAGTCCTTCCTTCACACCGACACCGGCCAGTACGCAGAAGCCCTGAGGCTCAATGTAGATCTGACCTTCGCGGCATTCCCTGGAACCTACCTTGTGACTGTAAGCATCGTAAGCACGTACGAACCAATCGCCGTCCCAACCATCCTTCAGGATCGCATCGTACATTGCCTGTACTTCCTTGCGTGCGCGGGCTGCTTCGGCATCGTCACCCATCAGCTCGCACAGCTGAGCATATTCTTCGCCGTATTTTACGAACATACCGGCAATGAATACGGATTCTGCAACGGGTCCTTCACTGGGACCGAAGGTCTGGAAAGATTCTCCGGGATGAGCGGAGAAGCAGTTCAGGTTCAGACAGTCATTCCAGTCGGCACGGCCGATCAGAGGCAGATTGTGAGGGCCTTTGTGGTTGATGATATAGTCTAAGGAGCGTTTTAAGTGATCCATCAGAGGAGCAGCTACGCTCATATCGTTGTCAAAAGGAACCATCTGGGTCAGGATGGAGGTATCGCCGGTCTCTCTTACATAAGCACTGGTACCTGCAATGAGCCACAGAGGATCATCATTGAAGCCACTGCCGATATCGGAGTTGCCTTTCTTGGTCAGAGGCTGGTACTGATGGTAAGCACTGCCGTCCTGGAACTGGGTGGAAGCGATATCAATGATACGCTCTCTTGCACGGTCCGGAATCAGATGTACGAAACCGAGCAGATCCTGACAGGAATCACGGAAACCCATACCACGGCCGATTCCGGATTCGTAATAGGAAGCGGAACGGGACATGTTGAAAGTAACCATACACTGATACTGGTTCCAGGTGTTGACCATACGGTTGACTTTCTCGTCAGCGGAATCTACCGTGTAGCGTGCCAGCAGCTGTTTCCAGTAAGCCTGTAATGCTGCAAAAGCCTCATCTACCTGTGCATCGGTCTGGTATTTTGCCAGCATTTCTTTGGCACGGGTCTTGTTGATCACACCGTAGGATTCCCATTTCTCGTCTTCGGGGTTCTCGATGTAGCCCAGAACGAAGATAAAGGTCTTGGTCTCACCGGCTGCCAGATCCACGTTGATCTGATGGGAAGCGATGGGAGACCAGCCGCTTGCCATGGAATTCGTGCACTTGCCGTTCTCTACAGCTTCGGGAGAATCAGCCCCCCTGTAAGCACCCAGGAAAGCATCTCTGCTGGTATCGAAACCGTCAATCTTCGTATTTACGGAATAGATCGCATAATGATTACGACGCTCACGGTACTCGGTCTTGTGATAAATGGTGGAATCCTGTACCTCGACCTCACCGGTGCTTAAGTTACGCTGGAAATTCTTCATATCATCGTCAGCGTTCCACAGACACCACTCTACATAAGAGAATACGGACAGCTTCTTGTCCTCGGAGCTACCGTTGGTCAGGGTCAGCTGGGAGATCTCGCAATTATCGTTCAGAGGAACGAAGGAGAGCACGGAAGCCTTGACACCGTTCTTGGAAGAGGTGAAGCGGCTGTAACCGATACCGTGGCGGCACTCGTAGGAGTCCAGTTCAGTCTTCGTAGGCTGCCAGCCGGGGTTCCATACGGTATCTCCGTCCTTAATGTACAGATATTTACCGTTGATGTCGGCCGGTACGTTATTATAACGATAACGGGTCAGACGCAGCAGCTTTGCATCTTTATAGAAAGTATATCCGCCGCAGGTGTTGGATATCAGACTGAAAAACTCATTGCAGCCCAGGTAGTTGATCCAGGGAAGCGGAGTCTTGGGAGTGGTGATGACATATTCCTGATGCACATCATCAAAATGACCATACTTCATAAGAAAATCTCCTTCTTTCATGTTGTTGTATGTTGAGTGTTTGTTTTTTCGCTGCGGAGTGCTTAATGTTAAGTAAACGATTAAGTGCTCCGGATTTCTGATTTGTATTATACAGAAGCAAAGGGAAAAATGCAATACGAATCTTGAAAAAGCCCGTAAAATGCGCAATGTATACAAAAACAGTGGGGAAACATGGGCAGAAGATACAAAATGAAAGAACCTTCGAAACACCGGTTTTACGAAACAAAATAATAGCAAACGTTATCGCACACTTTGCCTTTATATAGAAGAAACACAATCTATGTACAAGCCAAATGTACAAAACAGCCTATCTGAAATTGTTAATTATAGACAAAGTGGATACTTTTTTGAAAAAAACTGCAAAAAAGTATTGCAAAATGCTCAAAGATGTTATATATTAAAACTACGAAAACGATTAAGTTACAAAACAGGTCGGACGGAATGACGAAGACATGGAACAGGAGAAAGATATGGCATCACTGAAAGACATTTCCAAGATTTGTGGAGTCTCCGTTGCAACTGTCAGCAAGGCACTGAACGACCACAAGGACATTGGAGAAGAAACAAAAGCAACTATCAAAAGGGTCGCAAAGGAAATGGGATATTCCCCGAACCTTTCCGCAAGAGCTTTGAAGACGAACAGGACCTACGGCATCGGAGTCCTCTTTGCAGATGAAGCCAGAAGCGGTCTTACCCACGATTACTTTTCCAGTGTGCTGGACAGTTTCAAGAGGACGGCAGAGAAGAGCGGTTACGACATTACATTCATTAATAGCTGCAAGAACCGGCCGGATCGGATGTCCTACCTGGAACACAGTAGGTACAGAGGCTTTGACGGAGTGGTGCTCGCCTGTATTGATTTCGGAGATCCCGAAGTCATCGAACTGGTACAGAGTTCCATCCCGGTAGTCACCATTGACTACCTGTTCAACAATCGTATCGCAATCATGTCGGACAATGTTGCGGGAATGAAAGAACTGCTGGAGTACATATATAGTAGAGGACATAGGAAAATTGCTTATATTCACGGAGCAATGTCAGCGGTTACCTCGGGACGGTTGTCCAGCTTCTACCGGACGGCGGAACGTCTGGGACTGGAGATTCCGGACGAGTATATCAGAGAAGCAGCTTACAGAGACACAACAACAACCTATCGTGTGACCAATGAACTGCTGGATCTCCCGAATCCACCGACATGCATCATCTATCCGGATGACTTTGCTTCTTTCGGAGGCATCAACGCTATCAGACAGAGAGGATTACAGATCCCTGAAGATATCTCGGTAGCAGGCTATGATGGCATACAGGCAGCAAGGCAGTTGGAGCCCAGACTGACCACAGTCCAACAGGACACAGAACAGATCGGCTGCCTGGCAGCCAGAGAACTGATCAGTCTCATTGAGAGACCCAAGACCACCATCATAGAACAGGTCATCGTACCCGGGAAAGTTGCTGAAGGCAAGTCGGTGGCCAGAATTCCGACAGACAATTAATCAGGCATTTATATGGAAGCGACGCAACCGCCGACATATGAATATAAATGCAACAAACACTTACAACAAACATTCAACAAAAAATGGGAGGAAACAAACATGAAGAAAAAAGTACTTAGTGCTTTACTTACAACTGCTATGCTTGCCAGCATGCTGGTAGGTTGTGGCAGCAGCAATGAAGCTCCTGCAGCATCCACCGATGCGGCACCCGCAGCTTCCACCGAAGCTAAGACCGAGGCGCCTGCATCCACCGAGGCAGCAGAGCCTGCAGCAGCAGAGGAAGGCAAAGTCTTCAACATCTACTGCTGGAACGAGGAGTTCAAGAGCCGTCTGACAGATCATTATCCCGGATATGAAGAAGTAGACGGAACCACCGGTAAGATCGGCGACATCACTGTAAAGTGGAACATCACTCCTTCTGATGACAACGCTTATCAGAACAATCTGGATGAAACACTGTTAAAGCAGGCTGATGCAGCAGCTGATGACAAGATCGACCTGTTCCTGATTGAGGCTGACTACGCATTGAAATATGTTGATACCGACTACACAATGCCTGTTAAGGATCTGGGCATCACCGATGCAGATCTGGCTAACCAGTATCAGTACACCAAGGATGTTGTTACCGACTCCAACGGCAATCTGAAGGGTGTTTCATGGCAGGGCTGCCCCGGTGTTCTGATTTACAACCGTGAGGCTGCTAAGGCTGTTCTGGGAACCGATGATCCTGCAGAGGTTCAGAAGTCTGTATCTGATTGGGATACCTTCACCGCAACCGCTGAGAAGATGAAAGCAGCCGGTTACAACATGGTATCTTCCGTAAACGATACTTATCGTGTATACTCCAACAACGTATCCAGCAAATGGGTACAGGATGGCAAGATCGTAATCGATGACAACCTGATGAAGTGGGTTGATGACTCCAAGAAGATGGTTGACGCTAAGGAGACCGGTACCTTCGACCTGTGGTCTGATGACTGGAGCAAAGGCTTCTATCCCGATGGCAAAGTATTCTGCTACTTTGGACCCGCTTGGCTGATCAACTTCTCCATGGCAGCTGATACCGATGGATCTATCGCAAATCAGGGTGGCTGGGGCGCTACTGAAGGACCTCAGGGCTTTTTCTGGGGCGGTACTTGGATCTGCGGTGCTACCGGAACTGACAACGCTTCTCTGGTTAAGGATATCATCCTGAAGATGACCACTGATGAAGACATCATGAAAGAGATCGTTGTAGCTGATGATGATTTCGTAAACAACAAACCCGCTATGGAAGCTATGGCAGCAGATACCTCTTATCAGAGCAAGGTATTGGGCGGACAGAACCCTCTGGCTATGTTCTGCGCAGGCGCTGAGAAGATCGATCTGAGCAACCTGTCTGCATACGATCAGGGATGTAACGAAGAGTTCCAGCATGCTATGAAGAACTACTTCGATGGCAAGGCTTCTCTGGATGATGCACTGGATCTGTTCTACAAGGGTGTAGAAGAGAAGTATCCTGAGCTTACTCACTAATCCGAAATGATAGGCGAATAGCGAAACAATAAGGAATTGAGAACCGTGCCTGCCTGGCTGGTCAGGTAGGCACGGTTTTTCTCTCAAAATTCCCGGTTGGCAGAAGCTTTTTTCAGAAGAAGATAATTAAGAACAAAAAGAAGAGAGCTGCTGCGAGCCTGATCGGAAACAAAGAAAGGCACGAAAAACGTAAAGTCGCTAAGAGAGCATGACGGCAAAAGGGAGGAATCATTATGGCAAAGGTAAAACGCGGAAAGGTGGTACGCTATAATAAGTGGGGGTATATTTTCCTGATCCCCTTTGTAGTAGTGTATGTATTATTCCAGTTGATCCCGTTGTTCAGGACATTTTATTACAGTTTTTTTGAAAATTACCGTTCCGGACTGACACAGATCGGACCGAATTTCATCGGATTTGGTAACTATGCAAAGCTGTTGTCCAATCCGGACCTGTGGATGTACACCAAGAATACATTGATCATGTGGGTACTGGGATTTGTACCGCAGATCATCATATCTCTGCTTCTGGGTGCATGGTTCTCGGATCCCAGCCTTAGATTAAAGGGACAGAGATTCTTCAAGACAGTTATCTATCTGCCGAACCTGATCATGGCTTCCGCATTTGCAATGTTGTTCTTCACGCTGTTCTCTGATGGCGGTCCTATCAATGAAATGCTGATGCAGATCGGAATCTTAAAAGGGCCATATCAGTTCCTTACAAACGTATGGAGTACCAGAGGTCTGGTAGCATTGATGAACTTCCTGATGTGGTTTGGTAATACAACGATCCTCCTGATGGCAGGTATGATGGGTATCGATACTTCCCTCTTCGAGGCAGCCGAGGTAGACGGAGCAACCTCTACCCAGGTATTCTTCAAGATTACATTACCTTTGTTGAAGCCGATTCTGATCTACGTAATGATCACATCCCTGATCGGTGGTCTGCAGATGTTCGATGTACCTCAGATTCTGACCAACGGTAAGGGCGATCCTATGAGATCCAGCATGACCCTGATCATGTACCTGAACAACCATTTGTACAGTAAGAACTACGGAATGAGTGGTGCGTTGTCTGTAATGTTGTTCATTATCACAGGTATCCTGAGCTTGATCGTATTTAAGTTCTCGAACAACAAACAGGATAAGTAGGAGGTGGCAGAAATGTTGAGCGTAGAAACAAACGAGACAAAAAAAGGTCTGGGCATTCATGCCAGAAGAGCACTTGCATATATCGTACTGGTTATTATGAGTTTTCTCTGCCTGTTCTGGTTCTATATACTGTTTGTAAATGCAACCAGATCCAAAGGCGAGCTGACACAGGGATTTACCCTGCTGCCCAGCACACATCTGATCCAGAACTGGAAGGGTGTCATGGCAGGAACCCTGCCGGTAGTCAGAGGTATGATCAACAGCCTTGTAGTAGCAACCTGCAGTGCTGTGCTGTGTACCTACTTCTCTACCATGACCGCATATGCGATCCATGTATATGATTTTAAGTTAAAGAAGTTCATGTTTACCTTTATCCTGGCAATCATGACCATTCCTACCCAGGTTACCGCACTCGGATTTATCCAGTTGGTAGCTGATATGAAGCTGGAGGATAACTTTATCCCCCTGATCATCCCGGCAATCGCAGCACCTGCTACTTTCTTCTATATGAAGCAGTACATGGAAAGTGCATTGCCCCTGTCTCTGGTAGAGGCAGCCAGAATCGATGGTTCCGGTGAGTTCCGTACATTTAATTCCATCGTATTGCCGCTGATGAAGCCGGCAATCGCAGTACAGGCGATCTTCACTTTCGTAGCGAACTGGAATAACTACTTCACACCGGCACTGGTTCTGCATGATGACAAGATGAAGACATTACCTATCCTGATCGCTCAGCTGCGTTCCGCGGACTTCCTGAAGTTTGATATGGGTCAGGTGTATGTAACGATTGCATTCTCTATCTTCCCTGTTATCATCGTATACCTGTTCCTTTCCAAGTACATTGTCCAGGGCGTGGCAATGGGAAGCGTCAAGGGTTAATATTTCGCCAGCAACATTCAATACATAAATCTCTCCTGAAAAGCGGCACTCTTCCCCGGAGTGGCGCTTTTCGCTTGCAAAAAAAACGGGGAAACGGGTATAAAATAAAGAGAAGAGTGAACGTGTATTTTGAGGAAGAAAGAGGTAATTGCCATGCAGATGTATGAGGTGACAGCACTGGCACCGGAAGGACCGGAGGAAGTCTATCAGGCGATGGTGTTTGCAGAAGATGAAGATGATGCCTTGAACCAGCTGGAGGAACAGCTGAAGGAGCAGGGTATTGCCCATGGAATGTGTATGGCGGAAGAAGTGTAGTGTAAAGTGTGAAAAGAACTTCTAATCACTCAGAGCAAAGGCTCTTTCGCGAAGAAGTTCTATGTTTCACACGCAAATTTGCGCCAATGCGCAAACTTTGCAGGTTATGGAAGGATGTGAGTGTTGCAAATGGAAAATTCCTATCGTTTTTTTGAGAATAAAGATTGTAAATATTTCCCCTGCCACAAGGGACTTGCAGATTTCAACTGCCTGTTCTGCTACTGCCCCATGTACCGCTTGGAGCACTGCCCCGGGAATCCCAGGTATTTCGAGAAAAATGGCAGACGGATCAAGGATTGCTCGGGCTGCACCTTCCCGCATGATCCGGAGCATTATGATACGATCATGCAGATTCTGCGGGAGAATTAGACACTGTCCGACAGCTGCAGCGAAAATGGTAGCAGGTCCGGCGGGAGATTATTCCGCCGGTATCCATCCGTCCTCGCCGACGAGGACGTTTTCTTTGGAGAAATACGTCTCCACCTCCGGATTTACAAGGCATCTGGAGAGAGGGCTGCGTCCGGAACAGTCCGCACCGGGACCGAAGTTCCCATATTCAATATAATCTGACAACACTTCTGCACGAACTTTTCCCCAGTTCTGCCAGCCTTCGGGACAGATATGATCCCCCAGCTCACAACAGATAAACGCTGTCTTCGCGCAGTCTCTCCAGGGACGACCGAGATAGACGGAGTCCGGCTCCTCGCCTGTGATCCGACAATGCGAGAATACAAGACCGAATTCCTGTCCTGCGGGAGTGCTGGCGGCGGTGATATATGCTTTTCCCTCGCTGACTCTGGCGATGGAATGGATCTCACAGTGATCGAAGAATGCAGTATTCGGTCCGAAGATATAGTCCACATCGCCGCAGACATAACAATCCTTGAAATAATTCCGATAGAACTTATGCACGATCGGCACTTCTGAAGCCTGGAAGAAGTCCGGCAGCATCAGTTTCTTCATATTACAAGTCATCGGATCTCCGTTGAAGATTGTATCCTGCCACCCTGTGAAACGACAGTTGTAACAGCTCAACCGGTCGGCTGCTGCATAGACTGCCAGCGCCTGCCCAGCGAGATATCCGGGACCGGCGGTGCTCTCAATCGTCAGATTCCGCAGCGTAATATCTTTCCCGGCGATAAAAATTACCGCCGTATTAAACGTTCCATACTCTCCGGAGGCGTCCGGACGGGGCTTCTTTGCACCGTCGCCGTAACGGAAGACGGTCGTCAGGGGATCATCTCCCACAATCTCAATATTTTCTTTGCGGATAAATAACTTCTCTTCATAGATGCCCGGTGCCACCTCGATCCGGATTGCCTCATCATGACGATCGTCGATGGACAGGATCGCCTCCTGTAACGTTGAGAACGCGGACGGGTCATTTTTAGATACGTGTATCGTAGTCATTTTCTTAATATTCCTCCTTGATCAATCTCTGATAGATCTTAAAATTTCAAAAACAATTGTAAATACTGGGTTTCAGCAACGCAATTATAAAAAAATGAACTGCTTTCAAATTCTTGTCATTTGTTATTTTTTGAGATTATTTGAAATTTTTTGGATTGAGAATCTCTCCGGAGGCATGATATGTATAATGCAACGGACGGACACGGCGCCGGATTACAGAGAGGAGGAAATGCAATGCCTGGAAAACAAAAAGGGCAGGTCGTAAACAGACCACATGGGAACAATAAAGTAGCGGAACACTTTCGCAAATATTATCAGTTATGGCTGCTGGCACTTCCCGGAATCGCACTTACATTGATGTTTGCCTACATCCCCATGTCGGGACTGGTCATCATATTTAAGGATTACAATTTTAAGGACGGAATCTTCGGAAGTCCTTGGGTGGGATTGAAAAACTTTGAATTCTTCTTCGCCAACTTCAGTAACGCATGGAGGGCAACGAAGAACACGATTATCCTGAATCTTTTTTATACCGTATTCGGTACGGTGGCAGCGGTAGGGCTCGCAATTATGTTCAACGAGATTCGTCACAAGAAATTCCTCAAGGTCAGCCAGTCGCTGTCGATCATGCCTTACTTTATTTCATGGGTAGTGGCAGGTGGTATTTTAAGAGCACTGCTCAATTACGACGGCGGCGCGATCAATAACTTATTGGTAAGCATTGGCTTCGAACGCCTGGATTTCTATAACGATCCGAAGTACTGGAGAGTCATCCTCACCCTGTGCAATATATGGAAATCCGCAGGATACAACGGTATCATCTACTTTTCGACAATCGCAGGCTTCGACACCTCGCTCTACGAATCGGCGCAGGTAGACGGCGCGAACCTCTGGCAGCGGATCTGTTACATTACAATCCCTCTGCTGAAGCCGACGATTATCATCCTGTTCCTGCTGTCCATCGGTAAGATTATGAGCGGCGACTTGACCATGATGATGTCTATCACAAATCTGTCTCCGATGCTGTTAGATACGACAGATATCATCGATACTTACGTATATCGTTCGGTTATCGGTGTAGGTGACTTTGTAATGGGTTCTGCCGTGGGTCTGTACCAGTCCATCTTCGGTTTTATTCTGGTACTGTTCTCCAACTGGCTGGTAGGACGCTTTGACAAGGATTATCAATTATTCTAGGAGGAAGATCATGGAAAAACAGAAAAAAATAAAACGTTGTGCCTCCGACAGGGTATTGATTACAATATTTTACATACTAGTAGCGATTTTCGCAATTGTATGTCTCTATCCGCTGCTACTCGCAATCGGAACCTCTTTCGCGGATGAAGCCTCCGTAACGGTCAACGGTTACCGCGTCATCCCGAAAAAGTTCAGCCTCTCAGCGTACCAGATGATCCTCGGATCCATGGGTAAAAACCTGTTGAATGCCTATACGGTGACCATTGGCGTTACAGTATTCGGTACACTTCTCTCGGTTCTTATATCTGCGGCTTTTGCCTATGTGCTGACCGTGAGAGAGTTCAAGCCTAAGGGCGCATTGAATATGTTCCTCTACATCCCGATGATCTTTTCCGCAGGACTTCTGCCCTGGTACATCATGTGTACCAAATATTACCATCTGACAGACAGCTTCCTCGCACTGGTGCTGCCCTGCTGTATGAACGCCTTCAACGTGTTCCTGCTACGCAACTTCTTCAAGTCCATCCCGGAGGAACTGGCGGAAGCGGCGAAGATTGACGGGGCGAACTATCTCTGCATCTTCCGAGTGATCTACTTCCCACTGGCAAAGGTAGGTCTCGTGACGGTCGGACTGTTCTATGCACTGAGCTACTGGAACGACTATTATCTGTCACTGATGTTTATCAATAAACAGAATATGTATCCCTTACAGTACTATCTGTACAATATGCTCTCCAACGTACAGTTCATGGCAAATCAGGCGAATGCCTCCCTCGGATACAACATCAATATTCCGTTGGAGACGACCAAGATGGCAACAATCTGTGTGACGGTCGGACCGATCATACTACTCTACCCTTTCGCACAGAAATATATCACCAAAGGTGTGATCGTCGGAGCAGTCAAGGGATAACACAGGATTATTAAAAAAGGTTTCTAAAAAATAGCAACATAGAGTACAATAAAACATAGGAGGTTACTTATGAAAAGAAACTGGAGTAAAAAAGCACTTTCCCTGCTGATGGCAGGAACCATGATGGCGGGACTGGCAGGCTGCGGTTCCGATGCAGCACAGAATGACAGCAGCGCCGCGGCATCCGCCGCGCAGAGCAGTGCCGCACAGAGTACGGATGCGAGTACCAGCGACAACCCGCTGCGTCCCGATACTCTGGATACCATCACGGTTGTATTGTTCGGTGAGGAATCTCCCCGTATGCAGCAGTTAATGGAAGAAAAATATCAGCAAGTATTTATTGATGAGATCAACACCAAGGTAGAACTGATGTATCTGCCCTGGACCGAGAACGGCGCAGGTGGCAAGGTTGACCTGATGATCGCTTCCGGACAGGAATTCGATGCCTGCATCGTAGATCCCACTTGGGCTGCCAGCAGCTACAGCAAGGGTTATTTACAGGATCTGTCCGATGTGATTGACAAATATCTGCCCGACTGGCACGAGAATATGAATGCTACTGCATTCGACGCTTACCGTTATGACGGCGGTGTTTATGCAATCCCTATCGGTAACAAGCCGACCGCCGGTGTATACAATACCGTATGTGTAAGACAGGATATCATGGATGCCATCGGCATGGACAATATCGCAACGTTAGACGACCTTACCACATATGCTGAAAAAGCAAAAGAGCAGTACGGCTTATATGCGACCTACGAGCTGGCAGATGCAGCTTACATCATCCGAGGTACCAGCGACCGCAATCTGATTACTGTAGACAAGAGCAATCTGTGGATCGACCAGGATACCAAGGAATTCGTAAGCCTCGTGGATTCTCCGGAGTTTGAGGCAGCTGTAAAGCTGTACAATAACTGGTACAACGAGGGACTGATCCCAAAGGATATTTTGACCAACACTGTAACCCTGCCTTTCCAGGCGAACATGAGCTCTCTGATGCGAGGAACCTGCGGCACTACCCTGATCGAGAACGAGCCGGGTCTCCAGACGGTAGTACCCGAAGGCAAGACTGCTGAGTACTATATCAGTCCCGATAAGCCGATCTACAAAAATAGTTACGAGAACACAGCATTCCAGGTACCCGTCACATCCGACAAGGCTGACCGTGTAGCGATGTTCGTGAACCTGTTACAGAAGAATACCGAGCTGGCAAACCTGTTTGCATATGGCATAGAGGGAACCGACTACGAGCTGATCGATGGTAAAGTATCCAAGATAAATAACGATGAGCTGTTCTATGAGTGGATGATCTACAACGTAAATATTTCCACCCCGAGTACTGCTTATACCGATGAGTTTATGGAAGTATATAAGAACTGGGATAACGGCGCAAAGCCCTCCGCAACCTTCGGCTTCAATATTGATTACTCCAATATCAAGACCGAGAAGGCACAGATCGACAGCGTATGGGATGAGCTTGCAAAGCCCATGCTGGCAGGTCTGAAGGACTATGACTCCAATATCGACGAACTGAGATCTGCACTGAAGGCGGCAGGCTGGGATACCTATGTAGCAGAGATCCGGAAGCAGTACGACGAATTTCTGGCTAATAAATGATTTTCGGGCTGCCTGTTCTTGCAACAGGCAGCTTTTTTTCTTAAAATAGAGATGATTAAAATAGATAATAAAGATTATGAGGAGATTTCGGGATGAACAATAAATGGCAGAACGCAGTCCGGAGCATGGAGCAGCGGATGGAAAGCCTGCGGTTAAATATGCACGGCTATCAGATCCTTTATCGGGGGGAGTTGATCGGCGAACATTACTGGGAGTCTTTTCATAGGGACAGCCTGCACCGGATGTATTCGATTACGAAGAGCTTCACCTCGCTGGCGACGGGACTGCTGGCAGCGGAGGGCAAGCTTGGCTTAGACGATCGGATCTGTACGTATTTTCCGGAAAAGCTGCCGGAGGGTGGCGCACATCCATGGTGCGAAGAAATGACGATCCGGGATTTACTTACGATGCGTACCTGTTATGAATCCACGACCTTTAAACGCTATGACGGTGACTGGGTGGAGTCCTTTTTCCGGGTGACACCGGATCATGTGCCGGGAACGGTGTTCAATTATGACACATCGGCGTCCCATGTGCTGGCGGCGCTGGTGGAGAAGCTGACAGGTATGGATATGTTGGACTATCTGCGGAAAAAGGTGCTTCGCAGGGTCGGATTCTCCGAGGAAGCCTATATTCTCAAGGATCCCTATGGTGTTAGCCAGGGCGGCAGCGGTCTTGTGAGCAAGCTGAGTGACCTTGCGGGGATTGCCATGTTATGCTGCCGCGGCGGTGTTTTGGGCGGTGAGCAGCTGATTCCGGCGGATTTCCTGCGGGAGGCGACCGCTTGTCAGGTGCCGACGAATCTTCAGCCGACGTTTGACGAGCAGCTGGGTTACGGTTTTATGATGTGGAAGACCCGTTATGATGGTTTTGCATTCTATGGAATGGGCGGTCAGCTGGCGCTCTGTTACCCCGAACGGGATCTTGTATTCCTTACGATGGCAGATACGATCGGGAATCCGGCGGGACTGCAGATGATCTATGACTGCTTTTATGATACGGTATATCCTGCGGTGACAGGAATGCCGGAATATACAAATACACAAAAACTGCCAGCCGGAGAGAGACGGCGCGGTGTAGAGCACTGGCACTTTTATGGAATGCAGGACAAAGCGGGAGCAGCCTGCGATTCCAGTGGTTGGGAGACGGTTGTCTTTGACTGGGAGCAACGTATCATAATACTTGTGTCAGCAGAGAAAACCTACGAGTGGTATTATGGTGACGACACATGGGAATACCAGAAGTTCCCGGAGACAGACTATACCTGCATGTGCCGTGGACAGTGGATGTTGGGACATTTTGTATTTCATAGCTTTCTTATTGATGAGGAGGAAGGGCACGTTGCGATGGACTTTGCGTGGAAGGGTAATCGGATGAGTGCCCGGCTGGTAAGCACTTCGGAACCGCCGTTTGTAAAATTAAAAGGCTTCTGGGCGGCGGAGCAGATAGAATAAGTGTAACAAAAGATTCAGATGGAGAGTAAAAATTCGGATGAAGATAGTTCAGAAATACAGAGGAAAGATCATTCTGAGGAGAATATTTGCGGTGTGCTTCGGACTGGCAGCAGTCTGCATTCTGCTGTCGTGTATTCTCGGCTTTGGGTGGTTCCGTGTGTCGCAGATCCAGCAACAGGAGAGTGATTACGAGAGCCGGATGGATACCTATGTACTGGTATTGCAGAATTACGGCAAATCCATGGAGAATGTGGTAACAGTGCTCGAAAATGACGTCTATATCCGCAAGCTGATCAACCGGAATACATTTACATGGGACAACACCGCGGGGATCGCGGCGCAGGAGGTTACGAATCTTGTTTCTGTGAATCCGATGATTCACTCCGTCTATGTCTGGCTCGAGGACGATTATCTGATCAAAAGCACAAATCCCTCCTATCCCATCGACCAGAACGGGGATGCGCGGATGCTGGATATTTTCCAGATGAGCACGTTTCACGAGAGTGCGGTCATTCCATATCTGGATATCTATGGAAAGAGCCAGAACCTCCTCTGCCTGACTAGCGGATCGATGGATCCCACCACTGGGGGCAAACGCAGCGGCATCCAAGTCAACATGGATCTCGACAAGATCATGACCTCAACCCTGCCGAAGACGGAGGAGGAACAGTTCCTGCTGATCGACAGGGACGGGAATATCGTTTATGAGCAGGGAACGCGGGAGATGTACCGGGTCGGGGAACGTCTGGAGGATATTCTGTGGAAAAACAGAAATCTGACCGAGACGTCCGCCGAGATTGTGCGCACGGCGCAGGGGAGATTCCTGTCCGTAGCTACGGAGATTGATGACGAATTTACGCTGGTATGGCTGATTTCCTACCGACATCTCACCGGATCGATGACCCGGGTCGGCTTCCTCTTTTTGGGAATTGGTCTGCTTGTGGCGATCATCGTACTACTTCTCGCGCTGCTGATGTCGAATCGTGTATACAATCCGATCGGCGAGATGGTGCGGACTGCCAGCGAGGAGGGATTGCCCTCCGAGGCAATGGCGAGACAGCTGGAGAATACGGAGCTGTACAGCATCGCCCAGACCTATCAGACGATGGTGCAGAGACTGAACCATATCAACCTGCGCAAAGAGCAGGAGGATCTTGCAGCTTATCTAATCAGCAGAGAGAAAACCGCAAAATTGCCGGAGTGGGTGGAAGAGATTTACGCCAAGCCGGGTGTCCGGATTCGTGTCGTGGTCATGCGCCTCAGCGATATCCAGGATCTGCACAGTAATAACACGGAAGAAGCGATCGCTTTTGAGATGGAGACGATCAAGACGATCGTCGAGCAGACGCTCCGTGAGTTGGGCAACGTCCTCGTTTTGCCGGTAGACCGTGAGTTTATCGCGGTGATTCTGTTCAGTGAGGAGAGCGTAACGGAGGAACGTGTGACGGTGGCGTCGCAGCATATCCTTGAAGTCACCGGAGAGCTGATCCATATCGGCATGGATGTGGGAATCAGTGGAGAAAAGGGCGAAACAGAGGGATTTGCGGAGTTAAATCTCATGTATCAGATGGCGCGGGCAGCGACAGCATACCGTTTTATCTATGGTATGGGTGCGGTGGTTACGGAAGGAGAGATGGCGCAGAGGGCGTTAAATGGGGAACAGGCACCGTCATCAGAAGAATTGATCCAGAGACTCCGGCAGAGTGATCGGACAGGCTTTTCAGCGGAGTACCGCAGGATTGTCGGGGAACTCAAAAAGCTATCGATCCAGAAAGCGCAGGATGCACTGATGGAGATCGCTGGGCAGATGCAGACCTACCGGAATTCGTTGCAATACCGTTTTGAACCGTTGACGAAGAAGGATTACGAGGTACTGGCGGGACAACTGGCATCCTATGAATATATGGACGATGCGGAGGACTGGTTTTTCCGGATGGCAGAAGAAATCTGGCTGATCCTCGAGCGGAATCGGCAGACGGGCAGAGAGGACGTTGTGGAGAAGGCGATAGCGTATTTGCAGAGCAATTATGGCGATCCGAATATCAGTGCCCAGTATCTTGCGGACAAATATCATATTACACCGTCCTATTTCAGCCGCCTCTTCCATGAAAAATGCGGCTGCACCTTTCCTGACTATCTGGTGGCGCTCCGCATCGAGCGGGCGAGAGAACTACTCCTCGAGCGGGAGAACCTCAGCATACAGGAGATCTGTGAGCTTGTCGGCTACAGCAATGCATCCTATTTTACGACAGCTTTAAGAAAAAATACGGCATGACACCGGGGCAGTTCCGCCGGAGCCAGCATTAAACCTTAGCGAATGATGCTATTGAGTGGATGAGAGGAAAAAGACATGATGAAATTATATGATATCACGGAGAAACCGTTGAAAATCTACGGTCTCGCTGTGGCAGACAGTGAGAAAAGACATTTTTTCAGGCTGCCCGAAGAGGCACTGGAGCGCTTCCCACAGTACGGCTACCTCGGAAGAAGAGCTGTCGGCGGCAGAGTCCGCTTTCAGACGGATGCAAAGAAATTATATGTAAAAATGACTCTTGCGGGTACGAAAGAGGATATCAATATTCCGCTGTCCGGCTCGGCGGGCGCAGATATTTATCTCGGAAAGGGCACAGAGGCGACATATCTCGGTTACATCGCGCCAAAGATCCATATCGAGGGCGAGATTACAGTGGAGAAGACTTTTGACCTCACGGGAGAGGAGGTACTCGTAACGATCAATCTGCCGAGAAATGATCATCTCCTTGAGATGCAGATCGGCATCGAGGAGAGCGCGAAGCTATGGGAAGCACCCGAGTATACCGTGGAAAAGCCGATCGTATTTTACGGTTCCTCGATTACAGAGGGCGGATGCGCACCCCGACCCGGAAATGCTTACACCAGTATCGTCAGCAGATGGCTGGATGCGGACTACCGTAACATGGGTTTTTCCGGCAGCGCACGAGGCGAAGAGGATTTCGCGGAATATCTTGCGGGATTTCCCGAGATGAGTCTCTTTGTCATGGATTATGATCACAATTCGCCGAGTCCGGAGCATCTGGCGGAGACCCATGCACCGTTTTTTGAGATCATCCGGAAAGCGCATCCTGATGTTCCGGTGCTCTTCCTCAGCCGTCCCGATACCGATGCGGAGCCAGAGGACAGCATCTGCCGTAGAGATGTCGTCCACGCTACCTACGAGGCGGCGAAACGCAGAGGCGATGAGAAGATTTGGTTTGTCGACGGACATGAGCTCTTCGGCAAGATCGGACGCCCTGAATGCACCGTCGACGGCTGCCACCCGAATACTCTGGGTTTCCTGCGCATGGCGGAGCAGATTTACCCGGTTATGCAGGAAATGCTGAAAAATGTCTGATCTATTTTAGAAAAATATATTTATAGTAAATCTCTGGTCTTACATACAAGATACAGTGGAAGATTGGTGATGTCACCATCCTTCCGGTAGCCGCGTTTGGAAAAACGTAAGGCTGCAGCAGGGTGATTTTCTGCAACATATCTTTTGAAAGAGGGAGCGGATTTATCTTCCCCGGCTTTCACTTCCACCGGAATGATATCGGTTCCGTTTTGAAGCACAAAGTCAATCTCGCTGTTTTTATCAGAGTAGTACCGGGGAGCGATTTCAAATTGTCCCTGCAACTGCTGTAAAATATAATTTTCCGTTAATGCTCCTTTGAACTGGTAGCTTGATTTTAACAGAATGGCACTGTTGTCGATACCGGCCATATGCTTAAGCAGCCCGGTATCAAAGACAAATAGTTTAAACTGATCCAGCTTGTCGAAGGCTGAAAGTGGATGCTCCATTTTGGAGACATTATATACGCGATTGAGCATTCCTGCCGAGACCAGCCATTCGATAGCTTCTTCAAAATCTCTTGCCCTTCCTCCTTCGCGGACAGCACCATACATAAATTTCTCGTTTGGCTTTGCAAGCTGAGCAACGATACTGCGGAATACTAGAAGAATACGACCACTGTTGATCTTCCCGTTATGCTTTGAAAAGTCATTTTCATATATTTCGATTAACTCCCGTTGTATCTGGGAGATTCTTGCCGGATCCTTGTATTTGATCCAGGAGGATACGCACTCCGGCATTCCTCCGATGATAAAATAATAATTGCATGCTTCAGATAGACGAGAGTGAAAAATCTCTTCGATCGTTTGCTCTTTTTGAATGCTGTCATAATAGGTATATAGGGCAGGATCCGTAGCTTCGAGAAATTCGTCAAAAGTCAGTGGGAAAATATCGAGTAGATTTACCATGCCTACCGGATAAGATTTTGGCTGGGCTAAAATGGTTCCCAACAGACTTCCGGCGGAAACCACATGGTATTCGTTCGCTTTTTCTTTAAAGTATTTCAGAGTGTTTAAGGCCTCGGGACATTCCTGGATCTCATCAAAAAGGATCAGAGTCTCACCGGGTTGGATTTTTTCACCGCTTATCATGGACAACAATTCGATAATGCGGTGGGGGTTTTTGTTCGCCTGAAAAATGGATTTTAATTCATCCTCTTCATCGAAGTTGAAATAGACATAATTAGCATAGCAGGTCTGTCCGAATTCCTTCATCAGCCAGGTTTTACCCACCTGTCTGGCACCTCGCAAAATCAGAGGCTTTCGTTCCGGGTCGTTTTTCCAGTTTATCAGGGATTGCATTGCATTTCGCTTCATAAATACACCGTCCTTTTCGGGAATAATAATAGCATAACACATTTTTCTGAAAAATAAACAACTGTTTTGCACATTTTTCTGAAAAAATCAAATACCAATAATCACATTTTTCTAAAATACAAAAGCCGATAGTCTGTTTTCGCAGATTACCGGCTTTATTTATGCGCGGAGACGGTGGGATTTGAACCCACGTGCCCGAAAAGGGCTAACGCATTTCGAGTGCGCCCCGTTATGACCACTTCGATACGTCTCCAAAAGATTACAACGTAGATTATTTTATCTGAAAAATGCCGGTTTGGCAAGGGGAGAAACGAAAAAACCTTTTGTAATGAGATTGTTACTGCCTACGTGATAATAAGGTTGAAAGCGGTAGTTATAAAAAAAGATGTTGACAGAACAACATCTAAGTAGTATATTGCAAATAAATACTTTGATAATCAAAGTATTCGCAGGGCAATGCTGTACGATATAGCGAAGCCAAAGCAATTGTGCCGAAGAGAACAAAGCGGCAAAGACAGAATATTAAAAAAGAATGCATAAGGAGAGCAAAAACATGTTAGAGAAAGTAGCAGCTATCATCAGAGAACAGTTAAACCAGGAGAATGTAGAAATCACGGAGGCGACCCGTTTCAAGGAGGATCTGGAAGTGGACTCCCTGGATCTGTTTGAACTGGTAATGGCGTTTGAAGAGGAATATGGTGTGTCCATTCCTTCCGAGGAATTGGAAAATATGGCAACAGTAGGTGATGTTATCAGATATATTCAGGAGCATGCGTAAGAACGGCATATCTGACTGAATGCAAGAATCCGCAGGCATCAAATTCGGGGGCTTTTGACCCCGACATCAGAATATGTAATATAACGCAGAATGACGAGAAGGATCAGAAAGACAATGAAAACAAAGATCACGGAACTTCTACAAATAGAATATCCCGTTTTCCAGGGCGGTATGGCCTGGGTGGCAGAACATAAGCTGGCGGCAGCGGTATCGAATGCCGGAGGCTTAGGCATCATCGGTGCCGCTTCCGCTCCGCCTGAGGTTGTCCGGGAGGAAATCCGTAAATGCAAAGAACTGACTGACAAACCCTTCGGCGTGAATATCATGCTGCTCAATCCCAATGCGGAGGATGTAGCGAAGATCGTCGTGGAAGAAGGGGTAAAAGCGGTAACGACTGGTGCTGGAAACCCGGGAAAATTCATGGAGCTGTGGAAGAATGCCGGAGTGAAAGTCATTCCGGTGGTGGCCAGTGTGGCTATGGCGAAGATGATGGAACGGGCCGGCGCAGACGTCGTAGTGGCGGAAGGCATGGAGAGCGGCGGACATATCGGTTCCACCACGACCATGGCGCTGGTTCCTCAGGTGGTGGATGCGGTATCGATTCCGGTGATCGCAGCCGGAGGTATCGCCGATGGCAGAGGCATGGCGGCGGCCTTCATGCTTTGGGGGCAGAGGGAATCCAGATGGGTACCCGGTTCGTAGCATCCAAGGAATCCATTGTCCATGAAAATTACAAGAATCAGATCATCAAGGCAAAGGATATCGATTCCGTGGTGACGGGAATGTCTACCGGACATCCGGTGCGTTCTTTACGTAATCAGATGACCAGGGAGTATCTGAAGCTGGAAAAAGAGAATGCCGATTTCATGGAACTGGAAAAGCTGACGCTGGGATCTCTCAGGAAGGCAGTGCAGGACGGAGATACCGTAAACGGAACACTGATGGCGGGACAGATTGCAGGCTTGATCCGCAGAGAACAGACCTGCCGTGAGATTATTGAAGAAACAGTGCAGCAGGCGCAGGAGTGCATAGCGGCACAAGGACAGCATAAAAAAATATAGCGACAGGTAACCGCTGACAACAGATTTCGAACAGCGACAGGCGGCGTAGTTATATGGAAAACGGCGCATTATAAAAATGTGCTGTAACCGAGGAGAACAATAGCATCACATAGTAATTAGGAGAGGACAAAATGAGCAGGATCGCATATTTATTCCCGGGACAGGGCTCCCAGTACATAGGAATGGGCAAGGAGTTCTATGATACTTACCCGGAAGCACAGGCGGTATGGAAGCTGGCAGACAAGGTGCTCCAGAATCTGTATTGGCAGGATAAGCGGGAAGCACAGGCGGATAGTGGACATCCGTACTCTATGGAGCAGCTGACTTTTGAGGAAAATCCTTATATCAACATTACAGAATATACGCAGATCGCCATGCTGACCATGGAAGTGGCTATTCTGAAAGTATTGGAGGCAAAGGGTCTGAAAGCAGAGATGGCAGCAGGATTAAGCCTTGGAGAATATGGGGCACTGGCTGCAGCCGGTGTGATGGAGCTGCCGGATCTGTTCCGTATCATCCGGATGCGTGGTATCTATATGCAGGAGGCCTATCCGGAAGGCGGAGCCATGACAGCAGTATTGGGACTGGACGGAGATGCTGTGGCAGCAATCTGCGAACGGACAGCAAAAGAAACCGGTAAAGTCGTCTCCGTAGCAAATTATAATTGCCCGGGACAGATCGTGATCACCGGGGAGGCAGATGCAGTAGAGGCAGCATCGGAAGCGCTGAAGGAAGCAGGCGCAAAACGCTGTGTACCCTTAAAGGTCAGCGGACCGTTCCATTCAGCCCTGTTAAAAAATGCAGGAGAACAGCTGGCAGAAGAATTGAAAAGCGTCAAGCTGTCAACCCCTTGGATTCCTTATGTGTCCAACGTTACAGCGGATTATGTGACAGATGCGTCACAGGTTGCGGAACTGCTGAAACAACAGGTATCCAGTCCCGTTCATTTCACTCAGAGCGTAGAGCGGATGATCGCAGATGGTGTGGATACTTTCATAGAGATCGGTCCGGGGAAGACACTCAGCAGCTTCGTACGGAAAATTGACAGAAATGTCAAAGTATACAATATCGAGAAACCGGAGGATCTGGACCGGGTGATGGAGGAGCTGGCATGTTGACAGGAAAAAGTCTGACAGGACGAGTTGCTATTGTCACAGGGGCCTCACGAGGCATCGGAAAAGCAGTGGCACAGGCACTGGCAGCAGAAGGAGCCACGGTGATCATTAATTATAACGGCTCTGCAGAGGCGGCGGAAGCAGTGGCGGAGGACATCCGAAGCCAAGGCGGCATGGCGGAGGCTGTGAAATGCAATGTTGCAGATTTTACAGAGAGTGAAGCCTTTGTAAAGGCAGTAACAGAGAAATACGGCAGAGTTGACATCCTTGTCAATAACGCCGGGATCACACGGGACAATCTGATCGTGCGGATGACGGAAGAAGAATTCAATGCAGTCCTGGATACGAACCTGAAAGGCGCATTTCACATGATCCGGCATCTGACGAAGACCTTTATGAAGCAGAGATATGGGAAAATCATCAATATCTCTTCTGTCAGTGGCATCGCCGGAAATGCAGGGCAGGCTAATTATTCTGCCTCCAAAGCGGGACTGATCGGTCTGACGAAAAGTGTAGCGAGAGAACTGGCATCCAGGAATGTCTGTGTGAATGCCGTGGCACCCGGATTTATCCGGACAGATATGACAGATAAGCTTCCGGAGGCGGTACAGGATAATGCGGTTGGACAGATCCCGCTTAAGAAAATGGGAAGACCGGAGGATGTTGCACAGGCGGTTCTGTTCCTGGCAGGAGATGCCTCGGACTATATTACCGGCCAGGTGCTGTGCGTGGACGGCGGTATGGCAATGTAAAAAATACCTCCGGCAACAGGAAAGCAGAATAGAAAATATGTCCGCTAACAGTACAGCAGGATAGAAAATAAGTCAGGATGCGAGGGAGTATATCACGTATGGGTAAAAATAGAAGAGTTGTAGTAACAGGCATGGGAGCTATCACTCCGATTGGAAACAGCGTAGAGGAATTCTGGAATGGTATCAAAGAGGGCAAGACCGGATTCGGTCCTATCACCTATTTTGATACTGCGGATTACCGTTGTAAGCTGGCGGCGGAAGTGAAGGATTTTGATCCCGCACAATATATGGACAAAAAATCCGCCCGCAGAATGGAGCAGTTCTGCCAGTTCGCTGTAGCGGCTGCCGGACAGGCGATCACGGATGCGGGTCTTACTATGGAACAGGAAGATCCTTATATGGTGGGCTGCAGTGTAGGAAGCGGCATCGGAAGCTTACAGGCCATGGAGCGGGAATATGACCGCCTGAAGGAAAAGGCCCCGGCAGGGTAGGCCCCATGCTGGTGCCTCTGATGATCTCCAATATGGCAGCAGGCAATGTCAGCATTGCCTATGGGCTGAAGGGCAAGAGCCTGAACGTGGTCACTGCCTGTGCAACCGGTACACATTCCATCGGAGAAGCATACCGTACGATCCAGTACGGTGATGCGGATGTAATGATAGCGGGAGGAACGGAAAGCTCCATTACCCCCATTGGAATTGCCGGATTTTCGGCACTGACAGCGCTGTCATTTAGTGAGGATCCGGAACGGGCATCCATTCCTTTTGACAAGGAGAGAAACGGCTTCGTCATGGGAGAGGGTTCCGCTATCGTGGTACTGGAAGAGCTAGAGCATGCAAAGAGGCGCGGGGCGAAGATCTATGCGGAACTGACCGGCTACGGCTGTTCTTCGGATGCTTATCATATTACATCCCCTGCGGAGGATGGCAGCGGAGCAGCCACCGCCATGCTGAATGCCTTAAAAGACGGTGGTGTGGAACCGGAAGAGCTTACCTATATCAATGCCCATGGAACCAGCACCCATCATAATGACCTGTTCGAGACCAGAGCGATCAAGCTGGCATTTGGAGAACATGCATATGACATGAAGATCAATTCCACCAAATCCATGGTGGGACATCTTTTAGGAGCAGCAGGTGCAGTGGAGTTTGTCACCTGCGTAAAAGAAATTCAGGAAGGCTATATCCACCGCACCGTGGGACTGCGTGAGACGGAGGAGGAACTTGATCTGAATTACTGCCGGGACAGCTACAAAGAAGAGGTGCCCTATGCATTGACCAATTCGTTGGGCTTCGGCGGACATAATGCGAGTCTGTTGTTGAAGAAGTACACAGAATAACCGCAGCAGATGTTCAGGACACAGGATAGAAGGCAGAGCATCAACGAGGACGATTGCACAATGCGAGGAAGTAGTTGATACGACAGCATTCGCGGAACGGAGGAACAATGTCAGTTTATAATACACAGGAAATCATGGAGATTCTGCCCCACAGACATCCATTTCTGCTGATCGATACGATCGAGGAGCTGGAGCCCGGTGTGCGGGCAGTGGGACGAAAAAATGTGACCTTTAACGAACCGTATTTTGCCGGGCATTTTCCGGGGAACCCGGTGATGCCGGGCGTGTTGATCATGGAAGCACTGGCACAGACAGGGGCTGTAGCAATTCTGTCTCTGCCGGAGCATCGTGGTAAGACCGCTTATTTTGCAGGAATCGACAAGGCAAAATTCAAACAGATGGTGCGCCCCGGAGACACCCTGGAGCTGGAGACCACCATTATCCGCAGTAAGGGACCGGTGGGTGTCGGGGAAGCGATCGCCAAGGTAAACGGAAAACTGGCGGCGAAAGCAGAGCTTACCTTTGCGTTAAAATAAGAATAATCTGCGGAAGTGATTTTTTATGAGCGGGACAGAGAGATAAAAGTGACGCAGAATAAGAGGTGCAGGTATGGGAAGTGTAGATACAGAAACAGAGATCAAATGCCCGAAATGTAAGAAAATGATAAACAGAGACCGGGCAGCGAAAAATAAATATGTCTGCTATGAGTGTGGTTATTATTTCCGGGTGAAGACCCACAACCGGATCCGCATGGTGGCAGACCGGAAAAGCTTTCGGCCCTGGTTCGAGGAGATAGAAGAGAGCAATCCATTGAAATATGAGGGCTATGAAGAAAAGCTGTCGGAGGCCAGGGAAAAATCCGGCGTAAAAGAAGCTGTGACTGTAGGTGAATGCGAGATCTACGGGGAAAAGGCTGTGATCGGCATCTGCGAATCCAAATTTATGATGGGCAGTATGGGTCATGTGGTCGGCGAGAAAGTCACCCAGGCAATTGAAAAGGCGACAGAATTGCGGCTGCCTGTATTTTTGTTCTGCTGTTCCGGCGGTGCGAGAATGCAGGAGGGAATCGTGTCACTGATGCAGATGGCAAAAACCTCCGCAGCGATCAAACGGCATGGAGAAGCAGGACTTCTCTATGCGACTATTTTGACAGATCCCACTACAGGTGGTGTAACGGCCAGTTTTGCCATGCTGGGAGATGTGATCATGGCGGAACCGGGAGCCTTGATCGGCTTCGCAGGACCGAGAGTTATTAAGCAGACTCTGGGACAGCGCCTCCCTGATGGCTTCCAGACAGCGGAATTTTTGCAGGAGCATGGTTTTGTGGACGGTATCGTCCGCCGGGAGAATCTGAAGAAGACCTTATATTTCCTGATCACGACGCATCGGTGCAGTGAGGGGAATTATGCGGATTTTAAGAAAAATTTTGACTTCCATTTTGAACCTACGGAGATCGTGAAGGAACGGTCAATACTGACACTCCCCAGAACGGCATGGGAAAAGGTCAAGACCGTCCGGAGAGTGGACAGACCGGCAGCGACCGACTATATTCCCTACATTTTCGATTATGTAGTGGAGGCTCACGGCGACCGTTATTATGGGGATGATAAAGCACTGGTAGGTGCGGTGGCATTCCTGGACGGGCAGCCGGTGACAGTGCTGGCAGATGTGAAGGGCAAGGATTTTGCGGAGTGTGCCAGACGCAATTACGGTATGCCCATGCCGGAGGGGTATCGTAAGGCACTGCGTCTGATGAAGCAGGCGGAGAAATTCAACCGACCCATTATCAGCTTTTTGTAAATACGCCGGGAGCTTTCTGCGGCGTGGAGGCGGAGGAGAGAGGCCAGGGCGAGGCCATTGCCCGGAATCTCGGTGGAGATGTCAGCCTTAAAAGTACCGGTATTGTGCATCCTTATCGGAGAAGGAGGCAGCGGCGGGGCACTGGCTACAGCGGTAGGCAATGAGGTATGGATGATGGAAAATGCCACATACTCGATCCTGTCTCCCGAAGGCTTTGCTTCTATATTATGGAAGGATGCTGACCGTGCCAGAGAAGCCAGTGAGGTCATGAATATTACATCCGAGGATCTGAAACGCCTCGGTGTGATCGAGCGGATCGTACCGGAATACGGCGGGGCAGACCAAAGTACCGTGGAAGCCATAGGCGGGTATCTCAAGGAACATATCAAGGAATTTCTGCAAAAATATACCGGCATGACCGGTGAACAAATCGCAGAGGAACGTTATGAAAGGTTCCGCAAGTATTAAAGCGGTAACGAGAGGTGATGTGGGATGAAGCACGGAAAAATGATCCTGGGGGAATTACATGCAGATATTCCCGTGATCCAGGGAGGCATGGGTGTGGGAATCAGTCTGTCCGGGCTGGCCGGAGCAGTGGCAGCTGCCGGTGGGATCGGCATCATTTCTACTGCCCAGATCGGTTTCCGGGAGCCGGATTTTGACAGAGATCCCATCGCCTGTAATCTGCGCACTATCGGAAAAGAAATAGAAAAAGCAAGGCAGATCGCAAAAGGCGGTATCGTCGGTGTCAATATCATGGTGGCAACGCAACACTACGAGGATTATGTCAGGGCAGCAGTGCAGGCTGGTACAGACTGCATTATCTCCGGTGCGGGCTTGCCGCTGGATCTGCCCGGAGTTGTGGCAGAGACGGAAAACGGAATGCCCGGGCGCAGCCACCGGACGATGTTAGCGCCGATCGTGTCGAGCCCCCGTGCCCTGTCGGTCGTCACGAAATACTGGATGAAAAAATACGACAGAAAGCCGGACTTTATCGTGGCAGAGGGACCGTTGGCAGGAGGTCATCTGGGATTTAAACGGGAAGAACTGGATGCTTACACACCGGAGAACTATGAGAGAGAACTTACGGCAATGATCCGGCAGGCAGCAGAACTGGGAATTCCACTGATTGCAGCAGGAGGTATTTATGACCGGAGAGATCTGGAGCACTGCCTGTCCCTCGGGGCTGCGGGGGTACAGCTGGGAACCCGGTTCGTGACCACAGAGGAATGTGATGCGGCGGAGGCGTACAAGCAGGAGTATCTCCGGGCGCAGAAAGAAGATATTGTTATTGTGAAAAGCCCGGTGGGAATGCCCGGCAGAGCTATACAGAATGCTTTTCTGGAAAAGGTGGCGGCCGGGGAACGGTTTATGACCGGATGCAGACATTGCATTAAGACCTGCGATCCGAAGACAGCACCGTATTGCATCACCCGAGCGTTGATCAATGCGGCAACGGGAGATGTGGATAACGGACTGTTGTTCTGTGGCAGCAATGCCTGGCGGGCGCAGAAAATAGAAAGAACAGTGGATATCATGGAGGAAATGGCGTGAGGACCATAAGAATCACCGGAACCGGAAGTGCGCTTCCGGGGAGGATCGTTACAAATAAAGAATTGGAGCAGATGGTAGAAACCTCGGATGAATGGATCCGGGAGAGAACCGGTATCGGTGAGCGTCATGTGTCTGTGGGCGAAACGGTTGTGACACTTGCGTCAGAAGCAGCCCGTAAAGCGTTGGAACAGGCAGGAAAAAGAGCGGAAGAGATTGATCTGATCCTGGTGGCAACCTGTTCTCCGGAACAGTATCTGCCCTGCTGTGCCTGCCAGGTACAGGCAGCTGTCGGCGCGGTGAATGCTTTGGCTTTTGATGTGAATGCGGCCTGTTCCGGATTTTTATTTGCCCTGAATACTGCGGATGCTTATCTGCGGACGGGACTTGCGGAAAATGCGCTGGTCATCGGCAGCGAGGTTTTGTCCAAGCTGGTGGACTGGACGGACCGGGGCAGCTGCATCCTGTTCGGAGACGGTGCCGGAGCGGTAGTTGTAGAGAGATGCAGGACGGAGTCCCGGGCGGTGGAATACAGTAACGCTTTGCCGGAGACAGGGAAAGGGATGCAGGAGACGGCGGAGGAGAAACGGATACCGCCAGCAGGCATTCTGGGCCGGGCACTGCACTCCGACGGCACCGGCGGTGGAGTCCTGCAATGTGGAGCGAGAGAATTGACAACCCCGTATGCAAGGGCTTCGGCGGCAAAAACGGATCAAAAACAGCAGACGGATGACAGAGAACATTATATTCAGATGGATGGACAGGAAGTGTACCGGTTCGCCACCAGACGGGTGCCGCAGTGCATCGAGGAAGCACTGTCAGATGCCGGACTTGCTGTGCCGGATATTGATATGTTCGTATTGCATCAGGCCAACGCACGTATTATTGATGCAGTGGCGAAACGCCTTCATGCGGATCGTGAAAAATTTCCTACAAATCTGGAGAGGGTAGGCAATCTGTCCTCTGCCTCCATTCCGGTGCTGCTGGATGAACTGCACAGGCAGGGAAAGCTGCACCGCGGTGACCGCATCGTTCTGGCGGGATTCGGCGCCGGGCTTACGATTGGGGCTTGCGTGATGACCTGGTAGACGGTATACTGAAAATGATTCGAAGGGCAGGAAGCCCTCGGATATGCGTCCGAGAAGGCAGCTTCGAAGGATCGCGGCATACGACAGAGAAATTCCAGATATCGTAGAGGAAACTATGGGAAAAAGCAACAACCGGATGCTGAACGAATTGCTGGTGAATCTGTTCCATAACGTGATGGACGCAGAGGCAAAGGCGGTCATAACAGACGAATTCAAGGATATTACAAATAATGACATACACATTCTGGAGGCTATCGGTATCGAGGAACCCAAGAGCATGTCCAGGATTGCCGGGGAACTGCATGTCACCGTGGGAACCCTGACCACGAATATGAACAGTCTGGAGAGAAAAGGATATCTCACCCGCAACCGCAGCACCAGAGATAAACGTGTAGTGCTGGTGACCCTGACAGAGAAGGGGAGAAAAGCTTTTTTTCCATCACAGAGATTTCCACAGGAAAATGATCCATACGATCATTCGGGATCTGGACGAGGAAGAAATGAAGACATTGATCAAATGTCTGGGAAAACTGGATATATTTTTCAGAGAAGGCAACGAGGAGTGACCGGAGAGATCCGGTCACTCTTTTTTTTGCGTATACGATGAGCCAGCCTGCTCGATTTTGCGGTGGGCGCACTTGTTTAACAAAATTTTATAAAAATATGAGACGAATCGTATGGAAAATATTGACGGTGCCTTTGCTTTTTTGGTATAATAAATGATACGGATAGTATAAAAACAAAATTGGATTTTACATCTGCAAAGGGTTGGGAAATATGTGAAATTTTGCAGGATATAGAAAGGCATGAGGGTTATGAAGAAAAGTACAAAAGCATGGAGCATGAAGATGAGACTGGCCTTGCTGGTACTGGCGGCACTGGCGTGGATCGCTGTGCCGGTGAGTGCGAGAGCGGAGGGGGAAACAGTAGATACCTGGGATGGCACAGCGGTAGCTTTTACCCAAGGTAGAGGCACAAAAGAAGAACCCTGGCTGATTGAAAATGCAGAGCAGCTTGCGTATCTGGCGCAGCAGGTGAATAATGGCACGGATTATGAAAGGGAGCATTTTTTGCTGGTTTCTGACCTTGACCTTGGCGGTAAGGAGTGGACGCCGATAGGTACAGATGGCAACCCTTTCTGGGGAGGCTTTGACGGCGGCGGACATACAATAACCGGAATGACAATTACAGGAAAGGAAGCCTCCTATGTGGGTCTGTTTGGAGAGTGCCACAACTTTACCACTGCTTCCAGCTATATAAAAAGTGTCACAGTAAAGGGGGCTAATATTTCTGGTAAAAGCTTTGTGGGCGCAATTGCTGGAGTAGGAGCAAATATTTCTGACTGCTATAGTATCGAAAACACGATTTGTGCGAGGCGGCAGGTAGGCGGTGTATGCGGAAGTCTGATAGGAAATATTTCCGGCTGCTACAATAGCAGTTCAGTAAGTGGAATTTCTACAGCAGGCGGAATCATGGGCACTGCCAGTTATGAAGGAAACGTTGGAAACGGCGTAGTTCAATACTGTTATAATATAGGTGCTGTAACAGTTTCTCAACAGGATAGCTATGTAGGTGGTATTACCGGTGCATCAGCGAATAGGTATGACATCAGTAATTGCCTGAATTGTGGTAAGATTACAGGGAATGGCAAAAATGTTGGTGGCATAGCTGGAAGCACGGATTCGAATGATATGAACTTTATCGGCAACTGCTATTACAACAGTGATTTGAATAATGCCGGGGTGGGAGAAGGAGCAAGCGATAAGGTGATTCCCCTGACTACCAGCCAGCTTTGCGGTGCACTTCCGGAGGGCTTGAATTCTACAATCTGGAATGAGGGCAGTGTCGATACCAACACTGCAGTGGCTACAGGTACAGGAAGTAGATTTGGTACAGCCAAAGGGACTTACATCAATCTGACAAAGGTGGCAAAGATCGGAGAGATGAAGGCTGCTTCCGTACCGGTTTATAACTATGTTACAACGAATGGCGACGACTGGGATATCTATACCCTGATCACCACGGCGGAGGAATTCGTAGCCATCGGACGGGATGATACAAAATGGAGCGGAAACTACGTCTTGGAGAACGATATAGATGTGAGCGGAGTACAACTCAGTTCCATTGGAGATCCAGGAACTCCGTACACAGGAAAATTCAGTGGAGACGGACATACGATAGGCCATGTCAATATGACAGGTAATTGTCTGGGCTTGTTTGGCGGGATAGGTAACATAAATGGTCAGATCGCAGAAAGCGGTAAAGTAATGCTTTTGGCTGCCAACGGAGTGATTGTTTCGACTTCGAATACCGAGACAGGAGGAATTTGCGGAAACTTGTCTGTGGGCGAAATTTATGGCTGCTCCTTTACCGGAACGGTAAAAGGGTATACAGCAGGTGGAATCTGCAGCAATGCCGGACAAAACACTATAATTTCCCAGTGCTTTTTTGCAGGAGACGTGCAGGGAGAGTATTATGCGGCAGGAATCTGCGGTTATAGTCCATTTAAAGTTATTGATCATTGCATTAGTATAGCTGCTGTTACAAGTGATAAAGATTGTGCAGGAATAGTGAACAGTGGAGATTACGGTACAACGAATTGCTATTTCAATAACGATATATGTAAAGCAGATGATAAACGCAATTTGGGGCGTACGACCCTGCAACTGACCTCTTCCAGCTTTTTCGAAGAACTCAAAACATACGACTTTAACACCGAACTCTGGACAAAGAAAGCCAACGACAAAGAGAAGGGAATCGCCTACTACCCTTCTCTTGGGGAGAATAACGCAGTTGGTGTAAAGTACACCACGGGTCTGCTGTTCGAGAGAACAGATAACGCTATTCCCACCTATGGACAAGATATTACTTTTAATGTAAAGGCACTGGTAAACTTTGTGACAAACGGAAAGAACATCTCTGCGGAAGATACGGAGGGCAGCTTTGAGATCCGGATCGAGGATACCCCGGTGGTAAATGCGGCAGAATTCCGGGACGGCACCGCAACCTACAATGCGCGGACTGCAGGTGCGACCACGTTTACCCTCGTCTACAAAGGAAATGACAATTCTTTCTTCTCTGAGAAGACGAAGAATCTGATCGTTGACATCGCCCCGGCTCCACTTACTGTAGAAGGGGAGGGCATTGCCTGTGGAACCTATGGCAATAAGCTGAGTGAACTCACAGTGACAGGACTGACGGCAAAACTGGGAACCGAGATCATCGACGGAACCTGGCAGATCATCGGAGACGAGGTTCCTTGTGTCGGAGACGATGGAACCTACACGGCAACATTTACCCCGGTACAGCATCCGGAATACTATAAGCCGTTGACTGCACCGGTGAAGCTGGCAATTGAAAAGGCGGAAGTTTCGGCAATTCCAATGCAGAATTTATATTACAGTTGGGCAGCCAAAGGAGAGAAGGAAGTACAGATACCGGGACTGCCGGAAGACAGGGGAACGACAGAATTAATCAATATGGTAAAGTCAGATGATGCTAACGTTTTGGCAACAGACCAGGCTATCAGATATTCGGAAGGTAAGCTGATATTCACATTGGGAGAAAACACCATGGAGGATATCAAGCATTCTGCGGCTATTCAAATTGTATTGAGGTCGCAAAATTATAAAGACATCTGTGTGAATATAACCATACATCGAACCGAAAGAGCAGACCGCGAGGATACCCCGGATCCGGATGCCTTTGACATGACCTTTACCGTCAGCGGCAACGATCTGGCGGCGCAGATCACCACAGACCGCACTGACGTGGAGTTCAGCTTTGATGGAACGGACTGGGGGCAGACCAAATCCACCGGAGTCGGTCACAACGAGAAGGTGATTGCACAGATCCGCTATGCGGAAACCGATGATTATAACGCAAGCCCCGCCGTATCGAAGACACGGAACTCCGGTCACGGCCCGCTGACCCACCACGACCGGGTGGAACCCACCTGTCAGGCAGAGGGCAGCATCGAGTATTGGACCTGCGACGTCTGCGGCCTGTATTTTGCATCCGCAGATGGAAGTAAGAGCATAACAGCGGCAGAAATCGTGCTGCCGAAGACGGATCATAGCTGGGCAGAAGGATATCTGTCCGATATGACCGGACACTGGCATAAGTGTGGTGTCTGTGGAATCACCAGCAATACGGAAAAGCATGCATCCGGTGGCGCGGCCACCACAGAACGGGCGGAAATCTGTACGATCTGCGGTTATGAGATCGCACCGAAGAAGCCTGCTGCCAGTAACGATGATGACGATGATGACGACGATGACAGCAGTCAGGCGTCCAATACGGACCAGAAGACCACGGACGCGGCAACACCTCCCGTAGCCACGGCAACGCCTGCCGCACCCGGTGTGGTAAAGCCTTCTGTAATTCCCGTGCCCCCGACAACACCCGCTGCGGACGAAAACCGTAAGGAAGATGCGGCAAAGCCCTCCGGGGAGGCACAGGACACGCAGGAATCGAGTGGAGAAGCACCGCAGGAGGAGCGGATAGATTCCATGACCGCCCAGACTTCCGGCTCTCAGGAATCCGGCACAGAGCAGATAACGGAGACCTCCGGTAAGGGAACGAACGCAGGCCGTGTGGCGGCAGCGGCAGCAGCCGGAACCGTAGTGGTCGGCGGTGGCGGCGCAGCTGTCTACGTGACCATGATCAAAGGAAAGTTTAAATTCAAATAACGTATGATAAGATGATAAGCGAACCTCAGAGGCCCGGTGCTTCTGAGGTTTGTTTTGCCATAGGGGAGAAATCTGCCGGAAATTACAACAAACTATTTTCAGATGAAAATAAATGTATTAAAATAGAAATAAGTATTGGCAGAACGAAGACAGTTTTGCATAGTTACAGCAAACGCAAGAGAAAATAATGAAATATAGAAAACGGAGGATCCTACGATGAAGAGAATCGGAATGTTGACGAGCGGTGGTGACTGCCAGGCATTAAATGCTGCCATGAGAGGTGTGGTGAAGACCCTGGCGAACAGTAAGGAAGAGGTCGAGATCTATGGCTTCCTCGATGGCTACAGAGGACTGATTTACGGTAATTTCCGCATGCTGACAGACAAGGATTTCTCCGGCATCCTTACCAAGGGCGGCACGATCCTGGGAACCTCCCGTACCCCCTTCAAGACGATCCAGGATCCGGATCCCAACGGACTGAATAAAGTCGAAGCCATGAAGCAGAATTATTATAAGCTGCAGTTGGACTGCCTGGTAATTCTCGGTGGTAATGGCACCCACAAGACTGCGAACCTGTTGCGCAAGGAAGGACTGAATATCGTGACCCTGCCCAAGACCATCGACAATGACCTGTGGGGCACCGATATGACCTTCGGTTTCCAGAGTGCGGTGGATATTGCAACGGATGCCATCGACTGCATCCATACCACAGCAGCTTCCCACGGCAGAGTATTTATCGTGGAAGTTATGGGACATAAAGTAGGGTGGCTGACCCTGAATGCCGGAATGGCAGGCGGTGCGGACATCATCCTGCTCCCGGAGATCCCTTATGATATCGATAAGGTGATCGAGAAGATCGAAGACAGGGACAAAAAGGGCTGCCGTTTTACCATTATCGCCGTGGCTGAGGGTGCGATTTCCAGGGAAGATGCTGCCCTGACCAAAAAAGACTACAAGAAAAAGATGGAAAAATATCCGTTCCCTTCCGTATCTTACGAAGTGGCTGCACAGATCCAGGAGAAGACCGGCAGAGAAGTACGTGTCACCGTACCCGGCCATATGCAGAGAGGCGGAAGCCCCTGCCCTTATGACAGAGTATTCGCCAGCCGTCTGGGCTCCGAGGCAGGCAAGCTGATCCTGGATAATCAGTATGGATTCATGGTAGGTTACAAGAACCGTGAGATCGTAAGGGTTCCGTTAGAGGATGTAGCGGGCAAGTTAAAGACCGTGGATCCCGATGCTACCATCGTACAGGAAGCGAAGCTGCTGGGCATCTGCTTCGGCGATTAAGACAGAAAATTAATGAGTAATTATTTTCGCCAAGCATCTGCTAATATTTGATGGCTCTGAATAGTTACAAGGAAGAGAGAAAAAACATGTCATATACAGCACTATACCGGAAATTCCGCCCGGACGCTTTTTCCGATGTCAAGGGTCAGGATCATATCGTGACGACATTGAAGAATCAGCTGCGGGCGAACCGGATCGGCCATGCGTACCTGTTTACCGGAACAAGAGGTACCGGTAAGACCACGGTGGCCAAGATTTTTGCGAAAACAGTGAACTGCGAACACCCCACAGAGGACGGCCCCTGTGGGGAATGCCGTATTTGTAAGGCAATCGCAGCGGGAGCTAGCATGAATGTCATCGAGATCGATGCGGCTTCCAACAACGGTGTGGACAATATCCGTGAGATCATCGACGAGGTATCCTATTCCCCTGCGGAGGGAAAATACAAGGTCTACATCATCGACGAGGTGCATATGCTCTCCCCCCGGAGCTTTCAACGCATTGTTAAAAACGCTGGAAGAGCCGCCCTCTTATGTTATTTTTATTCTGGCGACCACAGAGGTGCACAAGATCCCCATTACGATCCTGTCCCGCTGCCAGAGATATGATTTTAAACGAATCTCCATTGATACCATCACGGATCGTATGAAGGAACTGATGGACACGGAGCAGGTACAGGTGGAGGACAGAGCTCTGCGCTACATTGCCAAGGTGGCAGACGGCTCCATGCGTGATGCCTTGAGCCTGTTGGATCAGTGTATTGCCTTCCATCTGGGCAAAGAACTGACCTACGATATGACCCTGGATGTGCTGGGGGCAGTGGATACGGAAGTGTTCAGCAGGTTGCTGCGCTTCGTCATGGACCGGAATGTGTTAGGCTGCATTGAACTGTTGGAAGAGATCGTCATGCAGGGCAGGGAGCTGGTACAGTTTGTCACGGACTTTACCTGGTATCTGCGGAATCTGATGTTGGTACAGACAGCGGATAATCTGGAGGATGTCATAGACATGTCTACGGACAATCTGGCGAATCTGAAGGAAGAAGCTTCCATGCTGTCCATGGACCAGATCATCCGCTATATTCATATTTTCTCCGAACTGTCCGGACAGATCCGCTATGCGGCGCAGAAGCGTATCCTGGTAGAGATCGCGCTGATCAAGCTGTGTAAGCCGGAGATGGAGACGGATCAGGAAGCTGTCCTGGATCGTATTCGCCAGGTGGAGGAAAAGGTCGAGAACGGTATTGTAGTCACGGCGGCCCAGATGCCTGCCGGAGCTCCCGGAGCACAGGGAGTGCCGCAGGCCGGTGTGGCAAAGCCGAAGCCACAGTTGCCGAAGGCGGTTCCCGGGGATATCCAGGAGATCGTACGGAAATGGCCGGCCATCGTGGGAAATGCAGAGAACCCCATGAAGATGTATCTGAAAAACGCCCGATTAAGTCTGGGTGGAGACAACAAGCTCATGGTGGTGTTGGAGGACGGACTGGCTTCCGATTATTTTAAGGGGGGAAGCCCACGAACAGAACAAGCAGCAACTGGAAATGCTGTTGTCCGATTTTTCCAGCAAAGAGATTGAAGTGACGATCCAGACGGTGGAAAGCAGCAGAGAATTCGAAGACAACTATGTGGATCTCAGTAAGGTCATCAACATGGAGATCGATGAGGAAGAGTGATCCTGCGTGAATTTGGGATTGCGGCAGACTTGCAGATAAGGTAAGATAGAATAATAACTCAACCATATATGAGCACGTAGGACAATAGTCCGAAATGCGAATATATGTTATGATTTCGAAAGTGCGCAGCACGGAGAAATCAATTATAAATAATATGGAGGAAACAGCAACATGGCAAAAAGAGGTGGATTTCCCGGAGGCGCAATGCCCGGAAATATGAATAATCTGATGAAACAGGCACAGAGAATGCAGCGTCAGATGGAAGAAGGACAGAAGGAACTGGAGACCAAGGAGTTCACTGCATCTGCAGGCGGCGGAGCTGTGGAAGTGACCATCAACGGTAAAAAAGAGATCACATCCATTAAACTGGCAGAGGAGATCGTGGATCCCGAGGATATCGAGACTCTGCAGGATGCTATCGTGGCAGCAGCAAACGAAGCACTGCGCAAGGCGGATGAAGCCAATGCAGAGCTTATGGGCAAAATGACCGGCGGCCTGGGAGGATTTCCTTTCTAATGGAACTCTACAGCGGACAGATCAATAAATTAATAGAAGAACTGGCAGCCCTTCCGGGGATTGGCAGTAAGTCCGCACAACGACTGGCTTTTCACCTGATCAATATGCCGAAGGACCGTGTGGACAGACTGGCGAATGTCATGATCGAGGCCAGAGCCAATGTCCGGTACTGTAAGGAGTGTTATACCCTGACAGATAAGGAACTCTGCCCGGTGTGTGCGAATCCCAGACGGGATCATCGTACCATTATGGTGGTGGAGAACACCAGAGATCTGGCGGCCTATGAGAAGACCGGCAAATACGAGGGCGTGTACCATGTACTGCATGGCGCCATTTCTCCGATGCTGGGCGTAGGACCGGGTGATATCAAGCTGAAGGAACTGATGGAACGCTTACAGGGGGATGTGGAGGAGGTCATTATCGCAACCAACTCCAGTCTGGAAGGTGAGACCACGGCAATGTATATCAGCAAGCTGATCAAACCTACAGGAATCAAGGTGACGAGAATTGCCAGTGGTGTCCCTGTAGGAGGAGATCTGGAATATATTGATGAGGTAACATTACTCCGCGCTTTAGAGGGCAGAGTGGAATTATAGACAGTATGCATGAAATAAAAATGGATAAAAGTGGGAGGGAAAGACAATGGCAGTAACAAAAAGTTTATTTGGGAAAAGCCCGGAAGGGAAAGAGATCTCGCTGTATACCCTGAGTAATAGTAAGGGTATGAAGGCAGCGGTGACAGATCTGGGCGCTACTCTGGTGCGCGTACTGGTACCGGATGCCGCGGGCAAGGCGGACGACCTGGTGCTGGGATTTGACAATGGTGAGAGCTATTACGGCAACGACAGCTTTTTTCGGCACGGTGATCGGCCCCTGTGCGAACCGTACCGGCGGTGCAGAGTATACGCTGGATGGCGTTACTTATCAGCTGGATAAAAATGACGGTGTCAACAATTTACATACCCATAAGCAACTGGGATTCCATAAGAGACTCTGGGATGCGGAGATAGGAGAGAACAGCGTGACATTTTCTCTGGAGGATGAGGATGGGCAGCTGGGATTTCCAGGCAATAAGAAGGTATCCGTAACCTACTCTCTGAGTGAAGAGAATGAGCTGACTCTGCATTACCATGCTTCCAGTGACAAGAAGACCATTATCAACCTGACCAACCATTCCTATTTCAATCTGGACGGTCACGGTGCAGGCAGCATTGAAGAGCATGAACTGTGGCTGAGAGCCTCGCACTTTACTCCGGTGGCAGCAGGATCGATCCCTACCGGTGAGATTCGTGCGGTAGCAGGCACACCCATGGATTTTACACAGCCCAAGAAGATCGGCAGAGACATCCGGGAAGATTATGAGCAGTTACTCCTGACCGGAGGCTATGACCATAATTTCGTGATCGATGGATGGAACGATGACGGTACATTACGGCATATTGCCACAGTAAAAGGCCCGAAGAGCGGCAGAGTAATGAAGGCATACACCACCCTGCCAGGAGTGCAGTTTTATGCAGGCAATTTTATTGATGTACAGCCCGGAAAAGATGGGGTGACCTACGGCAACCGCTGCGGTTTTGCATTGGAGACCCAGTATTTCCCGGATACCATTCATCATGAGAATTTCCCCTCCTATGTATTTGGCGGGGAGAACGGCAGAGAATACGATTCTGTTACCGTATATAAGTTTGAAGCATAGCTAAGAATACATAGAATATGGTGCAAACTTTGTCGAACTGTTTTTGAAGAGGTGCGACAAAGAACGCTAAAATACCTCCTGTGCGGATGCTATAGTTAGTGATAACTGATAGAAACGGCATGGGAGGTGTTTTTTGTATGGAATTACCGAAGAACATAACGCAGATCGGAGAGGCGGACAAGCACTGCAGAATCTATGTGGAAGATTATGTGGTATCTTACATAAAACAAATGAATGGAATGGCACAGAACAAGGATATTGCCATAGCATTATACGGCAGGAAGACAGCAGAGGACGGTGTGGCATATCTATTCGCCTATGGCTCCGCAAAGCTGAATTTCCTGCAGAAGCCGGTGCGGCACCTGTCCCAGGCGCAGGAACAGGAGATTGAGAAGCTGCGGAGAAAGTATTTTTCGGAAATGACCTTTTTAGGCTACCAGATACTGAATGGCGAGATGGTGGAAGGCTTCCAGATCTGCGAACAGGAGATCTGCCGTTATGTGTCGGGGTATGCACAGTTCTATGAGAAGAATGACAGTATGCTGGCATATATGCTTTGGAGAACCGGGGCGAAGAGGCGGCACCGGAGAAGGTGGATCAGGAAAAATACGAAGTGGTGAAGAAACGGCAGGAGGAACGCAGACAGAGACAGGAGAGCGGAAATGCCTTCCGTGCCGCCGGACATACGGAGAATGCACCTGTGGAATATCGCAGAGTGGCAGAGAACAGACGCAGGGAACCGGATAATATTATACCCATGCCAACGACCGGACTGCGTCGGATGAAAATGGCGGCTGCCGGTGTCTTTGTTCTGCTCTGCGTGATGGCATTGGCATTGATGCGGCAGGAAAGCACCGGAGAATCCCTGGGGGAGACAGCCAGGCAGGCCATGAGTAACCTGATGGAGCAGAAACTGCCGGATGCGGTGGAGGAACAGAGCCAGATCAGCACGCTGGTGGCGGAGGACAAGTTGGAGGACGCTCTGCGACAGGAAAATGCTGCGGCGGGAAATACTACTGGGACTGCAGCAGAGACAGTGATGCCGGAAGGCACGGAAAATGCATCAATGGATGGAACGGGAAACAGTGCTGTAGATCCGACGGAAGAAAATACGGGCAGTGTAGCGGATGGAACCTCTGCGGACAGCAATGTCACAAAAAATACGACAGATGTGACGGAGGTAACAGAACAGAACACGACACAGGAAACAATACAGGATGTGACACAGACGGCAGAACCTGCAGTGGCAGAGACTCCTACAGTGGAGGCCGTTTCTCAACCCACACACTATACTATCCGGAGAGGGGATACACTGATCGGCATTTCGCTGCGGAACTACGGCAGCAACAGTAAGGTATCTGAGATCTGTTCCCTGAATGGTATCACTGACCCGGATGATATCAAGATCGGTCAGGAAATCCTTCTCCCGTAAAAAACTTATTTTCAAAAGGGGGAAGTGTGTTATACTGTAACTACATGAGCAAAAAGCAGACTGCACCGCAGTAATTTTGTGAATGCGCTTCTTAATAGTTACGATAACACATAAGGAAACAGATACATGGCAGCAGATATCAAGAATTATCTGAAGGAAAAAGAAAAGCGACAAAAGAGTCAGGATGATTATAAGAAAAAGATCCGTAAACACCGGCTGAAAATCGTGTACCGAGTGCTGTTGGTGGTGGCGGCTTTGGGAGCGGCACTTGCTCTTGTGGTGGTACAGGCAAAGAGACATATCTATACGGGATATGACACCGTATCTTCCATTAGCCGGGAGGTCTCATCGGATGCCACAGACATACGGTTGAAAAACAGTATTCTTACATATAGTAAAGACGGCGCTCACTGTACGGATGCCAAGGGAAATGTAAAGTGGAATCAGACTTATGTGATCCAGGATGTGAAGATCGCTACTTGTGGCGATGTGGCAGCTATCGGCAGTTATAACGGCCGTGAGATCTACGTGCAGAATACGGACAAGCAACTGGGAACTATTACAACGACCATGCCGATCCGAAATATCACAGTGTCGGAAACGGGAAGAGTGACAACAGTGCTGGCGGATACGGATGTGGCATGGATCATGACTTACGAAGCGGACGGTACCAACAGCTACACGGGACAGGCGCATATGACGGATGGAGGTTATCCGGTATCCGTCAGTTTGTCACCGGACGGAGAGCTTCTGGCAATCAGTTACCTGTATGTGGATGCAGGCGTAGTAAAAAGTAATGTGACATTCTACAATTTCGGACCGGTGGGCGAGAATCAGAGCGATTATATGGTCAGCGCATATTCTTATTCCGACCTGGTCGTGCCGAAAGTGCAGTTTATGAATAATGATACAGCGTTTGCGGTAGGAGACAGCCGCCTTATGATCTATTCGGGTACCCAGAAGCCTGTGACGGCGGGAGAATACCTGTATGACGACGAGATCCAGTCGGTTTTCTACAGCGATAAATATGTAGGACTGGTGTTCCTTTCGGACCAGGCGGAGACCAAGTACCGCATGGATGTGTACAATACTTCGGCGGCAAAGGTGGGCAGCTACTATTTTGATGTGGATTATACGGATATTTTCTTCGGGGATGATGACATGGTGATCTACAACGAATCGGAGTGCCAGATCTTTACAACGGACGGTGTGGAAAAATACCATGGCAGCTTCGGTAAGAGTGCCCGGCTTCTGCTTCCTGCAGGAGGTTCCTACAAATATTATCTGGTGACAGATAGTACAATAGATACGATACAGTTAAAATAAAGGAGTATACCAATGAATCTGAATTTATTACTGGTCATCATGGCGGTAGTATTGATCTGCATGGTGATGGACGGCTACAAGAAGGGAATGGTAAAATCCCTGATCTCTCTGATCTCCCTGCTGATTACCTGTGTGGTGCTGTTCCTGATCGGGAATGGTCTGAGCAGTTACTTTGATGGAAAGATATTCAATGTGATCCTGACAATACTGTTGCTGGCGGCGATCGGTTTGGTGCATCATCTTCTTAATATCGTGTTTTTCTCGGCAAAGATGATCGTGAAACTACCTATAGTACATAGCCTGGACAAATTACTAGGTATTGTGGTTGGAATCTTAGAAACTGTTCTAATTGTTTGGACAATATACGCATTTAATATCTTCAGTCGAAAGAAAAAAAAGATTTCAAAAAAAGTTGTTGACAAAGTCTGACAGATATGTTAGCATAAATACCTGTCACGGAAAACAAAGTTTTCCAAGATGAAAAAAGATTTCAAAAAAGTTGTTGACAAACGAAAGCGGTTATGATAAGATATCAGAGTTGCCGCTGAGAACAACAGCAACGAACGAACGAGCTCTTGCGAAGCAAGAGGTTATGATCTTTGACAAATAAACAGTAATGCAACCCTGAAAATTCCAAGATTTTCAGAGAAATTCAAGAACAAGCAACTTAGTCGAAAGACGAAGAAGCTACCCGAATTAACAGTAAACAATGCCAGATAAAACTGGCAGGACACAAACACCATTTTAACA